>Ga0316189_10000626_pt1 | contig 35288 bp, 32 predicted proteins | sample LowCovwburrow_MG_FD_204930 | JGI IMG/M metagenome (GOLD analysis project Ga0316189, IMG submission 204930) | Coastal sediment microbial communities from Maine, United States - Lowes Cove worm burrow | ecosystem: Environmental > Aquatic > Marine > Coastal > Sediment | place: USA: Maine...
TCAACTTCTTCGGTATCATCCTCAGTTTCGACTTCTTCGGCAGCGTCTTCAGCGTGGACTTCTTGAGTGTGATCTTCGCTTTGCTCTGCTTCTATTTCTTGCAGGGCTTCGTCTACAGTCTCTGTGTCTTCATCGGTTTTAACCTGATCGTCAGATTCGCTCTGCATTTCCTCAGATTGTTCATCCTCGCTGACATCTTCTGGATTCTGATTCTCTGCCGTTTCGTCCTCTGTATTGTCTTCAGAACGATCTTCGGAGACTTCAGCGCCTGAATCTTCGGTCATTTCTTCTGGCGCTTTTTCAGCAGAATCGTCTTCTGACTTATCGTCTGAACTCACCCGAAAAGCCGGCGTCAGCACAAGCTTGCTGCGGACACGTTCTTTGCGTTTTTGGCTAAAAGCATCAGTTTCGGCCTGCGGCGCAGGCTTAACTTCTTCGCTTACAAGTCTGCGTATAGAGGAGAGTACATCCTCAATTTCAGCATTCGTTACTGGATCTGACATGGGTTTTCCCGCTTACGCCTCGCTTGGATTGTAGCCTCAGGTGAAGCTTCGCACAACTAATAGTGCGAATTCTAACGTCAAAACTCTAGTTACGGCCAGTTCTGCGTAATAGGTTATCGAGTCGTGTACCCTGTTCGCTTACAGGGCGTGAAGGCGCATTGCGTACCGCATTGTAGTATTCTGCCGGATCATAGGTCGTAACCCCAAGACCCAGATGTTTGACTGTCAAATATCCCATCGACGACAAAAGCTGATATGCCGCGACCTGCGCATCTGTCTCTGCAGAAATGCGATTCGCCTGAGCGTCGAGCAGTTCCTGTTCTGCATCCAGCACATCAAGCGTGGTACGTGCGCCTAACGTCGCTTCCTCTTTGGTACCAAGATAAGCAATACGCGCTGCTGTAATCTGCCGGTCAGTGGCCTCGATGCTCGCGCGCGCCACAAGCAAAATGGCCCAGGCGTTTCCAACATTCTGAACAACTCTGTCACCTGCAAGATGCAACTGCGCCCGACTGCCATCGCGGTTCGCAATCGCGGAGCGTTGCAAAGAGCGAAGTTGCCCCCCTTGATATATGATGCCACCTAAATTGAGGCCGATACTCGAAGTGTTGGTGCCATCATCATCAACGCGGGCATCAGCGCCGAGGCTGAGCGTCGGGCTCATCTGCGTGCGTGCGCGTTGAACGTTAAGTTCCGCAACAGTGACCAAACGCTGCGATTCACGAATATCAGGGTGGTTCTGCAACGCGATAGCGCGTGCACTATCGAGTGATGCGGCGGTTTGGGGTGCCGCGGGTGGCGGCGCCAACTGACCCGGATAACGACCAATTGCTGCGTTATATTCTTCACGCGCCTGTGCAAGACTGCCCTGCGCGGCAGCTAGATTGGCTCGCGAAGCGGCAAGGCGGGCTTCTGCAATTGCCACATCTGTCCGGGTAACTTCACCAACTTCAAAACGGTCTTGGGCGGCCCTCAGTTCCTGCGTAATCAAACGTACATTGTTTTCGCCCAGCGCGACAAATTCGTCTTCACGCCGCACGTTCATATACGCCTGTACCGCCCTGAGCAGAACTTGCTGCTCAATCGCAATCAGCGCTTCGCGTGTTGCAAGAACAGTTTCTTTCTTCGCCTCTAAGGCAAGTTGTCTTCGGCCAAAATCATATAGCGTCAGATCTGCGGACAAAGAAAGCGAAGAGGAAAGCCTGTCACCGACAACTGAATCAGAGGCATTGTAATTTGTGCCACCTGCATAGCTAATGACCGGGCGCAAGGTTGAGACCGCTTGCGCGACATCCTCGTCGGCGGCACGAAGAACAGCCCTGTTCTGATCCAGTAAACCACTGTTTTGATAAGCCGAAACCAGTGCGTCAGTCAGCGTTTCAGCAGCCGTAACAGAAGGCAACATCAAGGAAATGGCGACTGCAACCGCCCACAACAGGCGACCTTTAACTTTTGGCAACATACCGACCTCCTGACCCGCGAAAATCCGCCAGCGCACCAATATCAAAGGGCGAACACCCGCTTCTTTTCAAAGCCCGGCAAAACAGGTGCAGAGGCATTAAAGGAAAACCGCCAGCTTACCTGACCGTCGATTTTATACCCTACCCGCACAACACCAAGCGCATCTTCCATGAAAAGTGCGCAGAGTCTGCCGCCTTCTTTCAATTGATCAAGAATCGCTGGTGGAACTTCGGCAACGCCGCCCTGAATTGTAATCACGTCATAAGGGCCGTGCTTTGGTGCGCCAACGGTTAATGCTGCTTCGACAACCGCCGCATTATCGATACCGTTTGATGAAAGGAGGGACTGCGCTTCACCAGCCATGCCCTCGTTCTCTTCAACGGCGACAACCGCTTCGGCCATACGTGCAATAACCGCTGCCGAATAGCCCAAACCACAACCGATATCGAGAACAAGTTCATCAGACTGAATGTTCAAAGCGTCGAGCATTTTGGCAAGTGTGCGGGGCTCAAGCATAACGCGACCGCCACCAAGCTCTAAGTTTTCGCCAACATAAGCGGCTTCTTTCATGTCGTCGGGAACAAAAGCTTCCCGGGCAACAGACAGCATTGCATCTATGATTGGAAATTTCGTTACATCCGACGGCCGAACCTGCGTATCCACCATCATTGTACGTCGAGAAGAATAATTGCTCATTTCTAAACTCATTCGTCTAGTTTCCTTGCTAACGTCTTGCCATAGAACCTATCCAACAGCAACCTGTCTAGATACCCGATAGCGCCTTGCACCTCGAAAAAACCATGCTATAGACACCCCTACCCTTCGGCGAGTTGGCGGAGTGGTGACGCAGCGGATTGCAAATCCGTGTACACCGGTTCGATTCCGGTACTCGCCTCCAAGTGTTTTCAATAGCTTGCATGATTTCTCCGATTGCGCGCAATGCGCCGTTTACAGGTGCGTTTACAGTTTTGTTCATGATACATCCCATTTCGCCTTCGCCAGCTTAACTAAAACCGTGTCCGTTTCGTCAGGCGAAACTCGCGCGTAATGTTCAATTACATTGGCGGCGTAGCGAACCGTCCACCCCATGTGGTTTGCAATTTTAGCAAGAGAAAGGTCTGCGTTTAGCAATCGAGTCGCGGCGGTGCCCCTCGCGTCGTAGAGGCGCAATTCATCAGACAGCTTGGCCTTGTCTCGCCATTGGCGAACACCTTCGGATGCACGATGTGGCGTCAGAGGTTTGCCGCTGGCATTCGTGAGGATCAGCAACCTGCCGCTCGGCGTCGCGTCGATCACATCGGCAAGTGCAGGTGTGATCGGGATATGTGCCAAGCGCTTGCGTTTATTCGTCCTGACACGCAGACGACGCCCCTTCGGAGTATCCTCGATATGGGCTGTTGTCAGCTTGACCAAATCAGCCGGCCGCAGTCCGGTCTCACAGGCGGTGCTCAGAATACGGCGTACCCATTCCGGGGCCACTGCGTTTAGAGCTTCGCGGTCTGCGGTAGTCCAGACAATTTCAGAACGGTCGACCTCGTAAAGCCTGTGCAACTTGTGACAGTGGTGCTCGGATAATTTGCCCTCTCCCACCGCCCAATTCAGGATGCGGACAGCGTGCGTGCCCGCCATATCATGCTGTTTAGGCGAATGTTTCCAAAGTGCCCGCCATATGTTCATTTCCCCTCGCGAACCCCTTTCCTCGAATATTACGGCTGGAGCATCTTTGAAGTATTCCGCAAAGCGAAGGCCCCATTTCCGAATATCAATCCGCGAACGTTCGCCTTTCGGCAATGCCGTGCTGGACAGGAAGTCATCAACCATTTCCGGTGTCATATAGTCTGAGGGCTTTGGTCTAACCGTTGCTTCTGCATAGGCGTGGTAAAAGGCTATATCAGATGGCTTTCGCTGATCGTCGATCCAGAATTTTGGACCACCACGCCAAGCGTAGAAATGAAACCGGACACCGTCTTTCACTTTACGACGGACGCGATGTACACCCTTAGGCAGATCAGCTTGAGACACGGCCGGCCTTCCACTTCTTAAGCGGGGACATATCTGCGGCTGAGATCTTCCCGGCTTCTGCTGGTGCGAGCTCCATGGTTCCATCAGGTAGGATGCGGCAGATTGGTTCACTGCCATAAGCTGTCTTCCAAGCTTTAAATCGGCGGGTCAGATCGGATTGAGTGACAATTGCTTTCGGGGTTGCCATCAATCAACTTCCCATCCAATTAGATCGTACCCAATATCACGCACCAGGTCTAAGCTGAGTTCTGCCCATCTGTTCACCTTAGTGGTGAAAATTCGCTCTGTTGCTTCCGTCTCGCACCAAAGGGAACGAAATTCTGCTTTACCTTCCTCTGTGTTGATTTTCGAAATCGTTTCATTCATCGCGACCGATTGTTCTCGGTTGTGGTAATATTGAGCGTTTGATTCCCCAATGATCAACGCATCACCCATTTCCGAGAGGCGAAGTATAGCTCTGAAATAAAGCGCGTGGGCCATCCTGTTTTCCAAGCAGTCAACTAGTGTTTCCTCCAGCGTCTTTTCGGGGCTCAAACCGAGATTGGCAGTAAAATTCATCCAATCCTCCCGCACATCTGGCTTCATAGGGCCAAAGCAGCGAACGTCCTTGACGGCCTTTCCGGGCGAAGAAGACGCAACAGCGGCAATTACCACCCTTGCTGCATCCAGTGCGGTAATATCGGGAGCGTTGACTCCGCGTGCACCGGTTGTGAACAGACCAGCCTCTCTAAGATTGCGAACAATCACTTTGATCGTTTTGCTCTCTATTCCGAGGATTTCTGACACAAGAGATATAAATTGAGCCTGCTTCATGCTATATGTGTAATAGTCACTTAGGAGGTCGTCAACCCTAAAGGTTTTTCACTCACTTAGAGCGGGCGGGGAAAAAGACGCTCTAAGAACTATTAAAAAATTTTGCAGGTAAATTGTAGGTAATGATTGTTCAAGTTTCATCACCGAGTTCAACTCTACGTCAAATATCGAAAAATCTCGCCGCGATACGGGAAAATAAACGCGTATTCTCTGATACTTGCATAAAGATATTAAAGCTATCGGTGAGAAATATTTTACTGCGCTAGGCTCTAGCGGTCTCTGTAGACCAAAACAGTAGTTTGGAAGGCTAAGGTCTTACCACTACACAACGCCCGCTCGTGCTCAGCAGTGCATAATCCACTGTATCAGCATGGTCAATAAGCACCTGTGAATTAATCGGCTTTAGAAAATAAAATCCTCTCGTGGCTGAGCTGCTAACCCAACTCCCATTGCTGCTTTATTGCCCAGAGCGGACATTCGTGTTGAGCGCAGCGAACGGCCGCTTGGGGCCCTTTTTGACCAATGCTGCGCTGCGCCTGAACTGGCGTTACACCCGCAAAGCGGACATGGCAGCCGGGCGAACGGCCCTATCTGATCCCTAAGAAAAGTTAACGCCATTTGCGGTCATAGGAAGGTGGGTCACCAATGGTGCGCCAGACGCCGCTATGGCATTTGCTAAGGCTGGACCTGCCGGAGGAGTGCCGGGTTCTCCAACACCTGTTGGAGGCGCTGATGACGCAACGATATGCGTTTCAATGTGGCTCAGATCGTAGATCCGCAACGTTTCGTAATCATGGAAGTTCGACTGATCAACTACACCGCCTTCAAGCGTCAATTCGGCGCGCATCACGTGCCCAATCCCGTAGCCGATACCGCCTTCAATTTGCGCCCGGATCACATCAGGCGTGACGGCGATCCCGCAATCGACGGCTGCGGTAAACTTTTCGATTGTCACGGTACCATCTGTTTCTGTCGAGATTTCACACACCTCTGCGACATATGACCCGAAGGATTTGTGGGCCGCGAAGCCATGGTAGTGGCCCTCCGGAAGGGGTTGACCCCAGCCAGCCTTTTCTGCTGCAAGCCGGATCACACCAGCCAAACGGCTTTGGTCTGCGCCGTCCCCTGACAAATATCCAAGACGAAATTCCACTGGGTCCTTTTCAGCGGCACCTGCGCACAGATCCATCATGCATTCCATGACATAGGCTGTGTGACTGTGGCCAACCGAACGCCACCAATTTGGCGTTGTCGGGCCATCTTGGTCCGTCAGACCAATATGATGGAGCGGCAGTTGATACGGGTTTTCTCGGACGCCCTCTACTGAGGTATTGTCGACGCCATTTTTTACCATGAAGGCATCAAAGGATGTTCCCTTGAAAATTGATTGGCCCGCGATGCGGTGATCCCAGCCGAGGATATTGCCATCGTCGTCAAGGCCGATGCGCACCTTATGGGCGTAGGCCGGACGATAATACCCGCCGGTTATGTCGTCTTCACGTGACCATTGCAGTTTGACCGGACGCGTCCGATCCGTCACCACGAATGCCAGTGCCAACTCTACCAGATAGTCGGCATCAGGGGTCGAGCGACGCCCAAAGAACCCGCCAGCATACATCGTGTTGACCTGAACCTTTTCCATTGGCAGCTCGAGCACTTGGCTCAAAACAGCATGACCTGCCGCTGGAGATTGCGCACCGTCGTGCAACATGACACCGCCATTCGCCAAAGGCTCGATTGTGGCACCCATCGTTTCCATCGGGGCGTGGGCGAGAAGTGGGAAGTAGAAATCACGTTCAATGATCCGTGCAGCAGCATCGATTGCAGCTGACGACGTCGCAAGGTCGGTTTCGGACGCTCGAAACTCGGGGGCGGCATTGACCATGGCTAAAAGTTCGGCCTTGAGCGCGTCTGTGCTTCGAGTTTCTGCGGCAGAGCCGTCCCATTCAACTTCGATGGCATCTCGCGCCTGAAACGCCGCCCATGTTGTCTCGGCATAGGCCATGACGCCTTTGTTATTGGGCATCTGAATGGCCATGATGAAGCCCGGAACCTCGCGTGCCGCGCTATCGTCGAATGATGCAACGGTCCCGCCGAGTTGAGGCGACCGCTTGATCGACACGACCATCTGGTTTTCCAGTTGCACATCCATGGAGAATTTTGCGCTGCCATTGATCTTAGCCGGGGTATCCAAACGCGCCTTCTGATCTACACCTATGACGCGCCATTCGGACGGGTCTTTGAGGCGCGGTTCAGCGGGCACATCCATGGCAGAGGCCGCCTCGACAAATTCGCTGATTGTCCCAGACTGGCCAGCACCTGAGATGACACCATCCTTTAGCGAGAGCGTATCAAAGGGCACTTCCCAAGTCTGCGCGGCTGCTCCAACCAGCATCTCACGCGTCGCGGCAGCGGCGGTTCGGTATTGCATAAATGAGTTCGCAATGGCTGATGAACCGCCCGTACCCTGAGCCCCAAAGAACAGGTTGGCATATCGCGCATTGTCCGCCGGGGCGGTCTCAAACGTGATGTCTTGCAAAGTCATGTTCATTTCTTCGGCAATCAGCGCCGAAAGCCCCGTCGCGGTGCCTTGGCCACCTTCAAAATGCTTGATGATCGCAGCGACTGTTCCATCCGGATAAATTTTGACAAACGGTGTGAAGTTCCCGCCAGATTGGGCGGTCATCGCGAGCGCTCCGCGTGTGTCGAAACCCACGACGAGCAACGCTCCGGCGGATGCAGCTGCAGTTTGCAAAAAATGGCGGCGAGAAAATGTTGTGGTCATGGCTTAAGCCTCCAGAATGTCTGCGGCGTGGTGGATAGCGGCACGAATGCGTGTATAGGTGGCGCAGCGGCAGGCGTTGCCACCCATCACTGTGTCGATTACGTCGTCGGAAGGTGTGGGATGCTGCGCCAGCAGGTCCACGGCCTGCATGATCTGACCGGATTGACAAAACCCACACTGAACAACATCAAGCTCTTGCCAGGCCTGTTTGACAGCCTCCGCTTCGGGGCCGCTAACAGCTTCGATTGTTGTCACGGACGCGCCTTCAATATCACCGACCGCCACTTGGCACGATCGCACCGCTGCCCCATCGATATGCACGGTGCATGCACCGCATTGGGCAATGCCGCAGCCATATTTTGTGCCGGTGAACTTCAATTCATCGCGGATCACCCACAAAAGGGGCGTGTCCGGATCAGCTTCAACACTGTGTGTTTTGCCATTCAGATTTAGTGAGATTGTCATCGTGCCTACTCCATCACTTGTGTCATTTGAGAATTTATTTGCTGGGGTCTCCGGACGCCCACGCGACGCCATCGCCGCGGTCCATCGTCGCCATCTGGGCCATATCAGCATCATCGATGTCGAAGGAAAACAGGTCGATGTTCTGTTGCATTCGGTTGGGGTTTAGACTTTTGGGTAAGACGGCGTACCCGCTCTGCACACCCCATCGCAGCAAAAGCTGCGCTTCGGAGACATTGTATTTGGCCGCCATTCCTTTGAAGGCGTCACCATTGGCAATCATATCTTCTGTCTTGGCGCTGTCCTGCCCTTCCTCAGTCCGCCAAGTCGAAAGCGGGACAAGACTGCTATAAGCAATCGGGGCGATGCCGTTTTCGGCCATATAGGCGACTAGTTCCGGCTTTTGTGACCATGGATGCAACTCGATCTGGTTAGCATCTGGCATTGGCAGCCCGGCTGCCTTGATCTCGTCCAAATGCTGTTGGTTGAAGTTGCTGACGCCAACCGAGCGGGCTTTGCCGCTTTTCTGTATCTCCAGCAAAGCGCGCCACTGTTCCAGCCGCATATCGCCGCCGTATGGGGCGTGGATCAGATAGAGATCAACGTAATCCAATCCCAACCGATCAAGGCTTGCGTCACATTCCGCGATAGTCTGCGCGCTCGTCTTGGGGGCATCGCCCCAGGCCGGATTGCCAGGCCAAAGTTTGGCGGTCACGAAGAGGTCTTTACGACCCATCCCGGCGCCTTTCAGTCCCTTCTTAATGCCCGCACCGACCGTCACTTCATTCTGATACCCCGAGGCCGTATCGATATGTCGATATCCGGCCTCGATCGCTGAGCTTACAGCCGTTTCGGCGTCCTCGTTGGAAATAAGATACGTGCCAAACCCAACAGCGGGAATTGCCGCGTTGGAATTTAAGGCAAAGGTAGGTTGTGTCGCTGACATTGGTATTCTCCGAACGGTGACTTGGCTGAGACAAACCTATGCGCTTGGGCGTGCGTGGTCCTGCCAAATTCTCCGGCAGTCTTGCCCATTCCTCCAAATGGCGAGTTTTTTGCGTGATTACTGTTGTTGGCCTTGATAGGGGTAAAGCTCAAGGAGGCCACCATGTCACTCGAACAGTTGCAAAGTCTGGCAGAACGCTACATCGACAATAATTCAGATATTTCGGCCAGATGCCTACCTGCCTTGCATGTGTTTGTTAGGGAAGACGTTAGTGAATTTGAGGCCATGGTCTACAACCCCGTGATTTGTCTGATCCTACAGGGCAGCAAAGAAATACATATAGGATCGCAATCCGTATCTCTTGCGCGCGGCGATGCTCTGTTGGTCAGCCACGACCTACCGATCACTTCAAAAATCACCGCAGCCAGCCCAGAATCCCCCTATCTCGCGCTCATCCTCGCTTTGGATATTGGCATTATCCGTGGCCTCTACGAGCAGGTGGGCGAGGCGGTGTCAGATGTCGCTGATGCGAAGTCGCTTGCGGCCAGCGTTGCCGATCCAACATGGCTTGAACCCTTGGCGCGATATCTCAGACTGATGGATAATTCGCTGGAAGCGCAGGTTCTTGGACCGCTGATTGTGAAGGAAATCCACTTTCAGCTGCTGATGTCTCCCATTGGCGGTATGCTCAGAAACCTGCTCTCGGTTGACAGCCATGCCAGCCGTATTTCCAAGGCGATCCTGCGGATCAGAGCAAGCTTTCGCAAACCGCTGATCGTGGCGGACCTCGCCCAACTGGCGGGCATGAGCCAATCATCGTTTCACGAGCATTTCAAATCAGTTACAGGCACGACCCCACTCCAATACCAAAAAGACATGCGGATGATCGAAGCGCGGAGCCTTCTGGCACGTGGCGCGCGCTCTGTTTCCGTTGCGGGTTTTGAAGTTGGTTATGAAAGCCCCACTCATTTCAGCCGCGACTATTCCCGCAAATTCGGCTGTTCACCAAAGCATCACCTCGCGCAGGCCCAGTAGGCCGCCGTCGTCCACTCCCCCCAAAAGGATTGCCCCATGACCGCAGAATTCCTGTTCATAACCTTCACTCTTTTTCTGGCGGGGATGATCGCGGTGCCGCTGGCCTCGCGCTTTGGGCTTGGGTCCGTGCTGGGATATTTGATCGCAGGCATTGTGATCGGGCCTGTGCTGCATTGGGCCGGGGTCGATGTGGTTGGGCTGCAGCACTTCACCGAATTTGGCGTGGTGATGATGCTGTTTCTGATCGGGTTGGAGATGCAGCCAAAGGTATTGTGGGCCATGCGCGCCCGGATCTTTGTGATGGGTGGATTGCAGGTTGGGCTGACAGCCATTGGCGTGATGGCAGTGGCAATGCTGTTTGGGCAGCCGTGGACTGTGGCTCTGGCGATTGGCCTGATCTTTGCGCTGTCCTCAACCGCAATCGTGACTCAGACTTTGAACGAAAAAGGGTTGATGCGCAGCGATGGCGGGCAGGCCAGTTTCTCGGTTCTGTTGTTTCAGGACATTGCAGTGATCCCCATGCTGGCTCTGATCCCGCTTTTGGCGCTACCCGAGTTGACCGAGGCCCTGCATCACGGCAATGATCACGGTGGCGGACATGGTAAAACGGGGTTGAACCTGAGCCTTGTCGAAGGGCTGTCCGGCTGGCAAACCGCATTGGTAACACTGGCTGCTGTGGGACTTGTCATTGTGGCCGGCCGCTATCTAACCGGGCCGGTATTTCGCTATGTCGCCGGTGCACGTTTGCGCGAACTTTTCGTCAGCACTGCACTGATGATGGTGGTCGGTATCGCGCTCCTGATGACCATGGTTGGGCTCTCCCCTGCGCTTGGGACTTTTCTGGCTGGCGTAGTGATGGCCAACAGCGAATATCGGCATGAGCTTGAAAGCGATATAGCACCCTTCAAGGGCATCTTTCTGGGCGTGTTCTTCATCACTGTAGGGGCCAGCATCGATTTCGCTCTGCTTGGCAAAAACGTAGCACTTGTCGTAGGTCTGACCCTTGGCCTGATCGCGCTAAAAGTCGCTGTTATGTTTGTGCTTGGCCATATCTTCAAGCTCAAGGGCGGGGATAAGTGGCTCTTTGCCCTTGGCTTGGCCCAGGCGGGTGAGTTCGGCTTTGTGCTGGTGTCCTTCACCGTGGCCAACGCCGTTATCCCCGCCCCGGTTGCCGATCTTTTACTACTGGTCGTCGCCCTCTCCATGTTGCTTACGCCAGCGTTGTTCATTTGTTACGATAAACTCATCGCGCCGCGCTATTCGCGCCAACAGGCTCAGGACGCTGATGAGATTACGTCAAACGCCAAGATCATCATCGCAGGACACGGTCGCTTCGGCGGCATTGTGAACCGGGCACTACAAGCGGCTGACTACGAAACCACGGTCATTGACTACAGCAACGAACAGCTTGAAATGTTGCGCAACTTCGGCCTCAGCGTATATTTCGGCGATGCCACACGACCTGATCTCTTGCACGCAGCGGGGATAGACGATGCTAAAATCCTCGTCATTGCTATCGACGACAAAGAAGCCATCACCGAATTGGCCCGCTACGTTCAGGAACACCACCCGCACGTGCATATTGTAGCCCGGGCAGTGGACCGTTGGCATGTCTATGACCTGTGGGCCGTAGGCTGCCGGGATATCATCCGCGAAACTTATGATAGCTCAATCAGAGCCGCGCGATCAACATTCGAAGCGCTCGGGTTTGCTCGTGAGAAAGCGGAGAGTTTAATCGACGTGTTCGAAGACTTCGATCGCACCACGATGCTGGAGCTAGCAGAGGCCTACAACTTCCACGATCCGGATTCAGAAATGAGCGAGTATTCCCGTCTTGTGCGCGAGAATATGGAGGCATGGGAAGCCGAACTGAAAACAAAGATGAAGTACGCGTTGGAGGCATAGTGCAAGGTCTGCAATACGACTGGTAGCGGATTCTTACTTCCGTCGGGTAACGGCAACTTTGTCCGCACAGCCGACGTTCGCTGCGCAGCCGATCAATGTCTCAGAAGCGGGACAGACCCGCCTTTTGCCCATGCAGCGAATGCGAGCGCAGAAACCACTCGCGATTGCATCTCGCTTCTCGCTGCGACGCAGCCCATTTCGCCGAAGCGGTCTTTGAACTCTTGCATAAGGCACCAAAAGCAACGAGTCCGAACGGCACCAAATCGGCGAGAAATACGCGATTGGCTGGTGCTCCAAACATCGAAGGGGCGGTGTCATGCCCCCCTTCGTTCGCTTCGAGTCCTAAGCTTCGGTCAAGCAGCCGGGTTTGCGGCCAGCCGGTGGTGGGATGCTTCCGTGGCACGGTTTGCGCCAGTTTCGAGTTTCACGGCAACTCGGTAAAGCGTGTCTGCGAGGAATGCGCAAACCATGCAGCGGGCTGCAAATCCAAAACCGCGTTCGGCCATTGCTTCAAGTTCTGCCTGCATTTTACCGCCAGCACGGATCACCATCATGTCGAACTCGGTGAGCGGGGTTGTATGAGTTTTGCGGATCATTGTGTGCCTCCTTTTCGATGTATCCTCAAAATGACAGGTGGCCTTGCCCTGCAGATAGTGCAGGAAATGAAGCGGTCCCGGTACTTTTTATGAACTAGATTGGAGCAGCGGTAAAACCTATGGCTGAAAGCAGGAGGATCTGAACATGGCAACCAAGACATATGGAATCTACTGCCCGACCTCGAAGGCCTGCGAGGTACTGGAACCTCGTTGGACCATTCCAATTCTCTGCGAGCTTTGGGACAGCAACACGCGGTTCAACGAAATCCGGCGCGCACTTCCCGCGCTGTCACCCGGACTGTTGTCAAAGCGCCTCAAGGAACTCGAAGCTAATGGCATGATCGAACGTGTGGAAAACCGTGCGCAAGGTACGGTTGATTATTTCCGCACGCAAAAAGCTATTGAGCTTGAACCGATTTTTGACGAATTGGCCCGCTGGGCCCAGCGTCATGTGGATGCGGAAATCGCGCTTTCGGATCAGGATGCGGGAATGCTGATGTGGAAACTGCGTCGACGGATCATTCCCGAGGAAATGATTGAGGGCCGAAATGTTATTCGGTTCCACTTCCCTGACGCCACCAGCAAGCACAACACCTACTGGATCGTTGCCAAACGCGGTGCCGAGGCCGATCTTTGCGTGCACGATCCCAAACTGGAAACGGACTTGTACGTGGAGTGCCGGGTCGGTGTGTTGACTGGTATTTACCTGGGGCGCCGCAGCCTTGCGCGTGAAATTGATGACGGCGCCATGTTCCTGAGCGGTGACACGCGCTTGATCAGGAACTTCACAAAGTGGCTGCCACACAATGTCTACGCCGAAACCGAAAGGATCGCGACGGTGTGACGATGCACTTCGGCAAACATTTGCATCGGACGAAGATGCAGTGCCCTAAACCCCGGCGGCATTCGCATCCCGCGCCACTGGTGTCAGATCCGAACTTGGACAAGCCAAGAGGTCGCGATTTAGGGGATCAAGGAGGACAGTTCGATGAGTGATTTTTATAATCCAGAGATGGCCGCCCAGCAGGAACGAATGGCGCGAACCGAGGACATGATGCGCCAACGCTCGGAACACATGCGGGTTGTTTCGCCGAAATCGGGTGAAAAAATTCTGGAACTCGGCTCCGGCAACGGGATATTCGCACGCGAACTTGCAGACCGCGTCGGGTCAGGTGGCAAGGTGATCGGACTGGATCCTTCGGAAGCCATCCTGGAAATGGCCCGTCACATCTGCCCGCAAGTAGATTTCATTCAGGGTGACGCTCAGGATTTGCCGTTCGACGATCAGAGTTTCGATGCCGTTGCCGCAGCACAGGTGTTTTGTTTCCTGACGGATGTTGACCGGGCACTTGCCGAAACCTATCGCGTTCTCAAACCAGGCGGGCGAGTCGTCATACTGGACACGGATTGGGATACGCTGGTTTGGCGTAACCGGCACCCCGAGCTGATGGCAAGAGTCATGGGCGCCTACAAGGCGGTCTATGCGGACGCCTATTTACCTAGAACGCTACCGCACCGTTTATCGCAGGCAGGGTTTTCGGACGTCAAAGTCGAGAGTTTCGTGGTTCTGAACAGAAGTCTGGGAGAAGAGACATATGCGCGCCAGACCATAGGCTTCGCAACATCCATAATCGAAGGCTCGCCCGAGTTCAGCAAGGAAGAACAAACGCGTTGGCTGGAAGATCAGGAACAGCTGGAGCGGAACGGTGACGTGTTCTTTTCTCTCAACCGCTACATGCTCTCCGGAAACAAATGAATGCCTCCGAATGGCATCTCCGTCCTGCCACCCGTGAGATCGAGTCCCAGTCCTGCCGCAGCCCACATTGAACAACTGGTCTGGCCACTGCAGGGCAGCGTCGAAATCGATACATCTGCAGCAATTTTCGTGTTGCGAGCGCGCGCAGCGAATTTTCGATGGGTCTGCAGTGGGCTCTTTGTAACTATTCGCCGCGCGCCAGCCGAACGACTGCCATGCCTGCCGGAGCTGGTTGCGACGACCCATTTCGGCACCGAAATCACTCATCTTCAATCAAACGAGCGCGTTTCCACGATGAACGGTCCAGCTCACGTCGATATCCTTGATTGCATCGAAAAAATCTTTGACATGAGTATATTCGCGATGCTCATCAAACGCAGCTTGGTCAGCGAAAACCGCAACAACGGCCCCAGTTCCTTCCTGTTCATCAAAAACAAGGACATCGAAACGCAAGCATCCCGGTTCGTTTTCGCGGGCAGCTCTCAGTTCATTTCGGGCAGCCGATACAAGTATTCCTAAGTCGTCTGGTTTTAACTCAAACTTAGCTATCACCGCTCTTTGTGTCACATTATCCTCCTGTCATCTTCAAAAGAAGCAAGCGTGAACAGGTAAACAGTATCTCGCTGTTGTTGGCCACAATCCGACATTGGCGACATTACTGAATTAGCGCAAGTTTGGGCTCGAAGCCAGATTCCGCCGCGTACGGCGCAGAGGTCGGCTCAATAAACGCAAACGACCGCGCTGCAAAAGAAGCGGCTGAAGTTCAAAGGTTTAGCCCATATTGCCGATGGCCGGTTCCGTCCCGCCCCTATCGCGGGGCCTGCTGCGTTGGAATTCGGCGGCTCTGAGCCCGAAGAAGACACGGGTCCTCATGTGATATAACGTTCGGAAGGGTTCAGTGAATAAAGGAAAGAGTATGTCGACTGTCTGTACGGGACTGCAGATCAAAAAAATGGACTCTCAGGGCAATATACGCGACTCTTGAGAATACGAGCCTGCCAGTTCAATCCGCCCTGGCGGGAGGAGGCACCAGAAATGTCAAATTTCATGCAAAGATCCGCAATCGAAAAACTTGTTAGATCCTCCAAGGAACGTAGCTTGGGGAAACACAGGCTTGCCTCCGGCACCAAAACCCCGATTTTGAGGTTGCAAAGCAATGAAGTCGGTCATCGAAATGAGCAGTTTTTTGAGAAAATCGGCGGTGCTATATCGGAGTTGGACAAAGCTGCATTATTGCCAAACAAGTCACGGTATTGCCTTCTTGTTTCGGATGCTGATGGGATCGTTATAGAGTCATATGCTCCCGAGGGATTGGAGGCAGAGTTCCAGCGTAGCGGACTTGTGAAGGGCGCGATGTGGGACGAACGGATCGCGGGCACCAATGGTATCAGCTTGTCAATGCAGTCCGGGCGTGTCGTCACGGTCCACGGTGAAGATCACTTTTACAATTGCTTTTTCGGCCTAGCCTGTAGCACAGCTCCGCTCACAGATGCCGAGAGCAATCTAATCGGAACAATCACTTTGGTTGGATCGCTCAATCGTCGTCCAGAAGAGGTTACGCTTTGCGAACAAGCACTGCGACGTGCGTCTCGCCAATTCCAGACCCGCCTTTTTCGCAATTTTCATGCTGATAAGATGACTGCGCGCGTTCTGTCTCGCAAACCAGTTTCGCCACGTAGCTTTGAAACACTGGTGGCTTGCGACGATGAAGGTGTTGTCGTGTCACACCTTCCGCTTTGGCGCGACGAAGCGCGCCCAGCAGAGCACCAGAACCTCGTTGGGCGGCATATCTCAGACTTACAGAACCTAGAAATCAGCCTGCGCGGTCCGGCAATGATACCGCCGCGAAGACAAGTGATCGAGAATACAAAACCCCGGATTCCAGCGCGTATTGATAAAGTGGCAAAGCTAGGGCGCCTTGTTGCTGAGGGCGGAGGCTTGCCCGTTCTTGCCGAACGCGCGCGGAAGCTGCTGGCACATCGCGTTCCCATTCTCATATGTGGAGAACAAGGTATTGGAGCAGAAGAATTCGCGCGGGTGCTTCTGGAAGATCAGGGGCTAGACTCGCCTACAGGCCTTACGCTAGATGCGGCGCGGTCTGGGTCCGAAACAGATTTGATCGAGGCAATCCGGAGTCTTGAGTTCCTCAGCGAATACCCGGTCGACAAGGTGATTCCGACCCTGATTGTTCAAAACATAGATTGTCTTACCCCCAAAGCGCAGCTCGAGCTGGAACTGTTCCTCGATGCAGGCGGAAGTGAAATGATCGGAGAACATCGAGAGCAGAAACCAGCCCTGATGTTCACCGCAAGGAAAACTTGGAAAGATCTTGAGGAAGACAATGCGATTCCGCGTAGCCTGCTGTATCTCATGGGGCAATCAGTGGTTGAATTACCCCCGCTGCGTCTGCGAGATCGGGAAACCGTGCTAGACAATGTGATCGCCCAGGGTTTTTTGGAGCCTGTTGAGGTGACGAACTCGGCCAAGGATGTGCTGATTAAACACGATTGGCCGGGCAACATACGTGAGTTGCGCGCCGTTCTTCGAGAGGCGCTGATATGTAGCAATGGCCGACGCATCAATGCAACGGACCTGCCGGCCCGTTTGTCCGTACCGTGCGCAGAGACCAAGAAAACCGTGACACGCGCAACCTTGCGCGAGGCGCTGGACAGCACGAATTGGAATGTGACCAAAGCCGCGCACTTACTGGGTAAGAGTCGTGCCACCGTCAATCGGTGGATCGCGTCCGAGGGTTTGCAACGCCCTGAATAGTTGGCTCACAAGCGAATACGGCCGGGCGCGAACGCCCGACCGTATTCAGGGAGATCCCTCGCTCAGATATTCTGAGCGTTCATTTCCTGGGCAATGTATTCCGCCTGACGGATGGCCAAGGCCACGATCGTCAGCGTCGGATTGCAAGCACCCGACGATGTGAATTGACTGCCATCTGAGACAAACAGATTGTCGATGTCATGCGCCTGTCCATAGCCGTTGACGACACCTTTGTCGGCATCTGCATGCATCCGGTTCGTACCCATATTGTGGGTCGCAGGATATGCGGGCAACTCGTAAACATCCGTCGCGCCTACGGATTCGTAGATTTGCGCGGTTGTTTCATAGGCGTGCGCCGTCATCTCGTAGTCGTTGTTGTGCGGGGTCTTGGCCACGATCGGCACAGGCAGCCCGTATTGATCAACTTCACTGTCGTGCAGCGTGATCGCATTTTTCTCCTGAGCAAGGTCCTCGCCAAGCACCCATACGCCTGACATCTTGTCATAGTTTTCAAGCGCACCAGCAATGCTGCGTCCCCAACCTGTATTGCCGGGTTCCATGAAAGCCGCCATGAACGGCAGACCCAGTGACAGAAACTCAAGATAGTAGCCACCATTGAAGCCGCGCGCCGGGTCGTTGCGCACTTCGTCACCGACGATACCCGCCACCGAGGTGCCACGGAACATATGCACCTTTTCAGGTAAAGCCGCATAAACGCCGCCGGTAGTATGGTTCATGTAGTTCTTACCAACCTGTCCCGATGAATTTGCCAGCCCGTCCGGGAACATGGACGAGGCAGAGTTTAGCAGCAGCCGCGGGCTCTCAATCGAATTGCCTGCCACGCAGACAACCCGCGCCTTTTGCAGATGCTGGTTACCATCCTTGTCGGCATAGAGCACACCGGACGCCTTGCCACTGTCATCATGTTCGATTTTCAGGACCATGGCATCTGTGCGGATTTCACAGTTTCCGGTATCTTCAGCGCGCGGAAGCTCTGTGTACATGGTCGACCATTTCGCGCCAATCGCACAGCCCTGCATACAAAAGCCGATTTGCTGACATGAGGGTCGGTCGTCGCGCTCGACCGAGTTGATGGCCATCGGGCCAGATCGATAATCCGAACGCCCGGTCCGCCTGCACCCTTCTGCCAGGACCCGGAAGCCGTTGTTCCATGGAAGGTGCGGCATCCCGGTTGTTTTGCCGGTAACGCCCATCTTCAGTTCAGCCTTTTCATACCAAGGCGTCATTTCTGCCAGATCGACCGGCCAGTCTTCGACATTTGCGCCATCAACCGCGCCGTAGTTGGAGCGAGTCTTGAACTCGTACTCTTTGAAACGGAGCGACACGCCAGCCCAGTGCACAGTGGAGCCGCCAAAGCCCTTGACGATCCATGTCGGCAAGGTGGGGTGGTTGACCGACCCGTGCCAACCACCCGCAGAATAACGTTTGTCCAGCCAGGATATCTTGCTGAACATGGTCCATTCGTCATTCTCGATATCTCCGATGTCAAAGCGGGGGCCCGCTTCCAAAATCACCGACTTGATGCCCTTTTGCGCCAGTTCATTGGCGACCGTGCCACCGCCCGCGCCCGAACCAATGATGACGACCACAGACTCGTCGTTCAGATCAAATTCTGCCATTTTCTTGCTCCCTTAATTCTGAACGTCATCCATCCGTTCTTCGAGGGTCGGGCCCTCGGGAACGAATGTGATGTCGGAAAAGCCACGGTCGATATAACCACCGTATTCAACAGAAGATCCCTGATAGCCAAACAGCGGCCAGATATCTTTGTTGTTGTAGATGCCAAAATAAGCTGTCCAGCGAACCGACTGGAAGAAGCCTTCGCCCTGGAAGTGACGCAGCAGGCCTTCGCGGGCGTCGGCATCTTCAATCTCGGCATAGGTGCTACCAAAGAGTTCCTGCGCCTTTTCATCAAGCAGTGCGAGCCCGTCCGTTAGCGTCTTCGCGGACGACTCGTCTTCATCAGCGGTTTTTGCGACCGACGCGACAATTGCCTCGTAATGAGACAGGTTCAACAGACCCGGATGCGGATAGATATCCTGAACCATCTGCAGCACACTGGCACTTTGTGCCGGGTTCAGGGCAGACGAGCCGGCAAAGGCCGCGCCGCTCAGCATTGCGTTGGTAGTTATGCCGGCCATCGTCGTCGTCATCAGGAACATGCGACGGCTCATGCCGGTGCGATCCTCGTCGGACTTGCCTAGCCGGTGGAATCGAATTGTCATAATTTTTCCTCCCGTTGGGTATTGTTATGCGGTCAAGCCGCCATTTTTTTCTGGTGTGCGAGAGCGGTCAAGCGGTCCTCCGCCGCTCTGACCAGCGCACCAGGAAAACTTGTGAATTTCATTTTGCCGGGCATGAGCTCATCCATTGCGATATGTGCGTCGGCTTGCGGCAGAGAGTCTGCGGGCAGCGCGATCTCGTGCAGGCCCTGCAGAACGGGCCAAAGGGCTTGGACTGGTGTGCATGTCAGGATCGCGGCGTGGATCAGTGCCACCCGGCCATTCGGCGTCGAGCGCCATCGCTGTGCGGTCCCGGCAAGCTTTCGGCCCCGCGCCAATACGTTCCACGCTCCATCACAAAATGCGCCTGAGCGAAAGCCGGTTGTGGATTCGATTTCAAATCGCGTCAGAGCTTCAGCAATAGCGTAACAAATTGTTCGATACCCGTCATCTGTCGTGAATCCTACTGGACAAGGGACGATCATTGCAAGGTTCAGCGTCCCCGGCCCCTGAGGAACAATGCCGCCACCACTACTGCGTGTTGTCACCGTCCAACCATTTGCCGCAGCCGAAGACGCCGCATCGTCGAAACCGGGGAGGCGAACGAACGCCGCAGGCACGACAATTGCGTTTTCATCTGCCTGCCACAGCACCATCGCTGGCCGCGCCTCCTGTAGCAATGCAGCTTCGCGGGCGATACCATCCGCTGCTGTCTTGAACCCCGCGACGATCATGGATCAAAGGTCTCGATGGTGTTGCATAGGGCAGTCAGGAAATCTGCGGCAGGCGCACCGTCGATGGCCCTGTGGTCAAAGGTCAGGGACAGACCGGCATAGGACTTCCAGACAAGCACATCCCCATCGCGTACAGCCGTTTCGACAGCGCATCCAACACCCAGAATTCCGATCTGTGGTGTATTCAGGATGGGCGTAAACTGCTCCACCCGGCTTAGCCCGAGGTTTGAGATGGTAAAGGTGCCACCGGTCATCTCGGCCACATTTAGCTTGTTGGTGCGCGCGCGCTCGGATAGATCGCGCCGCGCCGCGCGCAACTCAGGCAAAGTCATTTTGCCCGCGTTAAAGATCGCAGGGGCGGCCAGCAAATTGCCAGGCAGGGCGATGGCGACCCCCAAATCGATGTCACCGGACAGGTGAACTTCGCGTTCTTGAACAATGCCGTTGATGCCCGGATGTTGTTTGAGCGTTTGAACCACCGCTCCCATCAATAGGTCCTCAACCGAAAGCGAAACACCGTCTGCCTTGAACCGCGCCTTTGCCGCCAAAAGCGCTGTCATGTCGGCCCGCGCGTGGTGGGTCAATTGAGCGGCACCTTGCAGTGACGCGAGCATCTTGTCGGCAATCATGCCGCGCGCACCTCGAAGAGGGATAATCTGCCGGTCAGCTGTTACTTCCCTGGTCATGAGATTGATCCGATCACATCACCCTTGGCGACCACCTCGTCCTGAGCTTTTGCAATGCTTAAAGTTCCAGTGGCTGGAGCCGTGATTTCATGCTGAACCTTGGCGGTCATGATCTCGGCGATCAGAGCACCTTCAGCGATTTTCGCGCCGTCACTCGCTAGCCACGCAGTGATTACGGATTCTTCGCCGCCCTCCCAAAGATCGGATGGAATGGTGATATTGGTAGCCATTTGGCAAACTCCTCCTGTGGCCACCCCAGTATTTCGGGGCAGCAGCGTTTTCATCATTGGTTCGTCGCGTGACTAGGCCGACACAGGCGCCTTACAAACCTCACGCGCGGCGGCGACGATCTTGTCTGCATTCGGCAGGCAGTGTTGCTCCATCACCCGGGCAAAAGGAATCGGCACGTCGGGATAGGCGATGCGTTTCGGCGGCGCCTTAAGGTCGGCCATGTTGGTTTCTGTCACCGTGGCGATGATCTCGCCTGAGACACCAAAGCTGTGATAATCTTCATCCACAACGATCAGCCGCCCGGTTTTGGCGACACTGGCCCGGATCGTCTCGCGATCCAACGGAACCAGTGAACGAAGGTCAACAACCTCGGCGCTGATGCCCTGTTCCTCAAGCGTTTTAGCGGCCTTCAGGCCATGGTGAACGCCCTGGGCGATGGACACGATCGTCACGTCACTACCTTCACGAGGAATCGCGGCCTTGCCGATTTCGACCTCATAGGCCTCTTCTGGAACATGGGTGATTGCACCTGCTTCGGTACCCAGCCAGCCCATACCCTGCAAACCTTTGTGATACATGTAGATCACCGGGTTCGGATCGCGGATAGCGGCTGTCATCAGGCCTTTCGCATCATAGGCATTCGAAGGGCTGACCACTTTCATGCCAGGCAAGTGCGCAAAACTGCCATAGAGACATTGCGAATGCTGCCCAGCATCCGAATAGCCCCCCCCGGTCGAAGTCATCAGCACCATCGGCACATTGAAATTCCCGCCGGAAAAGTAAGTGTTCTTGGCCATCAAATTGTAAATCGCGTCGAAACATACGCCGAAGAAGTCTACGAACATAAGCTCAACCACTGGGCGCATACCGTCTTGGGCTGCACCCACGGCGGCACCGATAAATCCGGTTTCCGAGATTGGTGTATCGCGCACGCGCGTCTTGCCAAACTCCTCAAGCAACCCGCGGGTGTTGCCGAAAACGCCGCCGAGTTCTCCGATGTCTTCGCCCATCACGAAAACGCGTGGATCATTGCGCATTTCCTGCGCCGTGGCTTCGGCCATTGCGCGCGCGATTGTTAGTTTACGTTCGTTGTCCATTGTTTTTTCTCCCTCTGCCCTCAGGCGAATACGGCCGTCAGCGCGTCTTCCGGTTGCGGATCTGCGCTTTCACGGGCAAAGCTGATCGCGTCATCCACCGCTTTTTGCGCTTTGGTTTCTAGGGTATCGAGTTCGTCCGCCGTGAAGCTTCCACCATCCAGCAGTGTCTCGCGCATGGCCGGGATCGGATCCTTCTCAAACAACGCATCCTTTTCGCCTTCGGGGCGGTAGCCTTCGGCGTCGCCCATGAAGTGCCCGGCCAGCCGGTAGGTTTCGATCTCGATCAACGTTGGTCCGTCTCCGGCGCGGGCGCGTGCAATCGCTTCGCCAGCTACCTCGTAGATCTTCAGAGGATCATTGCCGGAAACATAGTGCCCGGGAATCCCGTAAGCTGCTGCGCGATCTGCGTTCCGTGCGATGGCAGTTGAGGCTTCTTTAGAGACCGAAATACCCCAGGCGTTGTCTTCGACGACCAAAACCATCGGCAATTTCCAGACTGCCGCGAGGTTTAAGGTTTCGTGAAACGCGCCCTGATTGGCAGCACCTTCGCCGATAAAGGATACCGCTACGCCCGGCTTTCCTTGAATCTTGCGCGAAAGTGCCGCCCCGGCAGCGGGACCCATGCCCTGACCGATGATGCCCGAGCATGCAAAATTCACATCAGGATCGAAGATATGCATATGCCCACCACGCCCACCGGACAGTCCAGTGCTCTTGCCAAAGATTTCGGCAGCCATTTTTTTCAGATTCACACCTTTTGCGATGGCCTGATGATGCGGGCGGTGCGTTGCGGTAACAATATCCTCAGGGTTCAAATGGGCACAGACGCCGACAGCAACCGGCTCTTGCCCATCGGAAAGATGCATTTCTCCCGGAATTGGGCCGTTGGCCATATTAAAGACTGGAGTCTTGCCTTCCATGTAGATTTTTTCGATAGCGTTTTCGAAACGACGGCTGGTGACCATCATTTCATACATCCACGCCAAAGTTTGTTTTGATGGTTGCATGTTCATCTCCTCCTTGCCGAAGACAAGGCTGGTGCAAGAGGAGTTAAGTTAGAACAGATAATACTTGGATGCTCTCGACGGCGTCAAAACCGTCTCAATTCCAGTTGATTGAGACACTCCATGGTACATCAATGCGAAAAATCAGGATTGAATAGCGAGGGTGTACGGGTTGGAGAGGCATCAATACAGCCAAAGCCGACTGCCCGCAGCTTCGTTAGAATCGGTGAGAAACTGTTCTTGTGTCATGTTACTTTGTTCAGATCACGTAACCGCTGGGCCTGATGAATTGAGTAGAACAGGTCCCAGTTTTCCTTTTTCTTGCTGCAATGCACAGGACATCCGTTGGTTTTTGGTTGTTGATTTTTGCAATCTCGTTCCCAATCTGCAACTCATGCCAGTCTCGGACGGTGAGACCCATTTCCTCTTGATATCAAAGTGTCATAAAGTGCCAGGTTCGGACTTTCACGCGTCAATAGCGAGCGGCAACTCTGTCCGCTGAGCAGACGGTGGCTCAGATTGCGGCGAAGGTCCGGATCAAGCCCATCTTACCACTTTGCCGTGTTGCAGCGAATGTCCGCTACTGAAATGCTTGGTAAGTTAACTCTGACTGAAGCACCCTTGAAAACTGGACGGGTGTTGTGAATGTATTGCGTGATCTGAGTCACGACCAGAACACCGCTGCACCGCGAGGAAACTCGTTGAACCCAACGCTATCTACTACGGTTGCTCGTTCAGAGTTTGGCGTGTCGCGGCGATGATTTTGTCCGAATTCCGATACTCATTCCGGGCGGCGCGTTGGCCGAATAGCTCGTCGTGTGTTTTGTGTTCTGGTTTCGACGTACAGCGACATTACTGGAAAATCATCCGCCTTCAGAACTCGATCACCACAAGAATTGCAGCATAGGGAAACAACAGCTAGGGTCGCTGGATGGAAACAGACCCGGAAGCATTCTACGCATTGATCGAAGCCCTCGGGATTGGGCTCCTGATCGGGATTGAACGCGAACGCAGCACTCATACGCCAAGCGAGGGTGCATCGACAGGTGTTCGCACTTTCGCTTTGGCATCACTGATTGGTGCAATCAGTATGATGACGGGCGGTGTACCGCTGTTGATGGTCGCTGTTGCTGTAGTTGCGATCGCTCGGATCGTATCAGTTGCTCAACAGACCGATCCAAACATTGGCCTTACGACCAGTCTGGCGCTCGTTTCAGTCGTACTTCTGGGAGCCTTGGCAACGGAAACTACAATGCTTGCGGCTGGCGTCGCTGTCGTCATCGCGTCTTTGCTTGCCGCGCGCGAAATGCTGCGCGGGTTCAGCCGGTCGGTTCTGACGGCAGTCGAGCTGCGTGACGGCCTCATCCTTGGCGTTTCGATCTTGGTGATCCTACCAATCCTACCAAACCTTGAGATCGGTCCCGGCGGAGCGCTCAATCCGCGCGCCCTCTTCATCATCGTTGTTGTCATCATGCTGATCAGCGCAGCAGGTCATATTGCAACACGCGTCATCGGGGCGCGCCTCGGATTGCCGGTCAGTGGGTTTTTGTCTGGCTTTGTGTCGAGCACTTCAACAATTCTGGCGCTTGGTCAACGCGCCACTGAAAAGCCGGAAGACGCACAAAGCGCCGCAGCAGGGGCGACACTTTCCTCGGTGTCTTCACTTGTTCAGATCGGGATTATCCTGCTGGCACTGAGTCCTGCCATGTTTACAGTGGGACTTCCCCTACTATTTGCCGCAGGCCTCGCAGCCGCACTGCACGGGGCTGCGATCTTCTTCTTGGCGTTGCGCCGCAAAGTGGAGCCAGCAGTACTGGAGCTGCCATCGCAGGTCTTTTCGATTAAAGGGGCACTCAGTTTCGCGCTCGTCGTTGCGGTTGTCATGTTGATCTCTGCAACGCTCAATGACGTGTTCGGGAACACAGCCGTACTCGCGACCGTTGCGCTCGCCGGACTGGTTAGCACAAACTCCGCAACGGTCGCTCTTGCTTCGCTCGTAGCGGCCGGGCAAATCTCGGCCGTAGATGGAGCGCTGCCGCTGGCAGCCGCGCTGAGTACAAACACCATCGCTCGACTCCTGATCGCATGGCGCGGGAAGAACGTCACTTTCAGAAGAACCGTTGCATTTGGCCTCGTGCTTCAGCTCGCAGCGATTTGGTTCTCCTGGTGGCTGGCTGAAATTCTTCGGGAATGGTTTGCTGATTGGTCCGCGATCATTTCTCAATAGATGCGCCAAAGTGCGGCTCCGAAAGTCAGTCGTCTTGCATGACTTAATATGCGTTCTCTAGGGAACCGCGATCATTCACAAACCCGAGTCACACAGTTCTCTTAGCGGTCGTTGGCGTAGATGCCGCGAAGACACACTTCTCCAATCGGGCGTTTGGGTCAAGTTCATTTCATCGTTTCGCAGCGACAACGGAAATAGGCTCGAGCCTGACGTTCGCTACCGTTTGCACCAATGACTGCTTTGCGAACAACCCGGCCATCGCTGCGGAGCAGAACCGCAGCAAACTCCCGTCTTCTCACCATGGGCTTCGGGAAATCCAGTTTTCTGACGCCTTCAGATAAGCGTGTCTTTAACTGCTCTAGCTTAACCCGTGTATCGTCTCAATCAGCGATTTGTTGATCGTTCTCGAACCGGTCTCCATCCGATTAGCATGACGTCGAGCACCGGGAACCCGTACACCTTCAAGGCTCGTCAGCCGTTCCATGAAGGCCTCGGCGTGGGCGTTCCATCCTTCACCGGCAATCAACGCCGGTGACAATGCGATCACAATCTCGCCGCCGCGTGGCGGGCCGCCATCATGGTTGTCGTTTTCTGCCGCTTCGAAGCTGAAGTTTTCGCCAGTGAGCCCGGCGGCCAGAAGTTCGACCATCAAGGCGATGGCCGAGCCTTTGTACCCGCCAAACGGCAGCAATACGCCCGCGGCAATCTTCGCCGGATCTGTGGTCTCCTTTCCCTCTGCGTCAAGACCCGTTCCGGGCGGAACCGTTTTGCCCTCTCGAGCTGCAATCTGGACGTCGCCGAGCGCCATCGAAGCGGTCGCCATATCATAACAAACTGGTGGTTTGCCCGGGCGCGGCCAGGCGAAGGAAATTGGATTGGTGCCAAAGAGTTTCTCGGTCGATCCGGCAGGGGCAACCATCGGCATATATGCGGTGCAGGCAATCCCGACCAGACCACGATCGGCCAAGAACTCGGTCTCGGGCCACAACGCCGCGAAATGATGGATATTGGTAAGTGATAGCGCCGCAACTCCGATCTCTGCCGCTGACTCAGCAAGCACTGGTAGTCCAACTGCCTGTGCTAGCGGAGCAAAACAACCACCGCCATCGACATGGATCAGCGCTCTAGTCTTTTTCACGACGGCGGGCTTTGCTTTGCCGTCAACTTTGCCACTGCGCAAAGACTTGACGTAACCGGGAACGCGAAACAGCCCGTGGGAATGTGATCCATCCCGTTCTGCGCGCATTATAATATCGGCAAGCGCTGCGGCGTTTGCTTCATCGCACCCATTCGCCAACATGGTACTACGAGTGAGTTCATATATCTCATCGAGGGTGAGGCAGAGTGTGCTCATCTGGTTCCGTTGCTTTCATTTTAGGTGTTTCGCTGGTTCTGGGCCGTTCTGTTGTCACTAACGTGAACTGAGTTATCGCCCAGTTTAATATCGGGCTCAAAGTGAACGAAACAATATCTATCGGTCAACACTTCATCGAGTAAAAGATTGTATCTTTAGGGCTTTAAACAGGCTTTCGTCGCAGGCATGTCGAATGACCGCATTGCGGTGCGATTTCAACGGGTCGCTGCAGTGCAGTTTTCGCATTGCAGACATTCGTCGAGGATGCAGCATCTGGGTGGCTGGATGGACAACTTGAGGACATCCTGGGCTTTCGCTTTAGACCGTCAAAGGGCTGATCTTAGGGCACCGCAACAGCTAAAATCGAGAGGGAGGTCGGTTAAGATGCCAATTAATGAAATGGGTGCTGATCTCAACAAACAATGTTGTGACCGACTTTTTCACCGACAAACATCAAAGATAATTCGGGCAGAGTTCAATGAAAGCAGGGTATCGTCCACCTGCGTTTTTTACCCCGAAAGAAAATCTTCGAGAATGGCGTGGAACAGCTTTGGTTTTTCCAAGTGCGCGGCATGAGAAGAGCCCGGAATGACGGCCAGGGATGCGTTAGGAAGGGTTTGCCACAACACTTCAATTTGTGACCAGCGATAGGATCGATCTGTGTCACCCCACAACACTAGCGTCGGCATAAACAAATGCTCCAACGAGCAACGCCCGTCCCATACTTCCATTGCATCAAAAGCTTGTAGTGCCGCCTCTGGTGAAGCGCGGTCACCAATGCGTGTCAAAACTGGCAATCCGAGGGCTTCTTCACGGTCCACAAACCAAGTTGCGCCAATCCGACGGATTGTTGTTTCCACGCCGTCTGCAAGGAGGCGCGTGCGCGATTGCGCGATGGTTTCAAACCTGTTTGGCATAGCCCCCAATGGTCCTGTCCCGTAAAGAACAAGGCGATCTATTCGATCGGGGATTTTAGCCGCAATAGCCTGCACAATCATGCCGCCCATTGAATGTCCAAGCAGCTCAAAAGATCCGATCTCAAGTTCATTCAACAAGTCGATTACATAGTCAGCCATTGCTTCTATACGATCGCAACCGTGCAACTCGTTTGCATCACCGAAGCCGGGTAGATCCGGGGCGATCACATCGCGGGTTTCGCTGAAATATTCAATCTCTGCTTGCCACTGCGCTGCCCCGCCAAGAAAACCGTGCACGAGGACAAGCGGAGTTCCTTTGCCCGCGCGGCGGTGTGGAGCAGGGGAGGACATCATTAGCGCATCTGATCTGGCAACCACAGCGCGACCTCCGGTGAAATAATGAGAATCGCGATAAGCAGAACCATGGCGCCAATAAATGGCAGGCATCCCATGATCACGTCACCGATCGTGACCTGTTCACGGCTGATCGCCTGGATAACGTAGAGATTCAGCCCTACCGGCGGCGTGAGTACTGCGATCTCCATGGTGATCGTGTAAACAACCCCAAACCAGATTAGATCGAACCCTGCCGCACTCATTAATGGATAAATCGTGGGCAAAGTGATGAAGGTCATTGAAACTGGTTCAAGGAACATGCCCAGAATGATGTAAAAAACCAGCACGATGACCAATACGGTGGTTGGTGCCAGATCGAAAGACAGAAACAATTCGGTAAACTGCTGAGGAACGCGGTAATAGGTCAGCACAAAACCAAAAAGCACACCGGCCGAAAGAAGCAAGCCTAAATACCCCATGGTACGCATTGTTGCAAAAATCGCGTCCTTGAACCCCTGCCATGTCAGGCCGCCCACGCCAAAGGCCAGAACAACAGTTAACAGGCTGGCTATGGCAGCGGCTTCGGTTGGTGTCGCAATGCCAGCATAGATTGCCACCGTGATGACCAACCCGATCAGAGCAATTGGCCCGACGGTGCTGAGGATCATGACAAAGGACATCTTGTGCGCTTCTTCGCGGCCCGGAATATCCTCAGGCTTTAGCATGCCCCAAACAAGCACGACGATTACAAAGCATGTGATCAGAATGATGCCGGGGATGACACCTGCGATGAAGAGATCACCGATGCTCTGATCGGTGACAATACCGTAGAACAGCAGAATCAGGCTGGGCGGGATAAGCACCGAAAGCGTGCCACCCGCCGCAAGAACTCCGCTTGATAGGCGTTTACCGTAACCCAAACGCAGCATCTCGGGCAAAGCCACTCCGCCAATTGTCAGCGCGCCCACCATTGAAGAGCCGCAAACCGCACCAAAGCCTGCGCTTGCACCGATTGACCCATAGGCTGCCGAGCCCTTGATCCGTACGCCCTGATGCAGGAACTGGTATAAGTTCGGTCCTATATTGGACTTGCCTATGAGCTCCCCTAAGAAAACGAATAACGGCACCGCCAAGAGGATGTAATCGATCCAAACGCCCCAGAGTTTCAGCTCGGAAGACACCACAGACGTGCTCCACCCTTGAATTTGCCAAAGAAATGGCAGTGCGGCGCCGGCCAAAGCAAAGGGAATTGGTAACCCGATTACAATAAACAGCATTAACAGGCCTAACAGGCCCAGTCCGACGGTATACCATTCCATTAGAATTCCTCCGACGTTGCGGGTGTGCGAATCAAGACGAGCAAACGCAGCGCTGCGTAAATTGAAAAGATAACAAGCGCGAGGGCACCCGGCGCCCAAAACCAAAAGCGTGGCCAGTGCAGGATTTCCGAGGCGACACCCGAATTGAACGAGCGGATCGTCGCGCTTACACCTGCATACGAAAAGAACACACCAACACCAAGCATCAGGACGTGATTGATGATCTCAAAAGTTTTGCGTGCCTTTGGTCTGAGCCGATCAGTGGCCATAGTAACCTTGGGAAAAGCATCTTCCCGCATCGCGTAGGCCAACCCTGCAAAGGCTACCGGAAACAGCAATAAGGCGGTTGCTTCGGTCACCATACGATCGGGTTTTCCAAGCCCATACCGCACGAATACGCCATAAGATATCCAAGCCATCTGGATCAGCACTATTATCGCACCAAACCCGGCTAGCCAGACCACAACGCGGTCAAATACAATGATTAGACGGTCGAGTGTCTCGTTCATGACGCACCTATAATGTTCTATGAAAAGGGTAGATGGCCCCCGAACACACCGGAGGCCACGCTAAACACGCGTCTTGAGTTAGGGGGCGTGGTTGGCCAGCAGATCACGGATGCTACCGGCCAGATCGGCACCACACGCTTCATCAGCTTCGGCGTCCCACTCGCCTCTGACACTGGCAATCAGGCTTTCGCGCTGGTCGTCCGAGATTGATACAGCGGCACCGCCACCTTTCATCACGGCGTTGCCAACCTGCTGATCGACCCAGCCTTCGTACAATGGCTGCAACCAGGTCTCTGTTTCTGTTGCGGCTTCAGTTAGCGCAGCCTGCTCTTCAGCTGTCAGTGCATCGAACTTGGTCTTGTTCATCATGTAGCTGATATTGCCATAAAACAGGTTGGCATTGACCATGTAGGGCATGACCGTCCAAAGCTTCCACGAACTGTAAGTCGCGACACCCATGTTGATACCATCGACAACACCACGTTCTGCGGATTGGAATACCTCTTTGGGGGCTACGAAGACCGGCTCGCCGCCCCAGGATTCGATCATCAGACTGACCAGCGGTCCGATTGAACGCACGAGTTTGCCATCAAGTTTGCCAAGATCGTCAATCGGTTCTTCGAACCACCACTCCTGATCATAGGTGTAGTTTGAGTTGAGCAGCGGGACCAAGTTGGCTTTGGCCGCTTCATCCCGAACGAGGTCGGCGTAAGCACCATCTAGTGCAATCTGGTTTTCCAGACTGATCTCTGCCGGATAGAGCGACGTGACCGCATAACAGGGCAGACGGTTGTCAGCATTAATCCAGCTAATGTCGGACACGCCGCCCTGAACTGAATCCACGCCTTCTGACCAGCCGTGAAGGGTGCCCGAGGGGAAGATCTCTACCTTGACGCTTCCGGAGGTTTTCTCTGCAACCAATTCAGCAAAATGCTGAAAGCCTTGATAGCGAATATCCGCTTCATTCACATAAGTAGAAAGACGAAGCGTCGTTTCAGCCTGCGCTCCGCCTATTGTGGCGGAAAAGACTATCGCCGTCGCCGCTGTTATGAATTTCCATGATTGTGTCATTCTGTACTCCCTGTTTCGAGTAGGATTTGCTGACAAGTCTATTCTCGTCAGGCACCCAACTCTTAAAAATGCAGTGGTTGGTTGCGTGGCGGTATCGGAAAGTTTCTCGCGCAATTTGGGCACCAACCCCGCCTTCAAGTTTGACTTGCTCTCTGCGTCTAGGCCAATTCAAACATAGCATACATACATGCCAATATTGCATAGTTTCATATTTTCAATAGGATGGGAGGAAAAGGATGTTGAAATGGATATAAAATGGCTTCAAGATTTTGTTTGTTTGGGCCGTACTCTCAATTTTTCTAGGGCGGCGGAAGAACGAAATATCACACAGCCAGCCTTTAGCCGTCGTATCAGATCTTTGGAAAACTGGCTGGGCGTACCGCTGATCAAGAGGTCGACTTACCCGGTGCAATTGTCGGAAGCTGGCGTTCAGTTTCTGCCTGTCGCTCAAGAAACAATCGCCAACCTTTCCGACACCCGGCAGAGCATTCGCGGCACAGAATATGGCCGTGCCGCCTTTCAGCGTGTCGCCATCCTGCACACGATTTCCGTCAATTATTTGACCCGGCGAATTAAAGAACTTGAGGACGACCTGCCAAACCTACGGGTCCGAGTCTTTTCCGATTATCTACCTACTTGCTGCCAGCTGTTTTCCGACGGTATATGCGACTTCCTCCTTTGTTATCGCCACAATAATGGGGCTCCCTTTTTCGACGAAGATCAAGTTGCGCGAAAAGACCTGGGATTTGAAAAACTGGTTCCCGTTGCTGAAGCAAAAGCCGCGACCGAAGGTGGTTGGGATATATCGCGCAAGGATACCAAAAACATTCCATATCTTAGTTATGATCCCTCCAGTTATCTCGGAACAATTGTTGACCAAATAATCGGGTCGCGCCACCCCCCCCTCGTTCTGCGATACATGGATGCTCACGCCGAAGCGTTGAAGCGCAGGGCTATCGCTGGAAGCGGTGTGGCCTGGTTGTCAGAGAGTGTCATCACCGATGAACTAGCAAGTGGGAAATTGGTGCACGTCGGCGGACCCGAATGGCAAACCACACTTACTTTGTCACTGTTTTGTTCGTTGGACCGGCTGGACGAAACAGGGCAGCTCTTCTGGGAGGCTTTATAAGGTTTTCTGCTTCAGCACATCATTTGCAAGCAGACTCCAAATCGCATCATTCTGCGGGCTTTGTCCTTCTGCAAGGCGGATCATTTTAATTTCCAATTCTTGTTCCGGCAGTTTTGGTTCTGGTTTAACCAACCTTTTTTGCGCCAAATGGTCGAAGATCAGGGATTGTGGCAACCAGGCCACGCCGATCCCATCCAACACCAATTGGATCATGGCCAGCGTCAGTGCAGTTTCGGCACGCGGCGAGAGGACCACTTTATTCGAAAGTCGGGGGACAATTGTACGATCAAAAACCTGCCCTAAAAATACGTCGGATGGATAGCCGATAACGGGGATCTCGCCGTCATGCGTTGAATCTTCCAAATCAGGGATGCAGACAGGTATGAGCCTGTCAGCGCCTAAATCCTGAGCCTCGAACGCCTGCGCTAGAATAGGGGTCCGCTCACCCGGTATCTGGTAAGTGATCGCAATGTCTGCTTCACCGGAAAAAAGTTGGATAAGGCATTCATCACGGTTACCTGATCGCATTCGTACGGTCCGATCCCCTGCTGTGAGCGCCCCGACAATTTTTGACGAAAGCGTGGTTGTAAGGGCATGCTGGCAGGCAATTGAAACCACGCTACTACGAAGGTCAGTGGTTTGTTTGAGATCATGCTTCAGGCGACGTAATTGCATGCTCAGCCTGCGCATTTCTGGCTCAAGCGCCTTAACACCCGGCATCAGCGCAACCGGCTTGCGGCTGCGGTCAAATAGCGTTGCGCCAATCGATTCCTCGATCATTCGCACGCGGCGTGTGAAGGCCGATTGCGTCAGGAAGCGTTTCTCGGCCGCCCGCGCCAATGATCCGTTATCAAGCACGGCAAGGATGTCTTCTATCCATTCAAGTCGCATAAGTGCAAACTAGCCGATAATATTATAAGTTGCAATTTTTGCATGTTAGGTGCCCAATTACGCATTAGAATTGCTCGCAACTATTAGTTAACTTGCGATAAATACTAATTTAGGAGCTTATGATGCATCTTGCCCGCTTTCCCCGCCGCTTTATCGCCCATCTGCCAACCCCACTAGAACGTCTTGATCGTCTGACCGCTGAATTGGGTGGCCCGGAAATTTGGATTAAGCGAGACGATTGCACTGGTCTTTCGACTGGTGGCAACAAGACTCGCAAGCTTGAATTCCTGATGGCCGAGGCCGAGCTCGAAGGTGCCGATATGGTGATGACACAGGGTGCGACCCAATCGAACCATGCCCGGCAAACCGCCGCGTTTGCGGCCAAGATGGGCATGGCCTGCCATATCCTGCTCGAAGATCGGACCGGCTCCAACAATGCCAATTACAACAACAACGGTAACGTGCTGTTGGATCACCTTCACGGAGCGACGACCGAGAAACGCTCCGGCGGGCTGGATATGAACGCAGAGATGGAAAAAGTTGCCGACCAATTCCGCGCTAAAGGTAAAAAGGTTTACACCATTCCCGGTGGTGGCTCAAACCCGACTGGCGCGCTGGGATACGTCAACTGCGCCCTCGAAATGCTCGGCCAGTTTAATGAACGTGGCCTAAAAATCGACCACATTGTGCATGCCACTGGCAGCGCGGGCACCCAGGCTGGTCTGATCACAGGTCTCAAGGCAACCAATGCGCAAATCCCGCTTTTGGGGATCGGCGTTCGAGCACCCAAGCCGAAACAAGAAGAAAACGTCTATAACCTTGCTTGTGCCACGGCTGAGAAATTGGGCTGTCCGGGTGTGGTCGCGCGCGAGGACGTCGTCGCCAACACCGATTACGTTGGTGAAGGTTATGGTATCCCCACTGAAAGCGGGCTTGAAGCGATCCGTATGTTTGCCGAGCTTGAATCGATCCTGCTCGATCCCGTCTATTCCGCCAAAGGCGCCGCAGGCTTCATCGATTTGATCCGCAAGGGACATTTCAAGAAAGGCGAGCGCGTGGTGTTTCTTCACACCGGCGGCAGCGTGGCGCTGTTCGGCTATGACGCAGCCTTCGACTTTAAAGATCGTTGGTCCTGATCGCGCGGGCGGGTTCATGGCCAGGTTGCGACGGATCGGTGTATTGGGCGGCATGGGGCCAGCTCGTCAAGCAAGGCGCCGCAGCGATCCTTGTTGGGTGCACCGAGTTTTCCTTGATCAGTGGGCAGATCAAAACAACGGTCTCTATTGTCGATGCGCTGGATGTTCTAGTGGCCGCAACGTTGAATTTCGCCGGGGTTCGGCCCGATGATCCAGCCTGAACTATTTGAATTCAAAGGTTTTTGAATGTTACCCTTCGTCCGTGCCCGCTGGAACAGTTATTACAGCGGTATCTTCCTCGCTGTCGTGATTGCCATTGCCGCTAGTTTTCTGTCCGAGCATTATGGTGCACCAGTGATGCTGTTTGCACTTCTTATCGGCATGGCATTTCATTTCTTGTCGGAAGATGAGTCTTGCGTCAAAGGAATTGAGTTCTCATCGAAAACTCTACTGCGTTTTGGTGTTGGCCTTTTGGGGCTTAGGCTAAGCATCGGCGACGTGACAAGCCTTGGGTTGGGTCCCGTTTTGGCCGTGGTCGGTTTCGTGCTCGCTACCCTCGGTTGTGGTGCGTTAATGTCCTTGCTGCTCGGTCGTCGTATGGCCTTTGGCCTATTGGCTGGCGGTTCGGTTGCAATCTGCGGCGCCTCTGCGGCCTTGGCAATCACTGCGGTCCTGCCCCCTCGTTCGGACCGCGAGCAGGACACTCTCTTTGTTGTTATCGGCGTCACAGCGTTATCGACCATCGCGATGATTGCTTACCCTGTTCTGTTCCAAGCGCTTGGACTGACAGATGTAGAAAGCGGATTTCTGATTGGGGCTACGATTCACGATGTGGCTCAGGTGGTCGGTGCGGGTTACTCGATTAGCGATGAAGCGGGTGTGATCGCTACTTTTGTAAAGATGCTGCGTGTCGCCCTGTTGCCCGTGGTTATACTGGTCGCCATGTTCAGTTTTAGAGGTGCGCAAACCCAGAGACTTAGCTTGCCATGGTTCTTGGTTATGTTTTTGCTTCTCGCCATGCTCGCAAACTCAGGGCTTCTGCCTGAAACAGTGATAGTTTTTTTCGGTGATATTTCGCGTTGGTGTCTTGTGGTTGCCATCTCTGCAATTGGCGTGAAGACCAGCTTGGCAAAGATTGTCAAAGTCAAACCGAGCTACAGCGCTATTCTGATTATTGAGACCATTTTCCTACTGATTGTGGCACTTGGTTATGTGACGTGGGTCGGTATTTGATAGGTCGCGTATTTTTCGTCTTTCCAATCCTCGGCCAGCAGTAATTCCTCGGCGTCTTTGGAAAGGCTGAAAGGGTAGAGGGCCAGAAAATGGACCATGTCCGTGGTGCGCCATT
>Ga0316189_10000627_pt1 | contig 35278 bp, 34 predicted proteins | sample LowCovwburrow_MG_FD_204930 | JGI IMG/M metagenome (GOLD analysis project Ga0316189, IMG submission 204930) | Coastal sediment microbial communities from Maine, United States - Lowes Cove worm burrow | ecosystem: Environmental > Aquatic > Marine > Coastal > Sediment | place: USA: Maine...
CTATGTCCGGCGAGGTGGCTTTCCGCGTCCGCTTCGACGGCGCAGTGCCTGCACAACGCGATCGCTACTGGCGTGGCCTGGTATTGCATGAATTCAGTGGGCGCAGCTGGACCGGTCGTGAACCTGGTATCGACAGGAATGCTGTTGATCGGATCGAGTACCTCGGAGAGCCGATCAGCTACGAGATCACCATTGAGCCAACCGCGCAGCGCTGGGTATTTGCGCTCGAGTTACCGCAAACCTGGTCGCTGCAGAACACCTTCATGAGCTCCCAGCAGCAACTGGCGAGAATCACGCCCATCGACCAGAAGGTGACATACGAAGTTACCTCATACACTGACTACCGAGCCGACACAGAGCTCAGGTCGTTGTTTCGAAACTGGTACGAACAACTGCCTCCTGGAAGCAACGAGCGCACGTTGCAACTCGCAAATGACATGCGAGCCGCCGCCGGCAGCGATAGAGACTACGTCAACGCCGTGCTCGATATGTTCCGCAACGAGGAGTTCTTCTACACACTGCAGCCACCACCATTGGGCAGCAATCCGGTCGATCGTTTCCTGTTTGAGACCCGCCGCGGTTTCTGCGAACACTATGCATCTGCCTTTACCGTAATGATGCGCGCTGTCGGCATTCCGGCACGCGTTGTGCTTGGCTACCAGGGCGGTGAAATGAACCCGATGGGCGATCATATGATCGTGCGGCAATCAGACGCGCACGCCTGGACCGAAGTCTGGTACGAGGGTGACGGCTGGCAACGTGTCGATCCGACCGGCGCGGTTGCGCCGGAGCGGATCGAGTACGGCATCTCGGAAGCGTTGTCCGACGGCATCGGCGAAAGCTGGGGATTCACGGCTCCTTCCGCCCTCAGCTACCAGCTCGAGATGGCTTACGACGTACTCAATGCAAAATGGGACGAATGGGTTCTGGGGTATGGCCCGGAGGCGCAACAGAAACTCATGCGCCTGCTCGGCATGTCGGATCCCAGTTGGCGCAAGATGCTCCTCACCCTGGTATTCGTGGTTATTAGCATCGTGCTGTTGATCAGTTACCTGCTATACCGTCGCTATCAGCCGCCACCGCGAGACGCGGCATCAATCCTGTACCAGCGATTCCTGCGAAAGGTCGGACTGCAGCCAGCGGTTGGCGAAACTCCACGAAACTACGCAGTGCGCGCGGGCGAGACAGGCAAGGTATCGGCCGCGTCCATTAGCGATGTCACGGCAGCGTACATGGAAGCGCGTTACGGTCCCGCCGGCGACGATGCGCTTGGTCGGCTGCAGCAGGAAGTGGCCCGCGCCAATTGAAACACTGCGACGAGCATTCTGACCATCAGGCGGTCAGGAACAAGATGACTGCGGCATAGAATGCGAACACGACCGTGACCGCCTGGAACCACTTGGGCCTCAAAGCAACCGCCAGCATGAGAATGCCGCCTATGATTGGAAACAGGAATGACAGGAACGGCGGATTGCCAAACATCGTGATGTTGACGTACGGACCGACGCAGAAATAGCCGAGCATTGACAGCGCCGAGAAGCGGCCAAACGTGCGGCTGTGTTCCAGGAATACGAGTTCGGTGTCATCCGAGATGTCGTAGTCCTCTGTCGGCAGTGCAAGTTCGGCAGAGCCATAGACAAAAATAGCGCCAACGACCAACACGAAAAAGTCGATGATCGACCAGTCGCTAACCTCGCGAAGTTCCCAGCCGACCCACCACATCTGCAGTATGAACAACATCACAATGGCGCCCCACAATGCGGTCGCCCAATGATAGGTCACGCGCCTGTGAGCGCGGATCAGACCCGCGACAGAATTTAAGAGCCGCGTAAGCGCGAGGCCGAGGATGATCGAAATAGCGATGAAGACGTATTCGTGTTGAGTCATGCCTGTCGTGTTTCCTGTGTTGCTGTTTCTTGTCTGACCACCGCCAGCAGCATGCCTCCACCGACAAACATCGGCAACAACGATAACAACACGTACTTGGGGTCATCGGAGAGCGTCGCCGCAACCCCAACCAGCATCGGTCCGAGGATATGCGCGAACTTTGTGATCATACTGTAGAAGCCAAAGAACTCGCCGGGCTGACCCGGGGGAATCAGCGACGCATACAGTGAACGACTTAGGCCCTGCACGCCACCTTGTACGCAGCCGATGATGACCGCCATGACGTAAAACTGCCAGACCTCGGTCATTGAGATCGCCCAAATGCACATCAGGATGTAAATACCCAGAGCAACGTACAGCGCTACTTTTGGTCCCGCCCTGTGGCCGAAATATCCGTAAATCAAGGTGGCCGGGAAGCCCACGAAATTCGTAATCATCAATGCCATGACCAGGTCTTTTTGCCCGAAGCCCAGCCGTTGCCCGTAATCCACGGCCATGAAAATCACGGTAAATACGCCGCCAATATAGAGCCAGTAGGCGATCAGGAAAATGACGATATTGCGGTACTGGCCGACGCGCTTGATGGTGGATTTCAGCTCCGAGTAGGCCGCCTTGATCACACCACTCGACACCGCCGTCGGACTGCGACTTTCAGGAACAGCGCGCAACAGCGGCAGCAGGAACAGTATCCACCAGGCGCCGACAGAAACGAACGCGACGCTTATGGCCTGCGTCGCATTTTCAAGCCCGAAGCTCGACGGCGACGCAATCATCCACGTGTGCAGGGCGAGCAATAACGCCCCGCCCAGGTAGCCAATGCTGAAGCCGAAGGTCGACACAAGGTTGTAGTAGCGCGGCTCCGTAACGTCGATCAGCAACGAGTCGTAGAATACCGTCGAACTGTAAAAGCCCACTGAAGCCAGCAGATAAAAGAACAACGCCAGTGGCCAATTGCTTTCACCAACCAGTCCCAGTGCTGCAGTCGCTATGGCGCCCATCAGCGCGAGCACGAACAGGAAACGTTTCCTGTAGCCGCCGGCATCGGCAATGGTGCCGAACACTGGCGCTGTCAGACAGACAACGGTGCTGGCAGCAGCCGTCACCCACGCCAGCCGCGCGGTGGCCTCTGCGTCGCTAAAACCGACGTTCCAGAAGGTCTGATTGAATACCGGGAAAAGCACGGCCAGCACGCTCAGTGCAAATGCAGAGTTGGCCCAGTCGTACAGCGCCCAGGCGAAGACTTTCTTGGTGATGAAGCCTGTTTGCAAAGCGTCTAGTGCTCGCGGGTTTTCTGGAAACGGATATCGGGCCAGCGCTCTTCCGTGAGATTGAGATTAACCCTCGTCGGAGCAATGTAGACCAGTCGCTCGCCATGATCCAGCGCGAGGTTGTCGTGCGCCTTGCGTTCGAAGTCCGCGAGCATCTTTGCATCATCGCATTCGACCCAACGAGCCGTCGCGACATTGATGTTCTCGAACTGGCACTCCACGTTGTATTCATCGCGCAGGCGATGCGCGACGACTTCAAACTGCAACGGCCCGACCGCGCCCAGAATGAGGTCATTATTGCGATGTGGCTTGAATAACTGTGTTGCGCCCTCCTCGCACAATTGCGCAAGCCCTTTCTGCAGCGCCTTGAGGCGAAGCGGGTCCTTCAACACGGCTCTGCGGAAAATTTCGGGCGCGAAATTAGGAATGCCGCTGAAACGTAACTCTTCGCCCTGACTGAAACTGTCGCCAATATTGATAGTGCCGTGGTTGTGGAGGCCAATAATGTCGCCGGCGTAAGCGGTCTCTGCATGCTGCCGGTCTGCAGCCATGAAGGTGATCGCGTCCGGAATCTTCATTTCCTTCGCAGAGCGGACATGCAGTAATTTCATGCCCTTCTGGTATTCACCGGAACAAATACGCATGAACGCGATGCGGTCACGATGCCCCGGGTCCATGTTCGCCTGAATCTTGAATACAAAACCAGTGAGTTTGTCTTCCGTGGGATCAACAAGGCGCTGCTCGGTCTTGCAGGGCAGCGGCGCTGGCGCGTATGCCACAAATTCATCGAGCAACTCTTTGACACCAAAATTCGACAGCGCCGAACCAAATAACACCGGCGTCTGCTTTGCAGCCAGGTATTGCTCGACGTCGAATTCAGGACAAGCTCCCCTGACCAGTTCAACTTCCTCGCGAAACTCGTCAGCTACCTCGCCAAGAGCCTCACTGGCCTCGGCCGAATGCAGTCCGTCGATGACACTGATTGCTGCCGCCTTTTGCCGCCCGACCTTGTCGTACAGGTAGATCCGATCGTGCGCCAGGTGGTACACGCCCTTGAGCCTGCTGCCCATACCAATGGGCCACGTTATCGGCGTGCACTGAATCTTCAGAACCTCTTCGATCTCGTCCAGCAGATCGATGGGTTCACGCCCTTCACGATCGAGCTTGTTGATAAAGGTCATGATCGGCGTGTCACGTAGTCGTGTGACTTCCATGAGCTTGATCGTGCGCTTCTCAACGCCTTTCGCACAGTCAATGACCATCAGCGCCGAATCGACGGCTGTCAGCGTGCGATAGGTATCCTCGGAAAAGTCCTCGTGACCCGGCGTATCGAGCAGGTTGACGACATGATCCTTGTACGGGAACTGCATCACCGACGAGGTAACGGAAATACCTCGCTGTTGCTCCAGCTTCATCCAGTCCGAGGTCGCATGCCTGCTGGCCTTGCGCCCTTTTACCGTGCCGGCCAGCTGTATGGCTCCGCCGTATAACAGCAGCTTTTCGGTAAGCGTTGTCTTGCCGGCGTCCGGATGCGAGATGATCGCAAAGGTCCGTCGCCGGGCAACCTGGTCTTTAATCAATGACGAGTTTCCTGGATAGCACGGCCGCGTCTTCGCGGCCATCGTGCGCCTGGTAATAGGCGGGTCGCTCGGCAATCTGCACGAAGCCTCTTTTCTTGTAAAGGGCAAGTGCGGTTACGTTGGTCGGACGCACCTCAAGAAAGACCTCGCGAACCGACTCGCCGCGAGCCTTCAGCAGAATATCGTCGAGCAGGCGCGCGCCATAGCCGTAAGCGCGATGCGCCGGATCCACGCAGATATTAAGAATATGGGCTTCCCCTGCTGCGATCGAGAGGACCGAATAGCCTGCAATCCTGTCCTCATTTTCCAGCACCATGCAGTGATAACCCGCAAGCAGGCAGTCCCGAAACACGCCATGGCTCCACGGATACTCGTAGCTGCGACGCTCTATGTCCGAGACATGCGGCAAATCGTCGTGCGTCATGGCGCGAATAAGACTCGAATCAAGGTCATGTCTTGGCGTCATGCGCGGGCCTCCGCGAGTGCCGTCATGGCCAGGCACAGATCGTCCCAGGATTTTTGCTTCTGCGAAGGACTGCGCAACAGATACGCCGGATGATAGGTCACAACCAGCGGCACACCGTCGAAGTCATTGACGCGGCCACGCATGCGACCGACCGGATCGTCAGACTCAAGCAGGCTCTGCGCAGCTATGCGGCCAACGGCGAGAATGATCTTCGGCTGCAGCAACTGGATTTGCTGCATCAGGTAATCCCGACAAGCGGCCATCTCCGCGACTTTCGGGTCACGATTATTAGGTGGCCGGCACTTCAGGATGTTGGCGATAAACACCTTGTCGCGCGCCAGGCCAACGGCCCGCAGCATTTCATCCAGCAACTGGCCGGCACGCCCGACGAATGGCTCGCCGCGGCGATCCTCTTCGGCACCGGGGGCTTCGCCAATAATCATCCAGTCGGCCGCCGGGTCGCCAACGCCGAATACAGTTTGAGTGCGGCTGCCGGCGAGCTCGCAACGAGTACAGCCGGCTACGGTTTGACGCAGCTCATCCCAATCCATCCCGGCCGCGCCGGGGCCCGCATCAGCAGTGGGCGAATCCGCCGCACCACGAGGCACCCAGACGTCAATCCCCATCGCTTGAAGACCGGCGCGTCGTTGCTTTTCAGTTTGACTCATCGTGGATCAGGGGCTGCGAACTTGGGCCTAGTGTGTCACCTTGGCAAGCAGATCTCTACCACCGAGCATGGTATCTCCGGTGTTCACGAGAACCTGGCTGTCGGCAGGCAAATGGACTTCGGCGAAACGAGTCAGTCGCAGGTATGCGCAGCGCTGACCCTGTCCGAGCCTCTCGCCGTAGCGAATAAAAGAGCGCGGAGCCAGGCCGAAGCGATAGCCTGTGAAGTACAGAACAATATCGTCACCTTCGTCAGTCTGAATCCAGAGCGCATTCGTTGGATAGTCGATCGTCTTGCCGCCACGCTCGGCCCGCAGGTTCTTGATCTTCCCCTCCGCGGGGCTGCGGGCCGTGTAGGTGCCAAAAGCGTCGATACGCAACACGATACGAATAGCAGCGCCTTGCAGCGCGCCCTGTTCCATTCTCTCGACCGCCACAACGTCGCCGTCGACCGGGCTGACGATGCCTCGGGGAGACGATTCGAGCGGGCGTCGCGGATCGCGAAACACGAGCACCAGCAGAACCAGCAATGCGGTCGGCACAATGGCCCAGAGCGGATCGCCATAGCGCAGCAACACGACAATCGCCGCGACAGTCGCAACAACAAACGGCAGGCCCTCGTGGGCAATGAATGGATTTCGGCGACCTTGCAAGGCTTCGGGTCCAGGCGGGCGGGGAGCGCAGCATCCTAAAGGAGACAACCCCGGACGATCAATAGGTAGTGTCACTGCAGCACTCGCTTTACAATACGGCCCTTAATTTAATTGCGGGACTATTCATGCGTTTTTCACAGTTTGGGCTGACAACACTCAAGGAAGTACCGGCTGAGGCCGAGATCGTCAGCCACCAGTTGATGCTGAGAGCCGGCCTTATCCGGCGCCTGTCGGCCGGCCTGTTCACCTGGATGCCGCTTGGGCTTCGGGTACTGCGCAAGGTCGAGACCGTTGTGCGCGAAGAGATGAACCGTGCGGGAGCACTCGAACTGCTGATGCCGGCCGTGCAGCCGGCGGAGCTGTGGGAGGAGTCGGGCCGCTGGGACAAGTACGGACCGTTACTGCTGCGCATGCACGATCGCCACCAGCGCGAGTATTGCTTTGGCCCGACGCACGAAGAGGTCATCACTGACGTCGCGCGCCGCGAATTGCGCAGCTACAAGCAGTTGCCGGTCAACTATTACCAGATCCAGACGAAATTTCGTGACGAGATTCGGCCACGATTCGGCGTCATGCGTTCGCGCGAATTCATCATGAAGGACGCCTACTCGTTCGATACCGACCAGGAGGGTCTGCAGAAGTCCTATGACGTGATGCACGATGCCTACAGCCGCATATTCACCCGGCTCGGACTGAAATTCCGCGTTGTTGATGCGGACAGCGGTGAAATCGGCGGTAGCCGCTCGCAGGAATTTCACGTCCTCGCTGACTCCGGTGAGGACGCGATCGCCTATTGTGACGAAGACGGCTACGCCTCCAATGTCGAAATGGCGGCGACGATGCGCCCGCTCGGAGACAGACCGGCCGCTGCAAGCGACATGCAGAAGATTGCAACGCCTGGGATCAAGAGCATTGAAGCACTGTGCGACTTCCTGAAGGTGCAACCCCAGCAAACGCTGAAGACCCTTATTGTCGAAGGCGAGGATCAGCCAATCGCGCTGGCGCTGCGCGGCGATCATGAGCTAAACGCGGTCAAGGCACAGAAGATCCCTGGTGTGGCATCGCCTTTGACCATGGCGAGCCCGGAAGCCATTCGCAGCGCAACCGGCGCAGAACCGGGCTTCGCGGGTCCGATCGGTCTTAACATACCGGTCTATTTCGATCACGCGACGGCGGGCATGGCAGATTTCGTATGCGGCGCCAACGAGGCTGACATGCATCTCACAGGCTGCAATTTCGGCCGTGACATTGACGATGCGGATACTGTTGACCTGCGCAATGTCGTGGCAGGCGACCCGACACCGGGTGGCAACGGCACGCTAAGCATTGCGCGTGGCATCGAGGTTGGCCACATATTCCAGCTCGGCACGAAATACAGCGAGGCGATGGGCGCTACCGTACAAGACCAGGACGGTAAGGACCGCGTCATGGAAATGGGCTGCTACGGCATCGGTATTACACGCATTGTCGGCGCCGCAATTGAGCAGAACAACGACGACAACGGCATTATCTGGCCCGAACCACTGGCGCCGTTCGACGTCGTGCTGGTGCCGATCAATATGCACCGCTCCGAGGATGTCCGTGAGGCAGCCGAGGCGCTCTACCAGGAACTGACGGATATGGGACTGGACGTGCTATTCGACGATCGGGAGTCGCGGCCCGGCGTGAAATTCGCCGACGCAGAACTGCTCGGCATCCCGCAACGCCTCGTTGTCAGTGATCGAAGTCTTGCGGCGGGCGAACTCGAATACCGCCATCGCCGCGACAGTGAAGCGCGTAACCTGAAACGTGATGAGGCCCTCAAAACGGTCGCGGAACACGGCTTACAATAGTCTGCTTGCATGAGCGAGCAACAGCTTGCCTGGATAACCTGGGAGAACTTACATTAAGAACTTGATAAAACTCTCTGTTTTAACAGGTTTTTTCTGGCTGACATTGCCGGGCGCGTCGGCGTTCGCGCAACAACAGCTCGATCCCGAACTCCGCGAAGTGCTGCGTGCCGCCGCCGGTGCCGCGGACAGCTTCGAAGACCGCTACGATGCAGAGGTCTGGCTGACCGACATGTCCCGCCGTCTCGAGCGGCAGGTGAAAGACCCGGAAGAACGCATCAGCCTGTTGACCCGCGTCCACTATGAGGCGGCTCGTGCCGACCTGCCTCCTGAGCTGGTGCTCGCGGTCATTGAGGTCGAGAGCAACTTCGATCGTTATGCAGTATCGGTTGCCGGTGCCCTGGGACTGATGCAGATCATGCCGTTCTGGCTGAAGGAAATCGGCAGGCCGGATGACAATCTGCTGCACATGGAAACGAATCTGCGCTACGGCTGCACCATCCTAAAGTTCTATCTGGACAAGGAAAAAGGCGACCTGCGGCGCGCGCTAGGTCGTTATAACGGCAGCCTTGGCAAGCGCAAGTACCCTAACCTGGTCATTACCAAGCTTTCGGAAAAGTGGTTCCAGGGCTAATCGACCGATTTGGATTTTTCGGCTGCTTTCAGCGCGGAGAGCGCTTTGGACTTGGCGTCCAGGGCGTCGCGCCGGGCCCTCAGATAGTCCTTGTCGGTAAGTCTGCGCTCGGCGCTTGAGAGGTAAGTCTCTGCTTCTTGCAACGTGTCAGCCGCCACGTCGGCCGCACCTGCCTCCCTGGCAACCGCAATCGCCTGCCGCGCATCGCTCATCTCCTGGACGGGCGGCGCTGTTTCGCAGCCTGCAAGGGCTACGAGCAAAGCCACTACTGCACTTTGCAGCCAGATTTTAATAACAGGTTTTGGCACGGCTCTTGTTTTTGTAAAGTAACCGAACAACGCTACCAAGCCCCGTACTGCGCCGTCAAGCAAGGATGCTGGACGCTGACGCCCGTCAACGAGACTGCTAGAGTTCGCGCTGACCGAAATCAACACTTCCCGAGAGTAATTAATGACCATCACGATCTACCACAATCCACGCTGCTCAAAGTCGAGACAGACCTTGGCCTTGATCAAAGGCGCTGGCGTGACGCCACAAATCGTCGAGTACCTTAAGGACACGCCGTCAGGCGCCACGATTGCCGGGCTGGCTGCCAGCCTGGGCGTCGGAGTCGCCGAGATCGTGCGTACCGGAGAGAGCGATTACAAAGACGCGACGGATCGACCGGACCTTAAAGACAACAATGCGCTGGCTGACTGGATCGCAAGCCACCCGAAGGTCCTGCAACGACCCATTGTCGTCAACGAAGCCACCGGCAAGGCCGTCATCGGCAGGCCGCCCGAAAATGTACTTGGGATTATCGAAAAATGACCGAGATACTGGTTCTCTACTACTCGCTGCATGGCGCAACAGAATCGCTGGCGCGGGAAATCTCCGCCGGCATAGACTCCGTTAAGGGCGCATCCGCGCGCCTGCGAACGGTGCCGAAGGTCTCATCTCAGGCCGAAGCTGTTATCGACGACATACCGGATTCCGGCCCGCCCTATGCAACGCCTGACGATTTCGCGTCCTGTGCGGGGATTGTCATGGGCAGTCCCGGCCGCTTTGGCAATATGGCCGCATCGATGAAGTACTTCATCGACGGTACGCTCAACGAGTGGCTGAAAGGCTCCGCGATGGGTAAACCCGCTGCGGTATTCACTTCAACGGGTTCGCTACACGGCGGCCAGGAAACGACCTTGATTTCTATGGCACTGCCATTACTGCATCACGGCATGCTGTTTGTTGGTGTGCCTTACAGTGAGCCTGCGCTGTCAAGAACGACAACCGGCGGAACCCCTTACGGTGCGACCCATGTCAGCTGGAGCCGCGAAAACGACCAGCTGTCAGCTGACGAAATTGAGATCGCGAGAGCGCTGGGGGCGCGCGTCGCAAACATCGCTGTCAAACTCGGGGCCTAGTCGGATGCCTGCTGTTTCAGAACGTCGCTAACAAACGGCACAGTCAGCTTCCTTTGCGCCTGTAAGGCGGCCAGATCGAGCTTATCGAGCAGCTCGTAGAGACTCGCCATGTCGCGTCGACTTCTGCTCAACAGGTAGCGCGCCGTCTTGTCAGGCAACTCGAGACCACGATGTCCGGCGCGCAGCTTTAGCGCCTGCACGCGTTGCTGATCGTCGAGCGTATGCAGCTGAAACACCGGAAGGCGCGACAAGCGACTTTTGAGATCTGCGAGCTGCACCGAGCTCTCGCGCGGCGTCATTGCAGCCGACACCAGCAGCTGTCCATCGGCATCCAGAATCTGATTGCAGAGCTCAAACAGCGCCCGTTCCCAGGCAGCGTCTCCGGCAATGGCGTCGATGTCATCGAGACAAACCAGCTCGCGGCTTGCCAGGCCATCGATAACGGCGGGGCCGACCTCAGACAGCATTTGCAATGGCACATAAACGGAGCGATCGCCGGCTGCGTCGCAAACGGCCTGCAGCAAGTGCGTTTTGCCCGTTGCGTGCCGCCCCCATAACCAACAGCCGTCGCCGCTGCCGACCGCGAGGTCTTTGAGCGTCGCGACCAGGGGCTCATTGCCGCTGGCGAGAAAACTGGCGAACACGGCATGATCAGCCAGTCGTAATGGCAATGCCATCTGTGCCATCAGTCACCCGTTTCCAGCGATATATCGGGGTTTTCCCTGAGATAGCGGTGATAGGCGAAACGCATGATGACGGACAGTACAGCCGCCGCCGGCAACGCGAGCAGAATGCCGAAGAAACCAAACAGCTGGCCACCCGCCGCGACCGCAAAAATGACAATGACCGGGTGCAGCCCAATGCGGTCGCCGACCAGCTTCGGGGTTAGCAATGAGCCCTCGATAAACTGTGCAATAGAGAATGTCGCAATAACCCCTATCATCGGCCAAAGCGGATTCGGCTCCAGCGCCACGACCAGGCCCGCCAGCGCGATGCCGAAGACAAAACCAAGGTACGGAACAAAGCTGACCAGTCCTGACACAACGCCGATGGCAAGCGCAAACTCGACCCCTGACACGCTGAGCCCGACCGAATAGATGATTGCCAGGAACAACATGACGAGAATTTGGCCGCGAAGAAATGCGCCCAGCACCTCGTCGGACTCGCGAGCAAGCTTGAATACAGTCTCCCGCTGACTATCCGGCACCATCGCACCGAGGTGGCTGATGATGACGTCCCAGTCACGCAGCAGGTAGAAGGTAATGATCGGTATCAGGAACAGACTCAATACAGCAGCCACAAGCGCGCCACCTGACTTGGTTACCGACAGCAGCACTTTGCCGCTCCAGCTGCTGACAGTATCGGCATAACGCTCGAAGAACGCCCCCAGACCTACGTCATCGCCGGCTTCAATGTTCAGCAGCTCGAATGCGCTCGGCATCCAGACCTGCTCAGCTTTGGCTACGATATCCGGCAACGCTGCCAGCAGTGCTGACACCTGCTTGTCAATGAGCGGTCCGATGAGCACAACGATCAGTGCGAGCATCAGGAATGTCAGCAAGAAGACAATCACTACGGCCAACGTACGCGGCATCTTGAAGCGCTGCAGTCGGTCGGCAAGCGGATCACCGATATAGGCCAGCAGCGCCGACGCGACGAACGGCGTAAGAACCGGCGCCAGCAGGAACATCAGCCAGCCACCCAGTGCGATCGCTATCAGCCAGTTAAAACGTACATCGTTTCCCATACTTTATGCCCTCTTCCTCGCGCGACGGGACCAGCGCAATACATAGTCCACGCCACTGATGACTGCGGTGACAAGTACCGAAGCGCCAAGCGTTGTCAGTGAGATCTGCTCGGGCCAACCAAAGCCGGCGCGACTCAGCACGAACAGCAGAAACAGCAGCTGCAAGGCCGTATTCAGTTTGCTGATACGCGTCGGTTCGCCTTGCACCGGCTCAATCAGGAAATGGTAGACAAGCGCGCCGACGAAAATGACAACATCCCTGAGAATAACGACTGCCGCCAGCCAGATGGGCAGCAGTCCCAGCCAGCCCAGCGTAATGAACATGCCCGACACCAGCAGCTTGTCGGCTACCGGGTCCAGCAGTGCGCCAAAGCGTGTTTGCCAGTTGAAGCGCACGGCAAGATAACCGTCGATGCCGTCGGAGCCCCCTGCTATGACGAACAGCAGCAAGGCGATGACGTACTGACCGTCGACGATGAGGTACAGAATCGGTGCCACGAGCAGGATGCGCAGCATCGAAATAGCGTTGGGTAACCAGTGCAAGGACATGACGAAACCCGTTCAGGGGGTGTAGAAGAACTTCAGCTCTTCCGAGACAGGGTCGGGACTACCGTAAAAATCAACGCTCATATCTTCTTCTTCGAGCAGGCCGCCGAAACGCAGCGCGCGGCGTAGCCTTTCAGAACCACCGTGCACCGCCACATCGTAGTGAAGGCTATCACCCTCAACTCGCGTCACCGTAAACCGCTCGATGATGTTGGTATCCGCCAACATTTTCTGAATTTCTCCGTAGTGTTCGACGGACACAATGCCAGACACCGAAAGTTGTACCGTGCGGATGGGCGAGTCGGCACCGATCGCGAATTCCTGCGCCAGCAACTCAGCGACCTGGTTCAATACGAGCTCAGGTTCTCCGCTCCAGGCGCGATCCTCGCCGCCGAAATGATAGTTCCAACGATTTCGCTGGCTGGACTCGGGTCGAATTCGTCCAATAAGAACCGACTGCACGTCATAACGTTCAGACGCCTGCAAAAGATCCTCATCGAAACCGCCCCAGATATCGCTGAAACTGACGCTCTGCAGATCCGTCGTGTCCAGCAACGGGAACACTACGGGCAGCCCCCGTCGTTGTGCGACGTCGAGAATGCGCTCGCGCAGCATGCGGTTGCGGTCGATCGAACGTCCCTCGTCGTCCGTGGCATCGGCATCGTCAGCGGCGATGATTTCTCGCTGGCCCTGCCCCCAGTCGACTGCCAGCCATACCAGCGTCAACGGCCGATCCGCGCCCCAAACGGTCTGCCCGGCCTGGCGCAGCGCCCGCTCGATCGCTTCTCCATCAAATGTCACGGCCATGGTGTCGGCGGCACCCTTGCGAAAGCGCACAACGTAGGCCGCCGGGTTGGGAAACAATTCGTCCACCAATTCCGTATCGCTGGAGAGCTCGGAGCCCGAAACGCGCGTCAGGACCTCGCGCAGTGCCGCCTCGTAAGCGTCCTGGCGCGGATCGTCAGCCTGCTGATCAAACACCACCTCGGCCGTGAACAGGGTCGGCATTTCCACGGCCCACGCGGCTGTCAGCCCAAGAATGGAAATGCACAGCAGCGCGAACTTAACTGTTTTCAACAATGGAGGTTTCCCGATGAATGCCCAGCGACTATTATATCGCCCTCGCAGCATTTGCCACCCCGAATCCCCCACTTAATCAAGAATTCTTGTGAGCAATAAATCACTGACTTATAAAGATGCCGGCGTCGACATTGACGCAGGCAATGAACTCGTGGAGCGCATCAAGCCGCTCGTGAAACGCACGCATCGCCCTGAGGTGCTGGCCGGGTTAGGCGGCTTTGGCGGCCTGTTCGCGCTGCCGCCGGGCAAGTATCGCGAGCCGGTGCTGGTATCCGGCACGGACGGGGTCGGCACGAAATTGATGCTCGCGCAGCACCTTGGCCAACACGACACGATTGGCATCGACCTGGTCGCCATGTGCGTGAACGATGTGCTGGTGCAGGGCGCCGAGCCGCTGTTTTTCCTCGATTATTTCGCCTGTGGCCGACTCGATATTGACGTTGCAGCGAGCGTTGTCGCCGGCATCGCAGAGGGTTGCTCGCAGGCAGGCGCAGCGCTGATCGGCGGTGAGACGGCCGAAATGCCGGACATGTACGGTGACGGTGAGTATGACCTTGCCGGCTTTTGCGTGGGCGCTGTGGAACGTTCCGAGATGCTGGATGGCAGTTCGATCGAGGCAGGCGACGCAATCATCGGTATTGCATCAAGTGGCCCGCATTCGAACGGCTATTCGCTGATTCGGCGGGTGCTCGAGAGGCAGCCAGATGCCGAGATTGACGGCGTACCGGCCAGTAAGCAGCTGCTCGCGCCAACGCGCATTTACGTCAAGTCTGTGCTGGCTCTCATGCAGACCGTCGACGTACACGGACTGGCGCACATCACCGGTGGCGGCATCACCGAGAACGTTCCGCGCGTATTGCACGGCACACTGGGCGCAGAAATAGATACCTCCAGCTGGCAACAGGGCCCCGTATTCGACTGGCTGGCGGCCACCGGCAATATCGCGATCGACGAAATGCGGCGGACGTTTAACTGCGGCGTCGGCATGGTCGTGGCCGTTGCCCGCAAGGACCTCGAAGCGGCGCTGGAAAGCCTCTCTGCGAGCGGCGAGACCGCGTGGCAGATTGGAAAAGTCACCAACGATGGTCCTGGAGTGAGCTTCGTTTGAGTGCAGCCCAATGCAAGGCAGCAATCCTGATCTCGGGGTCAGGCACGAACCTGCAGGCCTTTATTGATCGGGTAAACGACGGACAGCTGACGATCGACATCGCGGTTGTATTCAGTAACAAACCCGGTGCGTTCGGACTGCAACGAGCAAAGCAAGCCGGCATCGAGACGAGCTGCCTGCAACACGGCGACTTTCCGGACCGCGAATCTTTCGATCGTGCCGTTGCTGCGGAGCTGGATAGCCATTCCCCGGACCTGATCATCCTCGCCGGCTTCATGCGCATTCTAAGCCCGTGGTTTGTGCGGCACTACCAGGGCCGCATTCTCAATATTCACCCGGCGCTGCTGCCGCTCTACCCCGGGCTCAATACGCATCAGCGAGCGCTGGATGCCGGCGACACACACCATGGCAGCACCGTGCATTTTGTCACCGATGAACTTGACGGCGGACCGCGCATTGTAGCCGGTCGCCTGGCAGTGCCCGACGGTATTTCAGCCGAGCAGTTACAGGACAAGGTGCAGGTGCTGGAGCACCAGGTCTATCCGCAAGCCGCACAGTGGTTTTCTCAGGGGAGGCTCTGCTACCGCGATGGCCAGACCTGGCTCGACGACAAGCAGCTGCAGGATCCGGTCGTTATCGACTTCGACTGAAGCTGCTCACGCCTTCGGCAGGGTGACCCCGGTTTGCCCCTGGTACTTGCCGCCGCGATCCTTGTAAGACGTTTCGCAAACTTCGTCAGACTCGAGGAACAACATCTGTGCGACGCCCTCGTTGGCGTAAATCTTCGCCGGTAACGGCGTCGTGTTGGAAAACTCCAGCGTGACGTGCCCTTCCCACTCCGGCTCAAGCGGTGTGACGTTGACGATGATGCCGCAGCGCGCGTACGTGGATTTCCCGAGGCAGATCGTCAGCACATTGCGCGGAATACGGAAATACTCGACGGTGCGCGCCAGCGCAAATGAATTTGGCGGAATCACGCAGACGTCGCTCTTGATGTCCACAAAACTCGAATCGTCGAAGCCCTTCGGGTCAACAATGGCCGAATTGATGTTGGTGAAAATCTTGAATTCATCCGAACAGCGCACGTCGTAGCCATAGCTGGAGGTGCCATAGGAGACGATTCGGGTGTCACCGCGATGTCGCACCTGGCCGGGCTCAAAAGGCTCGATCATGCCGTGCTCATCGGCCATTTGCCGAATCCAGCGATCCGCTTTGATACTCATTTCTTTTCCTCAACGACGATATTCGGGAATTTGCTGCTGTAGTTTCTGGGTCGTGCTGCGAGTTTGGCCGCCATACGCTGCGCTGCGCCTATGTACGCTGCCGTGATTGCGGATTCCGGCATGGCAGCGACCGTGGGCATGCCGCCATCGGCCTGTTCACGGATCTTGGCATCCAGGGGCAACTGCCCCAGCAGCGAAACCTCGAAATCGGCAGCAATCCGGTCGCCGCCGCCACTGCCAAAGATGGTGTCTTCATGGCCGCAACTGGAGCAGATATGGGTGCTCATATTCTCGATGACGCCAAGCACCTCGATGGACACCTTGCGAAACATGGCAAGTCCCTTGCGCGCATCCAGCGTCGCAATATGCTGCGGCGTGGTCACGATGACGGCACCACTAACGGGTATCTGCTGCGACAGCGTCAGCTGTATATCGCCCGTGCCTGGCGGCATATCGACGATAAGGTAGTCCAGATCGTCCCAGTTGGTCTGGTTGAAAAGCTGGCTCAGCGCCGAAGTCACCATCGGACCTCGCCACACCATCGGCTGGTCCTGGTCCACGAGGAAGCCGATTGACATCACCTGCAGCGAATGCGCGACGAGCGGGTTCATCGTTTTGCCGTCGGCGCTATCCGGTACCTTGCCGTTCAGGCCAAGCATTTGCGGCAGGCTCGGCCCATAGATATCGGCATCCAGCATGCCGACGCGAGCGCCGTCCGCTGCGAGCGCCAACGCCAGGTTTGCAGCGACCGTGGATTTGCCGACGCCACCCTTGCCTGAAGCAACCGCAATTACGTTGCGAATATTGGCTGCTGGCTTGAGCGTGCCCTGCACTTCATGCGCCACAACCTTGCTCGTGAGTTCGACAGAGACGTCTTCAGCCGCAAACTCGGCGCGCAATTGCTGCTCGATATGCGCGCTAAATCGGGTCATAGCGGTCGCGGCGTGAAATCCCAGTTGCACCTCCGCGCGGATGCTATTGCCATCCTGACTGGCCGACAGCACCTTGCCATACTCGCCCAGGTGGCCATATATGCCCGGTAACTCCATGGAATTTAGGAACTTACTCACATTCGATTCTGTTGACAGCGTCACACTTCACACCCACGTATTAGGTAAAATTCAGTATCATCAGCACCCGGGATGGGGCTGCGGGGCGCACATTGTAGCGAACTAATGTGCGCGGGACGATGTGGCATAATGCCGCGTCGCTAGACTTTGCATGGGCACGAGCGAACACAGTATTGGTTATTGACGAACGCGAGACACGGAAAGGCTCGAGCGCAGGGACACTGAATTTCAGTAGTCATCCGTTCTGCGTTGCTCTGTGCGCAAGAGGTTTGGCATGAGTCTGCTGGGAGCGTTTCGTGCGGATCAGCTGGTTGCCTCGCTTGTTGCCGAACAGGACCCGGATTCCCCTGCGGCTCAGAAACTGATCGACAAGCTCAAAAAGATCGGCCCCAAAGTGGTGCCCAAAGTCATTGATGCGCTGGCAATGTCCGACAAGACGCACACCATGATGTTCGTCGACATCCTGACGAGCCAGGTAACCGACAAGACACTCAACCTCTACAAGGAAGGCCTCGCAGACGGTAACGAACGCGTGGTCTCGGGCACCGCCTGGGCGCTTTCCAGCAGTACCGATTACAACGCGAACGGTCTGCTCGAGTTTTTTGAGGACGACGAGGTCTCCAAGGCCGCGCTCATCGAGGTGCTGCGCGTGCACAAGCAGGACCTCTCCGTGCATGAGTTGCTGCAGCGGGCTTACGAACTGGAGCCGCGCGAGAAAGCCGCACTATTCAGAATCATTGAGGAGATCCTCAAGCCGGAAATGGTGCCAGACCTTATCGCACGCATGGGCGGCAAGGATCCGATCATCAAGATTCACCTGATGACTCTGCTGGCCAAGTTCAACAAGCCGGAAATCAACCAGGCACTGGAAATGCAGCTCAAAGACACCAACAAGATGGTGCGGAGCGCAGCCCTGGGTGCCCTGTCCAATCGCGCGAACGTTGGAAATATTGAGCGCATAGCCGAATTGCTGGTCGACCCTGATCTTGACGTCCAGGGTAAGGCAGTTGACGTTCTGATAAAGATTAACCACCCGGATACGGTGAAGTACCTGATACCGGCCTTGAAGGACGAATCAGAATACTCACGTCGTGCAGCCGTTGAGGTTCTCAACGAAGTGGGCAACGTCGAGTCCGTCAAGGACCTGCTGGCCGCGCTTAAAGACGACGACTGGTGGGTCAGGTCGCGAGCCGGTGACGCCCTGGCCGAAATTGGTGGGCCCAAGGTCGTCGACTCCGTCGTCAATCTCATCAAGGATGAGGACGAGGAGATCCGCCGCACCGCCATTGAGATTCTGAATGCCTGCAAAGACGAGCGCGCGGTCGACCACCTGATCGCGGCAACTGACGATACCGACTGGTGGGTGCGAGAGCGTGCCATCGACGCGCTTTGCCAGATTGGCAGCAAGAAGGCCGTGCCGAAACTGGAAGCCATGCTTGGCCAGGACGCCAAAACCGACACCGTCATTATTCGCGCGTTAGCCAAGCTTGGCAGCGCGAAACACATCACCAAGATCGTGCCGATGCTCGCGCGCCCCGAACGCGAAGTGCAGGTTGAGGCCATCAAGGCACTCTCTCACCTCGCCGATGAGTCACATGCCGAGACGATTCGTGGCGTATTGCGCAAGATCAAGCAGTCGAATGAAGCCACCATTATCAACAGTGCCGACAAGGCCCTGAAGGAACTTGACGACCGCTTCTCCATGACTGTGCTTGAGGAAAACAAGCGCGCGGAGAAGATTGCAGAGAACACCAAGACACTGCTGGTCGAGAACGAAGATCTCGAAAAGCTGCTGCAGGCAGCCAAAGAACAAAGCAAGGTCGCAGAGCTCGACGGCGATGGCGAGGTTGCGCCAGCCGCAGCACCGGTCGCTGCCCCCTCTACCGTACTCGATATTTCGACACTCAATCCGGGCGACATCCTTGAAGGCCGCTACAAGTACATCGAGAAAATCGGTAAAGGCGCGTTCGGTACCGTGTTGCTCATGGAGGACGAGGTTGTCGATGAGCGCCTGATTCTCAAGTTCCTGAACCCGAACGTATCGTCGGACGAAGAGATGATGAAACGCTTCGTTCACGAGCTGCGCTACTCGCGCAAGATCACTCATCGCAACGTCATCCGCATCTACGACTTCCTGAACCTGCAGGGCTGCTACGCTATTTCGATGGAATATTTCCCGTCGCATACGCTGTCGGGCGAGATCCCCGACAACAAGCCGATGGATATTCGCAAGGTCTTGAAGTACTCACGTGACATTGCAACCGGCATGACCGTCGCGCACCAGGCGGGCGTTATTCACCGCGACCTGAAGCCCGCCAACATCCTGGTTAATAGCGAAGGCTTGCTGAAGATCGTTGACTTCGGCGTTGCAGCCGCCGCCTCCAGTGGCGACACGCAGTTGACCAAGACCGGTTATGTGATTGGTTCACCCAAGTACATGGCACCCGAACAGATTCTCGGCAAGAAAGTCGATGTGACTGCAGATATCTACAGCGTTGGCGTTATCATGTATGAAATGGCGACCGGCGTGCCTCCCTACAGCCGCGGCGATCACATGTCAGTCATGTATCAGCACGTACAGGGCAAGGCCAAAGCGGCACAGGAGATCAACCCGGAGATTCCGGACGCTTTTGCCGCACTTTTGAGCAAAGCTATGTCGGTGGACAAGAGCAAGCGACATCAGTCCATGGATGAGCTTACCGATGCACTTGATGCGATCACGCTGAACTAGGAAGCGAGAACCGAATGGCACGCATAGACGCGTTTTTAAAGCTCGGCCTTGCCCAGGGTTGTTCCGACATTCACCTCGCTGTCGGCGTGCCGCCGATGCTGCGCATGAACGGCGACCTCCTCCCGATCAAGTTTCGTCAGTTGTCGGACAACGAGCTGGAGGCCTACATCACGGACATTATTTCGCAGCAACAGCGCGACCGGCTGGATGCCGGACACGACCTGGATTTTTCCTATGTCGCTGAAGAAGGCGGCCGTTTTCGTGTCAACGTATTTCGCAAGGTCACCGGCATAGGCGCAGTATTCCGTCATATTCCAGGTGAAGTTCCAAAGCTGGACCAGCTGAACGTGCCGCAAGTACTGAAGACATTCTGCGACTACCACCAGGGCATGGTGCTCGTAACAGGCTCTACAGGTACCGGTAAGTCGACAACACTGGCCGCAATGATCGACTACCTGAATGAAAGCCGTAACCTCAACATCATCAGTCTTGAGGACCCGATCGAGTTTGTTCACCCGAGCAAGCAATGTCAGGTCATCCAGCGAGAAGTAGGCACACATGTAAGGAGCTTCGCAGACGGCGTACGATCCGCAATGCGCGAAGACCCCGACGTCATACTTGTTGGTGAGTTGCGTGATGCCGAAACAATTTCAATGGCGATGACCGCAGCCGAAACCGGACACCTTGTGCTCGGCACGCTGCATACAACGGGTGCCGTCAAGACCATCGACCGCGTCATCGACGCCCTGCCGGGCGAGCTGCGCGAGCAGACGAAGAGCTTTCTGTCGATGAGCCTGAAAGCCGTAGTCACGCAGGTCCTCGTCAAGACACCGGATGGACGCGGCCGGCGCGCTATTCTCGAAATTCTCGTTAATACTCGCGCAATCGCGAAGCTCATCACCACTGACCAGACGCACCAGATACCGTCTCAATTGCAGATGGGTAAAGACCATGGGATGCAACTACTGGACCAGGCGCTGCTGGATGCGATACATGCCAAAGAGATCGATCCCGACGACGCGATCCGATTCGCAAACGACAAGCGCAAATTCCAGCGGTATGTAACTGACACCGACATGTTCCCGACGATCGATATCGGCGACGAATCGAAGCTGTGACGCAATGAACAAGATAGACACCTACCTGCAAGCCGCACTCAAGCAAAACGCTTCGGATCTGCATTTTATCTCCGGAGACCCGGTGCGAGCACGTGTTCATGGCAGCCTGAGCAATATAATGGAGGAGACGCTGTCTATAGACGTCGTCCGTGAAGCCATGATGGAAATCATGGATGGCGTCACGCAGAAAGCTTTCGAAGAGGACGATGCCGCTGACTTCGCCTACGAAATAGCCGAGGTATCGCGATTTCGCGTCAACGTGTTCCGCCACATCAACGGCATCGGCGCTATTTTCAGGGCGATTCCATCCACGGCGCTTACGCTCGAAGACCTGAACATGCCGCCTGTCGTGCATGACCTGTGCCGTAATACGCAGGGAATGATCCTGGTGACAGGCAAGACGGGTTCCGGTAAATCGACAACGCTTGCCGCCATGGTCGATGCCATGAACAAGCGCCTCAAAGGCCACATCCTTACCATCGAGGACCCTGTCGAATTCGTTCATCGCCCGCAGGGCTGCCTGATCAGCCAACGCGAGATCGGCGTGCACAGCAGCTCGTTCGCCCAAGCACTGCACTCCGCGTTGCGCGAGGACCCGGATGTCATCCTGGTCGGCGAAATGCGCGATCTCGAGACCATAAGTATTGCGGTGACCGCCGCCGAGATGGGTATTCTCGTCATGGGCACACTGCATACAAACGGTGCAGCCCAAACCATCGACCGCATCGTCAATTCGTTCCCGGCAGACAAGCAGAGCCACATCCGTACGATGATCTCGACCTCGCTGAAGGGCGTTATCTCGCAACAACTGCTGCCAACAATCCACAAGCCCGGCAGAGCTGCGGCGCTCGAGATCATGATTAATACCTCGGCCGTCGCCAACCTCATACGCCAGGGCAAACTCGACCAGATCGAAACCGCCATGCAGTCTGGCGGCAATGTCGGCATGAAGACCATGGACAACGCGCTCATGGAACTGGTCGAGAAAGGCTGGATTTCGGGCAAAGAGGCCTACCTGCAGGCAAATCACAAGCACAAGTTCGAATCCGTCAAAGACATGGATTGACCGGCACGGCAACGCTGCACGTGGCATAATTCTGCGCTTTGAAAAGCCAGTTGCCCGATATGTCTGTCGACCCGCGAAAAATCCTCGTTACCAGTGCCTTGCCCTACGCCAATGGCGCGGCTCACATGGGCCACCTGGTCGAGTACCTGCAAACTGACATCTGGGTGCGGTTCCAGAAGCTGCGCGGTCACAAGTGCACTTACGTGTGCGCAAGCGATGCGCACGGCACGCCAATCATGATCAAGGCTCGCGAGCTTGGCATATCGCCCGAAGAACTCACAGAAAATGCCAGCAAGGAGTTTGTTCGCGACTTCACCGGATTCGGCATTGAGTTCGACAACTACCACACGACCCATTCGCCGGAAAACGAGGCGCTGACCGTCGAGATGTTCGAGGCGTTGCGCGCCAAGGGTGACATCTACACCAAGACGATCGAACAGGCCTTTGACGAGAAAGAAGGCATGTTTCTGCCTGATCGGTTTGTGCGTGGCACCTGCCCCCGCTGCAAGTCCGAGGACCAGTACGGTGACTCCTGCGAGGTTTGCGGTGCAACCTACTCCCCTGCCGAGCTGATCGACCCGATCTCCATCCTCTCCGGCACGCCGCCAGTCAAGCGTGAGTCTGAGCATTACTTCTTCAAGCTCAGCGAGTACGGAGAGCGGCTCAAAAAGTGGATGCACGACGCGCGGCTGGATAAGAACGTTCTGGCCAAACTCGATGAGTGGTTTGAGGCGGGACTGCAGGACTGGGATATTTCCCGCGATGCGCCGTACTTCGGCTTTCGCATACCCGGCACCACGGACAAGTACTTCTACGTCTGGCTGGATGCACCCGTCGGCTATCCTGCCAGCTTTAAGAACCTTTGCGAGCGTCGCGACGATCTGGATTTTGATGAGTACTGGCGTCCCGGCGGCGATACCGAGCTGTATCACTTCATCGGCAAGGACATCATGTATTTCCATACCTTGTTCTGGCCTGCCGTGCTCGAAGGTTCCGGTTTCAGAACGCCGACCAGCGTGTTTGCGCACGGCTTCCTTACCGTCAATGGCCAGAAGATGTCCAAGTCACGCGGGACTTTTATCAACGCCCGCACGTATCTCGACAATCTCGATCCCAGCTACCTGCGTTATTACTACGCAGCCAAGCTCGGGCCGACAATTGAGGACATTGACCTCAATCTCGAGGACTTTATCGCCAGGGTGAACTCCGACCTGGTCGGCAAGCTGGTCAATATCGCGAGCCGCTGTGCAGGCTTCATCAGCAAGCGCTTTGATGGCGAGCTCGCAAAGCAACTGCCTGAACCCGCCTTATTTGCAGAGTTCGCCGATGCGTCTGAGGCGATCGCCGAACACTATGAGAAGCGCGAATTTTCGAAGGCGATGCGTACGATTATGGGCCTGGCCGACAAGGCAAATCGCTACATCGACGACAAGAAACCCTGGCTAATGGCCAAGGACGATGCACAACTCGCAGATGTGCAGCTGGTCTGCACGCAGGGCATCAACATGTTCCGCAGCCTGATGGTCTACCTGACACCGGTTATTCCGGTCGTCGCAGCCGGCGCTCGCGAGTTCCTGGCTGAAGAGACGTGGACGTGGCCCGATGCATCGACTGCAGTTACAGGGCGCGCAATCAACAAGTTCAAACCGCTGCTTACGCGCGTCGAGGCAACCCAGGTCGAGCGTATGGTCGAACAATCAAGAGAGAGTACTGTAGTGACAGAAGCCAAAGAAGAAACTGACTACATCAGCATCGATGACTTCATGAAAGTCGATCTGCGTATCGCCCGTATTGAAAAAGCCGAGGCCGTCGAGGGCGCAGACAAATTGCTGGCGCTCACACTTAACGTTGGTGACACGACGCGCAATGTGTTTGCAGGCATCAAGGCCGCCTACGATCCGGAGACACTCGTAGGACGCCATGTGATCGTGGTCGCCAACCTGGCACCGAGAAAAATGCGCTTCGGCACGTCCGAGGGCATGGTGCTGGCAGCAGGGCCTGGAGGCTCCGACATATTCCTGTTGTCGCCCGACGACGGCGCTGCAGCGGGGATGCGTGTAAAGTAACAGGATGACCGATGTTGTCGTCATCCTCGTAGGGACCGTCCTGGTCAACAACTTCGTACTGGTCCGCTTCCTGGGCCTGTGCCCGTTCATGGGCGTATCGAAAAACATCGAGGCCGCTGCAGGTATGTCGCTTGCAACGACCTTCGTGCTCACGCTCTCCTCCGCTACCGCCTACCTGTTGCACGAATACCTGCTGGTGCCGTTCGAGCTGCAATACCTGCGCACCATCGGCTTTATCCTTGTGATTGCGGCCAGTGTGCAGTTCACCGAACTCATGGTAAGACGCATGAGTCCATTACTGGACCAGGTGCTCGGCATCTACATCCCGCTGATTGCGACCAATTGCGCAGTACTCGGTGTGGCGCTCCTTAACGTGCAGGAGTCGAACAGTTTTGTGCAGTCAGTGTTCTATGGCTTTGGGGCTGCAATAGGCTTTGCACTGGTACTCGTCATATTCGCCGCATTGAGGGAGCGACTGGAAGCGGCGGATGTGCCACCAGCATTTCGTGGCACAGCGATTGCCCTGATGACCGCCGGCATCATGTCGCTGGCTTTCATGGGCTTCTCGGGAATGGCACGCCCGTGATTACGGCGGTGCTCGTAATCGCTGGAATCGCGCTTATCGCCGGACTGGCGTTGGGTATCGCGTCGAGCAAGCTGCAATCTGACAACAAAGATCTGGTTGAACAGGTCAATGCGCTGTTACCGCAAACGCAATGCGCGCAGTGTGGTTACGTCGGTTGCCGACCGTACGCCGCGGCGATTGTCGCAGGGGAGGCAGAAATCAATCTTTGTCCGCCGGGAGGCGAACAAACAGTGAAGCGCCTTGCGACAATGTTGGGCAAAGAAATAATTCCTTTGGCGCAGGCGGCGCCCGTTGTTGTCGCAGTCGCTGTCATCGATGAAAGCAGGTGTATCGGTTGCTTCCATTGCCGCAATGCGTGTCCCGTCGACGCCATTCTCGGCGCGCCGCAACTTATGCACACGGTCATAGCAGCCGAATGCACGGGCTGCGAACTCTGCGTCGCTCCCTGCCCCGTCGATTGTATAAGCATGCAGGTGCCTGCATGAGTGCACCGACATTCGACTTGGGCGATTTGCACGGCGGATTGCGCCTGAAGGGTCGCAAAAAAGCCGCTACGGCGAGTGGCATCCATCGCATGCCGGTACCAAAGCAACTGATCCTGCCCATAACTCAGCACGTCGGCGTAGCCGCCAACCCGGTCGTTGGCATCGGTGAAATGGTGTTGAAGGGCCAGCTCATCGCCGAGATCGAGGAAGGACTGGGCGCACCGGTACACGCAACGTCATCAGGCAAGGTCGTTGCAATTGAGCCGTGGCCCGTGTCAAGACGTCACGGTGATGTCGCACCGTGCATCATTATCGAAACGGATGGAGCAGATCAGGCGATCGCCTCTGTCGAGACGCGCGCCGACTTTCGCAGCATGACGCCGGACGCCTTGCGTACACTTATCCTGCAGGGCGGCATCGTCGGCCTGGGCGGAGCGGTATTTCCGACAGCGCAGAAGCTCATGCAAGCGAAAGCCAGTGACATTGAGGTTCTGCTGCTCAACGGCGTCGAATGCGAGCCGTACATCAGCTGCGACGATCTCCTGATGCGGGAGTCGGCGCGTGAGGTACTCGTCGGCGCACAGATGATCATGCATGCGCTGCAGATTGAGCAATGCGTATTCGCTGTCGAAAGCGACAAGCCGGAAGCGATGCGGCGTCTGGCCGTGGAGCTCACCAAACTTGGCGACACTCGCATCGTGCTGAAGCAGATACCAACGATTTACCCGTCCGGTGGCGAGGACCAGCTGGTGCAGCTGGTCGCGAATCGCGAGGTACCTAGTGGTGGTCTGCCAACGGATGCAGGCTACCTGGTACAGAATGTTGGCACGGCAGCAGCCATCTACAACTGGGTGGCAGATGGTGAGCCGCTGCTGTCGAGAATCACTACAGTAACCGGAGACGGCGTGGCCCAGCCGATGAACGTCGATGTGCGTCTGGGTACCACCGTTGCCGACGTTGTTGATTTTGCCGGCGGCTATACCGCAAATGTGAGCACACTTATCATCGGTGGCCCGATGACCGGCAAGTCGATATCAACAGACCGAGTACCGGTGGTCAAAGCCACCAACTGCATCCTGGCGTTGCAGGCAGCACCTGCCAGTGGAGCCGAACTGGCCTGCATTCGCTGCGGTGACTGCGCCGAAGTATGCCCGGTGCAACTGCAGCCGCAGCAACTATTCTGGTACGCCTGCTCAGACAACGAAGAACAACTTCGCGTGCACGGGCTGACTGACTGCATCGAATGCGGCTGCTGTGACCTCGTGTGCCCAAGCCACATTCCGCTCACGGCAGATTTCCGTATCGCCAAAGGGCGTATACGTGAATTGGCGGATGAAAAAGCCAGGGCAGAACGTGCTCGACTCCGATTCGAGGCGCGCAATGAGAGACTCGAGCGCGAACAGCACGAACGGGAATCGCAGCTCGAACAGCAAAAGCAACAGGCGAAACGTGCAGGGCCAGCGGAGATTGCCGAGATGCTGAAGCGCCGTAATAACAAGGACGATGACTGAGATGGAGTTCGAGAGGCGCAGCGCTCCGTACTTGCAGACGCAGGCCAAAGTGTCTGCTGTAATGCAGCAGGTCTTGCTGGCGCTGGTGCCCGCGGCGATTGCCCACGTCTGGTTCTTTGGGCCAGGCTTCATCTTTAATCTGCTGGTAGCCGCCCTGTTTTGTGCGATTGGCGAGGCTGTGATGATCCGTCTGCGCGGGCGCGATCCCAACGAGGCGCTCGCAGACTTCAGCATTCTCGTCACCGCAGCGCTGCTGGCATTTTGCCTGCCGTCGCTAACACCCTGGTGGGTCACCGCAAGTGGCGCGCTATTTGCGTCGGTTGTCGCGAAGCACCTTTACGGCGGACTTGGTTTCAACATATTTAATCCTGCCATGGCCGGTTACATCGTCATTCTCGTTGCCTTCCCTGTCGAGATGAGTGTCTGGGTAGCGCCACGAATTGGTGACATTGACTATCAGCACCTCAGCATATTGCAGACACTGGCCTACACCGTCAGCGGCAGTCTGCCTGACTCCCTGACTGTTGATGCAATCAGCCGCGCGACGCCTCTGGACAGCATGAAAAGCGGACTTGGCGGCCTGCGTACCGTCGAAGAGATACGCGGCGGACCACTGATGGGCGATTTCGGTGGGCGCGGCTGGGAGTGGATCGGCAATTTTATTGGTCTCGGCGGACTCTGGCTGTTCTTCAGAAAAGTCATCCGCTGGCAGATACCTTTAGGCGTCATGATCGGCTTGCTGCTGCCAGCAACAGTGATGTACATGGTCAGCCAAAGCACGCACCCGAGCCCACTGTTCCACTGGTTCAGCGGTGCCTCAATTCTATGCGCCTTCTTTATTGCGACAGACCCGGTGTCTGCCGCTACGAGTCCAAAAGGCCGACTTATCTACGGCATCGGCATCGGTTTCCTTATATACGCGATTCGTACCTGGGGCAGCTACGCGGACGGCGTCGCATTTGCCGTGTTGTTAATGAACATGGCGGTGCCGCTCATTGACCGATTGACGCGGCCACGCATCGTCGGTCACGAGAGAGCCGAGTAATGGCCACAATTTTCAAAAGCGGACTGACACTCGCGGCGATCGCTGCCGTTTGTACGTCGCTGGTCGCGCTGACATGGACGCTGACGCAACAACGCATTGCGGACAACCAGCAGGCCTACCTCGAGCGGAGTTTGCAGCCCGCCCTTGGCGACGTGGCCTATGACACCGGCATCCTCGATGCCAGAATCGAAATCCCGCAACCCCACGAAGTACCCGGCAGCGGAGCTGCGGTCGTCTATCGCGTCTACAACAACGGCGAGCCGGCTGCCGCCCTGTTCGTTGTAACTGCCCGCGATGGCTACGCCGGACCCATAAAGTTCCTGCTGGGCGTGACACCAGACGGTACGGTTGCGGGCGTCCACGTACTCGAACACCGGGAAACACCGGGACTGGGCGATGGCATCTCGGCGGATGTGTCTGACTGGCCTCTGCAGTTCAGAGGGCGTGCCATCGGCAATCCCGTTGTCGAGCGCTGGGGCATCAAAGATGACGGTGGCGAGTTTGACCAACTGACCGGAGCCTCGGTAACGCCGCGCGCCATGGTCAAGGCCATCAGGAAAACATTGCTTTATTTCAACAGCAATCGTGACCTCGTGTTTGCCAGAGAAACCGCGCCATGAGTTTTCTGCAGAAACTGAAAACCGGTCTTTGGGACGAGAACCCCGGGCTCGTGCAACTGCTCGGACTCTGTCCATTACTTGCAGTTACCACAACCGCGAGCAACGGCCTCGGACTTGGCGTCGCAACGCTCTTCGTTATGACCGCGTCCAATGCCCTGGTGTCGATGGCGCGACGCTGGATACTGCCTGAAATTCGCATCCCGATTTATGTGCTTATCATTGCCAGTCTCGTCACCTGCGTGGAGCTCCTGTTCAAGGCCTGGCTCCCCGACCTTGACCGCTCTCTCGGAATTTTTGTGCCTCTCATCGTGACCAACTGCGCGATCGTCGCACGCGCCGAGCTGTTCGCCTCGCGTCACGGCGTATTTGACAGCATCGTTGATGGCATCGTGATGGGACTGGGCTTCGCGTTGTTACTCGTCTTTCTGGGCTCATTCAGACAATTACTCGGGCAGGGCTGGCTGCTTGCCCTGTTGCCACCGGGCGCTTTCTTCAGCCTGGCGCTGGCAGTCGCCCTTAAGAACCACTTCGATCGCAAGCAGCAGCTGGCCAGACGTACCTTGAACGCAACGGATTCGCGCCAGACATGAACAGGCAAAAACGTACCGCCATCTTCAGCACACTGCGAGCGCTGGACCCGGCGCCAACCACGGAGCTCGAATACCAGACGCCGTTTGAACTGCTGATCAGCGTCATTCTGTCGGCGCAGGCTACCGATGTCAGCGTTAATGCGGCGACGAGCAAACTGTACCCCGTCGCTAACACGCCGGATTCAATCCTCGCACTGGGTGTCGATGGCCTGACGCCATACATCAAGACAATCGGCCTCTTTAACAGCAAGGCTAAAAACGTCATCAAGACCTGTCGTATCCTGGTAGAAGAACATGACGGCGAGGTGCCGAAAACCCGGGAAGCGCTTGAAAATTTGCCAGGTGTGGGCCGCAAGACCGCCAATGTCGTCCTGAATACTGCGTTTGGCGAGCCTACGATCGCCGTCGACACTCACATTTTTCGAGTTTCTAACCGCACCGGCATCGCACCCGGTAAAACGCCGCTGGAAGTTGAAAAGCGTCTGTTGCGACTGACGCCCGATGAGTTCAAGAAGGACGCGCACCACTGGCTCATCTTGCACGGCCGCTACGTCTGCAAAGCTCGCAAACCGTTATGCGGCGAATGCCCTATCATTGAATGGTGTGAATACAAAGCAAAGGAACTGCCGTGATTTTTGGCCAGGATCGCAATGAACTACGACAAATGTACGTCGACGCATGGCAAAAACGACTCGACGGAAGCGTGTTGTCGCCGCTTGAGGACCAGATCGCCAGCGTTATCGAGCAGCACCCGGAATATTACGCGGCGCTGACAGGCGACGACCTCGACAAGGACTATGCGGTCGAAGGCGGCCAGACCAACCCGTACCTGCACATGGGCCTGCACCTCGGTATACGAGAACAGCTCGCCACAAACCGGCCGGCAGGGATAAGCGAGCTATTCAAGGCACTCGCCGCACGCACAGGCGATGCACACGAAGCCGAGCACCAGATGATTGATTGCCTTGCGGAAACCCTTTGGGAATCTCAGAGTCAGAATAAGCCACCCGACGAGCAGGCTTACCTGGAGAGATTGAAGCGGCTGTAATATCTGCGACCCTGCCCGGGTCTGCTCAAGTAATTGCCAAGGTGCATGAATGACTCAGAACACATCACAATACCCTGTCAGTGGCGCCGGCCTGGGCTTGCGCCGTGCGCTTGCCGACAAGCTGATGGCAGATCCGCCGGATGACATCGACTTCATGGAGGTCGCGCCCGAAAACTGGATCCATGTCGGCGGTGCACTGGGCAAGAAGTTTCGCTGGTTTACCGAGAGATACCCATTCGTCATCCATGGACTGTCACTGTCGATCGGCTCCCCTGCGCCGCTGGACGAGCAGCTGGTGCGCGACATCAAGCAGTTCATGGCGGACCACAACATTCGTATGTACTCGGAGCATCTCAGCGCGAGTGGTGATGACGGGCATCTGTACGATCTGATGCCGATTCCATTCACCGAGGACGCTGTGCACTACGTCGCGGCACGCATACGCCGTGTACAGGACATACTGGAGCAGCGCATCGCGATGGAGAATGTCTCCTACTACGCGCCGGTGGATAGCTCGATGAGCGAAGCGGACTTCCTGCTGGCCGTCCTCGAAGAAGCGGACTGCGATCTCATGCTTGACATCAATAACATCGTCGTCAACAGCATCAATCACGGCTATGACGCGCATGACTTCCTGCAACGCATGCCCGCCGAGCGCCTGCGCTACTTTCACCTGGCCGGACATTTTGTCGAAGACGAAGACCTGCGCATCGATACACACGGTACGCCGGTCGACGAGCAGTCCTGGAGCCTGCTCGGCGACGCCTATGAGAAATTCGGTGCAGTTCCGACACTGCTTGAGCGCGACTTCAACTTTCCGCCAATCGAAGAGCTGCTCAACGAAGTCCGCAAGATCAAGTCGCTGCAGCAAAGTGCGTCACTGCAGGACGCTGCCAATGGCTGAGGCACCCGAATTCCAGAAGAAGCAACTCGCATTCGCGGCACACATACGCGACCCGAAGAATGTGAGTCCACCTGATGGCGTCGAAAATCGCCGCATGGCGATCTACCGCGAACTGTTCTTCAACAACATCAGCAATTTGCTGGGACATACCTTTCCCGTTCTCAAGAAAATACATTCAAAAGAACGTTGGCAACGCTTCATTCGGCAGTTCATGCAAAAGCACCGGGCAGAGACGCCCTACTTTCTGCAATTGCCGCAGGAGTTCGTGAGCTTCCTGCAGGACGAATACGAAGCCGTCGAGGATGATTACCCATTCCTGCTCGAGCTGGCGCACTACGAGTACGTCGAGGTCGTGGCTTCCGTGTCGGAGAACGAAAACGAGCTGGGTGATGTAAACAGAGATGGCGATTTGCTGGCCGGCGTACCGCTCAGGTCGAACCTTGTGTGGGTGTATGCCTATCAGTTTCCGGTGCACCGCATATCGCCTGAATTCCTGCCTGAGCAGGCTGCGGAGCAACCGACATTCCTCGCCGTCTACCGTAACGAGGATGACAAAGTACGTTTCCTGGAACTCAATTCAATGACGGCCGCATTGCTGGAAGCAATCGGTGGCAATGAAGAAGAACTCAGCGGCGCCGAACTGCTAAGAAACCTTGCGACAGCCGCGCAGTTTGAAGACGTCGACGCATTCCTCGCGTTCGGCGCAGAAGCGCTGGCTGAAATGCGCTCACTCGGAATTATCCTGGGCGCAAAAGCGGCCTGAAACCGGAGATCAAGTAATGAACAAGTTCAGAGCCCTTTGGGACAGCATCGTCGCAATCCTGGAACCCGCCGGCGACTGGGTCGCCTTGCTGCCCATCCGCCTGCTGATGGCCTACGAATTCGGCAAAGCCGGCATGATGAAATTTAACGGCAAGAACTGGTTCGGCAATGTGAAAGACGACTTTCCGTTTCCGTTCGATGTTATTCCGGTTGAGATAAGCTGGTTCCTCGCGACCTGGGCTGAACTGCTCGGCGCGGTTGGGCTAGTACTTGGCCTTTTCACACGCTTCTGGGCGTTCAGCCTCGTGATCCTGACGATTGTTGCAATCGGCGGCGTGCACTGGCCAGACGACTGGTCGAGCCTCGCCGAACTCTGGAAAGGCTATGCGATCACGGACAAGGGTTTTGGCAACTACCGAGTACCCACGCTGTTCCTCGCCATGCTGTTTCCGTTGATATTCTTCGGGCCGGGCAAATTGAGCCTCGATCACCTGCTACAAAGGAAAATGAGGTAATCGATATCGCGGGCTTACGCCCGCTCCGGCAGTGCGATTGCGCGCGGCAGCCGGATGCTCTATGTTCGGCCGCATCATGAATAACCTTATTGCCGAATTGCGGCGTCGCAACGTCATACGAGTTGCTGGCGTCTATGTTGTCGCCAGCTGGGTGCTGGCACAGGTTGCCAACACGCTGGAAGAATCACTGGGACTGCCGGACTGGTTCGACGGCGTCGTGGTCGCCTTTCTGCTGTTAGGCTTTCCCATTGCCATCATCCTTGCCTGGGCATTCGAGCTGACACCGGACGGCGTGGTTCGCGACGGAGACGCAGCAGACCCCACCGGCAAACCGGCACGCAAACTGGATTACATCATCGTCGCCGCGATCATAGGCCTGGTTGCCGCGCTGGCGTGGCAGCAGTTGCGATCCCCCGACCCGGCACCAGCGCAAATAGCTGCAGACCAGACAGCTGACGAATCGACGCCCTCGACGTTGTCCATCGCGGTGCTACCGTTTGCCGATCTATCGCCGGATGGCGACCAGGAATACTTCTCGGACGGTGTGTCCGAAGAGATTCTTAATGTACTCGTCAAGATCCCGGCACTCGACGTCGTCTCAAGAACCTCGTCTTTCCAGTTCAAGGGAAAGGGACTTGGCATACCGGAGATCGCTGAAGAACTTAAGGTGCGGCACGTTCTCGAAGGCAGCGTGCGCAAGGCCGGCGACAACATACGGGTTACGGCGCAGCTCATCGATGCGCAGAACGACCTGCATCTCTGGTCAGAGACCTACGATCGACCGTTGACCGCAGAAAACGTCTTCGTGATTCAGGACGACATCTCGACCTCGATCGTCAACGCTCTGCGTGACAAATTCAACATTAGCGGAGACGTTTCAGCCAGGCACAAGCCGCTGACTGACGACCTGGACGCCTACGGTCTTTACCTGCGCGCCAGAAACCTCGTTCGTGGCCGCAGGGACTTGGACGTTGCAGACACCCTGCTGCGCCAGGCGCTCGACATTGATCCGAAATTCGCCGATGCACTGGCCCTGCTCGCAGCGGTACAAACGCTGGCGGTTGGCTATGGCTACTCCGATGTTGAGCCGTCTGTAGCGCAGGAGGCGGGTATTGAGCTGGCAGAGCAGGCACTCGCGCTCGACCCCGATTCTGCAGCCGCCATCGCAATCCTCGGCCACACGATGGCCAACCGCCTGCAGACGCCGACCCCTGAAGGCGACATTGAAAAGGTCTATGACTATCTCAAGCGTGCGGTCGAACTCTCGCCGCACGATTCCAACGCGCTCAACTGGCTCGGGCTTGCGTTTTCCATAGCGGGATACCTGGACGATGCTGCCGCAACCTTCGCAGAGTGCGTGCGGGTGGAGCCGTATCACACGGCGTGCAATGAGAACCTGTTCTCGACGCTGGCGGCGCAGGAACGCGATGAGGAAGCCATGGAGGCTCTGCAGACCGCGTACAGTCGCGGCGCCGCAAAAGGTTACTTCGTGGACCTGGCGCTGCTCGCGAAGCAAGGAGAAAAACTTGCGTTCCTTCTGGCAACAAACACCGAGCAGACGCTCATGGGATGGCACCGGCAGGAAGAACTCTACGATGCGATGCGCGATCTCGAAAACGACCATTCGGAGCTTGCCGAGTCGCTGTTGGAGTTTGTCAACGAACGAACGAGCAGCGGCGCAGCGCTTGACCGGCTCGTGTTCTCGTCGCTGCTGGTGCCGTTGGGCGAGCACTACGCGTTTGAAAACTCCAGTTTTCAGATGTGGAGCCCGTCATTCCGACGCTTCCGGCAGACAGCAGTTTTCAAGACCTTCATCCGAGACGCAACGATCCTGGCGTATTGGCAGAAACACGGCTTCCCGCCAAAGTGCGAAGCTGTCGGCAAGGACGATTTTCGCTGCGACTAGGCTTTTTTCTTCGGTATGTACAGGTCGGTGAGTGTGCCGTCGTAAGCCTCGGCTGCGAACGCCACTGTCTCTGACAGCGTCGGATGCGGATGGATCGTCAGGCTGATATCGGTCGCATCAGCGCCCATCTCCAGCGCGAGACAAATCTCGGAGATCAGGTCACCGGCACTCGGCCCGACGATAGCGCCACCGAGCACCCGGTTGGTCGTCTTGTCGAACAGGATCTTGGTGAAGCCCTCGTCACGATTCAGTGACAAAGCACGCCCACTCGCCGCCCACGGGAACTGGGCTTTTTCGTAGTCGATACCCTTCTCTTTCGCCTCGAGCTCTGTGAGTCCAACCCATGCAATTTCCGGGTCCGTGTATGCGACCGAGGGGATGCTGCGTGCGTCAAAGTACGCCTTGTGGCCAGCGATGACCTCGGCAGCGACTTTTGCCTCGTGTGTTGCCTTGTGCGCCAGCATCGGCCCACCAGCGAGATCGCCGATAGCAAAGATGTGTGACACGTTGGTACGCATCTGATTGTCGACCGCAATGATGCCGCGTTCATCGACATTCACACCGGCTTTGCCGGCGTCCAGCTTGTCGCCGTTGGCGCGTCGGCCAATGGCAACCAGCACCTTGTCGTAGACGCCGACTGAGGGCGCATTCTTGCCCTCGAAACTCACTTCGATGCCGGGCGTCGTTGCGCGCATGCCCGTGACCTTGGTCGATACCATGATCTTGTCGTAGCGTTTCTTGATGATCTTGTTAAAGGGCCGCAGCAAGTCTGGGTCCGTCCCGGGCATGAGGCCATCCGTCAACTCAACCACGCTGACATCGCTGCCAAGTGCGCTGTAGACGCAGGCCATTTCCAGGCCGATGATGCCGCCACCGACAACCAGCATTTTCTGCGGAATCGGATCGAGCTCCAGCGCTCCCGTCGAATCGACGATGCGCGGATCCTCAGGCAATCCCGGCAACATGAAGGGCTCAGATCCGGCTGCGATGATGCAGTGCTCGAAATCAACCGCGTCACCGTTATCCAGCCGCAACCTGTTGGGAGACTCGAATTGCGCGGTGCCCTGCAACACTCTTACCTTGCGCTGCTTCGCCAGCTGCGTCAGGCCGCCAGTGAGACGCCCGATAACCTTGTTCTTCCAGGCACGCAACTTGTCGGCATCGATTT
>Ga0316189_10000628_pt1 | contig 35245 bp, 33 predicted proteins | sample LowCovwburrow_MG_FD_204930 | JGI IMG/M metagenome (GOLD analysis project Ga0316189, IMG submission 204930) | Coastal sediment microbial communities from Maine, United States - Lowes Cove worm burrow | ecosystem: Environmental > Aquatic > Marine > Coastal > Sediment | place: USA: Maine...
AAGTTATGCTTTCTGACCTTAATCAAAACGCATTAGACAATGCCAAACAAAAACACAATGATTTAGACCTGTTGCAATTAGATGTAACGAATACGAAAGTTTTGCAATCCACCATTAAAAATTATGACTTAGTGATATGTGCCGTTCCTGGCTTTTTAGGGTATCAAACGCTAAGGGCAATTATAGAAGCAGAAATGAATGTTATCGATATATCATTCTTTCCTGAGAACTCATTAGAGTTGGACGCTCTAGCCAAAGAAAAAGGAGTTACCGCTATAGTAGACTGTGGAGTTGCACCAGGAATGGATAACATAATTTTAGGGCACTATAATGAAAAACTGAAAATTACAGATTTTGAATGCTTGGTAGGGGGCTTGCCTAAAGTTAAGAAATGGCCGTTTTCTTATAAAGCTCCATTTTCACCCATTGATGTTATTGAAGAGTACACTAGACCAGCTCGTTATGTTGAAAAAGGGGAAGTAATTACTAGAGAGGCTTTAACCGACTGTGAATATTTACAATTTGATAATATAGGTACTTTAGAATCTTTTAACTCTGATGGACTGCGATCAATAATTTATACCATGCCGCATATTCCCAACATGAAAGAAAAGACATTGCGTTACCCAGGACACGTTGAATATATTAAAGTACTCAAAGAGAGCGGTTTTTTTGACAAAGAAAAAATTGAGATAAATGATAGAATGATTTCACCTTTGGATTTTACAAGTAAAATATTATTTAAGGAATGGAAATTAGATGAATTAGAAGAAGAACTTACCGTAATGAGGGTAACAGTTAGAGGTGAAAATGCAGAAGGTAATATAGAAGAAGTTGTTTATAATTTACATGATGAGTATTGTAGGAAAACAAAGACATCTTCAATGTCTCGTACAACCGGTTATACTGCCACTGCGGCAGCAAATTTATTCTTGGAAGGACTATTTAATAAAAAAGGTGTGTTTCCTCCAGAACTTATAGGTAAGTATGAAAGGTGTTTCAACTATTTTATCAACTATTTAGAAGAAAGAAATGTGTTTTATAAAAAATCAACACGGGTATTATAATTTCCTATGAACATTAGGGAGAGCTTATATAAGCAATGTGAATTATTTGTAGGCAATCGCTTGATATCTATTCAAGACACAATTGGTGAACTTGAAAAGGCATTACTATCCGAAACTAAAAGCTCTGCAGGAGATAAACATGAAACAGGAAGGGCTATGATTCATTTGGAATTGGAGAAAGCAGGACGACATTTATATGAAACACAAAAAATCAAACAAGTATTGTTGAGAATTGATAAAAAAAAATTATCAAAAAAAGTTAGTGCTGGAAGCATAGTCTATACGTCTCGAGTAAATTACTATATTGCTATTAGTGCGGGAGAATTAAAGCACAAAAACGAATTATTTTTTGCAATTTCTCCAGATGCACCAATTGGAAAATTATTGCTATCAAAACAAGTAAACGATAGTATTAATTTTAGGGGTGTTAAAAGTATTATTGAAAAAATTATCTAGTAGCAAATAATCAATATAAAAACACATTGAAATTATTTAATTATATTTGAATAAAAAAGGAAAATTATGAAAAGACTAAAGAGGTATCTATTGATGTCTGCAATTACTTTAACCATTGTAAGCTGCAGCAAAGATAGCGGAGGAAACGATTTTGACATACCTGGGACAAGAACTCAAGCACAGGTAACAGCAGATTTTGAAGCATTAGACATACAACCAGGAATTAATGACTTTTCTTTGGAAAACCTTACTGAAGGTTCTTTCTGGAACTTTAGAGTTATTGCACCTGATGACGCCTCAGAAAGCAATAGGAGACCATTAGTTATAGATTTACATGGAGGCTCTGGAAATAGTAGCTCTACAGCACACCAATCGATGACAGATTGTTATGTACGGCCAGGTTTAGATGCGTTAAATGCCTATGTCTTAAGCCCAAATTCAGGAGCAGGTGAATGGTACGATATAAACAATCAAAATCAGGTTCTTATTTTGCTACAATTAGCAACATCAACTTGGCACATAGATACTAGTAAAATTTTACTGACAGGATATAGCAATGGAGGCAATGGTGCTTGGTTTTTTGCTGACTTTTATCCTCAGTTTTTCTCGGCAGGAATAGCAATGGCCAGTTCTTATGATTCTGAGAGATCCGACGGAAGTGTTCCTAAAATAAATATTCCTTTGTATGTGATACATAGTAATGATGATGAAGTTTTCCCTGTAGCCATTACCGAAGGGTTTGTAGATGATTCTGTCAACGCTGGAAGCGACATTGTTTTTGTAAAGGTAGATGGACCAACTCATAGTCAAGTTTGTGATTTTGACACTCATTTAGAAGACGCAGTAGATTGGGTTCTTAATGAGGTTTGGTAAGTTTTTACTGAAGAAGTTTTGATATAAAAAAGGCTCATATTTTAATATGAGCCTTTTTTAATTTTTAATAAATTTAAGTCTATCGTACCAAGCTAAAATGGCCTTTATAGAGATTGGTTTCATTAGTGTCCTGGTTCCTAATGGTAATATGGAACCAATAATCTGAAGCTGGGAGCCTTTCCCCGTTGAACACACCGTGCCATTTAGAGTTTGGGCTCAATGTCTTTAAATATTTACCATATCTATCAAATACCTGGATATTGGAAATGGAAAAATCGTTTACGTTCAATCCTTTTATCTGCCAAAAGTCATTTTGAGTATCATCGTTTGGGGTAAAGTACCTTGGAAACCCGAGCACGTATATTTTACGTTCGGTCAAGCTACATGCAAATTTGTTCTTGACATATATATTGTGTATCCCTGCACCGACATTATTAAAAACATTGTCAGTTTGATAAGGGCCCAAAGGATCGTCCAACGCGTAGAGGTTGCCCAGGTCTTCAGTAGTGTTTACGATGACCACCCTTGTATTGATGTTTATATCGACATTGGTAATTTCAGGCGGTACGGTTTTGACAATGGAATATGTTTTGATAGTTTCACAGAGGGTTAACTTATCAATGACCTTTACTGTAATGGTCTGTTCGTCAGTAACAGTCACTTCATTGCTGTTCCCCCCCGTGCTCCACTCATAGGTAAAGTTTTGTTGCACCCCCGAAGGGATAGAGGAACTTAAATCAATTGGAAAATCAAGATAGCAAACGTTCAATGTTTCCTCTTGCATGTCTATTGGTGGCAATGGGCTAATTTCTAGGTCAAAGGAACCAGAGGCGTAGCACTGGCCATTATCGGTAGCAACAAAATACACTTTTCTGGCCGACGATTCATAGAGGCCACTAATAGGATTGGCATTATTTACGGCATCCTCAATAGATTCAAAGAACAGGATATCAACTGTACCCGGCAATGCGTTATCTGCTATTATGGTGTTCAATTTATCCGTTAAGTCAAAATCAAAGGTGCCACTTCCTGAATTGCATCCAACAATGTTTGAACTTGGCAATACTGTGCCAGGGCTTACATTTAATTGCACTTGTCCCAAGCTATAGCATTCAGAATCATTTTTGAAGACCTTTGCCGTAATGATTTGGTTTGGTGTTGTGTTAGCGTAAAATTCAGGCAAAGCGTTTTGATTAAAGCCATCATTCTCCGCATCTGTATCGTTTAAGTAAAAGTATGCGGTGAAATTATCTGCATCATTGTTGGTAATTTCATCCAAACTATTGTTCAGGTTGAAAGTGGTTAGCCCATCGTTTGCATTGTTATCAAACAGGTCACAGACAGAAAGCGATGTGGATGTGTTAATAATGGGAGGGTCTGTAAAGGATACATTGGCCTCCCCAATCAATACAGACTCACATTCGTCATTAGTGTTAATGGTTAATGAATATAGACCAGCCGCATTATTATCTGAACTATTTATGGTCAATATATGTGGAGGCGTAGGCGTTGGTAAATCAAATACTATTCGTCCATCGTCGAAAGTCCAGCGATAATCTGCCCCAGGGATATCATCGCCTTCAAGGGAATAGCTGGAGTTGTAACAGAGAGATAGCTCGTTGCTTATAAAAGACACAGGCTCATTTGGGTTGACAATGTTGATTTTGGATATAAAAAAGAAAGACTGAACAAATGGAGGGAGGCCCTGCATTGAAAAACTATCATTTCCAAAATAGACATAATCCTCTTCAAAGTTACAGGCGCTCCCATCTGCTTCTGGGTCATGAATGACATCTAAATAGTTGGTCCCAATCAAATATTCTACTGGTATGGAGGCATAAATTTTTAAATCTGGACCTAACTGTAAAGCGCCTCTAAACGCATCATCCTCTCGATGAACCAAATATGCAGATCCTTTAATGTTGGAAACTGTCAAGTCAAATTGATATAGGCTATATTCTCGGTCTTCTATAGTAGAGGCATAAAGTTTTTTAGCCAAAGGAGAAAATTCAACACCATAAACTTGAACCCCTGCGTTAACCAAAGAAATACCATCATTTAGAACCTCACCTGTAGTGTTGTTAAAACTATATAAATAAAGGCCGTGATATTGTCTGTCTGCACCCTGATGCGCTGCCGCTAATTTCGTCCCATCTGGAGATACTTTTAAGTACCCACGAGACGTCTGAGAACGAAAATCGACTTGAGAAATTACTGGTGCAGGGTCAACCCCATTTTCATCAACTTTATATGAATAGTATAAATCACTAACTAAAGAGATAACCCAAAAAGTATTACAAGTACCACCTTGAACTGCCGTTATTTTTTCTGACCATTCACTTCCACCATGTCCATCGGTAAGGTTTACAGCACCACCAACGACATCTCCGAATCCGCTATTTAAGCTCATATCTACGGTGTAGTAATGATACCCAGTTGGGACTACCGTTGAGCCTACAGTGAAAAGATAATAAATATTTGGGTCTGTTGGGTTTGGGATGATTATTGCTGATTGGGTACTGGATTCGTCACCCAACAGACCAGTTCCATTGGGCATAGGATTGTGGTTTCTTGACCAAACCGTAGAACCATCAGAATAGAACAATAAATTGCCAAATTCATCTGAAATCGAGGCACATCCTTCTAAGGTATCTAGTTCTCCACGTTCTACAGTTGGCACACCTGAATTATTAAACCTAAGACCTACTTTTTCGCCAAAATACCAATATGCGGCTTCTTTTTGGGCAAAGCAATTTAAGCATAGAAATAGCAATATGTAAGTTATACGAAACCCCATAGTCATAGCTTTTTATGTAAATTTAATAAAAATTTAATAAACAAAAACAATATAGCCACTTTGAATCCCAGTAGAAAAACGTTAATTAATCACAGTATATTGTTTAATCTTACATTATGGGAACGGCACTATGTACTTATTCTTTTATAAATTTTTGTGTAGTTGTTAAGCCGTTGTCAATAATTTGTAAAAAATAGGGCCCTGAATTTAAAGCTGAAACATCAATAGTTTTTGAAGAAAGCTTATTGTTTAAAACGCGCTTACCTGAAATGTCAAAAACTGAATATTGTGCATTTTCTAGATTAAAAGTTGACTCTACAAACAACTGCCCTTTTGTAGGATTAGGATATATCAATAAACCATCAACAAAAGAAGAATGTACTCCCAAAGACGCATCACCTTCGGTTATTGTTAATGCTTGATTAATACTCGGATTATAAATAGCATCTACTGTTTGTCCATCTGGCCAATATACTTTAACAGAAGTTACGGATGTATCTGAACCTAATCCAAAATGTGCGGTCAAACTACTCATATATCTAAATCCTTCACCGCTTCGAACATCTCTAATTTGCTTGCCAATTCCTGGGCTCTCAACTTCTATTCTTGCACCAATACCATTTTTATTACAATGATTTCCAATGATATTAATCTTTAAATGATTATTGGCGTTTCCATTATTATAGTAAATATAAGAGCTACAAACATCTAAAAAACCATCGTTATTTAAGTCCCCTATTCCACCTTGAGGAGGCATACCATTCGCATATGCAGTAAAAGTCATATTTCCGTTGTTTAATAAAATGTTTCCATTTGAGAAAATATCTACAAAACCGTCGTTATTAAAATCAGCTGGGGCATTGTCAATTCCTGTATATGTAAATGCGCTTATTCCAGTCGTACCAGTAATATCGGTAAAAGTCCCATCACCGTTGTTACGCATCATTTTATGAGAAGTCCCATTATAGCCACCAATAAAGCAATCCATATCACCATCATTGTCATAATCTGCCCAAGCACCTGACCAAGTTTGGATTGAATCAGCCATTCCTGCAATTGTTCCAACTTCTGTATAAGAGCCATTACCATTGTTTCTAAATAACTGATTGGTTCTCCTTTCGGTGTTACCTCCGCATTTAGCCAAGAACAAATCAACATCTCCATCGTTATCATAATCAACCCATACTGAACCATAATTACCACCTGATGAATAGACACCTAACCCTTCCGGAACGCCATTTGGATCTGCACCCTGATAATATGTTAAATTATTATTTACATCATTAAGATAGTATATATTTGGAGCGATATCATGACAGACAAAAATATCTAAATAACCATCAGCGTTAATATCAACAAAATTTGTACGTTGCGTAAACACTCCATTTTCTTCAACTTCAACCGAATAAGATGTTCCATTATTTTCCGCTTTAATAATATTCACGCCTGAGCCATCACCCATAACTATATCATTGTACCCATCACCATTGAAATCTCCTGCCGCTAAACTCCATGAAGCGCTGTGTTTTGCCGAAATTATATAGTCATTATCAACAAAATTACCATTTGCTAATTGGTGTTGAATATTAAGGTCGTAAACAAAGTTTGAGTTTTCCTCTAAAGGCGTTAAATCTCTTGCAACAACTGAGACAATATCATCCAGCAAATCATTATTCATATCTACTACCGCACGAAAAGTGCCTCCCGTAGATATGGTTTGTTGCGTAAATTTAATTGGTGAAAAAGCATCTTCTACAACTACGAATTCAAATGGAACCGAATCAAATCTATTGTCCCAAGCAATGTAGTAGGTATTACCAGCAACGGCATTGAAAGACACTACTGAAAAACGACTGTAATTATTACCATCATCATCGCTCTCGGCAAAACAGGTTAAAGCTCCACAAGTACCATCATAAACTTGGAGTCTTGTATCTGAATTAGTATTACTCGCTAGGTCTGAAGATATAAGCACATTGAAACTTCCGGAAGGCGTATACGCAAACCATTCACCATTATTAGCAGCAATACCACCAGTACAAACTGGGGTTGGCGCAATGCCATCAAAGACATCAACAGAAAACGTACCACTTCCGGTAATAGGTGTTAATAAAGCAGCTGTGCAGGAATCTGAACTAGACTGTGCACTTAGGACTAGACTGACTAGACAAAAGGACAAAATGAGTAATTTATTTTTCATAACGATTTGGTTTTAGGGTCAATTAATTATTTGTTTTTTTTAATGATTTTATCCAAGCATCAATAAGTGTTACTCCTTCTTTATGTTGAAGCGTTCTACCTATTATTGGCATTTTAAATTCATCAAGTGTTGAACTTATTCTATAAAGCAGTGCTGAGTTTGTCGAGTTTCCAGCTGATACAATATGCGTTAGGGATTTTTCAATTTCGAAACTATGTTTAACCCCAACTCCCATATTACTAACATCCTCAGTTTCGTTAAAAGCAAATCGAATTGGAGCATACTCGCAATAGCCTTTCTCTGAATGACAGTGGGCACAATTAATATCTAAGTACGACCTAACTCGTAAATCCAATGGCTGAGACTCATCATCCCAATTTACAGCCGAAACGATATTTGATGGAAATTCGGAATCTAAATATCCAAATTCAGCCCATTTGCTTAATTGGTTTTTTACGCCATCTTCAAAAGAAATGCTGTGATTAATGTTTTGAGGTTTTGGGCCAATTGGCATAATAACATCATACTTATTATGACACGTAAAGCACTCATTATATGATGGAATTTTATAATTAACGGTCCTTGGCTCATCGTTTTGCAGCCATTTTACATCAACTATGCTGCCTTCTGTAGTAAATGAAGCTTCTGTTTGGTCTTCATCCCACTTGTAATTTGCCATTATCCATTCACCTTCTTTTTTAATTAATAGCCGTGTCTCAATCATTTGAGTACTATTTTCAGGTAAAACATTTTCAAAGTAATGCGTAGTAATTAAAACGGCTCCATTAGGAAAATCAAAAACGCTATAATCATTTACATAACTGGCTTTGGATCCTTTTGGCATCCAAACAAACGTTTTTGCCTTGGCGTAATCAATAAATAATCCACTAATAATTTTATATGGTAAAACGCCATAAGCAGGTTCTAACTCGGCCATGTTTCCATCAAAAAAATTGTACTCAGACAATGTTTGATAAGGAACGGCACTAAGGTTAAGATTAACAGGAGAAATTTGCGCAGGTGCAATAGACACATAACTATCATCTTGAATACAAGATGAAAATGTGAGAATAAACAGCAAAAGCCCCAGTAAACTGGTGTATTTTTTTGTCATTTACAGAAAATTTGGATAGCTAATATAAATAAAAGGCGAAACGCCTAATAATTAATTAGTTATAATGCAAAATTTCCCATGTAATATGTTTAAATGCTTATAAACTCTGTGAAGTGTAACTTTTTTATAGTAAACCGTTTGAATATAAGTATTCAGCAATTTGTATGGCATTTGTAGCCGCACCCTTTCTGAGGTTATCACTAACAATCCACATGTTTAAAGTATTTGGCTGTGATTCATCACGTCTAATTCGGCCAACAAAAACATCATCTTTTCCATGCGCATAAATTGGCATAGGATACACATTTACAGCAGGATTATCTTGAAGTGTGATGCCTGAAGTTTCTTTTAAAATCGACCTAACTTCATGGACGTCAAAATCATTTTCAAATTCAACGTTTACCGATTCACTATGGCCACCAGATGTCGGAATTCTAACAGCCGTAGCAGTTACTGCAATGGTTTTATCGTCAAAAATTTTCTGGGTTTCGCGGACTAATTTCATTTCTTCTTTAGTATATCCATTCTCCTCAAAAACGTCACAATGCGGCAAAGCGTTTTTATGTATAGGATAAGGATATGCCATTTCGCCTTTAATGCCAGCCAATTCATTTTCTAGTTGTTGAACGGCTTTTACTCCAGTACCAGAGATGGACTGATAGGTAGACACAACAAGACGCTTAATTTTATATTTTTTGTGCAAAGGAGCAAGAGCCATTACCATTTGAATGGTTGAGCAATTTGGGTTAGCAATTATCTTATCGTCTTTTGTAATTTGAGAAGCATTTATTTCTGGGACAACTAATTTTTTATCTAAATCCATTCGCCAAGCGGAAGAATTGTCAATTACAGTTGTGCCAACTGCTGCCAATTTAGGCGCCCATTCTAAAGAAGTACTACCACCTGCCGAAAACAACGCAAGATTAGGTTTCATAGACACTGCGTCACTTAGGCTAACAATAGCATAGGATATACCTTTATAATTAATTTCTTTACCAACGCTTCTTACAGATGCGACAGGAATTAATTCTGTAATAGGAAAATTACGTTCTTCAAGAACCTTTAACATTACATTGCCTACCATTCCGGTAGCACCAACAACAGCTACTTTCATCTTTATTAGATTTGAATAGCAAAAGTAATTATTAATTTATTTTAATGTTTAAATAATTAAATTAAAAAGACCTCTTTAATCTTTAAAGAGGTCTTTTTAACAACAAAGCATAAAATGTTATTTCTTTAACAAGTCTCTAATCTCAGCTAACAAATCATTGTCAGAGGGTCCTGCTGGAGGAGCTGCTTCAACAGGTTTTTTAGTCTTGTTATATGCTCTCACAATCATGAACATTACTAAACCTACAATCAATAAATTAATAATTGTATTTATCCAAGCGCCATATGCAATAACTGCGGCACCAGCTTCCTTTGCTGCTGCCAATGAAGCATATTCATTTCCGTCCATTGCATAATGAAGGTCTTCAAAATTCATTCCCCCAGCAAAGTAACCAACAAATGGCATTGCGATATTTGACACGAAGCCATTAATTACAGCGCCAAGTGCACCAGCCATGATCACAGCAACTGCAAAATCAATTACATTGCCGGTCATGATAAAATTCTTAAATTCTTTAAGCATAATAGTTAATGTTTTATGTTTAGTTAATTAGACCCCAAGATAATTAAAAAGGTACATATTAACTAAGAATATATCGTATTACTTTAGAAAAGAACGCTTTATGCGCTGAGATATAGCGGTAAGTAATTCGTAGGATATTGTGTTGGTGGTTGATGCTAAATCTTCCGCGGTGTGTTCTTTCCCAAAAATGACGACTTCATCACCTTCATTACATTGTATGTGGGTAACGTCTACCATAATCATGTCCATACAGACATTGCCTATAATATATGCTTTCTTCCCGTTAACGGTTATGAATCCTACACCGTTGCCGTATTGCCTACCAATACCATCTGCATGACCTATAGGAATTGTCGCTGTTTTTTTATGAACATCGCTTATATAAGCCCTATTGTAACCAACAGTTTGTCCTTTTTCAATGTGATGTATTTGTGAGATTATGGATTTTAATGATGCAACCGGCTTTAAATGTTTGTTTTCTTCTTTTGAGTTTCCAAAACCAGATAGGCCAATACCGCTTCTCACCATATCAAAATGTGCCTCAGGATAGTTTAGTAATCCTGATGTATTACAAATATGTAACATGGGGCTGGAGCTTAAATTGCTAGAGATATTTTTTGCGATATTCTTAAAAGACGAAATCTGATTTAATGTGAATTCCTTTTCATCTAGGTCCTCGCTAGCTGCTAAATGAGAAAAAAGAGATTCCACTTTAACGGTATTGGTATCCTTTAATTGAGATGCAATATAATCGATATCATTTTCCCAAAAACCAAGTCTGTTTAGTCCCGTATTGAATTTAATATGAACTGGATAATTTATTTGTTTAGCCTTAGCTGCAATACTAATAAATTCATTCAATCCTTTAGCGTTATACAAATTTGGTTCAAGATTGTATTTGATTAAATTTTTGAAATTTATGAGTTGAGGATGAAACACCATTATTGGTTTTGTAATTCCTGCATTACGCAAATTTATTCCTTCAGAGGTATAAGCAACAGCAAAATAATCAACATCAAGATTTTGCAAGAACATGGCAACAGTATTGGCATCACTGCCGTAGGCAAAAGCTTTTACGACTGCCAAAAATTTGGTATTGCCGCTAAGTTTCGATTTAAGATATTCGAAATTATGTTTGAGCGCTTTGAGGTCTATTTCAAGAACTGTTTCCTGTGCTTTAGGCATTGGCGTTTTTTGCTTTCGAGGGAATTTCTTCAGCATCTGTTACTTTCATATTTCTTACTTTATCGCGCAACATAGCTTTGTAATAAGCGGCTCTACTCAAGGGCTCATATTCGTCTACTTCACCCAAAAGCACGAGATCATCACTTTTTGCTTTTCTATAACTGTATTGTGCTAAATTTCCTGTTCTCGTACAAACAGCATGCACCTTGGTGACATATTCGGCAGTTGCCATAAGATAAGGCATTGGCCCAAACGGATTCCCTTTAAAATCCATATCCAATCCAGCTACGATTACCCTAACACCTTTATTGGCTAAATCATTGCAAACACGAACTATTTCATCATCAAAGAATTGAGCTTCGTCAATACCAACAACATCACAACCATCTGCAAGAATAGGAATATTTGCAGCGGCTGGAACGGGAGTAGACCTAATTTCATTTGAATCATGTGAAACAACCTTGTCTTCATCATATCGCACATCAACGGCAGGTTTAAAAATCTCAACTTTCTGCCTTGCAAATTGCGCACGTTTCAGCCTGCGAATCAATTCTTCTGTTTTACCAGAAAACATTGAGCCACAAATAACCTCAATCCATCCAAATTGTTCTTTCTGATTTACTGTATTTTCAAGAAACATTTCGTAATTTTAACACTAAAACAATGCAAATATTCGTTTGCATAAAGGTGGCGTAAATTTATTAAAAATCAAAAACGAAAATTGTTTTAATTTAAAAATTATGAAAAAGAAGCTGGAGTCAGAATTAGTAAGTATTGCACATAGAATTCTGAAATTAAAAGGGAAAGAGGACATTCTTAAAATGCATGCTGAGGTTGAAGCGTTGTATGAAAAATTGACAGTTTTAAAATTTGCCCATGAAAATTTTGAAGAAGATATGCCAACTATTGGGAACGATTCTTCATTTTTCGGAATGCTAGATGATGCTTTTAACAATACGGTTAGCGATACTATTGAGGTAGAAGATAAAATCTATATTAATCTTGATGAAGTAGAAGATGATGGTATTATGGAACCGGTAATGGAAAAAATTAAAGACATGGTTGCCCAAATGCCAGGAGAAACGCATGATGTTGATGCCTTGTTAGAATCCGTATTGCCTGAAAAGAATGGTGTTAAAAATGATTTTGAAGAGTTAACAGCGGATTTTAAGGACATGCCAGTTTTTGAACCTGTGGCTAATACAAAAAACCAAGTTAAGGAGGATACTAAAAAATCTTTGAATGATGCGCTTAAAGGAGAAGCACTTACTATTGGATTAAACGATAAACTTGCATTTATTAAGCATCTTTTTGATGGCAAAAGCGAAGATTTTGAACGTGTTTTGTCTCAAATCAATACTTCAGAAACTTTTGAAGAAGCAAACACTTTAGTTCATAATATCATTAAACCAGATTACAACCATTGGGAAGGAAAGGAAGAATTTGAAGAACGCTTTTTACAAATTATCGAAAGCAGGTTTAATTAATGAGCAAACTCTATATTGTACCAACACCCATTGGTAATTTAAAAGATATTACGCTTAGGGCGATTGACGTTTTAAAAGAAGTTGACTTAATTCTAGCTGAGGACACACGCACATCAGGCAAATTGTTGAAACATTTTGAGATTACTACACAATCTCAATCTCATCATATGCACAACGAGCATAAAACCATTGCAAATCTTTTACAAAAGCTCAAGGCAGGAATGTCGATTGCATTGATTAGTGATGCTGGTACACCAGCAATTTCCGACCCTGGATTTTTATTGACAAGAGCTTGTGTTGAAAACAATATTGAAGTAGAGTGCTTACCCGGAGCCACTGCATTTGTCCCCGCTTTGGTCAATAGCGGTCTGCCTAACGATAAATTTGTATTTGAGGGTTTTCTGCCTGTTAAAAAAGGGAGGCAAACACGACTTTTATTGTTGGCTGAGGAAACTCGAACTATTATTTTTTATGAAAGCCCGCACAAACTCATCAAAACACTTACAAATTTTTGCGAATACTTTGGTGAGGACAGACAAGTTTCGGTATCTCGGGAACTCACAAAACTTTACGAAGAAACCATTCGTGGAACGGCCAAAGAGGTTTTAGAACATTACACCAATAAACCACCAAAGGGAGAGATTGTAATTATTGTGGCAGGAAAAAAGTAATGGAAGATTTACTTCATGATATAAGACAATGTACGATTTGCTCAAAATATTTACAATTAGGGCCGAGACCTGTTCTTTCGGTACATCCAAAATCTAAAATTGTAATCATCGGGCAAGCGCCAGGAACAAAAGTTCACAATTCAGGCATTCCTTGGGATGATGCTAGTGGCAGACAATTGCGCAAATGGTTAAATGTATCGGATGCTGATTTTTACGATGAAACAAAATTCGCAATAGTTCCGATGGGATTTTGTTATCCTGGGAAAGGCAAAACGGGAGATTTGCCCCCTAGACCTGAGTGTGCTCCTGAATGGCATTCATCATTGTTTAACAAAATGCCTAATCTTGAGTTGGTAATTTTAATTGGTATGTATGCGCAGAAATATTATTTACAAAGTCAAGCAAAAATAACCTTGACCGAAACAGTAGCCAATTATAAAGAATATTTGCCCAAATTTTTTGTGCTACCCCATCCGTCACCAAGAAATCGTTTTTGGTTAACAAAGAATCCTTGGTTTGATGTTGAGGTGTTGCCTGAGTTGCAGCTAAGAATAAAGAAAGTGGATTACGCAAATCATTCTAACAGCGAAAGAATCTAACTTCTAAAATTTAGACATGCTTCCCTTTATCCCAACCATGTTTGCCTAGATACTGTTGTCCACTTTCTACAGCACCATCTTCAATACTTGTTCCCATGGAGTCATTCCATCTATTTAAATAACCAAATAGAGAAATTACACCTAGCATTTCTACAATTTCGCCTTCATCCCAATGTTCGTGCAAGCGTTTCTGTATATCTGCATCCACAGCGTTTGGCACTAGACTTGCTGCTAGGCTAAAATCTAAAGCAGCACGTTCAGCATGATTAAAAGCAGGATGTGTTCTATATTCCCAAATATTATCTAACTGTTCTTGTTCGGCACCATAGCGTTCTGCCGCTCTTATGGCATGCGCTTGACAATATCTACACCCAGTTGAGTTACTGCTTACCCAAGCAATCATTCTTTTGAGTGCTGAGGTCACACGACCTTCATTGGCCATAACTGCTTTATTTAAATTAATAAAGGCTTTACTAATGGCTGGACGCCGCTGCATGGTCAATACTGAGTTTGGGCAAAACCCAAGCGTTTCATTAAAGAATTCAGCCAACTCTTTTGTTTCAGAATCATGGTCTGCAGATAATGGTGTTACTAATGGCATTTTAGTCTTATTTTAAGTTTTTAAATAGTATTTTTGAATCAACAAGAAACAAAAAAAATTAGAATATATGCCCGATAAAATAACAACCGTTTGGAAAGGAAATATGGTCTTTGAATCTGATAATCCAAGATGGGATTCTATCATGATGGATGCCTCAGAAGATTTTGGAGGAACAAATTCTGGAATGGCACCGAAAGCAATGATGTTATCATCGCTTGCCGGATGTTCAGGGTTGGATATTGTTTCTGTTTTAAATAAAATGAAAGTAACCGATTATGAATTTAAAATGGAAGTTACCGGAGAACTAACAGAAGAGCATCCTAAATATTACCATGCTGTAACTGTGGATTATCATTTTTATGGAAAAGATTTAAGCGAAAATAAAATTGATAAAGCGGTCACACTTTCCGTAGAAAAATACTGTGGTGTTATGGAAATGTTTCGGCACTTTGCCAAAGTAAAAACTAACATTCATATTCACAATTCGTAATTAAATAATGCGTTGGACGCTTAAGCCGGAGCCTGAAGCCAATAAAGTGGCGTTATTAGCAAAATCATTGCAAGTAGACGCCATTGTTGCAGAATTGTTATTACAGCGTAATATTGATACTTATGATGCGGCAAAAACTTTTTTTAGACCGAGTTTAGAGGATTTGCATGATCCATTCTTGATGAAAGATATGGACAAAGCCGTTTCGAGAATAGAAATGGCTTTTGCAAATAATGAAAGCATTATGGTATATGGTGACTATGATGTAGATGGAACTTCTTCTGTAGCATTAATGTCTACATATTTACAAACCAACCATGAGAATGTGACCACGTATATTCCAGACCGCTATGACGAAGGTTATGGGATTTCTTACAAGGGAATCGACTTTGCGCATGATAATGATTTTTCGCTTATTATTGCTCTAGATTGTGGTGTAAAAGCAGTTGAAAAGGTGTCTTATGCTAAAGACAAAGGCATTGATTTTATTATTTGTGACCATCATCGTCCAGGAACAGAACTACCCAACGCCATTGCTGTTTTAGACCCAAAACGGGATGATTGTGAATACCCTTATAAAGAGTTGTGTGGGTGTGGTGTTGGATTTAAATTGGTACAAGCTTTAGCTTCAAAAGAAGGAAAAACAGTGGATGATTTAGCTGAATATTTAGATTTAGTGGCTACAGCAATTGGAGCAGATATTGTTCCTATTACAGGTGAAAATAGGGCTTTAGCCTATTTTGGATTACAAGTAATAAATGTCAATCCAAGACCAGGAATAAAAGCGATTATTGCTCAAGTTAAAAAAGAAGAACTTACGATTACCGACGTGGTTTTTATTGTTGCACCCAGAATAAACGCTGCAGGAAGAATGAAACATGGTAATTATGCAGTAACTTTATTATCTGAGCATAACTACACATTAGCCCAACAGTATGCCGAAGAAATAGAAGCATTTAATACCGATAGACGAGATGCAGATAAACGAATTACACAAGAAGCTCTTAAACAAATTGAAGAACAAAAAGAACAGGAAGGCTTTACTACTGTTGTTTACAATGAAACTTGGCATAAAGGTGTTATTGGTATTGTGGCTTCTAGATTGATTGAAACCTATTATAGGCCAACATTAGTATTTACAAGAAGTGGAGATAAATTAGCAGCATCAGCGAGATCCGTGAGTGGTTTTGACGTCTATAATGCTTTGGAAGCATGTGCAGATTATATTGAACAGTTTGGTGGACACAAGTATGCTGCGGGTCTTACCCTTAAGGAGGAGAATTACCAAGGTTTTAAGGATGCATTTGAAAATGAAGTTTCGAAAACTATAAACAAAAGCTTACTTACTCCAGAAATTAGAATTGATACACAGATTGATTTAAATGATATTACGCCTAAATTTTATAGAATACTTCGTCAGTTTGCCCCTTTTGGACCAGGGAACATGACACCTGTTTTTATGACTGATAATTTAAAAGACACCGGATATGGAAAATGTGTTGGAGAAGACAATAAACATTTACGTGTTACTGTCACTCAAAACGGAAGAAGTAAACTGACAGGTATAGGATTTGGTTTGGGGGATAAAAAGGACTTAATAGCAAACAGTAAGACCTTTAAATCTGCATACTCTATTGATGAAAACCATTGGAACGGGACAGTGAGTTTACAGTTAAAACTAAAGGATATTAAAATGCAATAAGCAAATGTCAAAAAAAGACCCTTACGCAGCCTTACGTTTTAAAGAATTCAATATTTTTTTGTTAGGACGGTTTGTGTTGGTATTTGCTTGGACCATGCAATTTATTGTAATCGAATGGCAAGTCTATACATTGACAAAAGATCCACTTTCGTTAGGGATTATTGGCTTAATGGAGATTATTCCAGCATTATCTATGGCACTATTTGCAGGGCATATTGTGGATCAAAAGGAAAAACGAAATTTACTATTAATGTGTATTTCCGCTTTCTCACTAATTAGCTTAGGCTTATTTTTATTGACATGGCCCAAAGTTGTTTCGGGTTGGTCAACAAATAAAATTTTATATTCTATCTACGCTTTAGTGTTTTTTGGTGGGTTTTTACGATCCTTTTTTGGCCCAACAATATTCTCGCTAGTTGCTTTAATCGTACCAAAGAAAATCTATCCCAATGCAGCAACATGGAGCAGTTCTACATGGCAAATGGCCTCAGTATTGGGACCAGCTTTTGCTGGAGTATCAATTAATTGGATTGGAGTGCATTGGTCACTTTGCATAGTTTTTGGGTTGGTCATGGTTTCGCTAATTATTTTAGCAAGAATTAAAAAGAAGCCAATTCTTAATCCTAAAATTGGTGAACCTGTCATGCAAAGTTTAAAGGAAGGAGTGAAATTTGTTTTTAAAACTAAAGCTATTTTAGGTGCAATAACCTTAGATATGGTTGCCGTTTTATTTGGTGGAGCTGTTGCATTATTACCAATTTTTGCTCAAGACATTTTGGAAGTTGGATCAGAAGGTTTTGGAGTGCTTAGAGCTGCTCCGGCCATAGGAGCTTTCTTAACGATGTTAGTTACAGCTTATATCCCTATAAGTAAAAACGCGGGGATGAAATTGTTAGGGGCAATTTTTGGTTTTGGCATTTGTATCATAACCTTTGGGTTATCATCAGTTTTCTGGATTTCGGTTGTGGCACTTTTCTTTAGTGGTGTTACAGATGGTGTATCCATGGTTATACGCCAAACGATATTGCAATTAAAAACCCCTGACCATATGCGAGGACGAGTATCTTCAGTAAACTCAATGTTCGTAGGTTCTTCTAATGAATTAGGAGCGTTTGAAAGTGGTTTGACGGCAAAATTAATGGGAACGGTAACCGCCGTTGTTTTTGGAGGCACAATGACTTTAATTACTGTAGTAACAACCGGAATAGTATCACCGTCATTTAGAAAATTGGATTTAACAAAGGATTTGAAAGCTCATGAAGATGAAGGTTAGGGTGCATTTATTTTTATTGTCGAATCTCAGTTAGTTTGCTGGTTAATTCTTTTTTTGCCACCATATCCGAATCGCTTAGAGGAAGCTGGTTCGCACTTAAAAGGTTTGGATTTTCTAATGGGTTTTCAATTAAATTATAAAGCGCTTCTGTGCCATCTTCAAAATAAATATATTTATGAGTAGCGTTTCTAATGGCATAATCCATACCACCTGAATCATGCTCAATTTCGGAATAAATGTAGTTTCTTCCTTCTTCAGTTTCACTTGTGAGGACATTTTTGAAACTGCTACTGTCATTAATTTGATTTGTTCCGACCCCTGTAATATCTGCAATGGTTGCAAATAAATCAGTTGCGTTTATTAATGCATTTTCATCGACATTATATCGATTTACACCTTGACCAGAAACGACCATCGGGACATTAATCCCACCTTGATATATTGAACCCTTAGCTCGAAAACTACTATAATCTTGTACAACTTGATTAGGCGTGCCGTTATCACCAATGAAAATAATAATGGTATTTGCTTTTTCATCTTCATTCATAGAATTGATTAGGCGTCCCATTTCGGTATCCATAGCTTCTAGCATTGCCATGTAATAGGGTTGTGGATTTGCATCAATGCTAGCTTGATCTGATGGAAGACTTCCTTGAAAGTGTAGGTCGTCTGGAGGCAAATGAAAAGGCGTATGTGGAGCGTTGTATGCCAACCACAAAAACCAAGGCTGGGTTTGTGTCTCTATCCAATCTATTGCCAAATCTGTAAACTTTGTTGTAGTATATTCTGTAGATGAGGTTGTTTGTCCATATTCTGTTAGATTCCAATTCCAATATGATTGTACACCACCATTTAAAAGACCAGAGTAATAATTTATTCCCATGTCTGTTGGATGATTGGCGCTTGAAGATAAGTGCCACTTACCAATTACGGCATGGTTGTAATCTGAATTATTATTGTCTAAATGTTGCTGCAAAGATAATTCGGACGTAGAAAGGTTATGACCTACCTTGGTGACATTGGTTCTAAACCCATATTTGCCGGTAAGGATACTTGCGCGTGTTGGTGTGCAAACTGGATTAGACCAAACATTATTAAATCGAATTCCAGAATTCATAAGCCCTTGTAGTGTCGGCATATTGGGTTTTATACTTCCTATCTCAAAGCCAGGCGTAGCATCTAGACCCATGTCATCTGCAATAATTAATAAAATATTTGGATTGCTTTGTGATGTATTTTCCTCTTCTTCTGTTGTGTTTTCTGTTATTGTTACATCGTCGCTTCTACATGATAATAGAAAGGTAACACAGAATAGAGTAGGTAGTAGCCGGGCAATTTTCATAGAGTTAATTTTATACTAAGACTAGCAAATACCAAAAAAGTTTAATTCAGACTACTTTTAAAAAACGCCCAAAGCTTATCACAAGCATAAAAATCTTGTGTTGTTTTTCCAACTAGTCTCTTAATAATGCGCTGTTCTTTTGCACCAGGCCAAGTATGACCTCCATTTTTAATTTTAATGAGTTCTATTTTTAACGAAGGGTGTTTTGGATTTGGAAATTTTAAATGCTCAGATTTACAATCATCATTTACAATCGTATTTTCAATTTTGTAAACATTAGGTTTAGAATAATTCCCATTGAGATTAACCATAAAAGCAATGCTTTTATCAATACCCAGAACTTTTCCTCTTGTTTTTTTAAAGACATTTATTTCACCTTCTTCGTATGGAAAAATCGGGTCTTCAGTCCCATGGATAAATAAAATTGAAAATGGAGAGATGCTTTTAATCTCATTTATTTCATCTTCTCCAAAATTAGAAGCCACCATACCAATAGCTTTTATTTTTTCTGGCAATTCAAAAGCAAGTGTTTGGGACATCAAACCGCCGTTTGAAATGCCGCAGGCAAAAATTGCATTTGACTTGATATTATAATGAGATTCTATTTGAGCAATCATTTTTTCGATAAACCCGACATCATCAATATTTTCTTTTCTTGCATAACCGTTGGTGTCTCTTGTAGAATTGTCATTCCAAGATTTTTTGATACCCTGAGGATAAACAACAATGAAATTTTCTTTATTTGCCAATTTATTAAATCGCTTTCGGGTATTGGTCATGAGTTGCTTTGCAGTGCCACCGCCACCATGAAGCGCAATAACCAAAGGATAGGATTTTGTTTTGGTATAATTCTTTGGAAGATGGGTAATCCACGTTCTTTTATAGTTGTCATGGACAAGAGACTCCTTGTTTTGAGAATAACTAAAATTACAGAGCAAGAAAAAAACAGAGGCGATTAAAATGTATCTATTCATTATAAGTTTTCAGTTCAAAATTTTCACCATCAAAAACACCATAGGTGTAATAGCTTATCCAATCTCCAAGATTTATGTATTTTGACTGATTACCAAGATCTATGCTTAATGGTAAATGCCTGTGCCCAAAGACAAAAAAATCACGATGTTTATCTCCTAACTTTCTTTTGCAATATTGCACTAACCACTCGTTATCCTCTCCCAAAAATTTTGCATCTTCCTCGCCAGAGATCAGTTTGTTCTTTACTGACATGTAATGCCCAACACGCATTGCAAAGTCTGGATGTAATACACGTTTAAAGAGCCATTGGCAAAAAGGGTTCGTAAACAGCTTTTTCATACGTTTATAGCCCTTGTCTCCAGGACCAAGACCATCACCATGGCCAATAAAAAAAGAGGTGTTGTTAAAAGTGAATTCTTGTGGTTTATGAAATACGGGGATATTAAGTTCTTCTTCAAAATAACCATTCATCCATAAATCGTGATTGCCTACAAAATAATAAATAGGGACGCCAGAATCACTAATTTCCGCTAGTTTTCCTAATACACGCGTAAAGCCTTTTGGGACTACCTTTCTGTACTCCATCCAAAAATCAAACAAATCTCCAAGTAAAAATATAGCTGCCGCATCATCCTTGATACTGTCAAGCCAAGCCACAAATTTTTTCTCACGAGGCAATGAGCTTTCAGCTGTTGGTGCACCTAGATGATTATCACTAGAAAAGTATATTTTTTTCTCTTGAGGAATTGATATGTGGTGAGTGTTATTCATTATCACTAGCAAACCATTCTGCAAATGATGTTGCTGTTTCTTGAAGTTTAAGGGAATGTAACAGGATATTTTCTGGCAATCGTTTTTTTATTTTTGAAGCAAAATCTATGACCATCATCTCGCTTGTTGGTTGATAATTTACCAGCAGGACATTATGCCCTCGGTCTTCCAATTCTTTTGCTAATTCAACATGAGGTGTGTTCTTATTAAAAACCGTAGCATGATCAAAAACGTTAACAATCTCTTCTTTGACAATTTTTTTAAGATCACTAAAATCGATAACCATACCAAATTTCACATTCTTTGAATCCACAATAGGTTCGCCAATTACAGTAACCGAAAGTCTATAACTATGACCATGAACGTTTCTGCATTTGCCATCATAACCATATAGGGCATGGCCAGTTTCAAAAGAAAATTGTTTAGTAATACGGATGTTGCTCATTATTTTCTTTTTCTTCTATTTACAGCAAAAACGATAATTAAAACTAAAGCCAATATTAGAAATAATCCGTTTCCGCTTAAAAAATTCAATATGTCCATGTTATTCTTTGTTTAATCTTTTCTTATTATATCTGTAAATGGCGTAAGCAACAATAACGAGCACCACAAATGGCAACATCGATCCAATAAACACACCAATCTCATAACCAGTATCGGGAGCATTCTTTAATTTTTCTTCAATAGTGTTGTCTTGAACAAGACCTGCTAAAAGCATAATTTATCTTTTGAGCTATATCAATAATAATTCAAAGTTACACCTTTTGTGAAAGCGGTAAAAATTCTTGTCTAAATTTTATAATAAGAGGAAAACCTCTAGCCATAATCCAAAATGTAAATGCTATAAAAATAGCATGTAATTTATAGTCCAGATAATCAAACCAAAACAAGATTGGAATAAATATAACAAAGGTTGAAAACAAAAGCACATTTCTTAAATGTCTCATTTTACCCAATCCTTTAAAAATTCCATCAAAAATAAAGGCCAAGGCACAAAAAGGCTGCATTGCCAAGACAATCCAGAACACATCATAAAAGGCATCTAGCACCACAGGGTCTTTGGTGAATAGCGTTCCCAAAGGGAGATATAGTAATCCGCCTATAATAGCCATAATAATGCCGATGATTATTCCGTATTTTATAAGTTTATTGCTTAGTTTAATGAGTAACCCATATTCCTCGCCGCCTAATAATTTTCCCGACAATATATTTCCAGCACTTGCATAACCATCAACTATAAACGCGCCTAAGAACCATAAATTAATCGCAATAGTATAGGCCGCAATATAAGCGGCACCATAACTTGTAGCGAAAGCACTGCCATAGTACAATGTTACATTCAAGGCTATTGTTCGTACAAATAAATTTAAAATCATAAGTGTAAACCGTTTCATTTCTTTATTGAATGGGAAACTTACTTTTAATGGAATCTCAGTTTTCTTAAGCAAATAGTAACCCGCACACAAAGCCATTAATAATTGTGCAATAACAGAAGCATAAGCGGCGCCTTTAATATGCATTGCAGGGATATAGCCCTCTATACCATACACCAAGGCAAAATCTAATATAATGTTTGCTAGGGCGCCAATAATTGCAATTATCATGGGGTAGAAGGTGTTTTGCAACCCTCTAAAGGCCCCAAATACGGCGATGGTGAATAATGAAAAAGGGAAACCAAAAACACGAATTTTATAATATTCTACACTATAGTTTAAAATTAAATCGGATGCGTTGTAAAGTTTAAAGATGTTTGCTGCAAAGGGATATGTAGATATAATTATTAAAACGCTTAAGGATGTCACTAAAAATATAGCTTGTGCAGGCAGGTTTTTAATTTGATTTAATTGATTAGCCCCTAAATACTGCGATACAATCGATGAAATTGCACTACGGGTTTGTCCTAAAACCCAAATAAGCATCGAAATAAATGCACCAACAATTCCAACTGCAGCCAAAGATTCTGTGGCATTTATTGCAATATTGCCAACGATAGCGGTGTCTGTTATAGACAAGATAGGCTCCGAAACACCCGATATTAAAGCTGGAATTGCGAGTTTATTGATATGTTTTAGACTAATGTTAGTTCCCAAATGTATTTTTCTTGTTTAATTATTAAGTCATTCGTGAGGGTGATTACAGGAATCATTATTAATGTTTACTTTTGAGGTAAAATTTCTGTAAATTTAGTTTTTAAATTTTTTATTATGAAGAATATATTAGTTCCTGTTGGATCTTCAAATAATGCAGTTAGTCATTTGCAATATGCAGCTGACTTTGCTAGAGCTTTTGGGGCAAAATTATATGTGGTACAAGTATATAATGTATATACAAAGGCAGGAACCATGATAAAGATTGACCATATTCTTGAAAGAGAGAGTCAAGAATTTTTAAATGGGATTATGGCAAAAGTTAATACTGATGGTGTCGAAGTCATAATTAGAACGCTTAAAGGAAAGCTTATTGACACTTTAGAACTGGCCTGTAAATCTGGAAACATTGACTTAATATTAGTGGAACCCAGGACTAATTCAATTAAAGATGAAGTATTTTTAGGAAAAACTTCTGGTAAAATTATTAAACAAATGGATGTACCTCCTGCCTTGATTGTGCCTGAAGGGTATGTGTTTAGCCCTGTTAAACATATATTAATGGCGGTGAAATCTGCTATCATACGAAAAGAGAATGCATTGAATCCTCTTATAACAGTTAAGGAAAAATTTAACGCTGTTGTAGATTTACTGTTGGTTAAAACGCCGTATCACAATGAAGGTGATTTTGATGTAAATAAAGAACTATCAAGTATTATAACAAATACAACCCAAACTGAAAATGCTACAACATTTCAAGGTGTTTTACTTCATTTTGAATCTCACCAACCTGATATGCTCTGTGTGGTAAGACGTAAGCGTGGGTTTTTTGCGAAAAAATGGGAGAAAAATACAATTCTTAAAAAGGATTTTTCGAGCACAATTCCAGTGTTGGTGTTAAGTGGAATGAAATAAAAAATGGAGATGTAGCTCAGCTGGCTGGAACTTTGACGAGTATATAAATATGGTGTAATTATTAACCTCTCGTGTCCTTATATAATTAGACTTTCGAAGAGTTTAGGAAATTAAATTTTTTTGGAATAGGGGTTTTAACTATTTTCTTTATGGTAATTCGTTCTTTCCTCTTTCAGAAACTATAGCTTTAATGAGGTATATAGTGTTTCACTACTCTTCCATTCATCGGTTGCTCATTCCTATAATTGTTTAAAGGCATTAATTTCTGTAATTGTTTTACTTGGTTTAACGAAATAGTAATAGGGGTCTTAAAAATATACCAACTTACCCCCTCAGTGCAGGGTGGAGTAGTCAATGAACCACCATACATATAATATTCCTTATTTTTTGGCAAATTTAGATTAAGGTCAAAATTAGTATTTATTTGTTTTGTCTGTCCGTTCTTAACTGGGAGATAATTTTCTAGAAAGTTAAAGGGTTCACTGCTTTCTCCTTCTTTTGCCATAACTGCCAAAACAGTAATTTTATTATTTTTGCTAACATGTACCAAATGCATCTCTAGTGGATAGCGAATTCCGTTTATAGTATGCTCTGATGCTTCGTGAAAGTGGATTTGCTTTAGTTCGTGTTTTTCGTCATTTATGGTTATATAATCACCTTTTTCAAAATTATACTGAATTGAATGACCGTTGTTGGTTACGTCGTGAACTTTAACATTACTTGAATAGAAAATAGTTATTGGCTTTAACGAATTATCATCTTCCACATCTACATCAATTATATTAATAGGCGATTGTTGTTTCCCGTCGCAGTCAGATTGTTTTTCAATTTCGACCCAATGTTCTGGACCTGTTTCACCTTCGTATGTCCAATGCTTACTCTCTTTTTGAGAGACTAATTCCTGTTTATTTTCAATTATTGAAGTGTTGAGGGTCGTGGTTTCTGTGTTATTCTTGCAAGAAAATATAGTAAGAGAAATTAGAACTAATAATGTGTTTTTGTTTCGCATTTTGTGATTCATATAGTTTTTACAAATCAAATGTAAGCCAGTTCACACTATTTAAATATGATTATTATCAAGTTTCAATATAATAGAAGGAGTGTGATAAATAGATTTATTAAATGGCGAGTTTTGGTGGTGTTTTTTTGTGTTAAAATGTATACATTTGTGTAGTTTTACAAGGAAATGTGCAACCAACTAAAGGATATAAAACCTTAGTAAACTTAGTATTTGAAGATAATGGGGATGTAGCTCAGCTGGCTAGAGCGCTTGACTGGCAGTCAAGAGGTCGTGGGTTCGAGTCCCATCTTCTCCACTAGTTATAATAAGGCTTTCAAGAGATTGAAAGCTTTTTTGTTTTATAGGATACACACTAGTACGCACTTTAGTAGAAATCGGTTTTATTATATGGTCTTTAGAAATTGAACTGCCTTAAAAGGAAAACATGATTTAGACTGTAGTACCATTGAATTAATAGAAATAGAAGAAGGTCTAAAATATTAAACTTAATAACATATAGTATCTGCCAATTGTTTTAGAGATCGAGTTCACAAAAATATCTTTATTGTTTCAAATTAGTATCTTTATAAAAAAGAACTGCATGGTGGGTAAATCGTATTTAGTACGACTAATAGGTAGTCTTTTAGCTGGCCTAGTTTTTAATAATTTGGTTTCTGCGCAAGCTTTCAGTCGTATGGAAATAGTTGCAGGATTAGGAATACTTGAAGAGAACAATGGAGCTTCTGTAGCTGATTTTGATGGTGATAATGATTTAGATCTTTTTGTTGTTGCTAAAAGTATTGACATGGCAGGAGTTGAAAAATCACATAGTCGATTATTTAGAAATAATAATGATGGTTCATTCACAGATGTTACTGAAGAATCTGGGTTAAGAGGCATACTGTCTCAAGATGAAGATATAGAGGATTCTTTCGCTTTGGATGGGTATAAATATGCCGCCTCATGGGGTGACTATAATAACGATGGCTTCCCAGATATGCTCTTGACCTATTCGCTTAAAGTTCAACTTTTTCTTAACCAAGGAGATGGTACTTTTGTTGATGTTACTCAAGCATCAGGAATCGAAGGGTTTAATGATTGTCTTAATATGGGAGCTACTTGGTTTGACTATAATAACGATGGTTATTTAGACCTTCATATAGCCGATTGGGGTTTTTGCCAAAACACAACGCTTTATAGGAATAATCAAGATGAAACTTTTACAAATGTCACATTGGAATCTTTACAGGTAGAAGGTAGACAAATCTCCTATACTGCTGTGCCATTTGATTTTAATTCTGATGGGTGGATGGATCTTTACATGAGCAATGATAGAGAGTTTCCTAATATTTTATTTGAAAATCAAAATGGTATTACATTAATTGATAAGGCGGTTAATTATGGCATGGACAATCAAGAAGATGACATGGGCATTGCAGTTGGAGATTATAATAATGATGGGTTTTTTGATTTTTTTGTAACCAATATTGACAAAAATGTTTTACTAACCAATAATAAAGATAACACGTTTACAGATTTTGCTATTGATAAAAATGTAAGTGAAAGTGGATGGGCCTGGGACACTAAATTTGTTGATTTTGATCTTGATGGAGATGAAGATCTTTATGTTGTTAACGGTTTTGATTTTGGTGTTGCTAGGTCAAAAGAGTATAATGTGTATTATAAAAACCTATTAATTGAAGGGGGAAATTCGTTTCTTGAGGTGTCTGAAGATGTAAAACTAAATGATCTAACCATTAGTGTAAGTGCTGTCGATTTTGATTTTGACAACGATGGTGATGTGGACATTTTTGTTACAAATAGTGATGGGCCATCCTATTTTTACGAAAATAAGATTTTGAATTTCGACAAAGAAAGTGATTTAAATTGGTTTAAGGTATTATTGCAAGGAACGGTTTCAAACAGAGACGCCATAGGAACAGAATTAACACTTACAACAAATAGTGGAGTTATTAAACGTTTTTATTATGGGGTTGGTTTTTTAGGTCAAAGTTTGCAACCCGTACATTTTGGCTTAAATAATGAAACAGAAATTCTGGAACTTACTATTAAGTGGCCTTCTATGTTGGTTGATACTTATAAAAATTTGGATGCTAATACGACTATTAAAGCAATAGAAAATCAAGGATATGAGGTTTTAGATATTCAACCTAGTGTTAAATTATATGGGTGTATAGATCCAAATTCATGTTCGTTTAACCCGAGTGCTATTTTAGATGATGGATCATGTACGTATTTAGAGCAAAATGAAATTGTTGGGAATACAAATTCTGGATTTTTTAGTACGGAAATGTATTCATATCCTTTAGAAGAAGATTCAAGTGCAAACTGGAACGTCAATGGAGGTGAAATTATACAAGGGCAAGGTAGTGGAGAAATACTAGTAAAATGGGGATTAGTAGAAGTGGGACATGTTTCGGTTACTGAAACTAGTCAGGTTTGTTCCGGGCAAACAGTAGAATTGGAAGTGACCTTGTCAATAAAAGAGGTTTCAGTAAATCAGAGTATTGCAAGAATTTGGAATGAAGCACTTTTAGAAGCCATTAGAAATGATTTTGCACGCCCAACAGTACATGCTAGAAATTTATTTCATACCAGCATAGCACTTTATGATGCTTGGGCAATTTATGATGAAAAAGCAAAACCTTACTTAATTGGTAACACGTTACACAATTACAGCAGCAAACTATTCGATTTTAAAGCTCTTGAAAGTGATGAAGCATCTATAAATAAAGCAATAAGTTATGCTGCCTATAGATTACTTAACTATCGTTTTTCAAGCTCACCTGGTTACAACTCTTCTAAGGAACGCTTCGACTTAATAATGGATCAATTAGGATATGACATAAATTACACCTCCATAGATTATGAAGCAGGTAATGCAGCGGCATTAGGGAATTATATTGCACAAGAAATTATTAATTATGGACAAACTGATGGTTCAAGAGAGCAATCTAATTATGATAATGCATTTTATGAACCCATAAATAATCCTTTGGCTCCAGACTTGCCTGGTAATGAAACAATTGAAGACCCAAATAGATGGCAGCCTTTAAGTTTAAGTTCATTTATCGATCAGAGCGGTAACCCTATTGAAGGGAATGTACTAGATTTTTTAAACCCAGAATGGGGTAATGTGTTGCCTTTCTCATTAACAAATGATGATTTAACTAGTTATCAACGAGATGGGAATAACTTTCTAGTTTACAATGATCCATTAGACCCACCATATATAGATGCTTCTAATAGTTCAATTGCTAGTGAAGCTTATAAATGGGGATTTTCATTAGTATCGGTATGGTCTGCACATTTAGATTCTAACGATGGTGTTTTATGGGATATTTCGCCAAAATCTATTGGAAATATTCCTTTTGAATCTTTACCCAATGATTTTGAAGATTACCCTCAATTTTATAATCTTATTGAAGGCGGAGATATTGGTATTGGTAGAACGGTCAATCCAATAACAAATATCACTTACAAAGAGCAATTGGTGCCTAGAGGAGATTATGCTCGAGTATTAGCAGAATTTTGGGCTGATGGTCCAGACTCGGAAACACCTCCTGGACATTGGTTTTCATTATTTAATTATGTAAGTGATCATGAACTATCCACCAAGAAATTTCAAGGAGAAGGTGAGTCATTGTCTCCTCTAGAATGGGATGTTAAATCTTATTTTATTTTAGGTGGTGCTATGCATGATTCTGCCATTTCTGCCTGGGGCATAAAGGGATGGTATGATTATATTAGACCTATTTCTGCTATTCGATATATGGCTGATAAAGGTCAAAGTTCAGATCCTTCTGCATCAAATTTTCATCCAGAAGGAATTAAATTATTTGATGGTTATATAGAAACTGTAGAGGCGAATGATCCTTTAGCTGGGTTTAATTCACAAAATACAGGTAAAATTAAAGTGTACTCATGGAAAGGACATGATTATATTGGTAATGAAGATACGGATCAGGCAGGTGTTGGTTGGATTTTAGCAGAAGACTGGTGGCCATATCAACGTCCATCTTTTGTAACCCCGCCATTTGCGGGATATGTTTCTGGTCATTCAACGTATTCAAGAGCTGCAGCAGAAGTGTTAACTTTAATCACAGGAGATGAGTTTTTTCCTGGAGGTATGGGTGAATTTGTGGCAAAAAAAGACCAGTTTTTAGTATTTGAACAAGGTCCATCAACAGATGTCGTTTTGCAGTGGGCAACTTATAGAGATGCGGCAGATCAATGTAGCTTATCTAGAATTTGGGGAGGAATTCATCCACCCGCTGATGATATTCCTGGAAGAAAAATAGGTAAAAAAGTTGGCGTTGATGCATTTAATTTTGCAATACCATATTTCTCTGGAAAAACGCCTAGTCTTGGTGATGAAGTTTCAAGTAAAGTATATCCTAACCCAATAACAGATAATGAACTATATATTAGTAATACCAAACAAGATGATACTATTAATGTATTTGACATTAGAGGAAGACAAATAAATTTAATTGACGTTAAATATAATGAAGATTTAAAGAAAACATATATCAAATTACCCTCATTTTTAGCTTCAGGAATCTATGTGTTAAAAGCTAATGATACTTCAAAAATTCTTATAATTAAGAACTAATTAATTATTAACAAAACTAGTTTAATGAGCAAAAACAAATACATCATTTTTATGGAATTTTGTCTAATTCTTTTGTCCATGACCAGATTTATATGGAGCTCCTGATTTCACAAGTTTTTCTTCTAATTGTTTCAAATCAATATTAAAAATTACTTCTACTTTTGTTTTAATATAGTTATTTGGGGTTTGTAGCGTATATCTTAAATCCCAATGAAAACGTTGTAGTCCTTCTTTTGGGTTTTTAAATTCTTTCTTAACAACTTGGCCTTTGTCATTTTTGATTGTAAAGACCAAAGTTGGATTACCCTCTTCCATTTCTGCTTTTAAGGCCTCATAATCACGATAATGAGTGTTTGCTTAATTTTCGATAAGCTCTTTTTATTTTTCCATAGATTCCATTACTACGAGAATTGTTGTTAGGATAAACCTTAAAACAGTTAGTATAAAATAAATGTTTTTTATTCTAATAATAATACGTTTGACCTTTACTTTTTAATAGAATTTGCGCATCTTCCCAATTGGGTAAATCATTGACCTCTATGGTTAGAGTTTTGATTTCTTTTGCGATTAATCCAGATTTTTTAATAGCCTCCAGGTGAGCACTATTGTAAGTAAATGCCCTCATGTCTTCTTCATTTCGCCAAAGTGTCATTGTGAAATACTTAGTCCAGAAGCCCTTTTTTTTAAATTCGATGCAGTTTGAGACTTTAAGTTGATTAGAAATATGAAATGCCAAAAATGACAGTTTAAAAAAACACAAAGGAGATTTTAATTCTATAGATGTTATACTAACTTTCATAAGAAGCTTATTTATTTATCAATTCTCAGTACAAATACTTTTTGGTTTACTTGATCAAACAAGTATTCTTTTACTTTTTTAAATCCATATTTATCGTAAAAAGCACGGCCAATTTTATTGTTTTCAAATACCTCTACGTTTAAATAGTCATAACGTTCTCTAACATGATTTACTAATAAAGTCCCTATCCCTTTTGAATGATTTTTTGGACTCACAAATAATCCAGCAATCTCACAATCTAACATTGAAACAAATCCTAGCATCTCATTGTTTTCTATATATACCCAAGTTTTTGCTTCTGGATTTGGCAGATAAACTTCTTTCATATCTTTCGTTACTTTTTCAACAAATACTTCTTCTAAAAAAGGATGTGCTAAAGCAAAGGCTTGTTGCCATATATTCATTACCTGATCTAAATCTGTTACTTTATAATCTCTAATCATTTCTTTGTTTTTTTAGTAATAGATTTAAAATTGATAAACAACTCCTAGATTGTAATCTATATTACGATCAACATCCATGTTTGTGTCCTCATCATAATCAACATTAACACCGCCTACTGCAGCTTTAATATTGAACTTCTTATAAATAGGTATTTCTAAACCTATACCATATCTTAAAAACCGTTGACCATCTTCTTGAGTGAATGATGAACCATTTATATCGACTATGGTAATATCAAAGTTTCGTTTAGTAATGCTACCATAAGTATATGCTAGCACATTTTTCTTTTTCCCAAGAGTTACACCAAGGTTAATCCCATATCCAAATTGACTATTGCTTTCGTAGTTAATCTTCATTTGATTTCTATTGTCAACCTGTTCTAAATCACCATCAGTAATTCCAAATTGAAGTTCTAATCCAATCAATAGTCTATCGTTTAATAACTGTCTTCTATATCCTGAAGAAAACTCTGCTACAAATCCGTTTTTTTGACTAAGCACATCTAGGTTGTCAATAAAAGCTCCACCAAATATATTTTGTGAGCCAAAACTCATTCCAAGATAAAATCCATCGAAAAGTTTATTAGTTTTAGATTTCTCAGTTTCTTGATTTTGGGCGTTTGAAATAGAAATAGTAAAAACTAAAATAATTAAGTATATATACTTAAAAGTTAGCTGTCCGTAATTACTTGATGTTTGATTCATAACTGTTTGATTTATTATTGAAGTACAAAAATTGTGATATAAAATGTATAAAATGCTTCAAGTGATAAGTTGAGACTTATTTAGAATATGAATATCAATTGATGAGGTTATGCTTTTATATATTTGCTATAGTCAAGGGACATAAGAATGAAACTTTTAAAAACAATAAACATTTGGAGAATAATTGAGCCTATATTACTTGGTTCATTGGTAAATATAATTATCAACTATATTTTCAATCCTGAAAATCCTGATTTTATGCTTAACGAATTTATTGTCGCTTGGTTATTCGCCGTGCCCATAACTGAGTTAAATCATAAAATCGATATTTGGCTAGAGAAAAAGGCTAATTGGTCCAGTAACTTTAAAAAGCGTTTTGTATATCATTTAGCCTATCTTTCATTAACGCTTTTTATTATACTTAATGTTATAGGAAACATTTATATATGGATTATAGGTGACAGCTTCCATACTTGGGAGGAGTTACTTTTAATAAATTCGATAACTTTTTTAATTGCTATTATCTTAACACTTATTAATTGGACATCACATTTTTATTCTAATTGGATAGAAACAGAGAACAAGCTTCATATTTCTTCTGAAAAATTTGATGAATTAAAATCTAAACTGCCTCCTGAGCCGCAATTAATTGAATTGTTAAAAGGGCATGATCTATATAAAATTGACATAAGTGAAGTTCAACTAGCAAGAAGTGAATTCGGCACTATTTGGATATATTTTGGAAATAAAAATAAAGGGGTCTTCAATGGTACGCTCAATAAATTAGAAAAAATACTCCCTAAACGTTTGTTTTTTCGAGCAGCTAGAAATATAATTATTCATAGAGAGTCAATTCTAGCATTATCAAAGTCAACTTATGGAAAGATTGACCTTAAAATAAAAGAAAATATCATTAATGATGAATATATTACAGTAAGTAGACCTAAAGCTTCCACATTTCGAAAGTGGTATAATAGCAACTCAACCTAATATTGATAGCAACTCAATCTTTTTAGCTTATTATTTCATTATTAAAACGATGCGGTACTCTTTTCTTTGTCAAAAAATAATCAATAAAATTTTAGACAATGAAAAAAATCAAAAAAAACAAATTAATTCTGATTTCCTGCTTTCTTTTGGGAACTTTATTTTTCTCTGTTAAGTCTCAATCTCAACATCGAAAATTACGAAAAATCCAACAATACATGGATAATGCCACGAGCGAAGAAGGTCTTGTTGGTGTTAGTGTTTATATTAAAAGTGAAAAATATGGTGAATGGACTGGTGTTTCCGGATTTTCTAATTTGGAGAATAAAGTTCCCCTAAAAAAGGATGATATTTTTGGACTGGCAAGTATAGGTAAAACTTACAATGCAGTAGCAGTTTTAAAATTAGTAGAAACAGGTAAATTGGGATTGGATGATAAAATTGATAAATATTTACCTACAGAAATCATTGAAAACATACCAAATGCTAAGGAGGTAACTATTAGACATCTTTTAGGACACACGTCTGGATTTCATAATTACAACAGACATCCAAAACTAAATGAACTCTACTTAACTGGGCAGCTAAAATTAGACACGCTATCTCATATAAATGCTTTACGTCGTTATGGCTACGGCAGAAACGAATACACTAAGCCAGTAGGTACTTATAGTTACAGTAGTACAAATTATTTATTATTAACGATGATAATGGATAGCATCATACCTGAAGGACATGAAGCCTACTTACGAAAAAATATTCTAGCCGATAATGGATTTAACAATACGTATTATAAAGAGACTCCTCCTAAAAGGTTAGTTAACCATTACGGTGATTTGACAAAAGATGACATTGTTGAAAATTTAAGTGCTCAAACAATTGAAACAACAAATTGGTATAGCGGAGATGATGGCATATATGCGCCTATCGTAGAAGCCAGTGATTTTTTAAATAAGCTTGTAAAAGGGAAAATACTAAATGAAGAAACTTTAAAAGAAATGATGACATGGAATGATGATAAGAACCCAGATTATGGATTAGGTTTAATGGCAGACAAAGGATTTCCATATAAATTTTTAATGGGCCATTCAGGCAGAGGAATTGGCATAACTACTGATTTATATTACTTCCCAAATCAAGATATGACTATTGCAATACTTTGCAATACTGGTTTAAGAGCAGGATCAAAAAAGTATAATGACTTATACTATAAAATGCGTAATAGAATTATGAAAAAATTATTTTTATTTTAGGAGTAGATTGTAATAAAAAGGCAAAAGAGGATTATTCTTTTGCCTTTATTTATTTTAAAAAAGATTAGTTATTTAAAAACTGCTACAACTAATGCGCCTAAAAAAGACTCGTTGTACATGCTTCCAAGTTCCGTGTCTTGCAAAAAGCTTCCAATATTAGTAGTTGTGAGGGTTATCACTTAACTATGTAACTAAACACAAAATTAAAAATCAGCAAGGATTTTAAGAAAAAGCGTAAGTAAGCAAATAATTACTTATAGTCATTGCTAGCAGGAGTATTTTGTTTTTCCAACTTCCTGATTAGCGGTATCCAAATAGCAAGACAAATAACTAATATTAAAATCTTTTGTGTAGATGATAATTGATTGGAAATCGTCAATAATATTAATTAAAAGATGTCTCTGACTAAACCATGCGTATGACCATTCAAGAGCAATTCCAATAAAGATTCCAATTCGTGTAAACGATTTATTCATAATTTTTATTATTGGCAACGGTTAGTATTGTCCCTGTCTATTTCTTATTATCAATTATTTAAGTCAAAATGAGCTTTAAGGTTAACAAAGTGCCAAATATCAAAATCAATAATCCCAAAATACGGAGATTTTGTATTCCTCTTTTTCGCTCAAGAATTAATAGTGCTCCTGCTGTACCTAAAGCATTTAAGCCAAGTGTTGTAATTATAAATTCAGTTATGTATTTCGCGGTGTTTAGACCTTCAGAGAGCTCATTAGCATAGGCAAATCCATGAATAAGACCAAATATTGCAGAACCTACCATGGCTATAGCAATGTATATCTTCTTGTTTATAGTAATGACAATACCAAGCAAGACCACTGATATTACAATCATATATTCTAAATTCTGAATATGATAATTATTAAGCCGAATTAGTGCTCCAAAAAATAGTATAGTCAAGAAACTAAGTGGCACTAGGTATATTGCCCTTCCTCCAATTTTTGCACCCCAAACACCTATAGCCAGCATGGTTAATAGGTCATCAATTCCAGTTAAAGATTGTAAAAATCCACTACCACCAAAACCATGTGCATATGAAGGACTGCAAACAATAACTAAACAAATAAATAAATATAGTTTACGCAATGGTTTTACTTTTTTTATAATCTCTTATAAGCATTGGGAGTGCTATAATTGCTGGTATCATCGGAAACAAAGCTGTG
>Ga0316189_10000629_pt1 | contig 35226 bp, 31 predicted proteins | sample LowCovwburrow_MG_FD_204930 | JGI IMG/M metagenome (GOLD analysis project Ga0316189, IMG submission 204930) | Coastal sediment microbial communities from Maine, United States - Lowes Cove worm burrow | ecosystem: Environmental > Aquatic > Marine > Coastal > Sediment | place: USA: Maine...
TTAGAAAGGATCAAATCTTGAAACCTAAATCTTCAACATTTAAAACTTTCTGCGCTCTAGCTTCTTGAAATCAGATACTCTTTTAAAAATACAGCCCTTTCTAATTAATGCGACAGAACCATAACCCCTTATTTAATATCTTGAGACGAAATCACTAACCAAATGAACTGTAAAAACTGTAAAACCAATATTTCAGAAACTACCAAATTCTGTAATAGTTGTGGGGCTAAAGTTGTAATAGATAGAATAACGGTCAAGGGAATGCTATCAGATGTCTCTCAAAATATCTTTGGTTGGGATAATAAATTCTTTTTGACTATTAGAAAACTGATAATAGCGCCACAAGAAATTTTAGGGGAGTACTTAAATGGTACTCGTAAAAAATATACCAACCCTATTACTTTTTTTGCAATTGGTATGGCTTTATCCATTTTTATTTTCAATACTTTCGACGAGGAGTATTTAAGTATGTCTATGGATGCTGCCAAATCTCAAAATGAGTGGATGGCAGAAAATATTGGCGGAGCTTACAAGTCAGTCGAAAATCAAAAGCAGAGCTTAGAACTAAATGAAAAATTACAAAAAGGTTTCTTAAAATTTTTCAATATTATAAGCCTTATGTTTTTACCCATGTATGCCTTCATTGCTTTTCTGGTTTATAGAAAACCCTATAACTATGCTGAACATCTAACGATAACCACTTTTATTCAAGGAATTAGTTTTTTTGTTTCTTCCATATTATTCTTAATTGCGATAAAAACTTCACCCTATCTGTATAGCGTCTCATTACTATTCTTAATGTTCTTTTATTGTTATGCCTATGGAAAATTATACCAACTGACAGTTGGTCAATCTATACTCAAATTCATTATATTCTTGGTGATACTTTTTACTGTGGTTTTACTATTTGCAATTTTAGGTATAGCCATTGGAATAGCATATGCCTATTTTAGTTCAAAATAATCACCACAAGAACTCTCCATTTTGTATCAAAGAATAAATACATATTCATTGACCGAAGTCACCAAAAAACTGGAAAGCTATTGTGCTTATCAGGAACGTTGTCATAAAGATGTGGTAACCAAACTTAGGGAAATGCGTATAATACCCGACGCCATAGACCAAATTATTGTTCATTTAATACAGGAAAATTACTTAAATGAGGAACGATTTGCCAAGAGCTTTGCACGTGGTAAATTTCGAATTAAAAAATGGGGAAGAGTAAGAATAACCAATGAGCTTAAACAACGAAACATTACCAAATACAATATTAAAATCGCCTTAAAAGAAATTGACGATAGTATATATCTAGAGACACTTGATCTATTGGCCGATAAGCGATTGGAGGCAATAAAGGAAACCAATATTCAAAAAAGAAAAAGAAAATTGGCCGATTACCTGCTATATCGGGGTTGGGAAAGCTATTTGGTGTATGCCAAAATTCAAGAACTCATCAAATAATCTAGGACTAGACCCGACATTGCACTAACCCTTATTGGTTCTTAAAATGGCCTGTTCGTTCTTCCAATCTATCCATTTTTGACCTTTCATCTTACGCATGAGTCCGTCATAATTGCGCATTACAAATACATTATAAAAGGCTGAAAATAGGTTTTTAGGATTCTTCGCTACGGAGCGTAAACTCATTGAAAATCCTGGGGTTATATATTTCATATAATGCCAATAACCTTCTGGAATATATAACAAATCCCCATGTTTAAGATGTGTCCTATAACCATTTGCATTTTTTAAAGCGGGCCATTTTTTAACATCAGGATTCGCAAAATCAATACTTTCGTGGGTAATCAATGAATGTGGTACTTTATAGAGATGTTTACTCTCAGATTGGGGAAACAAAACACATTCTTTCTTTCCTTCAAAATGAAAATGGAAAATATTAGCCAGGTCGATGTCAAAATGCATAAAAGTATGCGAATCCTTACCTCCAAAAAAGAGCATAGGTAATTTTTTCATCAATCTTAATCCAAAATCAGGGTAATCATAGTCTTTTTGTAATTCGGGAATCTCCTTTATAATATTCCAAAGAAAAATACGGTATTTGGTAGGCTCATTTTGAAGCAAGTCTATATAATCAGCCATCTTCATTTTAGCATGTGGCTCGTTAAAACCATCTTGATGATGAACTGGCCTATCATCATACAAGGGTACTACCTTATCCCCAGCAATTTCACGTATATAGTCTAAATTCCATTTTGAGTACGCAGGCCAATCCACAATAAACCGTTCGATGACGACTGGTTTTTGCGGCTTAAAATACGCTTTGATAAAAGCCTCTTTGGTAATGGTTTTTACCCTTGGAATTTCGTTTAAGTTCAAGCTTAAATGGGTTGAATTATGCAGTAAATGTATAAAACCCTTGAAAAAAACTTCTTAAAATCTACTATTTGTAACAGATTAGCTGTTCAATTTTGCCTTTTGCTTGGCTTGTTCGTTACGCTCAATGGTATGTCCTGGTCTTGTCCATTTGGGCTTTTCGCCCAATGACTCGTAATTTGAATCCTCCGCCTCAACAGTCTTGGGTTGTTCAGATTTTGCGAATGGTTTTTGTGGATTAAGACCTAACACTTCGAACATGGCCATATCTTCATTAACATCAGGGTTAGGGGTTGTCAATAACTTGTCACCTGCAAAAATGGAATTGGCCCCAGAAAAGAAACAAAGTGCTTGGCCTTCCCTACTCATTTCGGTTCGACCAGCTGATAATCTTACTTGGGTTTCTGGCATTACAATCCTTGTTGTTGCCACCATACGGATCATTTCCCAAATCTCAATGGGTTCAATATCCTCCATTGGCGTGCCTTCAACAGGAACCAAAGCATTTATTGGAGTGGATTCTGGCTGTGGGTTCAATGAGGAAAGGGCAACCAACATTCCGGCCCTGTCTTCCAACTTTTCACCCATACCAATTATACCACCGCTACAAACAGTAATATTACTCTTGCGTACATGGTCAATGGTTTCCAATCGATCTTCAAAAGCCCTAGTGGAAATTACATCTTTATAATAATCTTCAGAAGTGTCCAAATTGTGGTTATAAGCATATAAACCGGCTTCTGATAAACGCTTGGCTTGGTTTTCGGTAACCATACCCAAGGTACAGCAAACCTCCATATCCAACTTGTTTATGGTACGCACCATTTCAAGAACTTGGTCAAACTCAGGACCGTCTTTTACATTACGCCATGCAGCTCCCATACAAACCCTTGAACTCCCTGATTCTTTTGCACGAAGGGCCTGCGCCTTTACATGTGGAACTGACATCAGGTCGTTCCCTTCAATATCTGTATTATATCTTGCTGCCTGAGGGCAATAGCCACAATCTTCAGAACAACCTCCAGTTTTTATGGAAAGTAAGGTAGAGACCTGAACTTCATTTGGGTCATGAAATTTTCGATGTACGGTAGCTGCTTCGTAAAGCAATTCCATTAATGGTTTGCTGTATATTTCAAGGATTTCCTCCTTTGTCCAATCGTGTCTTGTAGCGCCCATATTCCAAAATTAAATAAGGAACGAAAATAATCCATTATCCGTAGATATTGTAATTATCTTAGGTATTAATTATTGGAAATGTACATGGTTGTTATTATGACTCTATTTATCTTGAGAAGGACATTTCAATAATATACTAACTGCATTTCCGCCAAAACCAACGGCATTTACCATAACCTTTTTTACTTTTTTAGGGGCTGAAGTATAATTCTCAAAAGGTGTCCCAATAAACGCATCGTGCTGCATCATAAGAATTGCCAATTCCAAACTCAACATGCCCGAGGCCCCAAAAGTGTGGCCCACTTTCCATTTATTGGTAGTAAGAAATGGTACTTTGCCACAAAATATTTTATCAATAGCTGTTTTTTCAGATAAATCCCCTTTCACTGTTCCGGGAGCATGCATTACAATTACATCTATATCATCTGGATCAGTTGAATCCAAGGCCATTTTCATGGAACGCTGAAAGCAAATCGCATCTGTTGATAAGGAAATGTTATGTTCCAATACTTCTGTTGCATACCCAACTCCTTCAATAACCGCCAATGAGTTTTTATGGACTCCTCGTTCCAAACAGGCAATAGAAGCAGCCTCACCTAGAACCATGGTGTTTTGTGTTTTTTGTAGGTCCAAAGCTCTGCATGGATAATCTAAATTCCCTTTCGCATAAATACGCATAGCCTTCATTTGGGCAATAGTAAAAGGAGTCAGAGGGGCTTCACTGCCACCAACCAAAAACTTATTAGCCATACCGCTCTTTATCCAGGCTACGCCATTTAAAAGGGCATGTAATGCGGTGGAACAGGTTATGGAGTGTGAAATTTCAGGACCTTTGGTTTGCAAGTCATGTGCCACCCAGGACGAAATATTTCCCAAAGTCGTAGTGGGAGATGATAATGTAGCAGCTTTGTGAGCATGTAGAAACTCTTCATAAAATTTTTCAAAGAGAGCTGTAGCTCCCCGGGAAGAACCAATATTGATGCCAAAATTATCATTTGCGGACCAGCCTGATTTTGCTATGGCCATTCTGGAAGCATATATGGCATACAACACTGAGTTATCCAGTTCCTTATAATTGGAATCTGAGTGCCTCAAGGCGTCAATTTTCGATCTTGCGCTTTCGGGCAATGATGACACATATTCCTCTTTATCCCCAATTATCTTTTTTGCTATGAAATGATCGTTGTTTTGATAGGCATTCCAAGCTTCCTCTATAGATGTTCCCAAGGGGGATATTGACGCTATTGCTCTTATGGAAATAGGGGTACTCATTTAATTCACCTTTTGGGGTACAAAACTAGCGTATTTGTAAATTTCTATGTCCCTTTTTGAAAGCTTATAACAAAAACCTTTTCCAAATTTGTATTTTAGCCCATACCCTTAAAAATTGGGTCTAAAAATGCCGAATTCTACCAAAATCGTAATCGTTGTTCCCTGTTTTAACGAGCAAAATAGATTACCAGTGAATGATTATTACACCTTTTTGGAAAATAACCCTAAGGCCAAAGTGTGTTTCGTGAACGACGCCTCAACCGATGCTACCAAGGAGGTTCTACAATCATTACAAAATTCTTTGCCAAAAAAGATTATTTTATTGGACAATGAGCGTAATTTGGGCAAAGCTGAAGCTGTACGAAAAGGGGTGCTATATTGTGCCAAAGAAAAACTAGCTCCCCACATTGCCTATTTAGACGCCGATTTAGCTACCTCTTTAGAGGAATGCTATGAAATAAGTACTAATTTGAATAGTCAAAAATCCTTTGTTTTTGCCTCTAGAATCTTGAAAATTGGCTCGGTTGTAGAACGTAGATTTTCGCGATTCCTGTTCGGAAGGATCATCGCGACATTCATTTCCAATATTTTGAATATCAAGGTTTACGATACCCAATGTGGTTGTAAAATCTTTACGACGGAAATTGCAAATTTACTTTTTGGGAAACCTTTTATTTCAAAATGGTTGTTCGATGTGGAATTGTTCAGTCGTATACTATGCCATTACGGTGAAAGTGAGGGCTTAAGGATGATGGAGGAAATTCCGGTGAAACAATGGATTGACCAAGGAGAATCAAAAGTCAAAATCTCTTACTTTTTTAGGTTGTGGTATGATCTGTTCCTAATTCGAAAAACACATCGGAAACATATGAACCCCAGCGTAGTTTAGATCAGTTCCAAGGCAGATTCAATTACCCTATATACTTTCTTCAACTCCACATCAGATATCACATAAGGAGCAAGAATATAAATAGTATTCCCTAATGGTCTTAAAAATACCCCATTATCCATAAAATGATTAAAGAGCTTATCCCGGAGACTACCATACCGCTCCATGTGCACATTCAAATCCAAGGCGAAAATTACTCCACATTGTCGAATATTGAGCACTTTCGGATATGATTCCATCTTTGTACCAAAGGCCTTATGGGAGTCTATAATACGTACAATGTTCTTTTGGATTTCGTCTGACCGCAACAACTCAATCCCGGCCAATGCCGCTGTACATGCCAAGGGATTCGCTGTGTAGGTATGCCCATGAAACAAACCTTTGGCCAATTCATCACTATAAAATGCATTATAAACATCCTGTGTACAGGAAGTAATCGCCATTGGCATTAAACCCGCCGTAAGGGCCTTGGACAAGCAGATAATGTCAGGCTTGGTTTCAATTTGGTCAGAGGCAAAGTTGGTTCCTGTTTTACCGAAACCGGTCATTACCTCATCGGCAATGGTCAACACATCATGTTTTTTTAATACCCTGAGAATTGCATCAAGACCCTCAGCATCATACATTTTCATAGCTGCAGCACCTTGAACCAGCGGCTCATAAATAAAGCCGGCAATTTTATGCTTTTTTAATTTTGATTCCAATTGAGCAATTATCGCCTCACTGTTTTCCTTATTTGGCACAGGAATCCGTTCTACATCAATAAAGAAATCCTCAAACGGACCATTATAAACCGATAGCCCTGAAACCGACATGGCACCGAAGGTGTCACCATGAAAACCGTCTTCAAAAGCGAGCATAACATTACGCTTATTCCCTTTATTAAAATGGTACTGAAATGCCATTTTAATCCCTATTTCTGTGGAGGTTGAGCCATTGTCCGAAAAGAACAGTTTTTCCTGATTATTAGGTAATATCTTTATAAGTTCTTCTGATAATTTTACCGCAGGTTCGTGGGTAAATCCACTGAAAACTACTTGGTCCAATTGCTGCATTTGCCTATGGACTTTCTCAAGAATAAACGGGTTACAATGTCCATACATACAAGTGTACCATGAGGCGATACCATCTATATAACCATTCCCGTCCTCATCATAGAGCAATGACCCCTTGGCTTTTACAATTGCCAACATATCTGGGTGTATTTTATGTTGGGTGAGTGGGTGCCACAAGTGTTTTTTGTCACGCTCGGAAAGATTTTTTACTGCCTTAGAATTCAATGCATCCGCTTTTTATATACCTTGCAAAGATGGGAAATAATACCTTATCAAATAATGATAACTAAAGCCATAAGACGCCTAGCTCCAGATTTTCAAAATCTGAATGTTACAACTGTTGTTTTTTGGTTGGCCATTACGGCCTTATTCATCCGTTTTCCTTTCTTTTTTAGGGATTATGTTGATAGGGATGAAAGTACTTTTATATTGGTTGCCCAGTCATGGGTCAATGGTCATTTGCCTTATACCCAATTATGGGATGTTAAACCACCACTTACCTTTCTCTACTTTGCTTCAATCATACACATTTTTGGAAAAAGCCTGTTTGCCATTCGTTTTTTTGGAACCCTATTGGTCATTATCAGTTCTTTCTTTACCTATAAAATCGGGCTACAGATTGCGACAAAAAAAATCGCTTTTTGGTCGGCAATGGGGAGTGTTGTTCTTCAAAGTTTGTTTGGTAGCCTGCAAGGGGTAATGTCCGAGCATATTACCATGGCATTTTTTATGCCAGCACTATATTTATTAATTAGATATAGAACTATTTCTATGGTTTTTATAGCTGCCCTTTTAATGGGTATTTCTGTAATGGTGAAATTGAATATGGCCTATGCCATTCTTTTTATAGGGATTTACTTGTTATATGAAAATATTCGAAATAAAGATTATTCACATGGTTTACTCAGCGCCTTAGCTTATGGCACTGGAATAATCATAATTATTTTATTGACCATTCTACCCTATTACCTCCAAGATAATGTCTTATTATGGTACAAATCCGTTATACAAGCCCCTTTGGAATATACATCGGCAAGACGCTATTCTATTTTGAAAATGGCTCCTTTTCTTATTCTTCTTTTAGGGATTTTTTATTGGATATGGAAAAGAAAATATATCGATTTTAAAGAAAGCCCGTTCCCATTGCTTTTAGTGGCTATCATTGGTATTGTCCTGTCTTTTGTAAAAGGGGGTAGGGTTAATGGGCACTATTTGATCCAAATACACCCTATTCTTTTACCAATGATTGTCCTTGCAATAGGTAGCATACCGTTGCTGAAAAAATTAATATGGAAACCCTATTACCTAATTCTCATTTTATTGATCCCCATGGAATCCTATCTTGAATATGTAAATGTAATCAAGAACAAATTTGAGCAAGGCACATTCTTTAATGGTGAAGGTATTTCAGTTCCAAAATACATTTTGGAAAACGATTTGGAAACCGAAAATATCCTGTTTTTGGGCTATCATATTGGGTATTGGGTATTAGGAGAAAACCCACCTACCAAATCGGCCACCCACCCAAGTAATATTTGTAAGGAGGAAATGTTTGCAGCTTACGATAATCCTCGTAAAACGGCAATGGAAGAAATACGATATATCATGGATAACTTACGTCCTAAAACCGTGATTGTCCGCAAGGGCCGAAGAGTTTTTGATAAGAAACTAATTGAAGAAAACGAATATATCAATGCTTACTTTTTAGCGCATTACAAAATACACGCAATTGTTGAAAAAGCAGAAATTTTACAACGCTTAGAGTGACTCTAAAGTCGGTCGAAACATATCAGCGTATTTTTTAACTACCGCTTGGTCAAAGGTTTTTTCCTCGTTGATTCTTCCGATGTATTTAACCCCAGTTTTTTTAAGGATAATGCTCTCGGTAGTTGGGTGTTCATCGCCACTAAAAATAATCGACACATCATATCCTTTTAATAGCAGCCAATTAACTGTCAAGAGCGTATGGTTGATACTTCCCAAATAATGCCTTGAAACAACGACCACCTTGTAATTCGGGAGGATCAGGTCTAATACTGTATCCGAATCATTCAAAGGAACTAAAAGTCCACCTGCTCCTTCAATAACCAGATGATTATCGGTTTTTGGTTCAAAGATCTTATTCACAGCTATAGTTATACCGTCAATTGCTGCTGCTGCATGTGGACTCATGGGGGTCTTGAGTTCGCAATTGCATGGATGTATTTTAGATTTATTGTTGGAAATAAGTCGAGCTACTTTATGACTATCGGTATTATCCAACTCCCCAGCTTGGATAGGTTTCCAATAATCAGCTTCTAGAGCTTCTGCGATAATCGCTGAGGCTATGGTTTTACCCACTTCGGTTGATATCCCAGTAACAAAGATTCGCTTCATTCTAATTTGTCTTTGTGATCATGCCACACTGCATACATTTATACTTCCTACTTTCAAAAAAGGGGAAAAGTTTTAGAAAAATTCCCTTTCGAGTATAATATGCTTCTGATCTTTTGGCTTTGCAATTCGGACAAACAATAGGATTCCCGTCATTATCAACCGCATAGGCACGTATCTCATTATAAATCTTCAATGCTTTTTCTTTGTGTTTACTGTACACTTCCAATTTTACTCCACCTATGGCATAACTGATTAATGGATCGGAATTCAAAGTATTTTCGTCACGAAGAAAAACCGGGATGCCCTCCGATTCTAATTTTCCTTTTATAATTTGAACATCAGCAGGGTAATCAAAAGAGCCAATGGTGTAAAACAGGTCTTCCATAACCTCAAATATAGGAATCTAATAGCCTTAAACCTTCTTTTATTTCTTTTGTGGAATTATAGGAATGAATACAAAATCTCAAGCGTTCCTTAGCTGTCGGGACCGTTGGTGATAGAATTGGCCTAACATCAAAACCATTGTCCCTTATTTTTTGCGAAACTGATTTTACCTTGTCGTTTCCTGGTACAATACAACAGTGAATGGCCGAATTACTTTTAATAAACTTCTCTTGAAGACCTAACTGTTCAACTTCAAGATTAAAAATTTCAATATTCCCCTGTAGTTCTTGTCGCGGATACCCAGAAGAAGTCAAATTTGCATACGCGGCGATTATGGTGGCAATTGAATGTGGCGGCAAGCCAGTTGTATAAATAAAACTCCTGGCAAAATTGACCAGATAATTATTCAATACTTTACTTCCCAAGATAGCCGCTCCGTGACAACCGATCGCCTTGCCGAAAGTAATAATCCTAGCAAACACTTCATCCTGCAGTCCCAGTTCCTGCACGAGCCCTGCTCCATTTTTGCCATAAACGCCAATGGCATGGGCCTCATCAACCACTAAATGAAAATTGTTCGCTTTACAGAATTTTGTCATTTCCATTAAATCAGGGAAATCCCCATCCATTGAAAAAATCGATTCGGTCACAATGTAGACATTCGTGTCCGGCGTTCTCGACTGCGCTCGAACTGACTGTTCAATTACAGTTTTTAAATCTTCTAAATCATTGTGTTTGAACTTATAATTTTTGGCATTTCCTAATTTTATTCCATCACGTATGCTGGCATGTATAAATTCATCGTAAAACACTAAATCACCGCGCTGGGGCACGGTACTAAAAAATCCAATATTGGCATCATATCCCGAATTAAATACCAAAGCAGATTCAACTTCATGAAAGTCACACAGCTTTTTTTCAAGTTCAGTATAAAGTAAATGGTTGCCCGTTAGCAATCTGGAACCAGACGCTCCATTTCGGACTAAACTATGTTCTTTCAATAGTTTCATAGAATGATGAAATATCTCTTCATTCTTGGCCAACCCCAAATAATCATTGGATGAGAAGTCAACTAATCTGTTTGGATTCGGCAAACTTCTTAATGCATTATTATCCTCTCTTTCTGAGAGTTTAGTCAATAATTTTTTCGGGAACTGCGCCATAAAGCAAAGGTAATATTTAGCAATTTAAATGCTATATTCGTTAGCATTAACATTAAGAAAATGAGAAACTTATTCTATCTAGTTGCTTTAATCGCTTTTACCTCTACGGCAACCTCCCAAAACATTTCCTATGAAATATCATTCGAAAATGCAGTTCATCATGAAGCACATATAAAAGCTGTATTTTCTAATCTTAAGGAAGATACCCTGGCGGTAAGAATGAGTCGTACTTCCCCAGGACGTTATGCCTTGCATGAATTCGCAAAAAATGTTTATCGCCTTAACGCCACCGATAGTAAGGGAAATAGTTTGCAGGTGATGCGTCCGAATAACCATGAATGGCGAATTAGTGGCCATGATGGAACCATAAATATCAGCTATACCTTATTTGCAAATCGTGGTGATGGCACCTATGCACAGATAGATGAAACACACGCCCACTTGAACATTCCTGCAACTTTTATGTTTGCGCCTAGTTTAAGTGAAATCCCTGTAGAGGTCAAGTTTAATGTGAGGGAAGACCTCAACTGGAAAGTGGTGACGCAATTACCATTGGTATCTGGCACTACATTTTCAGCACCCAATTTGCAATATTTTATGGATAGCCCTACTGAAATAAGTGATTTCAGCCTTCGCGAATTCAAAGTCGGTTCGCAAAACGTGAGATTGGCATTGCACCATAATGGCACCGAGGAAGAAGTAGATACTTATTTTGAAAAAGTGAAAAAAGTGGTATTGGCAGAAAGGGAGGTTTACGGTGAACTTCCAAAATTTGATTATGGCACGTATACTTTTTTGGCTTGCTATGTCCCTAATGCCTCAGGTGATGGAATGGAGCATCGCAATTCAACTGTATTGACCAGTACCCGTAGTTTGGCTAAAGGTGGAATGGAGCGAAATATAGGAACGGTTTCCCATGAATTTTTCCATGCGTGGAATGTGGAGCGCATTAGACCTCAATCTTTGGAAGCTTTTAACTTTGAGGAAGCCAATATGAGCGGGGAACTATGGTTTGCAGAAGGTTTTACGAGTTATTATACCAATCTTATTTTATGCAGAGCCCGACTTATAACACCAAAAACTTATGTGGAAGGTCTTACTGGTGGCTTCAATTATGTATGGAATTCTAATGGAAGGCAATTCTTCAACCCCATAGAAATGAGTTATCAAGCGCCTTTTGTAGATGCGGCTACTTCTGTTGATCCGGTAAATCGCGACAATACGTTTATTTCATACTATTCCTATGGAAGTGTTCTAGGTTTGGCGTTGGACCTTTCGTTACGACAGGAAAATTTGAACTTGGATGACTATATGAAAATGGTCTGGCAGCACTATGGGAAAAATGAAACGCCCTATACAATTGAAGATTTACATCAATCCTTGAATAAATATGCCGGCAAAGCCTTTGGCGATGCCTTTTTCAATTCCTACATCCATAACAGCCAAATGCCTGGTTTTAAAACGCTTTTTGAATCTGTGGGAGTTACTTTACAACAAAATACAAATGAACCCTATTTTGGGGCTTATGTAGGCATTACTGAAGCAGGTACTGCAATAATACAGCAAAATACATCGATGCATGGAGCTGCTTATAATGCGGGCTTGGAAAAAGGTGATGTTCTTACCAGTATTAATGGCAAAGTATTTGAAAAAGGACAAAAATTCAAGGACATTATTCAACAATATAAAGTGGGTGAAGAAATACAGATAAACTATAAGCGGTTTGAGGAAAAAAAATCGACCACCGTTAAATTAGATGCAAGTCCCATGTACAAAATATTCATCAATGAAGCTGCTTCAATAGAGGCATTGACAAATAGAAAAGCGTGGTTGCAAAGGGAGTAAGTCGAATATAAGGTATTGCAGATCTAAAACGGATAAGAAATTGTAACATATTCTGGAGCTACAACAAAAAACCCTATATGCGAACGTTTCTGATAAAGAGCTATAATTCAGGGGACAAAATTGGGAGTTAACCACTCATTAAACCATATAATTTATTCTTTTTTGATATTTTATTATTGTTTATCAATATTTTATATATATTTGTTATCGTTAAACAATAATAATTAAATCATGAATAAATTACAATCTATTTTAAACGTTCTAATTTCTGTTTGGATAATTGGGATATTTCTAAAACTGTTAAAAGAGGTAGGTGTGCTTTATAAGCATATCCATTCCAGAATATTTGACCCGAATATAATCAGTATTACCTCTTATTCCTTGATACTTGTTTCATTGGCCTTTATATGTTTATTAATATATATGTTATGGCACTTGCGCAAATTCAAAAAAGTAGTGAAAAAGTCTAAAAACACATCCCTTTTCAATAATTCAAACCACAAAGCATTTCATTCAGTTGGTATGGCATTTATATATTACACCGCTGCGCGATTCATTATTCGTATCGTTGAATTTATGTTATCAAATGTGGACGATAGCCAACAATCAATCGCATATCAATTTGGTAGGAACATCGGGGAAGGTGTTTCCAATCATTTTCCACTCTTAATCGTCGCTTTATTCTTATTGATAATAGCAGAATTGATTAAAGACGGATATCAACTCAAGAAAGAAAACGACTTAACCATATAGTTATGCCAATAATCGTAAACCTTGATGTAATGCTGGCCAGGCGTAAGATGAAAAGCAAGGATTTGGCTGAAATCATTGGCATAACCACTGCCAATCTTTCAATCCTTAAATCGGGTAAAGCAAAAGCAATTCGCTTTTCAACTTTAGAAGCTATTTGTATGGCACTGGACTGCCAACCTAGTGATTTACTGGAATATCAGGAATAAAAAAAGCCACACGAATCGTATGGCTTTTGAATAAATATTTTTGAATCTTTAATCAGCCAGTACAATGACTTTATTGTCCTTCATCTCAATGGTACCGCTTGTAATCGCTAAAACCGTTTTGCCTTTAGCGTCTTTTGTAAACTTGCTTTCGTACTCTTCTTCAATGGTAATGTCCCCATCAACAATCACATTCCCACTTTGAAGTAAAGAAACTATGGGTGCGTGATCATTCAACATTTGAAACTCTCCATTGATTCCAGGTACGATAACCGATGTTACATTGCCTGCGAATAATGTTGCTTCCGGTGATACGATTTCTAAATACATATTTTTATGGTATTCAGTATTCAGTACTCAGTATTCAGTAGCATATTGCCAACTGTAAACTGATTACTGCTTACTCATTTATGCCTCGGCCAACATTTTCTCGCCTGCTTCGATAGCCTCTTCGATGGTTCCTTTCAGGTTAAAAGCAGATTCTGGTAAGTGATCTAATTCACCATCCATGATCATGTTGAATCCTTTGATGGTTTCTTTAATATCGACCAATACCCCAGGGATTCCCGTAAACTGTTCAGCTACATGGAATGGTTGTGAAAGGAAACGTTGTACACGCCTAGCCCTACCTACAGCCAATTTATCTTCTTCAGACAATTCTTCCATCCCTAAAATGGCAATAATATCCTGTAATTCCTTATAGTGTTGCAACAACTCCTTTACGTGTTGTGCACAATTATAATGGTCTTTCCCTAAAATCTCCGCGGTCAAAATCCTAGAAGTGGAATCCAAAGGATCCACTGCCGGGTAAATACCTAGCTCAGAAATCTTACGAGACAATACCGTTGTTGCATCCAAGTGGGCAAAGGTTGTTGCTGGTGCTGGATCCGTTAAATCATCCGCAGGTACGTAAACCGCCTGAACAGAGGTAATAGAGCCTTTTTTGGTTGATGTAATACGTTCTTGCATCGCACCCATTTCAGTTGCCAATGTTGGTTGGTAACCTACAGCAGAAGGCATACGCCCCAATAGTGCCGATACCTCAGAACCTGCTTGTGTGAAACGGAAAATATTATCAACAAAGAACAAAACATCTTTTCCCTGCCCCTTACCGGCACCATCACGGAAATACTCAGCAATGGTCAACCCTGAAAGCGCAACCCGCGCACGAGCTCCGGGAGGTTCGTTCATTTGTCCGAAAACGAAAGTAGCCTTAGACTCTTTCATTGCTTTCTTATCAACTTTTGATAAATCCCATCCACCTTCTTCCATAGAATGCAAAAAGTCATCACCATATTTTATTATACCTGATTCCAACATTTCACGAAGCAAATCGTTTCCTTCACGAGTACGTTCCCCTACCCCTGCGAAAACTGAAAGCCCACCGTGGCCTTTTGCAATATTATTGATCAATTCCATCAACAATACTGTTTTACCAACACCTGCACCACCGAACAATCCAATTTTACCTCCTTTTGCGTAAGGTTCAATCAAATCGATAACTTTAATACCTGTAAAAAGCACTTCAGTGGATGTCGAAAGGTCTTCAAAATTAGGTGCATCACGGTGAATTGGCAAACCATCTTTACCGGCTTTGGGTAAATTACCAATACCATCAATAGCATCACCAACTACATTAAACAAACGTCCGTAAATATCCTCACCAATGGGCATTTGAATTGCATTTCCAGTAGCAATTACTTCAGTACCTCTACTCAGTCCATCGGTAGAATCCATAGCAATGGTTTTTACCGTGTTCTCACCAATATGTGATTGAACTTCCAAAACCAAGATTGAACCATCTTTATTAGTGATTTCAAGGGAATCATAGATTTTTGGAAGGTCGGATCCCGATTGAAATTCAACATCAACTACTGGCCCAATTATCTGGGAAACTTTACCTGTAACTTTCGACATTACTTACGTGTTTATGTTTTAGTATTTTGATATCCAAAAAACAGGACTCAAAATCCTTTGTTTTTCAGGGGGCAAAGATATGTTTTTCAATTTAAAATTGAAATGCTTTTAGCTCCTTTTTTTTAAAAGAAAAAAGACGCTTTTGCCAAGCGTCTTTTTTAATAATGATTATAGAATAAGTTCTAATTGTTTATCGTCCAAGACAGGTAATATTGAGAACCAATAAATCCTGTTCCTACAGCTGAAAAATATTCATCGCCCAATATGTTGGAAGCGCCCAATTTGAATACGGATTTAATACTTGGCACTGCATAGTTGACCTGGGCATCCAATACACTAAAGGATGGTATTTGACCTGTAGCAAATGAATTCTGCCATAAATAAGTCTCTGTCCACCTGTAATTTACATTAAACCCAAAATTTGTGAATAACTCAGTGTTTCCAAAAGAAGCTTTAACCTTATTCCTAGGAGTGTTGAATTGAGGTTGAAAGTCAGGATCCGATGCCTGGTCAAAATCGAAATCAGAATACGTGTAGTTAACCCCAAGATCATAATTACCAAATACTTTGGTCTCAATACCTGCGGTTACCCCATAAGAAGTAATATTGGCCAGCGAGTTAGTATAAGCATTAAAGGCTTGAAAATCTCCATTCTGCAATGCCAACAATGATAAAGCTCCGTCCCCAGCTTGCCCATACTTGGGCGCTAATACTATTTTTTGGGAAATAAAATCCTCATAGTCATTGTAGTAACCACTTATGTCTATTACTACTCTTTCTATTTGTCCCCTATACCCCAATTCCATAGCAGTGACTTTCTCTGGTTTTACCAAAGGCGTATTGACTGCTTCAGGTGCACCAGCTGCAACTGAACTAGCGGAAAAAGCATTTTCATATGCAGCTCTACCAACCATAGTCACAGAGTTTGCTCCAACGATGGCCTCACCATTGGTTGAAAGGGGTACATTAACAACATAACGATCGAGGTTGTCTTCCGCAGAGCCAACCAATAGTGCTCGACCTGCATTAAGTCCGATATACAAATCTTGGGTAGTCGGGTTCCTAAATCCAGTTTGGAAAGATCCCCTAAAATTATGGTTCCTCCTTTCCCCTACAGTATAAGTTAATGATGCCCTTGGAGAAACAAAACCATCAAATAATTCATTCTTATCATAACGAACAGATCCAGTAAATTTGATACGCTCATCCATGAATTTCTTTTGAATTTGGGTATATAGGCCATATTCCTCATAGGGTATTGGACCATCAGTATCAGTGAATATTGTTCCCTGTGAATTCAATTCATACTCACGGTATGAACCACCAACTTGAATATCAGCAAAGTCCTTGGTTACATGGCTAAAGTTATAATTGGCATCTACATGGCGTAATTTTGTATTATCAATAAATCGTGCACCCGTAGTCAAATCCCCATCAGCAATTACAGAGTTGAAAGCACTTTGAAAAGCTGGAGTGCCCGGAACTAATCTGCCGGTATCTGCGGCAGCTCGTGCAGCAGCATGGGCCGTAGCATCATCCAATTGTACACCAGTCCCAACTCCAAGTTTTGCGCCAATATAGGTAGCGGCATAGTCACCAAACCAAGAAGCTTCACTGGGATCATTAGGGTTCGGAGCATCTCTTTTCCATTTACGGTTAACATTGATAGCCGCAAAACGAGTATCGTAAGAATCACCAGCGTTCTCCGAGGTGATATAACCCCTTACAAAAAAGTTGTTATTCTTGAATTCCAACTTATGCTGTTGTAAAGAAAAATTATTAATGTAATATCTATTGGCACCTTGATATATGGTAGCACCACGCCCAATTCTTCCGTTATAGATAATCTCAAAATCATCGGCGAAAGGTCTATAATGTACGGCCCCATCAAATTTTACACTTTCGGCATCATAACTGTTCAAATCGCGTTCAGCATAACCGGTCCTTGAAACCAACGCTGATCCCACGGTTCCAGAAGGTAAACCAGCCAATAGGTCAAAATTAAGTACCGTGGAAACCTCATCACCATAAATATTAAGCCCATCATAACCTGGATCAACTCTAGTAGCACCAGGGTTGTTTAAATCTTCCTCATTCACGGCATGCCAATCAGTACCCTCCATAAAAGAAAAACTTGCTTTCACGGCTAGTTTATCACTGAACGCATGGGCAGCCCTAATTCCAATATCATAATACTCATTATCCCCTGCTGCATCTTGTGAGGTAATTCCTGTTTTGAAATAACTGCTGATTCCTTGGAAATCAAAAGGATTTTTACTTCTCATAAAAAGAATACCGTTGAAGGCATTCGCACCATAAAGCGCAGATGATGCTCCAGGAAGAATCTCAACACTTTGCACATCCAAGTCGTTCATCCCCACTAAGTTACCCATCACAAAATTCAGCGCGGGTGAGGAGTTATCCATACCATCTACCAATTGCATAAATCGTGTATTGGCAAAACTCGCAAAACCCCTGGTATTTATAGATTGAAATGTTAAACTATTGGTATTGACATCAACACCTTTCAAATTTTCAAGACCTCCGTAGAAAGAAGCAGAAGTGGTATTTTGAATCTCCTTTAGTCCAAATCGTTCTATGGAAACCGGCGATTCGAAAAGTCTTTCCGGTGTTCTAGAAGCGGAAATGACAATTTCATCCAGAATTGTTGATGCTTCAGACAACACAATAGTCACCGTTTGATTGTTTGAAGTTATATTCTCTGTTTCATCGGTATAACCAATACTTGTTATTTTTAATTGAAATGGGGGAGTTTCAGAAGTTTGTAAAGTAAAATTACCATCAAAATCCGATACAGCTCCTATTGCCTTCCCGACAATAAGTACGTTAGCTCCTGGCACGGGTTCATTGTTTTGGTCAACAACATTTCCGTTGATAGTAGTTTGGGCGAAACCTATTGTGCCCAACATTAACAGGGATAAAAATAGTATCGTTCTCATTATAGTTTGTAGTTAAATTAGTTCTTTGCCAATATACAGATTTTTTTATATTGAAAATAAAAAAATAAAAAAATTATGCGCGCATAATAATATTTCTTCAATAAATCAGCTGAAATAATGCGTAATCTCTAAAAATCCAATAAAAAAGGCCATGATTTAAATCATGGCCTTAAATTATTAATTCCGGTATGAAATTTTATTCCACCGTAACAGACTTCGCCAAGTTTCTCGGCTGATCCACATTACATCCTCGCATTACCGCAATATGATAAGATAATAATTGTAAGGGTATGGTCGTTAATAGCGGTGTTAAGCTTTCTAAAGTTTCAGGAACTTCTATTACATGATCTGCTAAATCCCTAACCTGTTCATCCCCTTCTGTCACTACAGCAATGATTCTACCTTTACGTGATTTGATTTCCTGGATATTACTGACCACTTTTTCATAATGCCCCTTTTTGGTTGCAATTACAATTACAGGCATTTGCTCATCTATCAGAGCTATTGGACCGTGTTTCATTTCCGCTGCGGGATACCCTTCGGCGTGAATATAGCTAATCTCCTTAAGTTTCAAGGCGCCCTCAAGGGCTACTGGAAAATTATACCCCCTACCCAAATACAGGCAATTCGTGGAATCTTTATATACATCAGCGATAATCTCGACCAATGGATTTGATTCCAATGCCTTTTCAACCTTAGTAGGAATTGTTCCAAGTTCTGTTAAAAATTCACGGAAACGGGATTCTGAAAATTCACCTTTTTCCTTGGCCAATTTTAGGGCCATTAAGGTAAGGACAGTAATCTGCGTTGTAAATGCCTTTGTGGAAGCAACCCCAATCTCAGGACCTGCATGGGTATAAGCTCCTGCATCAGTTTCTCTTGCAATTGAGGAGCCTACGACATTGCAAACCCCAAAAACAAATGCGCCTTTTTCCTTAGCCAACTTTATAGCGGCCAAAGTATCTGCCGTTTCCCCTGATTGGGAAATGGCAATCAATACATCCTTATCGGTAATCACAGGATTTCTATACCTGAATTCCGATGCATATTCAACCTCGACAGGGATTCTTGCCAAATCTTCAAAAATATATTCCGCAACGAGTCCTGCATGCCAAGAGGTACCACAGGCAACGATGATAATTCTATTTGCATTAAGGAATTTCTCTAAATGTTCGTCAATTCCGGACATTTTAATAAGACCTTGGTCAGCCAATAATCGACCACGATAAGTATCTAAAATTGCCCTAGGCTGCTCATATATTTCCTTGAGCATAAAATGGTCGTATCCTCCTTTTTCAATTTCCTCCAAATTCATTTGAAGTTCCAAGATGTTGGGATAGGCAACAGCATCATCCTTGATTTTTCTCAGTTTTATTTCTTTTCCGAGTCTTATTATGGCCATTTCCCCATCTTCCAAGTAAACAGCGTTATTCGTAAATTCAATAAAAGGCGAAGCATCTGAAGCAATAAAAAACTCGTTTTCACCAATACCAATAGCCAAAGGACTTCCTAACTTAGCCACCACGATTTCATCGGGTTTTTTCTTATCGAAAACAGCAATGGCATAAGCGCCTACTGCTTGGTTAAGCGCAATTTGCACTGCTTTCCCCAACATAACCCCTTCCGTTTTCTGTACCTCTTCAATTAGATTCACCAAAACCTCGGTATCAGTATCAGAAGAGAAAGTATAACCTCTTTTTGTTAATTCTTTTTTTAAGGATTCGTAGTTCTCAATAATCCCATTATGGATTATCACCAAATCCCCAGAAGTGGAATAATGTGGATGCGAGTTCACATCGTTGGGAACACCATGTGTTGCCCAACGGGTATGGCCTATTCCCAGATTGCCGTTCAACGATATCGATGACTTAGACTTATTCTTTAAATCCTCGACTTTACCCTTGGTCTTAGAAAGGTTAATTTGAGAGCCATCAAAAAGTGCGACACCCGCACTATCATAACCCCTATATTCCAAGCGCTGAAGGCCTTTTATAATAATCGGATAGGCATCTCTATGCCCAATATACCCTACAATTCCACACATAATGTATTGTTTGTTAGATGGTCTTTATGTTATTCGTCACAAATGTACCGTAAAAGTTGAAAAATCTTTGAACTCTTAGATGTAAAACGCCAAAACTCTGTAAGTGGTATATTACCACTAAAATAAAGACTTAAATCTTGTTTTAGGGGATAGTATGCTATGTTTGTCGAAACTAATTTGCTTCTGTATAGAAGATTTCAAGCTTTAGCCTTTTGTCACCATTTTCAGGTAGTCCGCCAAAAAGTATGGTTCCTAAAGGGCTTAATGTTTGGGAAACAGGCAAATCAATTTCATTGCCATCAGACATCATTGCCTCATTAATTCCAATGAACTCAATGTCAGGTGTCAATGTGAGACCCAAAGAGCTGTTATTTAAATCCCTTACCAAGATATTATTGATATGCTCTGTAATTTTTACCGTATACTTTTCACCTTTGCCATCAGAAGATTTACTTATAACACCATCATAATTCTGGAAAGCCCCTAATAAAGGGATTGATGTTTGATCCGTACTTTCAGTACTTCTATTAAACAATGGTAAATTGTCTTCTGTATTATACAAGTATAATCGTAATGGTTCCAAAACATCGCCCACAACGTCAAGGGTTTCACGATCAACATAAAACACAAGATTTGCTTCATTGATTATCCAATTATTAGCTTTGATCTGATCAATCAGTGCTTGACCTTCAGTATCATCCTCAGCAAATAATTTTATTTCTGTAAAGGTTCCCGCTCCACCTTTTAGGTACAATTTTGAAGCGTTTTCCCCCGTGTTTAAAGCATCTCCAATATTTGCAGGATAAATTTCATCATTCAATGTATTAATTGCATTTCCTCTTACAAAACCATTTTGCTCTACCAATGATGACAAAACAAATTGGGCATTCTCAGTTATTATTTCATCGTCTGAAGTATCAGTTGGAGTCTCATTTGTATCTACCTTATTATAGTGATAATACACAGTAATTGCCATATTCTTCATATCTAACAACATCATTACATCATCAGAAATTGTAGTAGTGGAAAGATGTATGCCTCTAACAAAATCATTGAAATTTGCTTGGCTCAACAATTCTGTGTCGCCTTCCTTATCGATTAGATTTTCTTGAAAAAAAGCTTTATCCAATGCGACTCTTATTCCAGGATCTAAAATGGCCTTTTGCTGTGATTCATCAATATCTGCGGTTGAAGAATTGTCAAATTGGTCCAATAATAACTGATTATCAGTGATAGCATAATCGCCTTCAAAAAAAACGTCAGAAACAAAATTTGGGGAAAACTGTTGTGATGAGTAATACTCTTGTGCTTCTTGAAAATTGGTATTTGGATCCAAATCCCTTAAAAAATAAGTTGACCGCTCTACCTTTAGATGAAAAGATGTTTCAATTTTACTATTAAACACTTCACTATTGACATAAATGCTATCTACATCTACTTTTTTAGAAAAATTGTTGGCAACGAAATCCTCATCATCAACAGAGTCTGCTACTAAAGGGTTGGTACCACTTACACGCTCCTCATTGTCAGTAAAACCATCACCGTCAGTGTCACTATTAGCATCTTCAGGGTCAATATCATACTCATCTGCAACTCCATCGCCATCCAAATCTCCTTTCGGGTTCTTTAAAAAAGGTATATATAAATAAACCGAATCAACTATTTCGACCTCAGGAATAGAACTTATATTATCATCATTTTCCCAATTATCCTCATCTTCTTGTGAAAACACCCCAAAATTTGGGCTTACGGCAGTCAATAATAGTTGTGAGGTTATACTTGCTTCTGTCTTACCATAAATTGGGTCATTATAAACGCCTAATTGGTAAATTGGTAATTGGTTGGTTCTTACAGCCTCAATTTTACTACTATATGCAAAAACGTCAAATTCTGCACGATCTGTTTTGAAAGGTTCACCACCTATTACTTCTGCGCCAATAGTCGTAAAATCTTCTTCACAGGAAACAAATGCAATAACAAGTAAAAATCCTGTAAGAACAGGAAATTTGAATCTCTTAAAAAAACTCATTTGGATTATTTTAAAACTTCAGTGTTATAAAAATTGGCATATGCTTCTTCAAAACCTTGCAAAGGAACAAATGGCAACACGGGTTTTTCTAGGTTGGATATATGGTTTTGTAATTCTTCCGGAATTTCTTCCGCGGCTAAAATAACAGCATCAGAAAAATTTACCGCTACTTTTAACAAATTATTATAGGTAGGTGCGTTTAGTACGTCGAAACTTTCTTCCGGTATACCATCAAAGGCTATTTTCTTGACCATGTCTTTATCAAGCTCTCCTTCAAAACCTTGGCCATATACCGAAGTGACAATTTTGCTATCTGCGAACAAGGGTTCATCAGCATAGTATTTCTTTAGGTATAAGGGTAAAAGGGATGCCAGCCAACCATGAACATGAATAATATCAGGAGACCAGTTCAATTTTTTAACGGTTTCAACAACGCCCTTTGCAAAGAAAATGGCCCTCTGGTCATTATCTTCAAAAAGATTCCCATCAGCATCGGCAAAAGTTGCCTTTCTTTTAAAATACTCTTCATTATCAATAAAATATACCTGTATACGCTCTTTAGGTATTGAGGCCACTTTGATAATCAATGGCATATCCATATCATTAATGACAAGATTCATCCCTGATAAGCGAATCACTTCATGAAGTTGATGTCTACGTTCATTGATATTCCCATACCTAGGCATAAAAATCCTGATTTGACCGCCATTACTATTGACCATCTTTGGGGTTTCATATGACATTAAGGAAACTTCGTTCTCTGGAAGGTAGGGGACTAATTCTGAAGATACAAACAATATCTTTTTACCATTCATAAAAGCAATATTTTATTTATCCTGCAAAGGTAGCTGCAAAATTACAAAAATTATGCAGATTAGCAGTATTTATAGTAAGTTTGCTCGCTTTTAAATGAAACATATGTTGTTGATCAAAACCAGAGAACAATTAATTGCACATCTTTCAACTTTTAAAGCAAAGCATAGTCTTGGTCTAGTACCTACTATGGGGGCTTTGCATATAGGTCATGCAGCACTGGTTAACAGGGCTGTTGAAGAAAACAATGCCGTAGTGGTCAGTATTTTTGTTAACCCTACGCAATTCAATAATACAGCTGATTTAGAAAAATATCCTCAGACCTTAAAGGCCGATATTGAAGTCCTTGAAAGAATATCAAAAGATATTATTGTATTTGTGCCAAGTATTGATGAAATGTATTCAGAAGAAGTAAAATCAGTTAATTATGATTTTGGTGGATTGGAAAATATCATGGAAGGAGCCTTTAGGCCTGGCCATTTTGATGGAGTGGGTACCATTGTGGAATCCTTATTGACCCTTGTTAAACCTGACAAAGCATATTTTGGTGAGAAAGACTTTCAGCAACTTCAGATTATCAGAAAACTTACCAAAATCAGAAAAATACCGGTAAATATTATTGGCTGCCCAATAGTGAGGGAAGCTAACGGATTGGCGTTTAGCTCGAGGAATGAACGACTATCAAATAATAGTCGAAATGAGGCTGCATTTATATATAAAATCCTAAAATCTGCCAAGAAAATATTTGGCACGAAAAGTGCTAAGAATGTAAAGGATTGGGTGACCGAACAATTTGAGCAACATCCTGATTTGGAACTTGAATATATAGAGATTACCCAAGCCAAAACATTAAAACCTGTTATAAAAAAACAAAAAAATAAAAAATATAGAGCCTTTATTGCCGTTTATGCCGATGGCGTACGACTAATAGATAACATAGCCCTTAATTAATTAACTTTGTCCCATGCAAATAGAAGTTGTAAAATCTAAAATACACCGTGTAAAAGTTACCGGCGCAGACCTTAATTATATTGGTAGCATAACCATAGATGAGGATTTGATGGATGCTGCAAACATTATTCAAGGCGAAAAAGTACAGATAGTGAACAATAATAATGGTGAACGGTTAGAAACCTATGTTATTCCAGGACCTAGGGGCAGTGGCGAGCTTACCTTAAACGGTGCAGCGGCGCGGAAGGTCGCGGTTGGCGACATACTGATATTGATAACCTATGCCAGAATGGATATCGAGGAAGCTAAAAAATTTAATCCAGCATTGGTATTCCCCAATGAGGAGACCAATTTGTTAAACTGATTTTTTGACAACACCCTTAAAAAAAACCTTAAAAATCATACTCCCAATTGCCTTGGGAGTTTTTTTGGTTTGGTATTGGTACAATTCAACCTCAGCAGAAGATAGGGAGCAAATCGTCTATCATATAAAAGAAGCAGATCTATTTTGGGTAGGATTCTCGGTTCTCTTGGGAGTTTTAGCTTATATCTCAAGGGCAATAAGATGGAATTATCTTTTAAAGCCACTTGGCTATCAACCAAAACTGAGCAATAATCTATTCATAGTCTTAATATCTTATTTCACAAATCTAGGAATACCCCGATCAGGTGAAATCTTGCGGGCCACAGCACTGGCAACCTATGAAGACGTTCCCTTTGAGAAAGGCTTTGGTACAATTGTAACCGAAAGGGTTGTGGATGTTATCATGCTTTTGAGCATCATTGCAACAACACTTCTTTTGCAAACAGACATAATCGTTGAGTTTCTTCAAAACAAAGGATTCAATTATAAGAGCATTCTTTTGCTCGTGGTTGCCGGAATTATTGGAGCGCTGATCTTCATTCTTTTTATAAAAAGGTCTTCAACCAAGATTGCCATTAAAATCAAAGGCTTTGTGAAAGGACTATTAGACGGTGTATTGAGCATTTTTAAAATGGAGAACAAATGGGCATTTGTATTTCACACTTTATTCATTTGGGCATGTTACATTGGTATGTTTTGGGTCATTAAATACACGGTTTCAGAAACTGTTGGCCTTACAATCAGTCAATTATTGGTAGCATTTGTCGCTGGCGCCTTTGCCATGACCGCTACAAATGGCGGTATTGGCCTCTACCCTATTGCAGTGAGCAAAGCATTGGCCATTTTCGGTATCAGCGCGGTATCAGGTGATGCCTTTGGTTGGATCATGTGGATTTCACAGACAGCTATCATCGTGGTATTCGGGGCAATATCTTTTCTATTATTACCGTTATTGAACAGAAACCGGTAGCTACCACTGTTACTATAATTCTGTTTTATGCAACGTATTCTTTTTCTTCTGGCCGTTCTTTTTTGTTTTGGCCTTAATGCCCAGATAACCAAGGAGATATTTGAATCTTTTAAACTTCAGGAAAGAAGGGATGTCAGTTATTATTTTCCTGAAGAATACGATAAAGATAAAAAGCACCCACTCATTGTGGTTTTGGATGCCGATTACCTTTTTGAACAGGTAGTGGCCACTGCCAAGTTCTATAGTAAATTCCACGGAATGCCAGAATCAATAATTGTAGGTATTCATCAGAGTAAGGAAAGTATTCGTTTTGATGATTGTGCTTTCGATAAGGAAACAGGGTTGCCTTCTGAAAAGGGCAACAAGTTTTTTGAATTTTTGGGCATGGAAATCATTCCGTATCTTGATTTAAATTACAATACAGCCCCTTTCAAAATGATCGTGGGTTATGATATAACCGCTAATTTTGAAAACTATTGGTTGTTCAAGGATAATTCACTTTTTAACGCCTATATCAATATTTCGCCCACTTTGGCGCCCAACATGGAAATTCACGTGCCCTCTAGATTGGAGGCTATGAACCAACAAATTTTCTATCAATTGATCGTCGAGGGTGAACAAAGCAAACAAACCCCAAGAATCATGGCGATGAACAATGCCATCAAAGCCATAAATAAAGAGAATCTTCATTACTATTTTGATGAATATCCAGCGGCCGATCATATTTCAATTGCTACCTATGGCATTGGAAAAGCATTCGATAATATGTTTGGCATGTTCAAACCAATTAGTCCAAAGGAATACAAAACCCAGATATTGACTTCCGATGAACCCGTTTTCAATTATCTAGAGAACAAGTACAAAACCATCGAAGATCTCTTTGGAATCAAGAAACCTGTAGACCTGAATGATGTAATGGCAATTTATGCCGGGACCCGTAAAAAAGAGGATTTTGAATCCTTAAAACCTTTATCGGATTTATGTAAGATTGAATTTCCAGGAACCATGTTAGGATTTTATTTTGAGGGTGAATATTATGAGCAATTGGGCGAGCCCAAAAAAGCGATGCGTACCTTTGAAAAGGCTTTTGGCATGGATGAAATTGATTTCCTCACTAAAGAAATGGCTCTTGAAAAAATTGATGCCCTGAAGGCCGATTTCGGTTTCTAAATTTCTGCTCAGAAAAACGATAATCAATTAACTTTTTTAAAAGTTTACTTTATCTTTAGCCAGAACCAATAAAAAGGTAATGGCCAAAACCAAAACTGCATTTTTCTGCCAAAACTGTGGCACCCAATACGCCAAATGGGTGGGGCAATGTTCTGCCTGTAAAGAATGGAATACCGTAGTTGAAGAGGTCATTCAAAAAGAAGAGAAAAAAGGTTGGAAAAAACCTACGAATAGCTCTAAAAAAATAGCAAAACCATTACGGGTCAATGAAATAAGTACAGATTCAGAACTGCGGTTAAACACCTTTGACTTAGAGTTCAATCGTGTTTTAGGGGGCGGACTTGTTCCGGGTTCATTGGTTTTATTGGGTGGTGAGCCAGGTGTTGGCAAAAGTACGCTACTGCTTCAAATTGCATTAAAACTGCCCTATAAAACGCTCTATGTTTCGGGTGAGGAAAGCCAGAAACAGATTAAGATGCGGGCAGACCGTATTCTTCCCAACAGTGAAAACTGTTATATCCTTACGGAAACAAAAACCCAAAATATCTTTCAACAGATTGAAGCAATGGAACCTGATATCGTGGTCATAGATTCCATTCAGACTTTGCATTCCGATTATATTGAGTCTGCTGCCGGAAGCATTTCCCAAGTTAGGGAATGTACCGCAGAGCTAATCAAATATGCCAAGGAAACCAATACCCCGGTTATATTGATTGGTCATATAACCAAAGACGGTTCTATTGCTGGACCAAAAATCTTGGAGCATATGGTAGATACCGTACTTCAATTTGAAGGAGATCGCAATTACGTATACCGAATTCTTCGAGCCCTTAAAAACCGATTTGGTTCAACCGCAGAACTAGGCATCTATGAGATGCAGGGTAGCGGCCTCAGGGAGGTAAACAATCCATCTGAAATACTGATTTCAAAAAACGATGAAGGTCTAAGTGGCACTGCCATTGCATCGACTGTAGAAGGCATGCGGCCTTTGATGATTGAAATTCAAGCTTTGGTAAGTACTGCAGTTTATGGCACGCCCCAGCGTTCAACAACCGGTTACAATGCCAAAAGATTGAATATGTTGTTAGCGGTTTTGGAAAAACGAGCCGGATTCAAATTGGGCGCGAAAGATGTTTTTCTGAACATTACAGGAGGAATCTCTGTTGATGACCCAGCCATTGACCTTGCCGTAATAGCAGCTATTCTTTCGAGTAACGAGGATATCCCCATTGAGAAAGGTGTTTGTTTTGCAGCTGAAGTTGGTTTGGCCGGTGAAATTAGACCTGTACAACGCATTGAACAACGCATTCTCGAGGCCGAAAAGTTGGGTTTTAACTCCATTTATGTTTCCAAAAACAATAAAATCGGTCTAAAAAATCCAAAAATCAACATTGAGCTTGTTGCTAGGATTGAGGATGTTGTGAGAGGATTGTTTGGCTAACGTTTATCTCGCATGATTCTGGCAAATACCAAAATAATCAGTACGACTACAATTATCAAAGCAAGCTGTCCGAAACCTATTCCCAAAAAATACATATCATTTAATTTAAGGTGAAGGATTAGGGATTTCGTTATGTATGGCATTAATGTCCTTTAATAGCTCAGCACTTAGTTCAACATCAATACTACCAATATTTTCCTTGAGCTGATCCATTGTGGTCGCCCCAATAATGGTACTGGTCACAAAAGGCCTAGTATTCACAAATGCCAAAGCCATTTGTGCCAATGATAAGCCATGCCTGTTGGCAAGATCAAAATATTTTTGGGTGGCTTTTGTCGCATTTCCTCCTCCGTATCTATTATAATTTGGAAATAGGCTAATTCTAGATTTATCAGGAAGTTTACCTCCCAAATACTTACCACTTAATACGCCGAACCCCATTGGGGAATATGCAATTAACCCAATATTTTCCCGAATTGCAATTTCACTTAGTCCCGTTTCAAACTGCCGATTTAAAAGACTAAAGGGGTTTTGAATGGTGATCATCCTAGGTAGACTTGGATGAACCTTACTTTCCTCTAAAAAGCGCATAGTGCCCCAAGGAGTCTCATTGGAAATACCAACATGTCTAATTTTTCCTTCACGTATCAAATCCCGTAAAGTCTCCAATACCTGATGAAAGTTATCTTGCCAATGGTCGGTGACATCGTGATTATAATCGCGGTCCCCAAAATAATTGGTAGAACGTTCTGGCCAGTGCAATTGATAAACATCTATATAATCGGTTTTCAGACGCTCCAAGCTGCCTTCAACAGCACTGATAATAGAATCCCTCGAAAAACCCGTCGTTCTTATCCATTTAGTAAAATCATCGTTCCCAGCGATTTTAGAACCCAAGATAATTTGATCCCTATTCCCGTTTTTCTTAAACCAATTACCAATAATTTTTTCGGTATGGGCATAACGGTCAGAATGTGCAGGAATGGGATATAGTTCCGCGGTATCAAAAAAATTGATGCCTTGGTCAACGGCATAATCCATCTGCTCATGACCTTCGGTTTCAGTATTCTGATTGCCCCAAGTCATGGTTCCCAAACATATTTTACTTACTTCAATATCGGTATGTGGTAAGTTGGTATAAATCATTCCGCGTGTCGTGCTTTTTTATTTTCAATCTGCAAAATTACGAATATTATATCCTGAATAAGAGCTTGTCAATCAATTATCCCAATTCCACCAAAATGGGGCAATGATCGCTATGCTTGGCATTCGATAATATTACCGATCGTTTTAATCGGCTTTCCAATGGTTCGCTCACCATACCATAATCCAGACGCCAGCCCTTATTGTTATTTCTGGCATTGGCACGGTAGCTCCACCACGTATAATTATGGGGTTCTTTGTTCAAATGCCTAAAACTGTCAATGAATCCGCTTTTCATGAAATTGCCAATCCATTCCCGTTCTACGGGTAAAAATCCAGATACCTTTTTGTTGCGGACTGGATCATGGATATCGATTGCCTCATGGCAAATATTGTAATCCCCAAGGATAATAAGATTTGGATGTTTCTTTTTTAGTTGATCAATATAGCGCTGGAATTCGGCCATATAGTTCAATTTAAAATCCAATCGGTCCATATTCGTTCCCGATGGTAAATAAAGACTCATGATGGAAACTCCGTTAAAATCGGCACGAAGGTTCCTTCCCTCAAAATCCATATAAGCTATACCCGTGCCATATTCCACATGGTCTGGTTTGTTTTTTGATAAAATGGCAACACCACTATATCCCTTTTTTTGGGCACTGTACCAATAGTTGTTGGCATAGCCTGCCTCTTCGAACAAGGAAAGATCCAATTGCTCTTTCATGGCCTTTATTTCCTGTAAGCATATTACATCGGGGTCAGTGGCTTTCAACCAATCTAAAAATCCCTTGTTAATAGCAGCGCGAATACCGTTTACGTTATATGAGACTATTTTCACTTTTCCAAATTTGGCCTAAAATTAAGGAATGTTTTTTGTTCCTTTGACTGTATTCTACGCTTATCTAAAATTCCTGATTATTTTATCCAAAGCAACAATTCATTTATACTTTTACCACTTTGGAACAGGATTTGATTCTTATTTGGAATATAAAAACTTAGGGCAATGAAAAATCTTTGTGCAATAATCGTATTATTAAGTGTTGGTCTAGCAAATGCCCAGGCCTATCCAAGATTCAATAACAACAATGAACTCAAATTCAATATTGGTCTGTTTTTGGCCAGTAGTACGGTCGAAGGTTCTTATGAGTATTTTTTCAATGAGGATACTAGTATTGGTGGAACACTATATTTTGATGATGATGCCATGGATTATAACGGTAATTTTGGTATTGGCCCTAACTTAAGGGCTTATTTTGGTTATGTGCCCAGAAGCGGATTCTTTGCTGAGGCCTTCGGCCTATATTATACAGGTGAGGATGAAATCCCGGACAACAATCTTGGGGTTCGGAACAATGATTACAGTACCACTGCTTTAGGGTTAGGTGTTGGGAACAAATGGGTGACCCAAAGTGATAGATTTAGTATTGAGGTTAGTGCGGGATTGGGAAGAAATGTAAACCCTGAGGTTTTTCAGGATACCTTTATGTTTCGTGCCGGTTTTTCTTTAGGATTTAGGTTTTAATACATTTGTTATATGAAAAAATTATTCCCATACACTGTTCTTTTGATCTTCTGCGCCAATTTCATGCAAGCCCAAAATGGCGAAAATGATGTTCAAGGTCGGAATGAAATAAAACTCAATGCTTCTAACCTCATCGCTTTCACCTTTTTGGATGTATCGTATGAAACCCTGTTGAATGATGAGTCTTCATTGGGTTTGGGCGTTTTGGTCAATGTAGGGGACGACAACTTTCTAGATGAATATAGAACCTTTTCCTTAACACCATATTACCGACAGTATTTCTCTAAAAAATACGCCAAAGGTTTTTTCGTTGAGGGATTTGGAATGCTTAATTCAGGAAAAGAAGAGTATTATGTTTACGACGATATCAATGGAACAGACTATGTTACCGACGATAAATACACTGATTTTGCGTTGGGTATTTCGGTAGGCGGTAAGTTTGTGACTCAAAGAGGGTTCGTTGCGGAAATTTATGGGGGTCTTGGTCGAAACTTAATTGGAGGGAATCAATACTTTTCTGAAGTAGTAGGCCGCGGCGGTATCTCTATTGGCTATCGATTTTAAAGCCCATAAACCAATTAATTTCAATCTACATCCTCGAACTTGATATCAGCCATTCTGGTTTGTTTATCAATCTCAAAATCGCGCATATCGTCGTTCTTAAATCGCAAGGACTTATATCCCATATCCATAAGGGCGTAGTTTGACTTCTTTACTGACTTTTTGAGTTCAACATCTACTCCCAGATTGTTGTTTTGCAATTGCAAAATCCTCAATTCAGGCAATGCGAATATTTCTTCGGGCACATCCCCCTTTAGGTTGTTTTCTGAGAGTACAAGTCGATTTAGATTTATCAATTGCCCCAAGCTTTTGGGCAAATGACCGTCAAACTTATTATTGCCCAGTTCCAATCCTTTCAACTGTATTAAATCACCTATAGCATTAGGAATCTCACCTTGGATGGCATTATTTGATAAAACGAATAATCTTATGTTGATCAATTTACCAATACTCGAAGGCAAAGTTCCCGAAAGCTCGTTATCATATACATCCAAAACCTCTAAAGACCTCATATCCCCTATATTTTCAGGAATTGATCCTGTAAGGTTATTTTTTCCCAACCTTAGAATTTTTAATTTTTGCAAGTTTGTAATTTCGGATGGTATCTCTCCGTGGAGTTGATTAAAAGCTATATTCAATATTTTGAGGTGTTTCAACTTACCAATAGAAGCGGGTAATTGTCCAATTAGCTTATTGTTGAATAAATTGAGACCAACGACATGGTCATTTTTAATTTCTACACCATGCCAAGTGCTAATTGGCTGATCCAATTGCCAAGAATTCGTCCAGTTCTCCCCATGGGTGTTCATAAACAATTCCAAAAGTACCTCTTTTTCTATCTCAGATACCTTGGCATTCATCGTAGAAACGACCAATAAGAAAACAATGAAACAGGTTTTTTTCATATAAATGGCTTAACACAATTGACCTAAAGAAAGTTCCTTATTGTAACAATCTAGTCCTTTCACTACCTTATGTTGCTAAAGTAACGCGGAATCCCATAAGTTTATTGTAAGTCAACAAGGTTGTAAAAGTAATTGGAATTGTTTTGACCCCCTGTAATTTGCAGGGCATAACAGGGATTAGTATATTCTTTTTAGCCGTTCTACAAGTTTATGGTAATTTTTAAATTCCTTTTTTCTTCCTATTCAAAAACTCCATTGAAGTTTTATTTTAATACGTAATTTAGCAGCCTATCTTCCCGCTATGAGATTATTTGCTTTTGTTTTTCTATTATTTTTTACCATCACCTCATCGATTGCCCAGGAAACCATTTTCAATGATAGTATTACCCAATTGAACGAGGTGGTGCTTTTGGACTCCTTAAAACCCAAACAGGCAACAGGCATCGTACCCTCAAAAGTAATTGGCGCCAAGATTTTTCAGAATTACAGTCCTGCGGATATTGTTTCCTCAATGAACCAAATATCTGGTGTCTATGTACTTTCCGGAGCCCTTAATACCAACCGGATTACCATTCGTGGGGTAGGTGCCAGAACCCTTTTTGGGACCGATAAAATTAGATTGTACTACAATGAAATCCCGGTTACCAATGGTACCGGTTTTTCAACCATTGAAGCCTATGACCTCGAGAATATGAATTCGATTGAAGTCATCAAAGGGCCTAAAGGAACTGCTTTTGGGGCAAATTTGGGCGGTACAATCATCTTGAACCCCAAAGAAGCCTTATTGGAATCTACCACATTACGAAATAATTTCACTCTTGGCTCTTACGGTTTGATCAAAAACAGCCTTGGTTTTACCCATGCTGATAATAAACTATCCTTGGAACTGCGTTACGGACATATGACCATAGATGGTTATCGAGAGAACAACCGCTATGAACGAGATGGCATATTATTGAATACAGCTTATAAAATCAATTCGAAAAACAAGATTGCATTCCTTTTGAATTATATAGATTATACAGCCCAAATAGCCAGCTCAATAAGCCAGAGTGCCTTTGATGAAGATCCTACCCAAGCGGCATTTACCTGGAATGCTGCCAAGGGTTTTGAGGCCAACAAATATACCTTGGCGGGACTTTCCTATTCCCATGCCTTTAATCAGAAACTCTCGAATACCACAAGTGTCTTTTATACCTATTTAGACCATTACGAGCCACGGCCTTTTAACATTTTGGACGAATTCACCAACGGTTATGGGTTTAGAACACGTTTCTTGGGTAGCTTTAAAATAAAGGAACACCATGGCGAATATTCCTTTGGGACTGAACTTTATAAAGACAATTATAATTGGGGCACTTTTGAGAATTTGTATGAAGCTAATAATGGCAACGGAAGCCTACAAGGCAATGCATTGAGTGATAACCAGGAGTTCAGGACACAGTTCAATGCCTTTGGCACCTTGACCTTGCCTTTTGCCAGTTTTTTTTCAGCCCAATTGGGCTTGAATATCAACAAGACCAAATACGATTTTAGGGATATGTTCAATACCGGTCTAGAAAATACAAGCGGAAAACGCAGTTTTGATGTCTTTTTTTCACCCAGTCTAAATTTGAACTATACTTTTTATCCGAAACAGCGCATTTATTTGAACATAAGTCGAGGCTACTCCAACCCCAGTCTGGAAGAGACGTTGACCCCAGAGGGAGTTATAAACCCTGATATTGCCCAAGAAACTGGCACCAATTATGAGCTGGGAAGCCAATTGTCCTTGGACAATAACAATTTAAAAGTTGAAGTTGCCCTGTATCGAATGGCCATCAAGAATCTTCTGGTAGCCCAACGCGTAGGAGAGGATGAATTTATAGGAAAAAATGCCGGAAGCACCAAACATCAAGGAATTGAGTTGGATTTGAACTATAAGTTGACCCTAGGCCCAAAATTTCAAATAACCCCTTTTATTAGTTACTCCTACAGTAACCATAAGTTTGTGGAATTCATTGATGGGGATGATGACTTTTCGGGCAACCCTTTGACTGGAGTTCCCAAACATAGATTGAATACAGGGTTACAAATGCAATGGCGAAACGGACTCTATTGGAACACCACCCACCAATATGTAGGCAAAATACCCTTGACAGATGCCAACACCTTATCCAGTGCATCCTATAATTTATTGAATACCCGAATGGGTTATAAAAAACAACTATCCCATACCATCACTATTGGTTTTGATTTTGGAATTAACAACCTAACCGATACCCATTACGCCCAGTCAGTTTTGATCAATGCATCTAGCTTTGGTGGGCGCGCCCCTCGTTATTTTTATCCTGGTAATGACCGAAACTTTTATGGAAGTCTGCTCTTGAATTATCGCCTATAATAGTTCTTTTATTATAGCTTTTTTGATTAACTTGGTTTTATAAGTATTGATAGCATCAATAACTATATCCCTTTGTTGCCATTCATTGTGGTGACCAAAATAAATTCTTAATAGTATGAAACATGTATTTGTTCTAATGATAATTATGTTAATAAATTCGGGAGCATCTACTCTACTTGCCCAACAGGATATTTTTATTAAAGACTATATAGAGCGATTAGAGAATTCAAGAAAATATTTACTTATAGTAGCGGAAACTATGCCAGAAGAAAAGTATGGATTTAAAGCTTCCAAAGAGTCATTGACTTTTGCTGAAAACTTAATGCATATTGGATATGCAATGGATTGGCACAGTCAATCACTATTAGGCGGAAGAGAATCTAGGGACTGGAAAACGGATACCACATTTAAGGTTGGTGAGAAATCTAAAGAAGAAATGATTGAGACCATTGATAATACATTCGATGAAGCTATAAAATTGATTAAACAATTTGATCCAATTAAATTTAATGACGAGCTGGACTATTTTGGATTGAATAGGACAAAAAGACAAATTTTCTTATTACTAGCTGATCATATAACTCATCACAGAGGACAAAT
>Ga0316189_10000630_pt1 | contig 35186 bp, 34 predicted proteins | sample LowCovwburrow_MG_FD_204930 | JGI IMG/M metagenome (GOLD analysis project Ga0316189, IMG submission 204930) | Coastal sediment microbial communities from Maine, United States - Lowes Cove worm burrow | ecosystem: Environmental > Aquatic > Marine > Coastal > Sediment | place: USA: Maine...
CGCGGTGCCAGTTCGACCAATAGAGCTTGCCGATCAGCGCCTCCCGATTGAGGTCGGCCCCCTGATGCTCGAGCATCCGCAGAGCGTTGACCCGCATCACCTTGAGTCCGATCCAAGCATCCGCGAGGCGTTGACGGATGAGTGGGTCCTTGGAGGCGCCGGTCTGCTTCGCGGTCTCGACGACTTCCTCGAACTCTTGCTGGAAGAGGTACTGCTGCCCGAGCGTGGAGGCGCCTCGCTCGAAGGCGAGGGTGCCCATGCCGACCTTCCAGCCATTGTTCACGCCACCCACCACGTGGTCTTTGTGAGCCTTGGCACCGTCGTAGAAGACTTCGGCGAACTCAGCGCTGCCGCCCATCTGCTTGATGGGTCGGATCTCGATACCGTCTTGGTTCATCGGAACGAGGATGTAGCTGATGCCACGGTGCTTTGGCGCATCTGGGTCGGTCCGGCACATCACGAAGCACCAATCCGAATACTGCGCCCCCGACGTCCAGATCTTCTGTCCCTCGATGACCCATTCGTCACCGACCAAGCTCGCCTTTGTCTGCACGTTAGCGAGGTCGGACCCAGCGCCGGGCTCGGAGTAGCCCTGACACCAGATCTCTTCACCGGCCACGATCGGCGGCAGGAAGCGCTTCTGTTGCTCGGGCGTGCCGAAGTGAATCAACGTTGGGCCAAGCAGCGTCTCGCCGATGTGACCGACGTTCCCCGGTCCGTTGGCGCGCACGTACTCCTCGTTGAAAATCGCCTCTTCCTTGATGGTGCAGGCGCGGCCTCCGAACTCCTTCGGCCAGCCGATGCAGTTCCAGCCTGCGGCGCCCATGACCTTGCCCCAGGCAATGCGCTCTTCGACGTACGAGTCTTGATCGCCCGACGCCCCGCGTCCTCGAAGGTCCTTGAAGGGGCCGCCCAGCTGCTCTTCGAGCCAGGTGCGAGCTTCCTCGCGGAACGCTTCTTCTTCTTTGGTCAGCTGCAGTTCCATCACAACCCCATCTGTTGGGCGACTCGCTCGCGGTGGAAGGAGGGCTCTCCGAGCAGCACCTCGGCAGCCTTGGCGCGCTTGAAATAGAGGTGCGCAGCGTGTTCCCACGTAAAGCCAATGCCGCCGTGGATTTGAATGTTTTCCGCGGCGCAGTGAAACAAGGTGTCCGAGCAAAACGCCTGAGCGCTCGAGGCCGCTTCGCGAAGGTCGGGCTCGTCTTGGGCGGCGAGCGCACTTGCGTAGAATGCAGCGGAGCGCGCCGACTCGATCATCGTGAGCATGTCGGCGCACTTGTGCTTGATCGCCTGGAAAGAGCCGATCGCACGCCCGAACTGCTTTCGCACCTTCGCGTATTCGACCGAGGTATCGAGGCACATCTCGGAGGCGCCGACCTGCTCGGCAGCGAGGGCGATCCTGGCGAGGTCGAGGGTTCGCTCGCAGGCATCCCAGCTTCGGCCCTCTTCGCCGAGCAACGCGTCGGCAGGAACGCTGACCCCGTCCAGATCGATTGCGGCAAGACGCCTCGTTTGATCCATCGTCGGCGTCCACGAGCGGGCGAGCCCCTTGGCATCGCCTGGAACCGCGAAGAGACTCACGCCCTCGGCGCCCCTGCTCTTGTCGGCTCGCGCGGCGACGATGACGAGGTCGGCGGTGTGCCCGTCCACCACGAAGTGCTTGCTTCCCCGAAGCACGTAGTCGCTTCCTTGCCGGGAGAACGTGGCTTCGATCGTGTCCGCGCCGAGGCGCCGGTTTCTCTCTTCGTAGGCGAGTGTCGCGGTGAGCTCACCGGCGGCGATAGGGGGCAGATACCGTTCTCTCAACGAGTCGCTCGACCCTAGGAGAAGGGCATTCGCACCAAGACACACGGTTGAGAAGAAGGGCGCGCAGAGCAGCGCCCGCCCCATTTCCTCCATCAGGGGATGAAGGTCGAGGTAGCTCATTCCCAGGCCGCCGTACTCTTCCGGGATCGTCAGCGCAGTCCAGGCGAGGTCCTCGGAGAGCTGCTGCCACACGGCGGGGTCGTACCCGCGCTCGGTCTCCATCGCGGCCCGGACGCGTTCCTCGGACGATTCGACCTCGAGAAAACGGCGTGCGGACCGTCTCAGCTCGTTCTGGTCCTCTGAGAACGTGAACTCCATTTGGTTACTCTCCTCGATTCACGGTGGCGGCCGACAAGAACGCCGGAGTCTCGCCGCCGCCATGAAGCAGCAGGTTCGCGCCGCTCACATATGCGGATAGCGGCGAGGCGAAGAAGAGGCACGCCCCAGCGATGTCGCTTGGGGTCCCGAGACGCTTGAGCGGCACCGTATCCGCCACGCGAGCGATCCCCGCGTCGTCTCCAAAGTGAAGGTGTGCCTGTTCGGTCCGAATGAGGCCGGCGGAGATCGCGTTGACGCGAACCTTCGGAGCCCACTCGATGGCGAGCGTTGCAGAGAGATTGATCAGCCCGGCCTTCGCCGCGCCATAGGCAGCCGTGCCAGGAGAGGGTCGAACGCCCGACACGCTGGCGATGTTCACGATCGAGCCGCCGCTCTCCTGCTGCTGCATGATTCGGTTGGCATGCTGCGCGCAATGCAACGCGGCCGTGAGGTTTAGCTGGATCACCTTCTCGGAGAACCGTGGCGACGCGGTGGCGGCTTCGGCGAAGGGGGCGCCTCCAGCATTGTTGACGAGGACATCGAGGCGGCCGAAACGCTCCGCGACAGCGTCGACCAAGGCTTCCACTTCAGCTGGGTCGCGAACGTCGGCTGCGAAGAAGGCCGCGGTCTTTCCGTCCGCTGATGGCAGGTCCTCGGGATTCTTTCTGCCGCACACCGCGACGTCTGCACCTGCTGCCAGGAACGCCTCGGCGATGCCTCGCCCGATCCCGCGACTGCCGCCGGTGATCAGCGCAACTCGGCCACTGAAGTCGAGCGCGGTCTTCACGTGCCGTACACCTTTACGAGCGGCTGTGCCTTGCCGAGCAGGTCCTCGATGGCCGCGCCGATTTCGGCTGCCTCCCAGCGCTTGCCGATGTCGACGGTCTGTTCGCGACGGTAGCCATCGAACGCCGTGATCGTACCTCCGAACACCTCCCATACGCGCCCGGTCACCGCGCGCGACTCTGTACTCGCGAGCCAAGCGACGAATGGAGAGACGTTTGCGGGGTCGTTCTCGTCGAACCCTTCATCGGGCGCCTTCATGGCGTCGGCGAATGCACCCTCGGTCATGCGCGTGCGTGCGATCGGACAGAGCGCGTTGGCCGTGATGCCGTATCGACCGAGCTCGGCGGCCTGAACCAGGGTCAAAGTCGCGATGCCCGCTTTCGCGGCCGAGTAGCTCGATTGCCCGACGCTGCCGAGCACACCGGCGCCGGAGCTCGTATTGATGATGCGCGCGTCGACTTCTTCTCCTGCCTTGACCTGAGCGCGCCAGTATGCGGCGGCGTGCCGCGCTACGCAGAAGTGACCTTTGAGGTGTACGCGAATCACGGCGTCCCATTCCTCCTCGGAGCAGCTCACGAACATCCGGTCTCTCACGAACCCGGCATTGTTCACCACGACGTCGAGGCGACCGAACTCGTCGATCGCTTGGCGCACGAGCCCTTCCGTCTGTTTCCAGTCCGCAACGTCGGCCCCGTTGGCTACAGCCTCTCCGCCCATCTCGCGAATTGCGGCTACCACGTCGTGGGCAGGGCCTTCGCTTCCACCTTCGCCGCTGTTGCTAACCCCGAGGTCGTTCACGACGACCTTCGCGCCTTGTCGGGCCAGCTCGAGAGCGTGCTCACGGCCGATGCCGCGGCCCGCGCCGGTTACGATTGCTACCCGTCCTTCACAAATCCCAGTCATCTTCAAACCTCGGCGTCGGCCAACTTGACCATTAGTTTTCCACGGTGCTCGCCGTTGAAGAGGCGGAGCAAATGCAATGGAGCCTCGTCGATCCCTTCGGCGATTTCGTCGCGGTAGTGGAGCTTCCCTTCGCGAATCCATCGTGCAAGGTCCGTGCGCGCCTCGTCGTAGCGCTTGGCGAAATCGAGCGTCGTGAAGCCCTCCATGCGCGCGCTCTTCGCGAGGAGCTGGAGGTAGTTGCTCGGACCGGGCGGGAGCGTGGCGGCGTTGATCTGCGAGATCGCGCCGCAGAGGGCGACCCTGGCACGTCGATTGATCCGCGTCAGCACCGTGTTGAGTATCTCTCCGCCCACGCTGTCGAAGAACACATCGATGCCTTTGGGGCACGCCTCTTTGAGAGCAAGTCTGAGGTCAGGGTTCTTGTAGTTGATCGCGGCGTCGTAGCCGAGCTCGTCGGTCAGCCATGCGCACTTCTCGTCGCTACCGGTCAGCCCGACGGCCCGACAACCCTGGATGCGAGCGATTTGTCCAACCACCGAGCCAACCCCGCCGGCCGCCGCAGAGACGAGCACGGTCTCGCCGGCTTTGGGACGTCCGATTTCGAGCAGGCCGAAGTAGGCGGTGAGACCGGTGCCTCCGAGGACGCTCAGCATCGAGGGAAGGGGGATGCCCTCGAGCGGCTGCACCCTTCCGTGTAGGGCGCGCTCCGGGACGACGCTGTATGACTCCCATGCCGCGAGCGCCTGAACGATCTGGCCCGCTGGCCAGCCCTCGACGTTGGACTCGACAATCTGTGAAAGCGTACCGCTTCGAATCGGCGCGCCGAGCTCGATGGGCGGCAGATAGGACCTCGCGTCGCTCATCCAGCCCCGGATCGCCGGGTCGATCGACAGATACAGGTTCTTCAGCAGGACCTCTCCTGGGCCGGGTCGGCCGACCGTCGACTCGCCGGCCTCGAAGTCCGCGGGGCGGGGCGCGCCAACGGGGCGCTGCTTCAACAAAACCTGACGATTCACGGCCACCTAGACTGAAACATGTTTCACTTTTTGCAAGCCAAGGGGCTACCAGACGGGACCGAGTGCCCTAGAATCCCGGGCGATGTCACTCAAAGTCATTCAGTGGAGCACGGGAAACGTAGGCCGGTACGCATTGCGTTCGATCATCGGGCACCCGGAGCTCGAGTTGGTGGGTCTATTCGTCAGCGGCGAGGCGAAGGAAGGCAAGGACGCAGGTGAGCTCTGCGGTGTCGACCCGGTCGGCATCAAGGCGACACGCGATGTCGATGCCCTGCTAGCGCTCGACGCCGACTGCGTTTGCTACACGGCGGACGCGAGCATGCGACCTGGCGATGCCGTCGAGGACATGGCGAGACTCCTCGCATCCGGCAAGAACGTCGTCTCGTGTTCGATGGTCGGACTCGTCCACCCGACCACGCTGAACGACATGTTCACCAAGCAGCTCACCGATGCGTGCGAAGCGGGTGGCACCTCGTTCATGACGTCCGGGATCGACCCAGGCTTTGCGAACGACATGCTTCCGCTCGTGCTGTCCGGTCTGTCGGAGCACTGGAGCGAAATCCGTATCCAAGAGATCATCAACTACGCGACGTACAATCAGCCGGAAACCATCGTGGACATCATGGGCTTCGGAAAGCCACTCGATCACACGCCGGTCTTGCTCATGCCGGGGATGCTCGGCTTTGCCTGGGGTGGCACCTTGCGACTGCTTGCCGAGGGGCTCGGCCTCGAACTCGACGAGATTCGAGAAGTACACGAACGACTGCCCGCCACCAAGGCTCTACAGATCGGTCCGTATCCGATCGCCGAGGGAACCACGGCGGCTCTGCGCTTCGAGGTGCAAGGCATCGTGGATGGGCACCCCGCGCTGATCGTCGAGCACGTCACACGCCTCGACGACGACCTGGCCCCTGACTGGCCGAAGAGCAATGGCTCGTACCGAGTGCTGATCGAGGGCGTGCCGAGCATGCAGGTCGAGTACGAATTCCAGGATGAGCACGGCGATCACGCGGTCGGCGGGGTTCTCCTCACGGCGACTCGCATCGTCAACGCGATTCCCGCGGTCTGTGCAGCCAAGGCCGGGCTCATGTCGGCCCTCGACCTACCGGTCATCACGGGCAAGGGCCTCTTCAGGCCGAACGCCTGACACGGACCACGTAGCGTTCGAGCATCTCCGCAATCGCCTTACGGGTTCCCTCGTCCGTGACCTGATCGTCGGCCAGTCGCTGACGCCCCTGACCCACGAGCACCTCGGGGTAAGGGAACACCTCTGCAAGCGTTCCGAAAAGGACGTTCCGGAGCTCGGCCTGGGCGCGTGCTGTGCCCACGATGCCAGGCGACGCCCCAACGATCGCAACGGGCTTGCCGGATAACACCGACTTGAACGCGGGTCGGGAGACCCAATCGATCGCGTTCTTCAGGACGCCGGGGATGCCGTAGTTGTACTCTGGTGTCGCGATGACCAATCCGTCGGCGGCTTTGATCGCGTCCTTCAACGCCCGTACCGACGAAGGTCCGCCATCCACGTCCAAGTCCCCATTGTAGAGGGGAACGTCCGCGATGGAGCGCACCACAAGCGTCGCGCCGTCTGGCATCAGCTCCGTCATCCCCTCGAGGAGCATCGTATTGAGTGAGTCCTGGCGAAGGCTGCCCGAGATTCCGATCAAGTTCGTCATTGCATGTTCCTTCTCTAAGCGAGGTCGAAGAAAATCAGTTCGCTGTCGCCGTTCGATCGAATCGTGACGGAAGCCACCTCGCTGAACGAGGCTCCGTCCCCCTCCGCCAGCTCGACGCCGTCGACGGTGACGTTTCCACGTACGACCTGCAGCCATGCATGCCGGTGCGCAGCGAGTTCGTGCGCGACGCTCTCTCCATCTTGGAGTAGTGACGCGTACATTCGTACGTTCTGATGGACCTGCACCGAGCCGTCAGCGCCGTCCGGAGACGCCACGAGGCGGAGGGTGCCGCGCCTCTCATCGCCGAAGAACTTCTGCTCGTAGCCTGGCGTCAGTCGGCTTTGGTCGGGCGTGACCCAGATCTGAAGAAAGCGCACCGGATCGCTCGATGAGTGGTTGTACTCACTGTGGGTGACTCCGGTGCCCGCTCGCATCCGTTGCACGTCCCCCGGCCGGATCACCGAACCGGTGCCCATGCTGTCTTTGTGCTCGAGAGCGCCCTCAACCACGTACGAGATGATTTCCATGTCTCGATGCGGGTGCGTGCCGAACCCCTGGCCTCCTGCCACTCGATCGTCGTTGATCACTCGGAGCGCGCGAAAGCCCATCTGATCGGGATCGTAGTAGTTGGCGAAGGAGAAAGTGTGGTGAGTGTCGAGCCAGCCGTGGTTGGCGTGTCCTCGCTCGTGGCTTCGTCGGATGTTCATCATCGGTCCCTCCTCAGATACCAGTATGGGGAGTTTGAAAATATGGACAATGGGTGTAAAAGAGGAAAGACTGTTCGAAGAAGCGAACAATGGACCTCAATGACCTCCGCACCTTCGTTGCCGTGGCCGAGCACGGCAGCTTTTCGCGAGCCGCGTCGGAGCTTGGCGTCGCCAAGTCCACGGCGAGTGAGCGCGTGCGGATGCTCGAGCGGGATCTCGACGCGCAGCTGCTTCAGCGTTCGACGCGGCGGGTGAGTCTCACCGATGCCGGCGAGGCGCTCCTCGACAGGGGCAGGGCGATCGTCGCGCTCGCCGCCGACGCGGAAGCCGAACTCACGACGGCGACGCAAAGCGCAGTCGGGCGCCTGCGCATGAGCGCCCCGACCTCGTTCGGTCTTCGCTTCCTGACGGGTGTCGTTGCAGAGCTCGCCTCCGCTCATCCGAAGCTTTCCGTCGACTTCCAACTCGAAGAACGGTCCGTGGATCTCGTGGCGGAGCGCTTCGACCTCGCCATCCGTATCGGCCGCCTGCCGAGCTCGTCACTCGTGGCTCAGAAGATCGGTGTCTCACGACGCCTTGTGGTCGCCTCGCCGGATTACCTCTCCCGCCATGGCTCCCCTACACAACCTGCCGACCTTCGCGGCCACGAGTGCATCCTCTACACGCACCAGACCAGGCTGGACACTTGGGTGTTCGGGCGCTCCGACGGCACCGAGGAAACGGTTCGCGTAACGGGACGCGTTCAGAGCAATCATGGCGACGCCATTGCGGAGCTGGCGGCGCAGGGTTCCGGTCTTGCTTGGCTCCCCGAGTTCATCGTCCAGCCGCTCGTCGACGAGGGGAGGCTCGTCGGAGTGCTCTCCGACCGCTGCATCGCGGAAATGCCGATCCACGTGCTATTCCCGACGCGCCTGCACCGTACGTTCAAGGAATCGCTGGTGGTCGAGGCCCTACGGAGCCGCCTCACTCCCTGAGTCGAACCGACGCGCGCTCAGTCGAGGCGTTCGATCACGGCGGCCATTCCCTGACCTCCGCCCACGCACATCGTCTCGAGGCCGTACCGGCCACCGCGGGACTGCAGGTTGTGGATGAGCGTGGTCATGATCCGAGCGCCGGTTTGGCCGAACGGGTGGCCGAGCGCGATCGCGCCGCCATTGACGTTCAGCTTGTCGACCGGGATGCCGAGCTCACGTGCGGATGGGATGACCTGTGCCGCGAACGCTTCGTTGATTTCGACGAGGTCGATGTCGTCGATGCTCAGGCCAGCGCGTCCGAGCGCCTGTTTACTCGCCTCGACCGGCCCAAGTCCCATGATCTCGGGGTTGAGCGCGGAGAGGCCCGTCGAGACGATCCGCGCGAGAGGCTTGATGCCGAGCTCCTTGGCGCGCACGTCGCTCATGACGACCACTGCAGCGGCGCCGTCGTTGAGCGGGCAGGCGTTGCCCGCGGTCACCGTAGCCCGCTCCCCCATCTGCCCGAGCAGCACGGGCTTCAGTCCTGAGAGCTTCTCGGCGGTGGTCCCGTGGCGAGGACAGTCATCGGCGTCGACGAGCTTCCCGCTCGGTGTCGTGACCGCTGTGATCTCTTCGGCGAAGTGGCCCGACTTCTGGGCGGCCTCTGCGCGTTGCTGCGAGAGCGCAGCGAACTCGTCTTGCTCCTCCCGCGAGACGGACATGAACTGCGCGACGTTCTCGGCTGTCTGAAGCATCGTGATGTACACGTTGGGGAGACCTGCCGCTGGTTCCCAGCTTGCGCCCGTCGGCGTCATGAGCTCGGCCATGCGCGCCTCCGACGCCGCGAACTTCTCGTTCTTGGTGTTCTCCATGCCGTCTGACTTGCCGAAGCCGAACCGGCTCACGCACTCAACGCCCGCCGATACGAAAACGTCGCCTTCACCCGCTTTGATCGCGTGAGCGGCCATGCGGATCGTCTGAAGCGACGAAGAGCAGTAGCGATTGACGGTCGTCCCTGGGGTGTCGAGCCCCGCGAGCAGGCTTACCACGCGGCCCATGTTGTAACCGTGCTCACCCGCAGGCTGCGCACATCCGATCATCAGGTCTTCGATGGTCGCGGGGTCGAGGTTCGGAACCTTGGCGAGGGCCGCCTTCACCGCAATCGCGGCGAGGTCGTCAGGTCGCATCTCGATCAGCGAACCTTTGAAAGCGCGGCCAATTGGCGTCCGCGCAGTGGAAACGATCACGGCTTCGGGCATGTCTTACTCCTCGATGAACATCGAACCCCGGCTTTCCCGGAGCGCGTTCTTTAGCACCTTTCCCGTCGCGTTGCGGGGAAGAGGTGTCGGGCGGGTCTCCCAATGTGCCGGAACCTTGTAGTAGGCGAGGGCGTTCCCAACCCATTCAGCGAGCGTCTCGTGGTTTGCTTCGGCGCCTTCTTCGAGCACGACGAACGCCTTCACTTCTTGGCCTAGCTCTTCGTGATCGACACCGATGACGGCCGCCTCGGCCACGGCCGGGTGCGCTTCTAGACGCTGTTCCACCTCGAAGGGGTAAACGTTCTCGCCGCCGCGGAGGATGAGGTCGCGCTTGCGGGAAGCGATGTAGAGCTTGCCGCCCTCGATGCGGCCGACATCGCCGGTGTTGAGCCAGCGGCCCGGCCTGATCGCCTGGCGGGTCGCTTCCTCGTCGTTCCAATACCCTCGCATCACGAGCGGCCCGCGAAGATGAATCTCGCCCTCTCGTCCCTCTGGCAGCGGCGCGCCCTGCTCGTCTCGGATTTCGACGTCGACGATCGGGACAGGCCTTCCGACGGATGCCGGATCGGCGGCGAGTTCTTCGCCCGCGTTCAGCGTGCCGAACGCGGTGCCTTCGGTGAGCCCGTATCCGACCCCCATCGTGTGGCTGCACTGCGGAAAGCACTCGAGCGCCTTGTCGAGGAGCGGAGCCGGGATCGGGGAACCACCTCCGCCAACCGAACGGAAAGAGCTCAGGTCGTACTCGTCGACCTTCGGATGATGCAGGAGCCGATGCAAGACCGTGGCGGTGTATCCCCACCCCGTGATCTTCTCGCTCTCGATGAGTCTCAACACGTTCTCGGGCTCGAAGCGCCCCATCGGCCACACCGTCTTCGCTCCTCCGGCGAGTGCGGTGACCGCGGCACAGTGAAGTCCCGACACGTGGAAGAGCGGGCTCGTGACCAGCACGGAGTTCGGCAGCTGCGGGAGCTCGGCCTGCTTCGGATTGGCCATCATGAGTCGCGCTCCGTGAAAGAAGCTGACCATGATCATGTTGGTGACGTTGCCATGGCTGTGCACGACACCCTTCGCCCGACCGGTCGTGCCGCTCGTGTAGAGGATGATCGCAGGGTCTTCCTCGGCGATCGGCGAAGTCGGCAGCTCGGCCTCCGGGTAAGCCTCGAGCAATGCATCGAACTCGTCTTCGATCACCAGCATCGGCACACCGAGCTCGCCCTTGATCCGTGCGGCGCGCTTTCGATCGGCGATCAGGAGTTTCGGTTCGCTGTGCTCGACCGCGTAGCGGATCTCGTCCTCGGTCCACCAGCCATTGAGACCGACACAAATCGCTCCCGAGCTCACGGTCGCCCAAAACGACACCACCCACTCCGGACAGTTTGCTGCCAGGATGGCGACCCGGTCACCCGGTTTGATGCCAAAGCGGTCTGCGAACGCGGCGGCCGTGCGGGCTACGAGCGCCTCGTGCTCGCCGAACGCATATCGACGCTCCTGATCGCCGTCGACGAAGACCATGTACTCCGCGTCTGCATGTTCGCGTGCGCGGACCAGTACGTCCCGCAGCGAGCGTGCGCGATTCGCGAACACACGAACGCGTTCGCCGAAGACGTCTTCTTCGGCCAGTTCGAAGGGAGCGCCCGGCGAGACCAATTGCGCCTCGATGGCGGCGAGACGACTCATGCGTCGGTCTTTTGCTCGAGCTGCGAACGCACCCACTTCTCCGCGCTCGGGACGTCAGAGAACATCTTCACGGGGATGGGGCTCGGAGTCACCCAGGAAATGGCCGTCCAGAACCCCTGTTGAAGCGGGCTGGCGAAGATCAGGGCGCCGCCCGCGCAGTGCAGCTGAAGGTGCAGCTTGTCCCGCGTGATCCAGTCCATGATGCCACGGCGCTGGGTCGGGCTGACGCGGCCGACCTCACGAGCGTCGATCACCACACCGTAGACTTCGCCGCGACGCGCCCAGTCGCTCATCACGGCGATGTGACGGTCCCATTCGGCCTCGTCCGCAACGCCCTGATACGTCATCCGCATCAGCGGCTTCTCGCTCTCATCGAAGATGACTTGGCCCATCTCTCCCCTTTGCCCACCCTAGCGAGTCTCGTGGTCCGCTACAACGTGTAACCGCCGTCGACGAACAAGGTTTGCCCCGTGATGTAGCGCGCCTGCGCCGAGGCCAGGAACACCACTGCGTCTGCGATTTCTTCGGACGTGCCGAACCGACGAAGCGGTGTGTTGCGGATCGCGGCGTCGATCCACTCTTGGCTCAGCTCTCCGCGCTCGACCAGCTTTGGAAACAGTCCTGCATCCACCACGCCGACGGCCACATTGTTGGCGCGGACGCCGAAACGCCCTTCTTCTCGTGCAATGCCGCGCATCAGCGCCTCGATGGCCCCTTTGGGGGCGACCGAGAGCACATCCCCGGGAGGGAAGCGCTTGAGGCCCGCGGAGCTCACGAAGACGATCGAGCCGCGGCTCGCGCGAAGGTGGGGCAGGGCTGCGTGCACGACGTGAAAGAAGCCGTTTACGTCCCAATCCATCACGTTCCGCCAAGCCTCCGGCGTCACCTTGCTGATATACGGCTGGTCGATGTGCGTGCCTGCCGCGTGGGCGATCGTGTGGATTTGTCCGTGGTCACGAACAAGTGAGTCGAGGCAGGCCTGCACCGAGTCCGAATCGCCAAGGTCGACCTGGTGCACGCCACAGCGCCCGCCGGCGTCTTCGATGCCTCGGGCCAGTTCCTTGGCGGCGTCCTCGTTGTGCCGATACGTGATCGCGAGCGCGACGCCCTCGGCTGCCAATGCCTTCGCGATCGCGCGACCGATGCCGCCGCTTCCCCCGACGACCAGCGCTACGCCGCTAGGGAACTCAGCCATGGGCGCGCTCCCGGAGCTCGAACTTGACCACCTTGCCCGTTGCATTGCGGGGCAGTGCATCGAGCACTTCAACTCGTCTTGGGACCTTGAAATTCGCCATATTCTCCCGGCTCCACGCGATTATGGCCTCCGGCCTCAGCAACTCCCCGGGCGCAGCAACGACGAACGCCATGCCCACCTCGCCGAGCCGCTCGTCCGGCACGCCGATGACGGCCACCTCGCCGACGCCTGGCATCTTCAACAAGGTGTTCTCGATCTCGGCGGGGTAGGCGTTGAAGCCACCGACGATGAACATGTCCTTGAGTCGGTCGGTAATCCGGATGTTCCCGCGCTCGTCGAGGGTACCGATGTCGCCGGTGTGCAGCCAACCATCGCGGTCGACTGCTTTGGCCGTTTCCTCCGGCGCGTCGAAGTAGCCCTTCATCACGTTGTAGCCGCGGACGAGGATTTCGCCGGGTTCCTCTGGCGGAAGTGCGTTGCCATCCGTATCGACGACTGCCACCTCGACGTCGGGGATTGCGCGACCGCTCGTCGTGGCGATGGTCTCCGCGTCGTCGTCCAGTCTGCACATCGTCACGACGCCGCAACTCTCCGTCAGGCCATAGGCCGTGATTACCGTCTCGAAACCGAGCTCGTCTTTCATGCGGTGAATCAACTCGACGGGGATCACCGCCGCACCTGTGACCGCGAGGCGCAGGCTCGAGATGTCGTAGTCCCCTCGATGGGGGTGAAGCAGAAGCGATTGATAGAGCGCGGGCGGCCCCGGCAGCATCGTGATGGCGTCGTCTTGAACGCGGCGAAGCACGACGTTGACGTCGAACACGGCCTCCGGAAACATGGTGGCTCCACGCAAGAGCGCCGAAAACCAGCCGGCCTTGTAGCCGAAGCTGTGAAAGAACGGCAGGACGATCAGGTAGCGGTCGCCGTGTCGAAGCCCGACGATCGAGCTCCACTGGTCGAACACCCGGAGGTTTTGCGAATGGGTACACATGGCACCCTTGGGTTGGCCAGTCGTCCCAGAGGTGAAGAGGATGTCGGCGAGGTCGTCGGGCTGAATCGTCGCGGCGCGCTCTTTCGCTGCGGACTCGGGGACCGAGGTCGCCCGTTCGAGGAACTCGCCGTATGTCAGCGTCGCCCTGGGCGCCTGGCCCCGCATCACGATGATGTTTGCAAGTGCGGGCAACTCAGCGTCGGCGGCTCGAAGCAGTGCGACGTAGTCGACGTCGAGAAAATCCGTCACCGTGAAGAGCGCCGTGGCCCGACTCTTCGCGAGTAGATAGGCGGCCTCGATCCCTTTGTAGCGCGTGTTGACCGGAACCATGACCGCGCCGCTGGTATGAATCGCCAGCGCGCAGACGATCCACTCCCACATGTTGGGCGCCCAGATCGCAACGCGGTCCCCCTTTTCGACGCCCAACGCGATGAGGCCGCGGGCGGCTTCGTCGACGCGATCGGCCAGCTCCCGGAACGTCAGCGTCGTTGTTCCGTCGACAATTGCTGGCTCATCGCCCAGGGTTTGTCCCTGACTGGCCACCATCTCGGGAATCGTGCCGAACACCGCGCCGTGATATCCCCAAGTCCATGCAGGATCAACGCCTGGCTCTTGTGAGACATCTCATTTCGTCCCCGTTCAGGGATTGACTCGCGGTGTAACGTACTAAGGTTTCGCTCGCTTAACTCGGGGTGAGTCGCGCGGCAGGGTGCGAGCGAGCCCCACTTATCTTACAGGTGGTGCAGATGGCGGATTGGGATTGGGAAGCGAACCCGACGTACGAGTCCGAGCGGATTCGCATCGATGCGGCGAACTCACCTGCGGTGGGGTACGACATGCGACTGCCCCGCCAGGTCGAGGATCACGAAGTCGCGCTGATGCTGAGCGTCGCGGACCATCACCTCAGCCAGGGAAAGCCGTTCATCGGGCTCGTGCGCCACGAGCGGGGCACCGGAGTGATCTCCGCCCGCCATCGGAAGGCCTTCGCCACTTGGCTCGAAGAGCGTGGCGAGGCGCTGTCGCGCGATGACTTCGCGGTGATCATCGTGATGCCCGAGGCGATCTTTCGGGCGGTCTTGCGCGTCGTCTACCGCTTTCGCGCGCCCCCGCTTCGCACGCTGACGACCCCTGATCTGCCGAGCGCCATCGACGCGATGCGCGCCGAGTTGGACCGAATCGGCCAGCCCATGACTCCCCAGATCGACGCGCTCTTCGACAGCATCGCCTGATTCGCGACTCGCCGTCGGCTTGACCGGCGGAGTGAAACGCGTTTCACTTCGGCTCTCCTCCGAAGGGACGCGCAGTGGGCATTTCGCACGAAATCATTGAGGGAATCGCTGAAATCGTCGTCGACTATCCCCCGGTCAATGCGATCCCGGTGCAGGGCTGGTTCGAGCTTGCGGAGGTGATCACTGCCGCCGGCAAGGACCCCGACACCCGCGCCGTCATCCTTCGAGCCGAGGGCCGTGGCTTCAACGCGGGCGTCGACATCAAGGAGATGCAGGACAGCGAAGGCTTCGACGCGCTTCTGGGAGCGAATCGCGGCTGCTGGGAGTCGTTCAAGGCCGTCTACGAGTGCAAAGTCCCCGTGATCACGGCGTGTCACGGCTACTGCGTTGGCGGGGGCATTGGTCTTGCGGGCAATTCGGACATCCTGATCGCCGCTCCGGGTACGAAGTTCGCGCTTCCCGAGGTCGATCGGGGCGCACTCGGCGCGGCGACTCACCTCGCCCGACTCGTCCCTCCACTCAAAATGCGCGCGATGGTGCTGACCTGTGAGCCGGCCACCGCGGAGGAGCTGCACGCCTGGGGCTCGATCTACGCCCTCGTCGAGGCCGATCAGCTCGCGGACAAGGCCCGAGAAATCGCTCGTACGTTTACGAAGAAGATCCCGCGCGTCGTGCGAGTGGCGAAAGAGTGCCTGAACAACATCGATCCGATCGACGTGAATCGTTCGTACCGTTTCGAACAGGGGTTCACTTTCGAGCTCAACTTGGCTGGCGTGGCAGATGAGGCGCGGGACGCATTCGTAGAGAAGCGCGACCCCAAAGCCGACAAGAAGTGAGGTAGCTCCGTGACAGACAAACGTATGACGGTTGAAGAAGCCGTCGCCCACGTCTCCGACGGAATGACGATTGGTATTGGAGGCTGGGGTTCGCGCAGGAAGCCGATGGCGTTCGTTCGCGCGCTCGTTCGAAAAGGCGTGAAGGATCTGACCGTCGTTTCCTATGGGGGACCCGACGTCGGTATTCTTTGTGCGACCGGGCAGCTGAACAAAGCGATCTACGGTTTCGTCTCTCTCGACTCGATTCCGCTCGAGCCACATTTCCGCAAGGCTCGGCAGCAGGGCACGATCGAGGCGGTCGAGCTCGATGAGGGGATGTTTCTCCTCGGGCTTCGGGCAGCAGCTCAGCGGCTGCCGTTCCTGCCGACGCGCGCTGGCCTCGGTTCGGACGTGCTGAAGATCAACCCGCACCTCAAGACGGTGAAGTCGCCCTACGAGGATGGGGAAGAGCTCGTCGCAGTGCCCGCGCTGAACCTCGACGTCGCCTTCGTCCACATGAACCGCGCCGACGCGCTCGGGAACGGCCAATCGCTCGGACGCGACCCGTACTTCGATCACCTCTTCTGCATGTCCGCGAAGAAGGCCTTCATGAGCTGCGAGAAGATCGTCCCGACCGAAGAGCTCGTCGCCGGGGGCCCGCTTCAGAGCCTGGTGATCAACCGTATGATGGTCGCTGGGGTCGTGGAGGCGCCGGGGGGAGCGCATTTCACGGAATGTCCGCCGGATTACGGCCGGGACGAAGCATTCCAGCGCGAATACGCGAAGACTGCCAAGGATGACGACGCGTGGAAGGCATTCCGAGCCAAGTACCTCGATGTGAGCGAGGCCGACTACCAGAAGGCGGTGCAATCATGAGCACGACCGAAGCCACGCGCGCCGACGTTTGCGCGCTCGCCGTCGCAGAGTGCTTTCGCAATGACGGCGAGATCATGGTGAGTGCGATGGGGACCACACCGAGCCTCGGCGCCCGGCTCGCCAAGGCGACCTTCGCACCGGACTTGCTGATGACCGATGGGTTCAACTTGTTGCTTCGGCGCGCCCTGCCTCTGGGTGAGAAGCCGACCGAGAGCGACATCGAGGGATGGATGCCCTTCGGCTCGGTGTTCGAGACGCTCTGGTGGGGACGCCGCCACGTCATGATGGGCGCTTCTCAAATCGATCAGTTCGGCAACCAGAACATCGCCTGCATCGGTCCCTGGGAGAACCCGAAGGCGCAGCTGCTCGGCGTGCGAGGCGCGCCTGGAAACACGATCAACCACGTCACCAGCTATTGGGTTCCCAATCACAATCCGCGCGCGCTCGTCGAGCGCGTCGACATGGTCAGCGGCGTTGGCTACGACCGTGCGGCTGCGCTTCCGAGCGGCGAGGGCCGCTTCCACGAGATTCGGCGCGTGATCACCAACCTCGGCGTTTTTGATTTCGAGACCCCCGATCACCGGATGCGCTTGGTGTCGTTGCATCCAGGCGTCGAGCTTCAGCAGGTCCTGGACAACACCGGCTTCGAGCCAGTGATTCCGGAAGGGGTGGACACCACGCCCGTACCGGCCCCAGAGGTGATTGGGGTACTCCGCGAGCTTGACCCGCAAGGATTCGCCCAGAAGGAAGTCACTCTATGACCGTGCAGAAGACAGCCACCAAGGCACCCGCAAAGAAGCGCAAGACGGCTGCTCCCAAGGCTAAGGCCAAGGCCGCGACCAAGGCGAAGACCAAGGCCGCGCCTCGAAAAGCGCCCGCGAAGAAGCGCAAACCTGCGGCGACGAAGGCCAAGACCGGCAAGAAGAAGAACATGCCCAAGGCCAAGACCGCTGCGAAGGCTCCCGAGAGTCGGATCGCAGCGCGCCTCAAGGCAGCAGCCGTGCCGAGCTCCATTGCGGCAGCTCCGCCAAAGGCCAAGTCCGCGCTTCGCACGCGTATCTGCGAGATGTTTGGCGTCGAGTATCCCATCATCCAGACCGGGATGGGCTGGGTCTCCGGCGCGAGCCTGACCTCGGCCACGAGCGAGGCTGGCGGCCTCGGCATCCTCGCCGCCGCGACGATGACCTTTCCGGAGCTCGAGGACGCGATCCACAAGGTGAAAGAACGCACCGGCAAGCCATTCGGTGTGAACATGCGCGCCGATCAGTCGGACGTGATGAAGCGAGTCGACCTCTTGATTCGCGAAAAGGTCACGGTGGCGAGCTTTGCCCAGGCACCCGGTGAGAAGGTCATCAAGACGCTCAAGGACGCGGGCGTACTGACGATGCCGACGATTGGGGCGCGGCGCCATGCCGAGAAGGTACAAGCCTGGGGCGTCGATGCGGTCATCGCGCAAGGACAGGAGGGCGGCGGCCACACCGGCCAGATTCCCACCTCGATTCTACTTCCCGACGTCGCAGCCGCCGTCGATATCCCGGTTGTCGGAGCCGGTGGTTTTCGCGATGGGCGAGGTCTGGTCGCAGCGATTGCCCTCGGCGGCGCCGGCATCGCGATGGGAACACGCTTCCTGCTGACCCAGGAGAGCCAGGTGCCCGCACACGTGAAAGAGGTGTACCTCAAGACGAAGGCGAACGGCACGCTCGTGACGAGGGCAGTCGACGGGTATCCGCAGCGGGTCATCCGGACTGCACTCATCGATCAGCTCGAAAAGGCCAGCCCCATGATGCGCTTCCCGCGCGCCGCGCTGAACGCGCTCTCGTTGATGAAGGTCACGGGAACCTCGTTGCCAGAGCTCCTCGAAGAGGGAATGGCCATGAAGCAGAACCAGGAGCTCACCTGGTCCCAACTCGCGATGGCCGCGAACGCTCCAATGCTCACCAAGGCGACGATGGTCGACGGCAAGGTCGAGGCTGGCATTCTGCCGACCGGACAAATCGCCGGCGTCATCGACGAAATCCCGACGGTGGCCGAGCTCCTCGGCCGCATCATGGCCGAGGCGGAGGAGACGCTCGAACGAATGGGCGCCTGAGCAGGTCGACGATGGATCTCAATTTCAGCGATACCGAGCAAGCCTTTCGACGGGAATGCCGCGCATGGCTCGAGGCGCACGCGCCGAGGAAGCCATTGCCCTCCGGAGACACGAAGGAGGGCTTCGCGCGTCACCTCGAGTGGGAGCACGCGCTGTTCGACGCGGGGTGGGCCGCCGTCTCATGGCCCAAAGAGTATGGCGGCCGCGAGGCAACGCTGTTCGAGTGGCTGATCTTCGAGGAGGAGTACTATCGGGTAGGCGCGCCGAGTCGCGTCACACAGAACGGCATCTTTCTCTTGGCGCCGACCTTGTTCGAGTTCGGCACTGGCGAGCAGAAGGAGCGAATCCTGCGGCCGATGGCGCGCGGCGACGTCACCTGGGGTCAGGCTTGGTCCGAACCAAACGCCGGAAGCGACCTTGCCTCGCTCAAGAGCACAGCGCGACGGGTAGATGGCGGATGGCGACTGAGTGGCCAGAAGACCTGGTCCACGCGCGCCGCGTTCTGCGACATGGCGTACGGCCTCTTTCGCACAGATCCGGAACAGGCACGTCACCGGGGCCTCACCTATTTCATGTTCCCCCTGCACGCCGAGGGCGTCACCGTCCGCGGCGTAGACCGGCTCGATGGCGACGAGGGTTTTGCCGAGATCTTCCTCGAGGACGTGTTCGTACCCGACACCGACGTCATCGGCGCGGTCGACCAGGGGTGGAAAGTCGCGATGGCGACCACCAGCTCGGAGCGCGGTCTGAGCCTCCGGAGCCCGGGTCGATTCGTGGCGACCGCGACCCGTTTGATCGACCTCTATCATCGCTATCGCGACCGGTCCGACCCCGTGCTGCGCGATCAGGTGATTCGCGCTTGGATGGATGCCCAAGCCTATCGCTGGTTCACATTCCAGACCGTGACGCGGATGTCGGAGGGCGAGTCGATCGGCCCTGACTCGAGCATGAACAAGGTGTTCTGGTCCGAGATGGACGTCCGCACGCACGAGACGGCACTCGCTCTCATCGGCGAAGCACTCGAGCTCGACGAGGGCTCGGCCGGTGCTGTCGACGGTGGCCACTGGATGAAGGGCTTTCAGTTTGCCTTGGCTGGGCCCATTTACGCCGGGACCAACGAGATTCAGCGCAACATCATCTCCGAGCGCGTGCTCGGTCTGCCCCGGAAATAGCCCATGCGTTTCGCGTTTACCGACGATCAGAAGATGCTGCGCGACACGGTGCGCGAAGTCCTGCAGCGGGAGTGCGCGCCCGATGTCGTCCGGGCCGTCTGGGAAGGGCGACCCGAGGGCGTCCGTGCTGTGTGGAGCACGCTCGCAGAAACGGGTGTACTCGGCATGACGGCCTCAGAAGAAGCGGGCGGCATGGGGATGAGCGAGCTCGACGCGCTCCTGCCACTCGAGGAGACCGGGTATGCAGCGCTTCCCGGGCCCCTCGTCGACACGATGGCGGTGGGCATTCCGCTCCTCGAAGCAGGCGGAACCGACGCCCAGCGCGAACGATGGCTTGCGCCGGCCGCGTCTGGAGACGCCAGGATCGTGATCGCTTTTGAAGACCAAGAGATCGTTGCGCACGCGGGCTCCGCCGACCTGTTGATCGCGGAGCGTGGAGGCGCGGGCTTCTGCGTTCCGATTGGTGAAGCGACCGTCACGCCGGAGACCTCCGTCGACCGCTCGCGAGAGCTTGGTCGCGTTCAGTTCGAGGCGAGCGCTCAATATCGAATGCGCGAGGACGTCGACATCACAGCTCTCTTCGAGTTGAGCTCGGAGCGAGCCTCGCTCGCCACCGCGGCGCAGCTCATCGGAGTCTCGCGACGAATGCTCGACATGACGGTACAATACGCCAAGGATCGGGAGCAATTTGGCAAGCCGATCGGCGCGCAGCAGGCGGTGAAGCACCGACTCGCCAACGCCTTGATCGAGCAAGAATTCGCGCGGCCGCTCGTGTATCGAGCTGGCTGGTCGATGGCGACCAAGGCCGACGATGCGGAGGTGTGCGTGTCTCTTGCCAAGATCTATGCAGGGGAGGCTGCAAAGTTCGTCGCCAAGGAGGCTCTCCAGATCCACGGTGCGATCGGTTACACGATCGAATGCGACCTGCATATGTGGATGAAACGCGCGTGGGCGCTTTCCGCAGCGCACGGAGATGCCGCCTACCATCGCGAGCGAGTGGGGCGACACATCCTTTGAATCACGGAGGGGACGCCTTGCGGCCGAAACCCACTCCCTCTAGACATTAGGCAACAGCGAGGTTCAGATGCCGGAAGCATACATCGTCGAAGCAGTTCGTTCGCCCGTCGGAAAAAAGCGCGGTGGGCTCAGCCAGGTCCATTCCGCCGATCTCGGCGCGCACTCCATCAAAGGGCTCATCGAACGTGCGGGCATCGATCCCGCCGTCGTCGACGATGTGGTCTTCGGTTGTGTCGACTCGGTGGCGACGCAGGCCGGTGACATCGCGCGAACCTGTTGGCTGGCCGCTGGCTACCCGGAGCACGTACCCGGTGTGACGGTGGATCGGCAATGCGGTTCCTCGCAGCAGGCGGTGCACTTCGCCGCGCAAGGCGTCATGAGCGGCACTCAAGACGTCGTGGTGGCGGGTGGCGTGCAGAACATGAGCATGATTCCCATCGGCGCCTCGATGATCGCAGGCAAAGAGCTTGGCATCCCGGACCCGTTCTCGACGTCGGTCGGCTGGACGGAGCGCTACGGCGATAGGCCGGTCAACCAGTTCTACGGCGCCGAGATGATCGCCAAGCAATGGGACCTCTCGCGCGAGGAGCTCGAGAAGTTCGCGTACGAGAGTCATCAACGCGCGATGCGTGCGCAGGCAGAGGGCCGCTTCGACCGCGAGATCATTCCCTTCGGTGACGTGAAGGCGGACGAGGGGCCGCGAGCCGACACCACGCTCGAAAAGATGGCCGCGCTTCCCGTCCTCATGGAAGGCGGCCGTTTGACCGCTGCAGTAGCGAGCCAGATTTCGGACGGCTCGGCCGCGCTGCTCATCGTCTCGGAGAAGGCGCTCAAGGAGTACGGCCTGAAGCCGCGGGCGCGCATCCACCATCTCAGTGTTCGCGGCGAGGATCCGATTCGGATGCTCTCTGCACCGATCCCCGCGACCAAGTACGCGATGGAGAAGAGCGGCATGAGCCTCGACGACATCGACCTCGTCGAGATCAACGAGGCGTTCGCGCCGGTCGTTTGCGCTTGGGCGAAGGAGCTCGGCGCCGATCTCGACAAGGTGAACGTCAACGGCGGGGCTATCGCACTCGGCCATCCGCTCGGTGCCACCGGCGCGAAGCTGATGACCACTCTCCTCCACGAGCTCGAGCGCACAGGTGGTCGCTACGGTCTGCAGACGATGTGCGAGGGCGGTGGCCAGGCGAACGTGACCATCATCGAGCGGCTCGACTGAGCGTTCGTTCACCCAAGACGCGCTCTTCAGGGCCTGCAGGTGCACGCACTGTGATACGCCGTACAAGCGCGCCACTCTAATTCGACAGTCCAGACCCCGCTGGGCATCATGAAGGGTCAGGCGGGCATGACTTCCAAGCTTTCAAAGCAAGGGCTAGATCAAGCGCCTCCGCGCAAGCACTCGGAGGTTCGCCCTGCTGTTCGTCCGGACGAACGACGGCATGCAGTGCGTTGGCCTTCCGATGCGCGTATCGAGATCCTCACGCCGATTCAGGCAGAGGCCTCCGTGCTCGACGTCAGCGCGAACGGCTTGCAAATCGTCCTCGATGGATGGCTGTCGACCGGTACACTGTGCGATCTCCGCATCAAGACTCATTCCGGCCGTGAGATCTTCAAGCGCGCCCGCGTCATTTGGGCACGCCGCGTCAAAGAGGAATGCGTCGCCGGGCTCCACCTGGTCGGCTCGATCGTCCCTCCCTCGCCCATCGAGTGACCTAGGCGCCGCCGTTTCGATTCGTTTTTTCGGCCAAGTCCGCCCGAGCCGCCTTGACGGCACGCGCTGAGCAAAATAGAACACGTTTCACTTCTTTTTGACTCCAGCACGACCCCGACCGGGAGGTGGATATGGCCAAAGTAGCCAATACAGCAGAGTACTTCGACACCCTTGCCGACCGCTTCTTGCCCGATCAGGCGAAAGGCGTGAACGCACAGATCCAGTACACCCTGAGCGGTGATGGCGGTGGCGAGTGGACCATCACGATCGAGAACGGCGAGTTCAAAGGCGTCGCCACGGGCGGTGTCGAGAAGCCAACGCTGAACGTGATGATGGAAGCCGCGAAATTCGTCGAGATGGCGAACGGTGATCTCGACGGCCGCAAGGCGTTCCTGACGCGCAAGCTGAAGGTGAAGGGCAACATCGCTCTCGCCCAGAAAATGCAGAAGTTCTTCCCCCAGGGCTGAGCGCCAGACTACGGAACACAGATGACCGACCTCCTCTCGGCTCCCTACGTACTCGAATACACGTACACCCGAAGCACTGGGCCGGTCGTCGGCCGATTTCTCGAGAGCCTACGCTACGAGGTGCTCGAGGGCGTGACGACGGCGGACGGACGGGTACTCTGTCCGCCGCTCGAGTACGACGAAACGGGTGAACCAACCACCGGCGAGTTCGTCCAACTCCGCCCCTCGGGTACGGTGAAGTCTTGGTCATGGGTGGAGCAGCCTCGGAAGGCGCACCCATTCGACCGTCCCTTCGCTTGGGCACTCATCCAAATCGACGGCACCGACAATGCGATGCTCCACGCAGTCGACGCGGGGAACGCCAAGCGGATGAATACGGGCATGCGCGTCCGGCTTCGTTGGGCCGACGAGAAGAATGGCTCTATTCGAGACATCGAGTGCTTCGAGCCGATGCTCCCTTACCTTCCCGGGCCCGTTCGTTTGGAATACGAGGTACGCCCGGGCGAGCACTATACCGCCTATCTGCGGGGGCTCGAGCAGGGCAAGTTCATCGGTGGTCGCGACCCGGCTTCAGGCAAAGTGTACGTGCCGCCACGAGCCGCGGATCCAGTGACCGGCAATCCCACCGGCGAGTACGTGGAGGTCGCGGACGTAGGCGTGCTCACGACTTTCACCATCATTCGGATCCCCTTCGAGGGGCAAATACTCAAGCCCCCATACTGCTTCGGTGCGATCGTGCTCGATGGCGCGGACATGCCGATCTACCACCTGATCAGCGGGGTGCCGTACGACGAGATTCGCATGGGCATGCGGGTCCGGGCGAAGTGGAAACCGAAAGAAGAGTGGGAGACCTCGCTCGAGAACATTCTCTACTTCGAACCGACCGGCGAGCCGGACGCGGCGTTCGAGAGCTACAAGGAGCACCTCTGATGCGCGACGTTGCCATCGTTTCTTTCGCGCAGCTTCCTTCGGTCAAGGCGATCGATCCGTCGGACGAGCCAGAGCTCGTTCAGCCGGTCACGTCACAGGCGATGAGGCAAGTTGGACTCACGCAAGACGACATCGGATTTACCTGCTCTGGCAGCACCGACTACCTACCCGGTCGACCCTTCTCGTTCGTCGCCGCCGTGGATGGGCTCAAGGCCTGGCCGCCGATTCGCGAGTCACACGTCGAGATGGATGGGGCGTTCGCGCTCTTCGAGGCCTGGGTCCGTCTTCTCCATGGCGACATCGACACAGCGCTCGTGTTCTCGTTCGGCAGATGCTCGCTCGGGCCGGTCCCGGATGTGCTGAACCTTCAGAACGACCCATACTACGTGCAGCCGCTCGGCCTCGACTCCATCAGCGCGGCCGCGCTTCAGGCGCAGGCCATGATCGACGCGAAGAAAGCAACGGAGCGAGATTTCGCCGAGGTCGCAGCGCGCAACCGCAAGCAGGCGATGGACAACCCGAACGCCCACATCAAGGGCGACTTCGACGTCGACGCGATGCTCGAGGAGCCGTACCTCAGCTCCCCGATCCGAAAGAGCTTCTGTTCGCCAATGTCTGACTCGGCGGCCGCCATCGTGCTGGCCGCGGGTGACAAGGCCCGGGAACTGGTCAAGCGACCGGCCTGGATTCGAGGTATCGACCATCGGACCGAGCCGCACGCGCTCGGCCAGCGGGACCTCACCGCGTCGCCCTCCGCCAAGCTTGCTGGGCAGAAGGCGGGTGTCGGCGAGGGCAAGATCGACCTGGCCGAATTGCACGCACCCTTCGCGCATCAAGAGCTGATTCTTCGGGAGGCGCTTGGCCTCGGCGAGGACGTCGACGTGAATCCATCGGGCGGCGCGCTGGCTGCGAACTCGCTCATGACCGCAGGGCTGATTCGATTCGGCGAGGCGGCGGATCGGGTGATTGCGGGGAGCGCAAACCGCGCGGTCGCGCACACCACCAGCGGGGTTTGCTTGCAGCAAAACCTCGTTGCCGTCCTGGAGGGGGAGTAATGGCTCAGCATTGCGCCGTCATCGGCATCGGACAGACCAAGCATCGAGAGAGCCGTCGAGACCTGTCGATTCCCGGCCTCGTGCGAGAGGCTGCGCTCCGCGCCCTGGAGGACGCGGACATGACATGGAAGGACATCGACTCGATCGTCATCGGAACTGCGCCCGATATGTTCGAGGGCGTGATGATGCCCGAGCTCTGGCTCTCGGATGCACTCGGTGCGGCTGGCAAGCCAATCTTCCGTGTGCACACGGCCGGGTCGGTCGGTGGCTCGACTGCGGTGGTTGCCTCTCACTTGGTTCAGGCGGGCGTCCACGAGAAGGTGCTCACCTTGGCTTTCGAAAAGCAGAGCGAAGCCAATGCGATGTGGGCGCTCTCGCCAGCGATTCCGTTTCAACCGCAGCTCGTCGCAGGGGCGGGGGGCTACTTCGCTCCGCTCATTCGTTCCTACATTCGGCGTGCTGACGCGCATCCGGACACGGGATGCATGGTCGCCGTCAAAGACCGCGAGAACGGCTGCTTGAACCCAAACGCGCACCTCCACCTCCATCAAACCCTCGAGCAAGTGAAGGCATCACCGATGCTCTGGGACCCGATCCGCTATGCGGAGACTTGTCCCTCGTCGGATGGCGCTGTTGCGATGGTGTTGGTCAGCGAGAAGCACGCTGACCGCGTGAAGAATCCGGCGTGGGTCAAGGGCACATCCGTCCGCACCGAGCGGACGATCTTCGCTGGTCGCGACCAGGTGAACCCAGAGGCGGGCCGGCTCTGCGCCAAGGACGTCTACGATCAGGCTGGCATCACAAACCCGATGAAGGAGATCGACTGCGCCGAGGTGTATGTCCCCTTCTCTTGGTTCGAGCCGATGTGGCTCGAGAACCTCGGTTTCGCCGAAGTGGGCGAGGGCTGGAAGCTGACGATGGAGGGGAAGACCCGACTCGGGAGCGAGATGCCGTGGAACATGTCCGGCGGCGTGATGTGCACCAATCCGATCGGTGCCAGTGGTATGCTGCGCTTCGCCGAAGCTGCGCGGCAGGTGCGGGGTACGGCCGAGCAACACCAGGTCGACGGCGCCAAGGTGGCCATCGGCCATGCCTACGGTGGCGGCTCACAGTTCTTCGCGATGTGGGTGGTCGGCTCGGAGCGCTGAGTAGGAGACACGATGGAATACAATCTTGCAGACCTCTACGAAGCGATTGCGGACGTCGTGCCGGAGAACGTGGCGCTCGCCTCGGGTGACGTTCATCGCACGTACGCCGAGCTCGATCGTCGGGCGAACCGCCTGGCGCACTACTTTCAGTCTCGCGGGATCGGCGCCGGGGACCACGTCGGCCTCCACCTCTTCAACGGTCACGAGTTCGTCGAGGCCATCCTCGCGCTCTTCAAAATCCGAGCGGTGGGCATCAACATCAACTACCGATTTGTCGCGCCCGAGGTTCGGTACATGGTCGACAATGCCGACCTCAAGGGCATCGTGACGCAGCGGCGCTTCATCCCCGTCATCAACGAGGCCCTCGAAGGCCTCGAGCCGCTCAAAGCCCTGCTCATCAGCGAGGATGGAGCGAGCGCCGAGCCGAACCAAGAAGCAAGCGAGTACGAGGCAGCGCTCGAGCACTCGTCCGAAGAGCGCGATTTCGAACCGCGCTCGGGCAAGGACCTCTACATCATCTACACCGGTGGCACGACCGGCATGCCGAAGGGCGTGATGTGGCAGCACGAGGACCTGTTCTTCTCCGCGCTGCAGGGTGGTTCGCCGGGCGGTGATCCGGTCGAGTCGCCCGAGCAACTGATCGAGCAAGCCAAGGACGGCTGGTACACGGTTACCATGCTCCCGTGCGCTCCGTTCATCCATGGCGCGGCTCAGTTCACTCAGTTCATCTGCAATCTGACCGGTGGAAAGCTGGTCCTTCAAGATGGGCCGAGCTTCGATGCCAAGCGCATCCTCTCGCTCGTCGCCGAAGAGGACGTCTCGACCATTTCGCTGGTCGGTGACGCGATGGCGATTCCGCTCATCGACGAGCTCAAGGCGGGCGACTACGACATGTCGAATCTAGCCGTCATCGCATCAGCGGGTGCGATCCTCTCGGCTAGTGTTCAGGCCGAGATCGAAGAACTTCTCCCCGACGTAATGATCGTCAACAGCTTTGGGACTAGCGAATCGGGGGATCTCGGTCGCGCCGCCGGCGACGAGGACAGCCACGAGGGACGACCTTCGTTCTACATGGGCGAAGAGGTCACCGTGCTCGACGAGGAAGGCAACGAGATCGAGCCTGGCTCCGGGAAGATGGGACTCGTCGCGCGATCAGGGCGCCTTCCGCTCGGCTACTACAAAGACGCCGTGAAGACGGCGGAACGCTTCAAGGAGTTCAATGGCAAGCGCTGGGTGGTGCCAGGTGACTTCGCCACCGTCGAAGCCGACGGCCGCATCACCTTCCTCGGTCGAGGGAGCAAGTGCATCAACACCGGCGGCGAAAAGGTCTTCCCGGAAGAAGTGGAAGAAGCGCTAAAAGCGCACCCGGCCATCGTCGATGCATTGGTAGTTGCCGTGCCGGATACCCGCTTCGGCTCCAAGGTCGCGGCGGTGTTCAACACCAGGGGCAATCAGGCAGTCACGCTCGAAGACGTGCAAGCTCACTGCCGCAACCACATCGCGGGATACAAGGTCCCGCGACAGATCACGATCACCGAGTCGGTGTCGCGGTTCCCAAGTGGGAAGCCAGACTACAAGTGGGCGGAAGAGATCGCCCGGGAGCAGGCGAGCGCGACCGCTTGAGCGCCGCGAGAGGATTTCATGGCTGACGCAGAAGAAAAAGAAGAAGAGCTTTTTCCCGGCTATCCGCGCGGTTGGTTCGTCATCGGCATATCGAGCGAGCTCTCGCCCGGAGACGTGAAGCCCATCAAGTACTTCGGAAGAGAGATGGTTCTCTACCGGAGCGAATCGGGGAATGCGATCGTGCACGATGCGTTCTGCCCGCATCTCGGTGCCCACCTGGGGTACGGAGGCAAGGTGGTCGGCGAGTCCATCGCCTGCCCGTTCCATGCCTGGCGCTTCGACGAAACCGGCAAGTGTGTCGAGGTGCCCTATGCAAAGCGGATTCCGCCGCGCGCGTGCGTGAAGAACAATCCGGTGCAGGAGCACAATGGCCTGATCTTCCTGTGGAACGCCCACGTCGACGGGGAAGAGCCCACCTGGGAGATTCCGGACATTCCGGAGTACGGCAGCGACGCCTGGACCGACTGGGGCTCCGCCCTCCTCGAGATCAAGACGCACCCGAAAGAGATTGTCGAGAACCTGGCCGACAAAGGCCACTTCGGTCCGGTTCACGGCACTTGGGCGAACGAGTTTGGCAACGAGTTCAAGGGCCACATCGGGATTCAGCGTGTGAAGGGCGTTGCGTACCCTCGCGGCGGCGGCGAAGATCACTTCGAGTTGCAGTCCACTTATTACGGACCTGGGTATATGCTCACCGAGATGGAGAGCGTGCTGCCCAACATCATGCTGCTTTGCCACACGCCGGTGGACAAAGAGAACGTGCACGTTCGTATCGGGGCGATCATCGACACGAGCAACGTGAAGAAGGGCAAGGACGCGTTCCTCGAGGGGTACCGCGAGAACATCATCGTCGGTTTCAAGGAGGACATCGCGATCTGGGAAAACAAGAAGTACCGGACGCGACCGATTCTCTGTGATGGTGATGGAGATGTTGGCAGCCTTCGCCGCTGGTATCAGAAGTTCTACATGCCCCAAGCAGAGGTTGGGTACTGAGCGTGGATGATCGAGCCAAGCGCATTGTGGAGACTGCGGTGGCACTCGCGGAACGCGACGGCTACCAGGCGGTGAGGCTGCGCGATGTCGCGGCGACCGCACAGGTTGCGCTAGGCACGGTCTACAAGCGCTTCGCGAGCAAAGAAGAGATCCTCATTGCCGCCCTCGAACAAGAGAGTGAAAAGCTCGTCGCTAAGATCGGGAAGAAGCCCGTGCCCGGAGCCGACCCCATCGACCGCGTGCGCTTCGTGTTCAACGCGCTCACGAAGGGACTTCTGCGACGCCCGAACCTCGCGAAGGCACTCGTCCGCTCTCTTGCCTCAGGCGATCCGAACATCACGGAGCGGGTCGCGAGCTTCCACGCCCTCATCACGGCTTTGGTCATGGCCGCGATTCGCGGCGAGGCCGCCGGCGACTTTGCCGAGTGGGGCGGCGACGCCGATGAACGCGAGCGAACCATGGCCTCGATTCTGCAAAACGTCTGGTTTGCATCGTTCGTGGGTTGGGCCGGCGGGCTGCACGACGCGGCACAGGTCCTTGCCGACACCGACAAGGCGACCGTGCTGCTTTTCGCAGCGTAGGCGGACCCATCACGAAGCCACAACATCGCTGGGTGCTTCCTTGCCCCAAGGGTTGCGAGGAGGTTCTGGCGGAAGAACTTCGTACGCTCGACGTGGAGGTGAGCCAAGTCCGGCCGACTGCAGTGCATGCGGTGGGAGGGCTGCGGGAAGGGTACCGCCTCGTTCTCGGGTCGCGAGTCGCTTCTCGGGTCTTGCTACCACTCGTTGAGCTCGACGCAGAGAGCGACGATGCGCTCTACGACGCGCTTCGGGCGTTCCCGTGGTGGGAGCACTTCAGCCCGTCGAGCACATTTGCGATCGGCAGCTCGAAGTCACCGAAGAGCTCGCTCCCCGCGCACTATTGGGTGCAGCGGGCCAAGGACGCGATCGTCGACTCTTTTCGCGACCATGAGGGCAGGCGCCCCAGCGTCGACAAGCAGGACCCGGCGATTCGCTTTCACTTACATCTCGGCGAGTCTCGGCACGAGCTCAGCCTGGACTTTTCCGGCGAAGGCTTGCACCGTCGCGGCTATCGAAGGGCCGGCGGCAAAGCGCCTCTGAAGGAGAACCTAGCTGCCGCCATTCTTTATCTCGCCCGCTGGCCGGAGGCCGCGAGGCAGGGAACCCCGCTGATGGATCCGACCTGCGGTTCGGGCACTTTCCTCGCAGAGGCAGCATTGATGGCCACCGATTGCGCGCCGGGCCTCCTGCGAGAACGCTTTGGCTTCGAGTCCTGGCTGCATCACGACGTCGATTCTTTCGATCGCGAGCGCGCTGACGCGCTGGCCGCGCGAAAGGCTAGCTGTCCGGCTCCGATTTTCGGAATGGACGCTTCGGCCGAAGCGCTGGCCGGTGCGCGCGAGAACCTCCGATTGGCGGGCGTCGAGCAGCACGTATCTTTGTCCGTTCAGGAGCTAGACGCGGCCGAGCCACCGGCTAAGGGCGGGATCTTGGTGTGCAATCCTCCGTACGGCCATCGACTTGGTGACGAGGGCACGCTCTTTCTCTTCTACCAGTCGCTCGGCGACGTGTTGAAGCGCGGGTTCGACGGCTGGACGGCCTACGTCTTCGCCGCACATGGGAGTAACCTCAAGCACCTCGGGCTTCGACCGGCGCGTCGACATGTGCTCTTCAACGGCGCCATCGAGTGCCGCTTGCTCGAGATTCCGGTGCGCGGCGTCACTGGCAGCGATCGCGAAAGGGCGCCGGCGTGGCGTAAGCCGAGCGCCAAGGCTCAGATGTTCGCCAATCGTGTCAAGAAGAACAACAAGAAGTGGAGCCGCTGGGCCAAGCGGAGCGCGATCGATTGCTACCGGGTCTACGACGCGGATATCCCCGAGTACAACGTCGCAGTCGATCGCTATCCATCGAAGGCCATCGTCCACGTCTTCCAGAAGGAGCGCGACGCACAGGACGAGCAGGCGCAGCAGCGGGTCCAAGACGTTCTGCTCACTCTGCCCGACGCCCTGGGCATCGACGCGACGGATCTGGTCGTCAAGGTTCGCCGCAAACACGACCAGGGCGATCAGTACGCACGCATCACCCAACAGGAATCCGAGATCGTGGTGGGGGAGGGCGAGCTCCGCTTCATCGTCAACCTCGAAGACCGAATCGACACGGGGCTCTTCCTCGACCACCGCGCGGTGCGCGCGTATGCGGCGGAGCGCTGCGCGGGCAAGCGGATGCTCAACCTCTTTGCGTATACGTGTTCGGTGAGTGTCGGCGCGGCCGTCGGCGGAGCGCGGACCACCAGTGTAGATCTCTCGAATACCTACCTCGACTGGGGCAAGCGCAACTTCGAAGTGAACGGCATCGACCCATCGAAGCACCGCTTCATTCGGGACGACGCGACCCGCTGGATGGCCCGCAGCCGTGATCGCTTCGACTGGATCTTCGTGAATCCGCCGACCTTCTCACGCTCGAAGATGAGCAAGGGCGCGTTCAACATTCACAAGGATCACAAGGCATTGATCGAGAACGCGATGCGGACACTCGACAGGGAGGGCGAGCTCCTGTTCACGACCCACGCCCGGGCCTTCGAACTGGACCCCGCGATCAAATCCCGCTTCAAGGTCCAAGACACCACGCGCCAGTTCGTCCCCCCCGACTTCACGCGCTACCCCTTCCAAGCCTTCACAATCGCCCACTAGGGGACACGCAGCCCCCTCCGATCCCGAATCATTTCAGCGGCTTACAAACCCAAGTGCGCACTTTGTCGCTCAGCGGCCCTTGAACTCCGGGCGCCGCTTCTCCGCGAACGCCCTTGGGCCTTCTTTCGCGTCTTCGCTCATGAACACCCGCATGCCGATTTTGGCTTCGATGGGCAACGCTTCCGGCTCCGGTAGACATTCCGTCTCACGCAGTGCGCGAAGCACGGCCTGAACGGCGACGGGGCCGTTGCGGGCGATTCGGTCGGCGAGCTCTCGTGCCTTCTCGAGCGCTCCGCCATCCTCGGTCAGGTACCGGACGAGTCCGTATCGATGAGCCTCTTCAGCGCTGAGCGTACTGCCCGTGAGCAGCATGTCGGCCGCAACCGCATAGGGGATCTGCCTGCGTAGACGAACCGTCGATGCTCCGAGCGGAAACAAGCCGAGCTTCACCTCCGAGACGCCGAACACCGCACTCTTCGCCGCGACGCGGATGTCTGTCGCCTGCAGAAGTTCGGTGCCACCAGCGATCGCAAAGCCCTCGACTGCCGCGATCAAAGGCTTCTTCAGATTGTAGCCCTTCAAGAGCGGTTTGATGAACGCGGGATCGTGCTCCGACTCCTCATACTGCTGATCGACAGGCTTGCTGTTCATGGCCTTCAAATCAGCACCCGCACAGAAATTGCCGCCGGCGCCAGTGAGTATCGCGCAGCGGATCTCTGGGTTCTCGTTGATCTCGTCCCATGCCGCCGACATGCCATCAAGCATCTCGTGCGAGAGCGCATTGCGCGCTTCGGGTCGGTTCATCGTGAGAACTAGAACGTGACCGTCCTGCTCCACGAGAAGGTCGGTGGATTCACTCATGTCCTAGGCTCCTATTCATCCAGCTTGAAGACGCGGAGCGCATTGTCACGAAGGAACTTCGGCCACACTTGGTCCTTGAAAGGCACGTTTTGCATGTCCGTGAAGATGCGTTCGAGCGACAAGCCCATGGGGAAGTATCCGGCGTACATGATCTTGTCCGCTCCGCGCGTGTTCGCGTAGTCGATAATCGACTTTGGGTAATGCTTCGGCGCGAACGCGCTCGTGCTGTAGTAGAGGTTCGGGTACTTGAGCATCAACTTGACGGCCAAGTCGACCCAAGGCTCCCCGCCATGGCGCATCACGAATTTGAGCTCTGGGAAAAACCAGCAGACTTCGTCGATGTGCTCGACCTTCTGTGGCTCCATCGGAATACGGGGTCCGGGCACGCCCACGCAGAGGCAAATGGGGATGTCCAGGTCAACGCACGTGGCGTAGATAGGATAGTACTTCTTGTCGTTCAGAGGCACCTGCGGACAGAGACCGGAGGGGAAGCCCGTAACCGCCTTCAAGCCGTGCTCCTTGTGGAGCTGTCGGATCTTGCGCACTTCGTCCATGCCGTTGTTGGGGTTCGCGCCGTAAGCGGGGAAGAATCGGTCAGGGTAAGTCTTGCACGCCTCGAGGTTCGTCGAGTTCGGCCCTGAAATTCCAAGCATCGCGCGCTCGATGTGCCATTTGTCCATCTCGCCAATCGCGTACTGGACATAGTCCTTCTGCTCGCCGACCTCCGGGATGTCTTTGAACATGTACTGGGCCGGCATCTTGAAGTGCTTCCGGCTCTCCTCGTCGAGCAGCAGCGGCTTCATGAATTCGTACCAGGCGCTGGGGTCGCCATCCGGTATGTTCATCATCAGGTCGATGGCCTCGAGGCCACTCGGAATCGGCATGAAGTTTGGTCCTTTCAGGCGCCCTGCGCGCGCCCTATGTTGACATGAGCCCGCTGGACTTCACCCAGCGATTAGGCTAGAACATGTTCTACTTTATGGCCCGTGGGCTAGAATCTGTAAAGCGGTGATTCGATGAGCCATCTGACGACAGCAGCAGCAGAGTCCACCCGGCCTGGAGAAACGAAAATGGACGGAGACCAGAGCCCCATTCCGACTCGAGAAGAGTTGATCCAGCGCGCGCGGGACCTCGCGCCTACACTGCGCGAGCGCACCAAGAAAGCGTCGGAGCTTCGCTACCTACCCGAAGAGACCATCGAGGATTTTCATCGACTCGGTTTCTTCAAGGTCGTTCAGCCGCGACGCTACGGCGGCTACGAAATGGATCCGTCCATCATCTTCGACCTGCAACTCGAGCTTGGTCGTGGTTGTGCGTCGAGTGCATGGGTGTACGGCGTCCTCAACGTACATTCGTGGCAGCTCGCGCTCTTTTCCCCGGAAGCGCAGGACGAAGTCTGGGCGAAGAACCCGAAGACGCTGATCTCTTCCTCCTACATGCCGGTCGCCGAGACCGAGTGGGTTGATGGTGGTGTGAAGCTCAGCGGACGTTGGTCGTTCTCGAGCGGCTGCGACCATTGCGATTGGGTCTTCCTCGGAGGTTTCGTTCCGACGGAGGAAGGAAAGCCGCCGGACATGCGCACGTTCCTCGTGCCGCGGTCCGACTACGAGATCATCGACAACTGGCACACCTCAGGCCTTCGCGGGTCGGGCAGCAAGGACGTCGTGGTCGACGGCGCGTTCGTGCCCGATCACCGGATGCACAAGTTCTCCGACGGGTTCCGTCAGCAGAGCCCCGGCAATGAGGTCAACCCCTCGCCGGTCTACAAGTACCCGTTCGGTCAGATTCACGTCCGCTCGGTCTCGACCCCTGCAGTCGGCGCGGCATTCGGCGCTCTCGACGAATATATCGACTTCATGAAGTCCAAGGTCTCTCAGGCGACTGGTGGCAAGGCGAAGGACTCGTACGCCAACAGCCTCGTCGCGGCCGAGGCCACCGCCACGCTCGATCGCGAAGTGCTCACGCTACGGCGCAACTTCAGCGAGATGTTCGGCTACCTCGAAAAGGGCGAAAAGATTCCGCTCGATCGGCGAGTCCACTTCCGGAACGACTCCGCGCGAGCCGTCCGCGTTGCGACCGAGGTCGTCGAACAGTTGTTCATTGCGTGCGGAGCTCGGGCGGCATTCGAAGACCATCCCATCAACCGACACTTTCAGGATGCACACGCGATTCGCTTGCACCATGCGAACGGACCGGACGGACCGGCGGCCAACATGGGCGGCGTGCTCTTCGGCCAGAAGAACACGGACTTCTTCATCTAGGAAGGCATGGATGATGCGGCGCGACGACAGAGGATTGAAGGGCTTGGAGACGAGCTCTATGATGCCCTGCGCGCGCGCCGCACGCTGAGCCCCCTCACGGAACGCTGGCCTGAGATCACCATCGAAGACGCGTATCACGTGTCTCTTCGCATGGTGCATCGCCGCATCGAGGATGATGGCGAGAAGGTCATCGGCAAGAAGATTGGAGTGACGAGTCTCGCGGTTCAGGAGATGCTCGGTGTCTTTCAACCCGACTTCGGATACCTCACCGACAAGATGATGTATCCAAACGGCGGACCCATGCCGATCAGTGAGCACTTGATTCAGCCGCGAGCGGAAGGCGAGATTGCCTTCAAGTTGAAGAAGGACCTCAACGGACCGGGCGTCACGACTGACGACGTCATCGATGCCACCGACTACGTCATGGCCTGTTTCGAGGTGGTAGACAGTCGGGTTCACGACTGGAAAGTGAAGATTCAAGACACCGTGGCCGACAATGCAAGCTGCGGTCTCTTCGTGCTCGGCGACGAGCATGCCGACCCGAAAGCGCTCGACTTCCCGAACGTCGAGATGCGGGTGTACAAGAACGGTGAGTTTCTGAGCGAAGGGCGAGGCTCTGCGGCGCTTGGGTCACCTCTGAAATGCGTGAGCTGGTTGGCGAACACGCTTTCGAAGTTCGGCATTACCCTGAATGCCGGTGACGTGGTGCTGTCGGGGTCGTTGGTGCCTCTCGAGCCCGTGGTGGCGGGAGACGAGATGCGTCTCGAGGTTGATGGCATCGGGACCGCCTCCGTGCGGTTCACGTAGGAGTAGCGAGAGATGACGACGAAAGTGAAGGCCGCGATCATTGGGTCGGGCAACATCGGGACCGATCTGCTCTACAAGGCGCTCCGAAGTGAGGTCATCGAGCCGGTTTGGATGGTGGGCATCGACCCCGAG
>Ga0316189_10000631_pt1 | contig 35129 bp, 32 predicted proteins | sample LowCovwburrow_MG_FD_204930 | JGI IMG/M metagenome (GOLD analysis project Ga0316189, IMG submission 204930) | Coastal sediment microbial communities from Maine, United States - Lowes Cove worm burrow | ecosystem: Environmental > Aquatic > Marine > Coastal > Sediment | place: USA: Maine...
ACTGATGAGCAATCACGGCAATTATGCCGTGTCACTGGGCAATGTGTGCCGTTGGCTGGCTGAGCAGGCAGAAGCCCTGGGCGTCGAGATCTACCCCGGTTTCGCGTGTTCAGACCTGGTGTATCGCGACGATGGCTCCGTGAAGGGTGTCGTGGCCGGCGTGTTCGGCCTCGGCAAGGATGGCAAGCCCGGTCCCGACTACGAACCGGGCATGGAACTGCACGGCAAGTACGTGATGATCGGCGAAGGCGTGCGCGGTTCACTGGCCAAGGTGCTGATCGACAAGTTCAAGCTGTCGGATGGAAAAAGCCCGCAGAAGTTCGGTCTCGGCATGAAAGAGCTTTGGGAAATCAAGCCGGAGAACCACAAGCCGGGCCAGGTAACCCACACCATGGGCTGGCCGCTGGATACCAGGACCGGCGGCGGCTCGTTCATGTACCACCTGGAAGACAACCTGGTCTCGATCGGCTTCGTGGTGCATCTCAACTACAAGAACCCGCATCTGTTCCCCTACATGGAGTTTCAGCGCTTCAAGCATCACCCGATGATTGCCGATGTGCTGCAGGGCGGCCGGCGTATTGCCTATGGCGCGCGCGCCATCACCGAGGGCGGCTACCAGTCCGTGCCGAAGCTGTCATTCCCCGGCGGCGTGCTGATTGGATGTTCTGCCGGCATGGTCAATGTGCCACGCATCAAGGGATCGCATAACGCCATGCTGTCGGGCATGCTGGCCGCCGATGCGGCTGTCGCGGCCATTGCGGCGGGACGCGAAGGCGACGAACTTACGGAATACCAGGCAGCCTGGGACGCTTCGTCAATCGCCGACGACCTCAAGAAGGTGCGCAATGTCAAACCGTTGTGGTCAAAGCTTGGCCTGATCGGCGGGCTGGCAGTGGGCGGGCTCGACATGTGGACCAACCAGCTGTTCGGCTTCTCGTTCTTCGGCACCATGAAGCACGAAAAGAATGACGCCGACTCGACCGGCAAGGCGGCTGATTATCCGGTCATCGACTATCCCAGGCCCGACGGTGTCCTGTCATTCGACAGGCTGACCAACGTGGCCTATTCGGCAACCAATCACGATGAGAACCAGCCGGCCCATCTGCATCTGAAGGACGCATCGGTTCCGGTAAGCTACAACCTGCCGCTATATGCCGAGCCGGCCCAGCGCTATTGCCCCGCCGGTGTCTACGAAATCGTCAAGGACGAAGCAGGCCAGGACAAGTTCCAGATCAACTTCCAGAACTGCGTGCATTGCAAGACCTGTGACATCAAGGACCCGGCCCAGAACATCATCTGGACAGTACCGCAAGGTGGCGAGGGACCGAACTACCCGAACATGTAGACGCAAGCCTGCTGACTGTCTCGGCCGGCGCTGTTGATTTCCATCAAGGCTCGCTGCACGCTCGTGTGCCAGTGTTGGCGGGATGATGCCTGCCGTGCCGCGCCGTGGTGCCTACCTGAAAAAACCACCCATGCGTTTTTAACCAAATTGACGTCATCTTGTTGCCTGTTTGTTGGGCATGCTGAAAGAAAGCCGGGAGCCAAACAGGAGCCCCTCATGAATTACAGATTTTCAGCCTTTGCGGTTACTGCCATTGTCTGCCTTGCAGGCATTTCGGGTGCATGGGCAGAATCCATCGAGCGTTCGGGCAATGATCGCATCAACACGGTTAAACCGCGCGGAATCCAGGCGTTCACCGGGAGCAAGCCGACCGGTATCAACGAGATACCGGCGAAGCAGACCGTCCAATCGGTTGGCGGGCGTACCATGAACATTGCCCAGCCGAGCGTGCCGGCCGGCGTGCAACCGTCCCGGACACAGCAGCGGGTGCAACAGCCCGCGCCGCAGCAGGTGCAGGCCGCTGAGCCGACGCGCTCACGCACAAAGAAAACCGCAACCCGCAAGCGTACGAAGAAATCCTCCGGCGTGAGTGAAGCCCAGTGGTGGCGTGACAGCGGAAATCCGAAGGTGTTTGCATTCCGCGATTGCATTTCGGCCTACGCTCGCAGCCAGGCAAACAAGACGCTCAAGCTGAACCTGCAGTCGGTTGTGTCCCGGTCCATCAAGCGCGAGTGTGACAAGTCGTTTTCGTCCATGTCGGAAATTCTTGCCGGCAGGTTCGGCACTGAAAAGTCGCGCAAGATTGCACAGGAACTGACCGAATCCACCTTTGTGCCGGCCGTGCGTGAAGCTGTACTGGCGGTGCGCAAGCAACAGAAGCAGGCCGCTGCGGCCAAGCAACGTCAACCGGAACCGGCCGGGCAGCCGGCAAACAAGCTGGCCGCCGCGCCGCTACCGGTTCCGGCGCAACCGGTACCCATCAGCAAGGAAGCCGAACTGGAACTTGCCAAGCAGGAAATGTTTTCCTGTTACCGCGAGGCTGCAGACCGGGTTGCACCGCAGCGCAACAGGCCGGTTGATGCGATTGTCGACAATGTCCTGCTGGAGTGCAGTGGCAATACGCGCGCCTTTTTCAAGCGCCTGTTTGCCATCTATCCGCACAGTCCGTCTGGTCAGGCCGACCGCATGCGCGCGGCAATTTCCGACAATTACCGTCCTGCCATTGCCAAGCGGGTAACCGCAATTCGCGCGACCGGTGTTTCAGTTCAGAAACAGAAAGTCACTTCAACCGAGCAATAAACGGCTTGTTTGGCCAGCAATCCACTGCCATGCCGAGTTTTTTCTGGTGCATGCCGGTGGCCGTGCGGGTGCGGAACCCGATCAGGCCGTCAATGGTGTCGCCGACATTGTAGCCAAGTCCGACCATTCTGGATTGCACCTGTTTCATGGCCGCGCGGGTGAACGTGTCGACGTCGCGCCACCGCGTCTTGAAGGCGCCGCCGCCTGCAATCCGGTCGGCCAGGTTGCCGACATAAAGCACATAGAGGTCAGACTCATTGTAGTTCTTGATGGCGTAGTAGTTGTCGGTTGCAATGAACGCCGGCCCGAACCGGCCCGCAGGCATGATCAGATAGCTCTTGACGGTGTTGATCCGCGCGGGCCATTTGCGCTCTGCCACGCGCCTGGCACCGCTGGCAATCCAGTCCGCCACCGGCCTGCCTGCATCCGGTCCTTCCAGCGTACAGTCCAGTGCCGACGACGGTGCTACTTCGTAGGCCCAGCTCAGGCCCGGTCGCCAGCCGCTGGCTTTCAGGAATGTCGCCGTGGTGGCCAGCGCATCAGGTATTGAGTTCCAGATGTCCGATTTGCCGTCGCCATCGCCGTCGCTGGCATATTTCAGGTACAGCCCCGGCAGCATCTGGGTATGACCCATCGCGCCTGCCCATGAACTTTTCAGGTGTGCAACGGGAACAATACCGCGCTGGGCAATCTCCATGATGGCCAGAAGCTCGGGCCGGAAGAAATCCGGCCGGCGTCCGAGAAACGCCTGCGTCGCCAGTACCGACATCGCATCATGGGGAATGCGTGCATTGGAAAACGCAGTCTCACGTCCCCAGATGGCGGCGACCACTTGCCTGGGGACACCGGTTCTGCGTTCGATGCGGTCGAAGGCAGCAGCATATTTGCCGATGTTCCGGCGTCCGATTTGCGCCAGCTGGTTGAGGGATCTGTCACTGAAATACCGTCCGGGCGAACCAAATTCCGCCTGGCGTTTGCGCGATGCGGCAGGTTGTTCGCCGGCAATCTTTGGCGGGGCCAGGTCCGGAATGTCCCATTGCAGGGAAATGCGTTGTATCGATGCGTTGAAGACCTTGCGTGAAATGCCGCGCTGCTGTGCTTCCGGCCACAGGCTTTGCAGAAAACCATCAAAGGCTTTTTCCGCGTTTTTCCGATAGCTTGCCGAAACATCCAATGCATGGCCCGATGCAGCCCCTGCAGTCAGTGACAGGACGCAGGCGATGGCGGCAACGGCCAGGCGGTGGGGTTTGTGAATTCGAATCAGATGTTTCATCATGCCGGCAATGATGCGGCTGGCCGAATTTGCTTTCAAGGCACCAACTGCAGATTTTGCTGTTGTGATACCGAAGGAACTGACAATTGACCCTCGTGTTGCTTGCAGTTCGGTGCAAAAACCATCACATTGCACTGCATCAGTGATGTGTTGTAATTTGGCGGCCCGACGAGGCAGCTTTTTGCAATGCGAGCAAGTTTTCCCGCAGAACGGACAAGGCAATTATGAATTTGACCATCAGGACCCTGGGTGCAGCGCTTTTGTTGGCGAGTTCGATGGCAGCAGGTCCCGGTCATGCTGCGCAATCGAAAGACGTTGACCCGTACGCTGCATTGCGTATCGACCGGGCGTCTCCGTCGGGCAGCTATCTTGCCGGGCGGTTTGCCAGTCGGCAGCGCGATACCGGGATTGCCGCACGTTACATCGCCCGCGCCCTGGAAACCGATCCCGACAATCCGCTTCTGATTGAGCGCGCCTTCACGCTGGAGGTGTCGTCAGGCAATATTGAATCTGCCGAACGGTTTGCCGAGCGTGTCCTCAAGTTCAATGACCAGCACAGATTGTCCCTGCTGGTTCTGGGCCTCAAGGCCATGCGCGAAGGCAAGGCCGCGCTGGCGCGTCAGTATTTCCAGAAATCGGCCTACACACCCATTGGTGAATTGTCGGCGGCCCTGCTCACCGGCTGGACCTACGCCTCGGCTAACAATCTCAACGCCGCGCTGGCAGAACTCGACAAGCTGAAGCGCAATCAGGCGTTCGAAAACTTCCGGCTGTTTCATGCCGGACTGATGGCCGACATGGTCAAGAACCACAACCGGGCGGAGGTGTTCTACAAATCGGCCTATGAGAAGGCCGGCACGTCGCTGCGCGTGGTTCAGGCCTATGGCAACTACCTGCAACGCACCAACCGCAAGGACCAGGCGGCAAAGGTATATGAACTGTTCCTGAAAGCGACCCAGAACAACCCGTTGGTGCGTGGTGCACTGGACGATCTGAAAGCAGGCAAACCGGCTGAACCGTTTATCAGCAGCGCGGCAGGCGGTTCCGCCGAAGCGCTGTATTCCATTGCCGGGGCGCTGACCGATGAACGCTCCATCGATATCGCTCTGGTTTATACCCGGCTTGCTTTGGCCAGCTATCCTGAATTTTCCGAGGGCCAGACGCTGCTGGGCGAAGTCTATACCCAGATGAAGCTGCACGAGCAGGCCATCGAAGCCTATGGCAGGATCAAGCCGGATTCGCTGTTGCGCTCCAGTGCCGACATACAGATAGCCACCAATCTCAACCAGTTGAAGCGGTTTGACGAGGCGGAGAAGGTGTTGACGGCGCTGATTGCACGCGAACCAGCGAACTATAATGCGCTGCTGTCCCTGGGTAATCTCTACCGCCTGAACGAAAAATGGCTTGATTCTGCCGACACTTATACGCGTGCGCTTGCACAGGTCGAGGAGCCCGGCGCGAAAAACTGGTCGGTATATTATTTCCGCGGCATTGCTCATGAGCGCGCCGGGCAGTGGGAAAAAGCCGAACCGGATTTCCGCAAGGCTTTGAGCTACCAGCCTGAGCAGGCATCCGTCCTGAACTATCTCGGATACTCGCTGATTGAAAAGCGCATCAATCTGCCGGAGGCGTTTGAGATGGTCGAGAGAGCCGTTTCATTGCGCCCCAATGACGGCTATATCGTCGACAGTCTCGGCTGGGGACACTACCAGTTGGGACGCTATGATGAGGCGGCGAAACTGCTCGAACGTGCCGCCGGTTTGCGCCCCGAAGATGCTGTCATCAACGATCATCTCGGTGATGCCCTGTGGCGGGTTGGCCGCAAGCTGGAAGCCAGGTTCCAATGGCAGTATGCGCTTGATTCAAGCCCGACCGATGAGAACGCAATCAAGATCCGCAAAAAGCTCAAGCAAGGTTTGCCGGACCCGGACCCGGTCTCGGCGCCGACTGCTTCGGGTGCTGAGAAGCCCAACAAGTCCTGACACCCTAGAGCATGCTTCACTTAGATGGGATCGTTTGACCGGTTTTCTGCGTTTGCTGGCAAGGCACGGTTCCCGCCGTGGTCTGGTTGACCACAAGGGAGCCGTAACGCAGTCCAGCGGGCGCAGTAAACCGGCCTGCAGAGCAACATGGGTTCAATCGAACCCATAAAGTTTCTCTGCCACTTTGAGGGCGATCAGGTTTATGATTTTTGGTTGAAACAACCAAAAATCATCCTGATCTCGTGGACCAAATCAGCCCATCGGCGTTGTTGCAAAGCTTGCCCGATGCACCACATCGCGCTTCACTTTGCGCCTAGCCGAGTGAACTGATTTAATTCCATGAAACGCTTCCATCTAAGTGAAGCATGCTCTAGTTCAGGTATTGTGATGATTTCCGAGTTCGCTGCAGCGAAAATCAATCTTGCCCTTCATGTCACGGGCAAGCGTCTGGATGGCTACCATTTGCTTGACAGCGCCGTGATGTTCGCCGCCGATGCGGGTGATGTTGTGGAGGTGTCATTCGCCGATGAGACCTCCCTGACGGTGTCGGGCGCATTTTCGCACGGGTTGGAAACCGATGCCGGAAACCTTGTCCTCAAGGCATTCGCGGCCTTGCAGGCCGGCTTTCCCGGCGAGGTTCAGCCATGTGCCATACACTTGCACAAGAAGCTTCCCGTTGCGTCCGGCATTGGCGGTGGTTCGGCTGATGCAGCGGCTGCCCTGCGTGCAATTGTCCGCCTCAATGGCCTGGCAATTGACGAACCGGCGCTTGGCGCGATTGCGTTGCAACTGGGCGCCGACGTGCCGGTTTGCCTCGGCTCAACGGCCTGCCGGATGCGCGGCATCGGCGACATCATCGATTCCTGGCCTGATGCCCCGCCGCTGCATGCAGTTCTGGTCAACCCGCTGGTTGGGGTCTCGACGGCACGTATTTTCAGGCATCTGGGGCTGGCACCTGGCAGCAAGGCCAATGCGGCAATCACGGATGCCTTTGCAGATGTGACCGACACCGGCGCTGCGCTGGCCTGGCTCGCTGTGTGCCGCAATGACCTGGAATCGGCTGCGTGTCACCTGGAACCGGTCATAGCAGATGTGCTGGCGGCTGTCGGGCAATTGCCGGGCTGCGGGCTGGCGCGCATGAGCGGGTCGGGGGCCACCTGTTTCGGGCTGTTTGAAGACGCCCAGAGCGCCGCTGCAGCCGCGAAGGCCCTGGTGCAGGATCACCGCGAATGGTGGGTCGTTGCAACTGCTCTGGTGTAGGCTGTGATTTCATGAGCGGGAGCAATGTCCATCCACACAGTTGGATGAAATTGCCGGAACACCTTGGACTTGAGCAGCTTTGCTCAATCCAGCATGTCTAGTGCGCCCGGGCTACGGAAAACCGGATGGCATCGACAAGAGCAGACTTGTGATCGCTTTCGGGGAATATCTCCATTGCATCGCGAGCAATGGCGCCGTAGTGGCGGGCGCGTTCGATGGTTGCTTCAAGTGCACCGTGTTGCGCCATCAGGCCAATGGCTGTTTCAAGGTCGCCATCGCGCTGGTCGCCGTCTTCCATCACGCGCTTCCAGAACTTGCGCTGCTCGGTATCGCCACGCCGGTATGACAGTACCACCGGCAGGGTGATCTTGCCTTCGCGGAAATCATCACCGACACTTTTTCCGAGCTGGGCCTGCTTGCCGGAGTAATCCAGCGCGTCATCCACAAGCTGGAAGGCGACGCCGAGATTGCGGCCGTAGGATTCAAGCGCCTCGCGCTCTGCGTCATTGCGCCCGGCAATCAGGGCGCCCACCTCTGCGGCGGCTGAAAACAGCGCCGCAGTCTTTGCGTTGATCACCTTGAGATAGGCATCTTCGGTGGTCGATGTGTTGTGGGCTGCGGCCAGCTGCATCACTTCACCTTCGGCAATAATCGAGGCGGCTTCAGCCAGCACTTTCAGGGCGGGGAGCGACCCTGTTGTCACCATGATGCGGAACGCCTGGCCCAGCAGGTAGTCACCCACCAGCACGCTGGCCTGGTTTCCCCAGATCAGGCGAGCCGTGCGCCGTCCGCGCCTGAGGTCACTTTCATCGACCACATCGTCGTGCAGCAGCGTGGCCGTGTGCATGAACTCGACAGCAGTGGCAAGATCGATGTGGTGGTTCCCCTCATAACCGCACAGGCGCGCAGCCGCGATGGTCAGCATCGGACGCAGACGTTTGCCGCCCGAATCAATCAGGTGCTGGGCAAGTTCCGGGATCAATTCCACGTGAGACTGGGCATGCGACAGGATTTGCGCATTCACCTTCTCCATGTCGCTTGCCACCAGGGCGAGCAAGGGAGACAGGCTTGCATCTTTAGATTCTGCTGCACTTAAAGGAACAACTACGCCCAATGAATTAACTCCACCGCTGTCTTTATCGTTTACATGCCAGAACATAAGCGGCGTTCAGGCTGCCAGCAAGAGCACTATGGCCGCATGTGTTGCGTTGAACTAGAGTTGTTGCGGGAACTGTTTGTTAATTGCCGGAAGGTAAGCTTTATCCATGCGTGAGTTGCTGCGATCAAATGATGTAGTGCTGGTTTCATATATTGTTGATCTGCTGGGCCAGGAAGGCCTGAATGCCGAGGTTTTCGACGCTCATATGAGTGTGCTTGAAGGATCCATTGGCGCGTTTCCGCGCCGGGTGATGATTGACGATGATGATGAACTGCGCGCGCGTAGAGTGTTGAATGAGGCAGGCTTGCGAAAGCATCTCGCGGGCGCCTGAATGTGGACGAATGATTCTGGGTTGATACTGGAGATTCAGGGTCGATGAAGGCGGAAGAGGCTTAAATGGAAGATGTGTTTCAAGGTGGCCGCAATGGCAGTCAAGAAAGCAAGGCAGGGCTGTCCGATGATGCTTTTCTGGGCGGCAGACTGCAGATCCTGCAGCCCGAAAAGGGCTATCGTGCCGGCATAGACGCGGTATTGCTGGCTGCATCGATACCGGCATCAGACGGGGAGACCTTTTTTGAAGCAGGTATCGGCACCGGCGTTGCGGCCGCATGTCTGGCCAGGAGGGTGCCCGGCATCATCATTACCGGTATTGAAATCGCATCCCGGTACGCGCTGATTGCGGAGGAAAACTTCAGACGCAACTCGCTGCACGAGCATATCAGCGTCCTGAAGGGCGATGTGCGCGATTCGATGCGCCACGATCAGATGGACTGGCCGGCTCCCGGCAGTATTTCACACGCCTTTGCCAATCCCCCGTTTTTTGAAGACCACACGGTTCAGGCTCCCGTCGACAGCCTGCGGGCACAAGCCCATCTGCTGAAGGCCGGTGACCTGGAAACCTGGGTCAGGGTCATGGTGAACACGGTCAAGCCCCGGGGTACGGTTTCAATCATCCACCCGGCGACTTCACTGCATCAGTTGCTGGCGGCGATGGCGCCGAAGCTCGGTGGCCTGACCGTTATGCCGCTGCGTGCGCATCGTAACGATGCCGCGTCGCGGATTATCGTGCGGGGAACCAAAGGCTCGAAAGCCCCGTCCCGGCTGTTACCCGGACTGGTGCTGCATGAAGCAGGATCCAATACCTTCGTGGACGAGGTCGATGCCATACTGCGAGATGGTCAAGCTCTTGAATTTTAATGATCTTGTTGAGCTTTCCTGTACTCAACCCTTGAGTTAGCCGGTCTGGTGCCCCATGTAGGCAGCGGTTACCGGGTCAGGGTGACTTGCGGGCTTTGTACCTGAAACTCATGAGCCTGATCGCTTTCAAGGTGCCAGAGCAACCCGGGTTCGCTTGAACCCGGGTTGCTCTGGCCCACGCATAGTCCTGTCAATCAACAAGGCACCACCAGAATGGCCTCGCGCGCATCGAAAAAAAGCAAGAAAAACAAGGCCGGATGGCTGACCAGGCTGTTGCGCGGCAAGCGCAAGTTTGTTGCTCATGTTCGCCTGAACGGCGCCATCGGCATGCCCGGACCGGTTAGCCGGTCCATTTCCATGGCCGGAATCGAGGAAACCCTGCAGCAGGCATTCGCCATTCGCGGCCTCGCGGCGGTGGCATTGTCGATCAATTCGCCCGGGGGCTCGCCGGTTCAGTCGACCCTGATTTTCAACCGTATCCGCCAGCTATCAAAAAAGCACGAGGTCACTGTATTGGTGTTTTGCGAGGATGTGGCGGCATCCGGCGGCTATCTGCTGGCGGTGGCGGGGGATGAAATTTTTGCCGATCGCAGTTCGGTGGTGGGCTCCATTGGCGTGATATCGTCAGGGTTCGGTTTTGCCGGTGCGATCAAGAAGCTCGGAGTGGAACGCCGCGTGCATACGGCAGGGTCCAACAAGTCCGTGCTGGATCCGTTTCTGCCTGAAAAGAAGGAAGACGTTGCACACCTGAAGTCCCTGCAGCTGGATGTCCATGAAGCGTTCAAGGACATTGTGCGTTCGCGTCGCCAAGCGCTGTTGAAGGGCGAGGAAGACGAGCTGTTTTCCGGGTTGTTCTGGGCCGGCGAAAAAGCCCTGGAGCGGGGTCTCATTGACGGTATCGGCACACTGAACGAGATTTTGCAGAGCAAGTTCGGTGAAGACGTGATCATCAAGACAGTTGACGCCAAGAGCGGATTGTCGTTGCGCAAGTTCCTGATGCCGGGCGGCAGGTCGAGTGTCGACAGTGCTGCGCGCGCTGCCGGGCAGGGAGTCGCGTCAGGTGCACTTGCGCTTGCAGAAGAGCGCGCTTTGTGGTCACGTTACGGCCTGTGAACGTTGAAACGGGCAGGGGCCTGTTTGAAGGAATGAAGACAACATGATTTACAAACTCCTGTTTGCCGGTATGGGCATCGCCTTGTCATATACCGTGGCGCGCACGCTTTCGGACCTTCAGGCAAAGTCTGCTGTCAAGGTAAAGCCCAGCGACCAGCGCAATGCCAGAACCGGTCGCTTGCGTCAGGACCCGGAAACCGGCGTGTATCGCCCGGAAGACTGATTGTATCGGGCTGCAGCCTGAATGCGGGTTTCATGCGCTTGGCCGCTTGACCGGGATTGGTCTGCGCAATAGGTTCCGGCCAGCGATTCACCGCTTCTGGCTAGCCAGAGGCCTTTCAAAGCATCTTTACAATGACTGCGCCTCCCGGCCTAAGCCCCAAGACGTCCTTCCAGGACCTGATTCTCACGCTGCACAATTACTGGGCGGTCAGGGGATGCGTCATTCTGCAGCCTTACGACATGGAGGTGGGCGCCGGCACATTTCATCCGGCAACCACCTTGCGCTCGGTCGGGCCAAACCCATGGAAGGCGGCCTATGTCCAGCCATCACGCCGGCCCAAGGATGGCCGCTATGGCGAAAACCCCAACCGCTTGCAGCACTACTACCAGTATCAGGTGATCCTGAAACCATCGCCGCCGGATCTGCAGGACCTGTATCTCGGATCGCTGTATGCCATCGGCATCGACCGCGACAATCACGATATCCGCTTTGTTGAGGATGACTGGGAAAGCCCGACGCTGGGTGCCTGGGGGCTTGGCTGGGAAGTCTGGTGCGATGGTATGGAAGTGTCGCAGTTCACCTATTTCCAGCAGGTCGGCGGCATGGACTGCGATCCGGTTTCAGGCGAATTGACCTATGGCCTTGAGCGCCTGGCCATGTATGTGCAGGGTGTCGACAATGTCTATGACCTGAACTTCAATGGCGGCGAAGGTGACGATCGCGTGTCTTACGGTGATGTGTTCCTGCAGGCCGAGCAGGAATATTCCCGGCACAATTTTGAACACGCCGACACTACAACCCTGCTGCAGCAGTTCAGGTTTGCCGAAGCCGAATGCAAGGCTTTGCTGAAAGCCGGCGACAAGGGCAAGAAACATCTCATGGCCTTGCCTGCCTATGACCAGTGCATCAAGGCATCTCATGTTTTCAATCTGCTTGATGCGCGCGGCGTGATTTCGGTCACCGAGCGCCAGGCCTATATTTTGCGGGTCCGTGATCTGGCCAAGGGCTGCTGCGAGGCCTGGGCCAAAACCGCTGGCGGGAGCGCGCAACACAATGGCTGAACTGCTGCTTGAATTGTTTTCCGAGGAAATCCCGGCGCGGATGCAGGCGCGCGCTGCTGCCGATCTGCACAAGCTCGTCACCGAGGCGCTGGTGGAACAAGGCCTGACCTATGAAAGTGCCAAGGCCCATGTCACGCCGCGCCGTCTTGCCCTGTGCGTCGACGGGCTGGCGGTCCGGACCGCTGATTACAAGGAAGACCGCAAGGGACCGCGCATCGACGCGCCTGAACAGGCTGTGCAGGGCTTTCTGAAGTCCGCCGGCGTCACGCTCGATCAGTGCGATGTTGAAGAGGACAAGAAGGGCAAAGGCGCTTTTTATGTGGTCCGTATCAACAAGCCGGGGCAGGATTCCTGCGACGTTATCGCCGGCATCATTCCGGAAATTGTGCGCAAGTTCCCGTGGCCCAAATCCATGCGCTGGGGCTCGGGCAGCCTGCGCTGGGTAAGGCCGTTGCAGACGATTCTGTGCATGTTTGACGGCGAAGTGGTGCCGTTTGATGTGGACGGCATCAAGTCGGGCAACATCACCCATGGCCATCGCTTCCTCAACCCCGACGCGATCACGGTCACGGCATTTGACGATTACGAACAATCCCTGCGCGCCGCCCATGTCATGCTGGATGCCGGCGAGCGTATGGAGACCATTCGCGCCGAGGCCAGCAACCTGGCGTTCGCCAAGGGACTGCAACTGATCGAAGATGAGGGTCTGCTGGCAGAAGTCGCCGGGCTCGTTGAATGGCCGGTCGTGCTGATGGGCGAGTTTCACAAGAGTTTCCTGGATGTGCCCGCAGAGGTGATTGTCACCTCCATAAGGAGCCACCAGAAGTGTTTTGCCCTCAATGACAAGTCGGGAAATCTGTCCAACCATTATCTGCTGGTGTCGAACCTGATCGCCAAGGATGGCGGCAGGAAGATCACCGAAGGCAATAACAAGGTCATCGCTGCACGGCTGTCCGACGCCCGTTTCTTCTGGGAGCAGGACAAGAAGGTCAAGCTGGAAGACCGTTTGCCACAGCTTGAGAAGATCACCTTCCACGCCAAGCTTGGGACGCAGGCCGAACGGGTTGCCAGGATTGAAGCGCTGGCGGGTGAAATCGCCAGAACTATCGGGGCTGATGAGACTCAGGCCAGGCTGGCGGCGAAACTGGCCAAGACCGATCTGGTGACCGAGATGGTCGGCGAGTTTCCGGAACTGCAGGGCCTGATGGGCTCATATTATGCCCGGGCTGAAGGGCTCGATGAGGATGTGCAGATCGCCATCCGCGATCATTACAAACCGCAAGGCCCGTCTGATGACGTGCCGTCCGGCAAGGTGGCCCAGGCCGTGGCACTGGCCGACAAGATCGACACGCTGGTCGGCTTCTGGGCCATCGATGAAAAGCCGACGGGGTCGAAGGATCCTTATGCGCTGAGGCGCGCTGCGCTGGGGGTTATCCGCACGGTACTCGAGGGCGAATTGCGGTTGAATCTGCTCTCTCTCAGCACTGCAGGCTTGAAACCGATTCTCGACGCAGCCCATGATGATGCCGAGGTCGGCGACGCCGAACCGGCGGTGTCAGGCAAGAGTGAAAATGACATTGCAGCAGACCTGCTTTCGTTCTTCGCCGATCGTCTGAAGGTCTACCTGCGTGACAACGGCACCCGGCACGATCTGATCGACGCGGTATTTGCGCTCGGCAATCAGGATGATCTGCTGATGATTGTCAGGCGCGTCGAAGCACTGTCGGCCTTCCTCGAGACGGATGACGGCAAGAACCTGCTGGCAGGCGTCAAGCGGGCCTCCAATATTCTCAAGATCGAGGAAAAGAAGGATGGCCGCAGTTTCACCGGCGCACCGGATACCAAGCTGCTGGTGCAGGGCGACGAAAAGGACCTGAACCGGGCCGTGTCCCAGTCGGAAGCCAACGCCAAACGCGCTGTCGAGGCAGAAGACTTCGTGTCCGCCATGGGCCATATCGCCAAGCTGCGCGGGCCGGTGGACCAGTTCTTCGACAAGGTGACGGTAAACGCAGATGATCCGACATTCAGGGAAAACCGCCTGAAACTGCTCAATCGTATCCGGGAAGCGACCCTGGCAGTAGCGGATTTCTCGAAAATCGAGGGATAGAGTTTGAGTTTGTTCGCCGAAGTGTCCGTGCTCGGCCTCTTCATTCCGCTCACGCAAGCAGCCTGACGGCTGCGCTCCGCGGGGGCGGGCCTGTCCGGCCCGAGGCCCAGTCGGGCCTAGTTCTGGAAGTCAGCATGATTGGTTTGAAATACGCCTCCGAGGCACGAAGTGCCGAGGCAAGGCCGACCGGCCGCCGCACGAAGTGCGCCCCCGCGGAGCGCAGCCGAAAGCTGCTGGCGTGAGCGATACAAACTCCCTGCAGGGGAGTGTATGACGAACGGTGGTTTTGGGCCGGAGAACGGCCTGCCGAAGGCAGTTAAGCTGTTCGATCAAGATCAAGTCTTGATGTGGCAACCTGCGCCTTGAAAAACCTGTCTGGTTGTGGCCTTAAACAGCTGCACGTCATCCCATCCAGTGGAATCAATACAAAGGCAGGAAAATGAGCCCTTCTTCCGGCAAAATGGTCTATCAATTCGGCGACGGTCAGGCTGACGGTACCGCCAAGGACAAGGAGCTGTTGGGCGGCAAGGGTGCCAACCTTGCTGAAATGTGCCAGCTGGGTGTGCCGGTTCCGCCCGGATTTACCATCACCACGGAAGTCTGTACCGGATACTACAACAACAACAATGCCTACCCTGATGGCCTTGAGGCTGATGTTGCCACCGCCGTCAAATGGGTAGGCGGCAAGGTCGGCGCCGGCTTTGGCGACAAGACCAATCCGCTGCTCGTTTCGGTGCGCTCGGGAGCCCGCGTATCCATGCCCGGCATGATGGATACAGTGCTGAATCTCGGCCTCAATGACGAGACGGTTCAGGGCCTTGCAGCGCGCGCCGGTGACAAGCGCTTTGCCTATGACAGCTATCGCCGTTTCATCCAGATGTACTCGGACGTGGTGCTGGGCCTTGATCACGATGCCTTCGAAGACATGCTGGGTGAGTTCAAGGACGAAAACGGTCACGAGCTTGATACCGATGTCACCGCTGATCAATGGGAAGCTCTCATAGAGCGGTTCAAGGCACTGGTCGAAGAAGAGTCCGGTGAGCCGTTCCCGCAGGACGTCAATGCACAATTGTGGGGTGCGGTCGGCGCTGTCATAAAGTCCTGGCAGTCGGCCCGCGCCATCACCTACCGCAAGCTCAACGAAATTCCCGACGGCTGGGGAACCGCTGTCAACGTGCAGGCAATGGTGTTCGGCAATATGGGCGACACATCTGCCACCGGGGTGGCGTTCACACGCAACCCGTCTACCGGTACCAAGGAGCTTTATGGCGAATTCCTGGTCAATGCGCAGGGTGAAGACGTGGTTGCCGGTATTCGCACGCCGCAGAACATCACCGAGGCAGCCCGCATTGAAGCCGGCATGAGCGATCCGTCGCTGGAACGTCTCATGCCGGAAACCTTCCAGCAGCTGACCGGGATTTTTGACCGGCTGGAAAACCATTACCGCGACATGCAGGACCTCGAGTTCACCATCCAGGACGGCAAGCTGTGGATGCTGCAGACCCGGTCAGGCAAGCGCACTGCCCAGGCAGCCCTGAAAATCGCTGTTGATATGGCTGAGGACGGCCTGATCACCAGGGCCGAGGCAGTCTCGCGCATCGAGCCGGGCTCACTTGACCAGTTGTTGCATCCCACGCTCGACCCGAAGGCCGAGCGCGACATTATCGCGTCCGGCCTGCCGGCGTCTCCCGGTGCAGCGTGCGGTGAAGTGGTGTTCGACAGCGACGAGGCCGAACAGGCAAAAGCACAAGGCCGCAAGGTTATCCTGGTGCGCATTGAAACCAGCCCGGAAGACATTCACGGCATGCATGCCGCAGAAGGCATTCTGACCACGCGCGGCGGCATGACCTCGCACGCTGCCGTGGTGGCACGCGGCATGGGCAAGCCGTGCGTGTCGGGTGCTGGTGCAATTCATGTCAAGTATGACGAGCAGAAGTTCACCGTCATGGGACAAACTGTCGAGGCCGGAGATATCATCACCATCGATGGCGCTTCCGGCCAGGTGATGCGCGGCGAAATTCCCACCATCAAGCCGGAACTGTCCGGTGACTTCGGCCATATCATGCAATGGGCGGACGACATTCGCCGATTGGGCATCCGCGCCAATGCCGATACGCCGAGCGATGCACGCATGGCGCGCGAGTTTGGCGCGGAAGGCATTGGCCTGTGCCGTACCGAGCATATGTTCTTCGAAAATGAACGCATTGCAGTTGTGCGTGAAATGATCGTTGCCGACACTGATGCGCAACGCCGCACGGCGCTGGACAAACTGCTGCCCATGCAGCGCGCCGACTTTGTCGAACTGTTCGAGATCATGGCTGGTCTGCCGGTGACCATTCGCCTGCTGGATCCGCCCTTGCATGAATTTCTGCCGCACGGCGAGGAAGAAATTCTCGAAGTCGCCAGCAACATGGATATTGACCCGGAAGTCCTGCGGGCCCGCGTTGCCGAACTGGATGAATTCAACCCGATGCTGGGACATCGCGGCTGCCGCTTGGCGGTCACCTATCCGGAAATTGCGGAGATGCAGGCGCGCGCCATTTTTGAGGCCGTTGTCGAGGCAACTGCAAAGACCGGTACTGCACCGATCCCGGAAGTCATGATCCCGCTGATTGCCGGTCGTGCCGAATATGACCTGGTGGCGGCCATCATTTCCGCCGTACATGGCGAGGTAGAGACCCAGTCCGGCCAGAAAATCGAGTATCTGTGCGGCACCATGATTGAACTTCCGCGTGCCTGCCTGAAGGCTGATGATATTGCCGGGGCAGCCGAGTTCTTCTCGTTCGGCACAAATGATCTCACGCAGACCGCGTTTGGCATCAGCCGCGACGATTCGGCCCGTTTCATGAATGACTATATAACCAAGGGTATCTGGGAAAGAGATCCGTTTGTTTCGATTGACGTCGAAGGCGTCGGAGAACTGGTCAGGATTGGCGTGGAGCGTGGCCGTTCGGTGCGCCCCGATATCAAGCTTGGCATCTGTGGCGAGCATGGCGGGGACCCCGCAAGTATCCATTTCTGCCATGCTGCGGGCCTGGATTATGTGTCCTGCTCGCCGTTCCGGGTACCCATCGCGCGTCTGGCTGCGGCGCAAGCTGTCATCAAGGGCGCCTGAAATCGATGGGCGCTGTTAACGATGCCTGCGTAAAGCCTGTGTAAGCTGCAGTTTTTCGGCGCTGGTTAACTTGATTGCATGGTTAACCTATGATAAACGCACAAGGACTATTCTTTAGGGATGAGTCTCGACTTTTTTCTACGGACCTTGCAGGGAAAGGCCCGCGTGTTTGACTAGCTACGACAGACATATGCGGATGCGTGCCCAGCACGACACCCGGTGGGAAGATGCTGATCAATCCATAGGTTTGTCGGACATCCTGTCATATGCCTGTGCCGGCTTTGCATTTGTCGGCGCCGTTGCGGTGGCCAGCCACTACATGTCCAAGGCCACTGCCTCCAACAGCCTCGTCGACATCAACAGCCGGTACAACATTGCCTCGGGCACGTCTTCAGCGGCGTCTCACTGGCGCGACGTTGTCTCTCCTGCCACGACAATCGCCGGCAAGGGATCGTTGCTCGACGAGTCAGTCGGCGAGGATTTTCGTGTTGTACCAACCGACAATCGCGTCATTGTGGCAAGTTTTGGCAAGTCTGACTTTGTCGGTGACGAGCTTGAGCTGACGGCGCAGGGCACGGATGACCAATCCGCCACACAGGCGCTGCTGCCGCCACAGGCACGTGTACAACTGGTTTCAATCCCGCCGTCGCCTTCGATTTCGCAGCTTGAATCGGGATTTCGTCTCGGGCGCAGCGAAAAACGCAAGGTTCTCGAACAGCGTGAAGCGCGTCTCGCTGAGAAGAATTGCCTGGCCCGCGCGATCTACTTCGAGGCTCGTTCCGAGCCGGAGGCCGGTCAGATCGCCGTGGCCAACGTCATCCTGAACAGGGTCAAGTCCAAGCGTTACCCCGACTCGATTTGTGGTGTGGTGTATGACGGCGCACACCGGTTGAATTCGTGTCAGTTCTCGTTTGCCTGTGACGGCAAGAAGGATTCGCCGAAATCAGCAAAACAGTGGAGCAAGGCCAAGAAACTGGCTGCCCGCGCACTGGCAGGCGATGCCTATGTGCGGGTGGTTTCAACGGCAACCCATTATCATGCCGATTATGTCCAGCCAAACTGGTCGGGCTCCATGAAGCGGCTCATCAAGATCGGCCGGCACATTTTCTATAATGGCGTCTAGCAACTCCTCTTTTGAAAATCACCCGATACCTCGCATCATTCTGCGAGGTTTTTTTATATTTGGGGCTGGACGCGGAGGCATGTGATCACGCACATTCGCGAAATGTATCGGCTGAAAGGCCTGCATGTTGAATTTACAGCAAAAAGCGCTTCAGGAGGCAAAAGATGGCGACATGGACATGGCTGAACGGTGACTGGCACGACACCCCGCCCATGGTGGCCAGCCCGATGACCCATGCGATGTGGCTGGGCTCATGCGTGTTTGACGGGGCGCGGACGTTTGAGGGTACCGCGCCGGACCTCGGCCAGCATTGTGACCGCGTTGTTGCATCTGCGAAGACCTTCGGCCTGAAGCCGATGCACGATGCGCGCGAGATCGAGGCACTGGCCCGCGAGGGCATTGCAAAGTTTGCCGATGATGCTGAACTTTATATCCGCCCGATGTACTGGGCAGATGAAGGCTTCGTTGACGTGGACCCGGAGACCACACGGTTTGCCCTGTCGGTCTATGATGCACCCATGCCGCCGGCGCACGGGTTTTCCGTGACCTGCTCGCCGTTTCGCCGACCATCACTTGAGTACGCCCCGACGGATGCAAAGGCTGCCTGCCATTACCCCAATTCGGCCCGGGCCATGCGCGAGGCCCGTTCGCGTGGCTTCGACAATGCGGTGATGCTGGACCCCTTGTCGAATGTGTCCGAGCTTGCCACGGCCAATATCTGGTACGCGAAAGACGGTGAGGTGTTCACGCCGGTTCCCAACGGCACTTTCCTGAACGGCATTACCCGGCAGCGCATGATCAACCTGCTGCGCGAAGATGGCATCACGGTGCATGAAGCCACGCTGAAGTGGCATGACTTTCAAAACGCCGACGAGGTGTTTTCAACCGGCAACTGGGCGAAAGTCGCACCGATCGTCAAGGTCGAGGAGCGTGATCTGCAACCCGGCCCGATGTACGCAAAGGCGCGTGAACTTTACTGGGCCTATGCCCACTCCGTCGGAAAAATAGTCTAGAGCGTCGGGTGACAAGTGTGAATCCTTGAGAATTCCCTTTGGTGCGAACAGTTATTCTCCGGGGCAGGAAATGTCATATGGCAAAGCTGCCGGGTACCTTGCAGATCAAGCACCTCCTGGTGGAACAGCTTATCCGCCTTCAGCGGGCGGTTTTGTTTATTCTGGTCGAACAGCTTTCTTCACTTCGCTCAGGCCGTTCTCCGCGCCTGAATGACTTTCGTTCCTTGTTATTTTCCTTTCCTCGTCTTTCCCGCGAAAGCGGGAATCCATCCATCAGCGGGCACAGTGCCGGTGCTGGCAATGGATCCCTTTGATTCACGGGGATGACGAAGGTGGGGCAGGAGATGTCATGTGAGAAAGCTGCCGGGTATCTTGCGGATTAAACGCCCGCGGCGCAACACGCTTTAGATCCGCAATTGCGCAAACTTCTTCATGAACGCAGCACCTGCCTGCTCGGCGGGTTGTGGTGTCAGTTTCTGCAGGCTTGAGATCGTGGTTGCGTCCAGTCCGCGTGGCCGGCTGAAAAACTTTGCCGCCTCGCTGTCATCGAAGCCCGCCAGCACGGTTGCCTCAAAGAATGCCGACGCCTTGTCTGCCCGCTTGATCCTGGTCTCGACCTTGTCCGGCAAATGCGCCGGCAGCCCGAAGCGCACGTGCACCGCCTCCATCAGCCTGGCCTCAAACGCTTTATAGTCCAGTCCCAGCGCTGCCTTGAACGGCGAAATCATGTCACCGATCACATATTCCGACGCGTCATGCAGCAGGGCTGCCAGCCGCCAGCGCGGGTCTGTGTCGGGATAGAACCTGCCCATCAGCTGCTCAACCAGAACACAATGCTGGGCAACGGAGAATGCGTGCGCGCCACGCGTCTGGCCATTCCAGCGGGCCACCCGCGCCAGACCGTGGGCGATGTCTTCGATCTCGACATCGAGCGGAGACGGTTCCAGCAGGTCCAGCCTGCGTCCGGACAACATGCGTTGCCAGGCACGTGGTGCCTCTGGCTGTCTTGGTCCCGATGCCATTGCTCAGCGCGCCAGCTTCTTGCACGGTTCGTGCCGGTGGCACTGGACCAGGTGATCGTTGATCATGCCGACCGCCTGCATGAACGCATAGACAATGGTCGGGCCGACAAACCGGAAGCCGCGCTTTTTGAGATCTTTTGAGATTTTTTCAGCCAATGGTGTGGCCGCTGGCACGTCCTCCAGCCGGGTAAAGCGATTGACCAGTGGTTTGCCATCCATGAAGTCCCACAAATAGGTGTCGAAGCCCTGTGCCGCCTCGATTTCCAGGTAGGCCTGCGCGTTGGTGACACTGGACTCGATCTTCAGCCGGTTGCGCACAATGCCGGCATCCTGCATCAGCTCGGCTCTTTTTGCCTCATCGTAGCGTGCCATGAGGGCGGGATCGAAATCATCGAAGGCTGCGCGGAAATTATCGCGTTTGCGCAGGATTGAAATCCAGGAAAGACCGGCCTGGAACCCGTCCAGCAGCAGTTTTTCGAACAGGGCCCGGCTGTCATACTCCGGCACGCCCCACTCCTCGTCGTGATAGGCCACATAGTCAGGTGCGGTACCCGACCAGCCGCACCGGTCAACGCCGTCTTCATGGGTTATCAGCGAATGTTCCCAGCCCATCAGTCATTATCTCCTGCACCATCGTCAGCGTCCGGCCAGCGGGCCCATGCTGGTTTGTGCATGCTGATCGGCTGCCCGTCAACTGACAGGACCTTGCCGGCTTTTGCAGCCTTCGCAGCCCGGTCAAGCCTGATCAATGCAAGACCGTTTGAGCCGTGTGATCCCAACAGTGTGCCCACCTGCCTGTCATCAACCGTCACCTTCGCACCGGGGGCCGGTAAATCGGCTAACCCCGCGACCGGCACAAGGCGGGCCCGCGCCGTGCCTCGATGCTGCATGCGCGACACGACTTCCTGACCCACATAGCATCCCTTGGAAAAATCCACTGACGAGAACTGGTCATAGCACGCCTCGTGCGGGAACAATTCACCGGAGCCGATCTCGGACGCGTCCCCGATACCCAGCCTGTAACGATGGTCCTGATACGCTTCTGCAGGTTGGTTCGCGATCGACTGGACCACGGCCCGTGGTGCAATCACTCTCGATCCCAGCTCCACGTTGCGCGGGTCTGCAAACACATGAGCATTGCCCAAGGCCGGCACATCGGTTTCACCCCACACCGCAGCCACGGCCAGGCTAGCGGCCAGATCGATGCCCAGCGCACGGCGCAGCCGGTACATGGTGAGTTTCTGGGCAAGGACGGCAGCGTTATCTGCGGCACAGTCAAGCAACACCCCGCCTGAAACTGCCACGATGAAAAAGTCGAACAGGATCTTGCCCTGCGGCGTCAACAATGCGCCGTGGGCGGCCTGTCCCGGCTTGAGGCTGGCCACGTCGGCTGTCACGAGATCCTGCAGAAACGCCAGCGTTTCCTCGCCCTTGATCTCGATAACGGCACGATCGGGCAGGTTTGCAATAAAAACTGTCATGGATTGCTATTCTCTGTATTGCTTGAGTGAGCAGATTTACGTAAGCCAATGGCCATGATCAAGCAGCGTCCAGGCCAATTGTGTGGATGCCGGGTTACCATAACAGGAGACACTTCCATGTCGGGTACTTTTCGCGCAATCCAGATCAACAAGATCGATGACAAACAAACCGCCGCGCTGGTTGAACTGAGCGATGCCGATCTCATGGACGGCGATGTAACTGTGGATATCAGTCATTCCACGCTCAACTACAAGGACGGTCTTGCCCTGACGGCCAAGGCGCCGATTATCCGCAAGTTCCCGCTGACACCCGGTATTGACTTTGCCGGTACGGTTTCGGCGTCCGACAATTCCGACTACAAGCCTGGTGATGCGGTTATTCTGAATGGCTGGGGCGTGGGTGAAAGCCATTCCGGCGGCTTTGCCGAACGCGCGCGGGTCAAGGGAGACTGGCTGGTGAAAATGCCCGCCGGCATGACGGCTGCCCATGCAATGGCCATCGGAACGGCCGGCTATACGTCAATGTTGTGCATCATGGCGCTTGAAGATGCCGGCATCACCCCCGACAGTGGTGAAATTCTGGTCACCGGCGCTGCCGGCGGTGTCGGGTCGGTGGCCATCGCAATCCTGTCAAAGCTTGGCTATTCGGTCACCGCTTCCACCGGACGCACGTCCGAGGAGGCCTTCCTGAAGGGGCTCGGGGCGTCCAGTATTGTTGACCGGGAAGAATTCAATACGCCTCCCAAAGCCCTGGCCAAAACGCGGTGGGCAGGGTGTGTGGATGCAGTTGGCTCAACGACGCTGGCCAATGTGTTGTCACAGATGAACTATGGCGGTGCAGTTGCCGCCTGTGGCCTGGCACAGGGTATGGACCTGCCGGCTTCCGTCGCGCCGTTCATCTTGCGTGGTGTCAGGTTGCAGGGTGTTGATTCAGTGATGTGCCCGAAGCCAAGGCGCGAGCAGGCCTGGGCAAGGCTGGCGAAAGACCTGGACATGGCCAAGCTGGACAGCCTTACCTCGCATATCAAGCTGGATGATGTGATTGCTGCCGGTGCGGACATCATGTCCGGCAAGGTCCGCGGCCGAATTGTCGTGGATATCGCCTAAGCCATTCCAGGAAAAACGGGTCCCGGTTTTCCGCCCGGAATTGCGACCAGCAAAGAGCCATTCCAGGAAAAACGGGTCCCGGTTTTCCGCCCGGAATTGCGACCAGCAAAGAGCCGTTCCAGGAAAAACGGGTCCCGGTTTTCCGCCCGGAATTGCGACCAGCGAAGAGCCATTCCAGGAAAAACGGGTCCCGGTTTTCCGCCCGGAATTGCGACCAGCAAAGAGCCATTCCAGGAAAAACGGGTCCCGGGTTTTATTGCAGTGTGCGAACGACGGTAAATTCACCGTTGCGAATACGTTGCGGCAACCGTTCGGCCATCATTGCAACCGGTTCTTCACCATAGCTGGCAATCATGTCTGACAAGGCCGCAAAAATGGCAGCCGTTGCTACGCAATCAGGGTCAAGTCCGTCATAGACAGCTTCTTCCCAGGCATCGAGAATATAGCGCAAGGCGGCCTGACGGCTGCGTTGTGCTTCTTCTCCACTATCTTCTTCCGGCAATCGGAATTCCGGCGATTGTTTCACCTTGGTTTCCTGTTTCTTTTTATAACCCCACCAGGCAACGGCTCATCCGATCAGCGTCAGACGGTGTTGCTCATGGGTTCACCCTAGCATGTGAGATGCGTGACACACGCTCATAGTTGCCAAAAGGTTAACGCGCCGATATTGGCTCTAAATGGCACAAAATATACGCCTTTTGCAGGCTGGATAGGCCGCAATCGGCGATTACTTCTGAATGACGGTGCCTGGCTCGAAAGCTTCGACGACAAAGGCAAATGTCACATCGTAGGGAATGTCCTCATAGCTGCCCGAAGCGTTCTTTTTCTGAACGGTTATGCTGCCGACATCGCGTCCGCGGGCAATTTCACCGTCATCCAGCGCGGACGCCTGGCCGGTTTTCCATTTGATGGTTATGTCGCCATGCATCAGTTCCCGGCTTTTCGTCAGCATTGACAGGGCAATGGCGGTTGTCTTGCCGGCGATGCGATAGACCACCACCCTGGCCATGGGACTGATCCCTTCAGGCATCTTGCCACGATACAGGAAAGGTGCAGCGGCACTGTCGTAGCCGACATACGGATTGCGGCCATAATTGCGGAACCCGGGATTGTTCGGAACCAGTACCTTGCCGTCTGGAAACCGGCTGGTGAACTCCGCCCAGCTCTCAAGCCGCGCCGGCAGGAACTTCAGGCTGCTGCCGACCTGTGATCCGGCGATGGCCTGGCCGGTAAACTGCTGCCACCAGCTTTCGCTTTGCCGGTCATACATGATGAGATCTGAATTACGCAGCAGGCCGGTTGTGCCGAAATCCTTCATCTCGCCGTCGACCATGCGATCGAAAACAATGGCCGCGTTGCACAATGGACAATAGGTGACGGCAACCGGTTTGCCGCCCACCGTGTCATTGACAATCTCGTGCCAGATCAGGATGCGCAGCGGGTAAGCGCGGGCATCACCATTTATTTCCAAGGAGACAACCGGGTCCTTGTCCGCCAGGGTCCGGTCCGCGCGTGCCGGTTGAAACTGCGGGTTGTCGATGGGTGGAATGCCGTCGCGAGGCGGTCCGCCGGAGATCACTTCCGACGGCGGCACCGTGATTCTGGAAAAGTCGGTCTTCGACCAGCCCATGCGGACAAACCGGTCTGTCTCGTCGCTCGCCAGGGACGACGTTGCGAAGGCTGCTAAAAACCATGCCGCGATAATGCCGGTGTGCCATTTCATGGCTGTGGAAGGTGACGTATCAGCCGGTCACAAACCAATCAGGTTTACGTGATGGTTTTCAGCGTGTTGCGGATCAGGTCCGCGGTGCCGTCCGTCATGTTCAGGCCGTCCAGATCGCAAAGCCGGGCCCACATGACGTCGGATACATCTGTTGCAGCGACCGCCTCGCCATGCTGCCAATGACATAAGAATACTGAAACCACGTAGTGAAAGATCACCGTGTCATTGGCATCGCGATGAACAATGTCCTGACACCCGACAAGCCTGTCCAGGCGCGCTGTGACGCCGGTTTCTTCGGCCAGTTCCCGCAAGGCGGCATCGCGGGCCGGTTCGCCGGGTTCAATATGCCCGCCCGGCAGGCTCCAGAGGCCGTATCCGGCCTGTTTGGCACGCTTGGCCAGCAGCACCTTGCCGTCGCGCAGCGTCATGGTACTGACGCCCGGGACCGGTTTTACTCGCGCAAGTGTCATAACTCGATCAGTATGGTTTCTGGTTGCTGCACCCTGAAACCATAGACCTGATCGTTTGCAGAGTGCCATAGCAAAGGGGTGCATATGAACCCATATTGCCAAGGTGGTTTAAATCCTGATGCGGTCGTGGCAGATTATACCAAAGGAACTGACTATTGACCCATTTGACCGATTTTTCGCGTTTGCTGGCTAGGCATGCTTCACGCCGTGGTCTGGTTGACCACAAGTGGAGCATAACGACGTCCGGCAAGCGCGAAAAACCGGCCTTCGGTGGGCCCAATCCGCCCATCTGGTGCGTTCCGGCGCTTGCCCGATGCACCGCATCGCGCTGCGCACCGCGCCTGCCAGAGTGAACGGATTGGGCACCATCAGATGAGTCAATAGTCAGTTCCTTTGGTATTACCTGCAATGTGCAATCTATACAGCTTTCGCAAGTCGCCAGAAGAGGTCAAGGCGTTGTTCAGCTATCCCGAACAACCCAACTTCCCGCCACGTGAAGTGGTGGCGCCGGGTCAGCCCATTGCCATCGTCAAGGGAGAAAAGACCGACCGCCACTTCGCATTGGTGCGCTGGGGATTTGTGCCGTCCTGGACGAAGGAAATCATGCCCGGCAAACCCCTGACCAATGCCCGCTCGGAGACGGTGTATGAAAAGCCGTCGTTCCGTCATGCCATCCGCCGCCGCCGCTGCCTCATTCCGGCGGACGGCTTTTACGAATGGAAAGGCGATGTGCCCGGCCGCAAGCAGCCGTTTCATATCACCGCATCAGATGGTGGCCTGTTTGCCTTTGGCGGCATATGGGAACACTGGACGTCTCCGGATGGCTCGGAACTGGAGAGCGCCGCCATCCTGACCACCGAACCCAATGAAATGATGGCGCAGATACACACCCGCATGCCGGTCGTCATAAAACCACGGGATTTTACCCGGTGGCTGGATCATTCCCGCCCCGACGGCAGACAGGTGGCCGATTTGATGAAGCCGGTCGAGGACAGCTTCTTCGTTGCAGCAGCGACGCAACTGCCCGGCCGCAAACGACAGGCGGCGGCTCCACAACCAGAGCCTGAAAAACTGCCCGATAATCAGATGAAATTATTCTGAAGGCACCGCGATCAGCTTGCGGGCCATGCACAGTCGCGGCTCGACCTCGTAACCGAGTTTCTCGTAGAACGACCGCACGGCTTCATTTTCCGGCCGCACCAGCAAATTGAGTTTCCACACACCGCGCTGCGTGAGCCAGGTCTCGGCTGCGCGCATGGCTGCGCCACCCAGGCCCTTGCGCTGAAACTCCGGGTGGGTGGCAACATAATAGACAATGCCGCGATGGCCATCATGGCCGACCATCACCGACCCGATAACGGTTTCGCCGTCGACCATGACCAGCAGGTCGGATGCCGGGCCGGACCGGGCAAATGCGATGTCCTTGTCGGGATTGTTCCATGGCCGGGTCAGGCTGCATTTCTCCCACAGCGCAATGACACTGGCGATCTCGGTGTCCTGTACGGGTCTGAATTCGACGCTGGCCATCTACAGCACCTTGCCCGGGTTGAGGATGCCATCGGGGTCCAGCAACTGCTTGATGCCCCGCATCATGTTGATTTCCACCGATTGCTTGGTGGCGGCCAGTTCATCCCGCTTCAAGCTGCCGATACCATGTTCAGCGCTTATCGAGCCGCCATAGTCACGCACCAGCGCGTGTACGCGGGCGTTAACCGCTGCCCAATTCGCCAGAAAAGCCTGTTTGTCAGCGTCTACGGGCTGGGAGATGTTGAAGTGAATATTGCCATCGCCAAGATGCCCGAACGGCACCGGCCGGCAGCCGGGCAGCATGTCCTCAACCAGCGCAATGGCATCGTCCAGAAACGCCGGCACTTTCGATACCGGGACCGCAATGTCGTGCTTGATTGAGCCGCCTTCCAGCCGCTGCACTTCCGACATGGCCTCGCGAATGCGCCAAAGGTCCTGCGCAGCCTGGGTACTGGCGGCGAGCGTTGCATCGCTGACGAGGCCTTCCTCGAAGGCCACTTCCAGGATGCTGGTCGCCTTGCTGTTCATGTTACCTTCTGTATCGAAGCCGGCAAGCTCGAACAGCACATACCAGTCAGAGGGTGTTTCCAGCGGATCACGGCAACCGGCATGCTTCATGGACATTTCGACCCCGGTGCGGGGCATGATTTCAAACGCCACAACCGCAGTGCCGCTCATCCGGCGCACCAGTGACAACAGTTCAAGCGCCTCACGCGGTGAGGCGACAGATGCAAATATGGTGGCCAGGTCAAGCGGCGCCGGCAGCAGTTTCATGGACGCTGCCGTGATGATGCCGAGTGTACCTTCACAGCCGATGAAAAGATGCTTCAGATCATAACCGGTATTGTCCTTGCGCAGGGACTTCAGCCCGTTCCACACCTCGCCCGACGCCAGCACGACTTCCAGGCCAAGGCACAGGTCGCGGGTGTTGCCATAGGCCAGCACATTGATGCCCCCGGCATTGGTTGCCAGATTGCCGCCGATCTGGCAGGTGCCCTGCGAGGCGATCCACAGCGGCAACATCAGGCCCTTGGCACTGGCGGCTTCGCGCGCATTGTGCAGCGTCACACCGGCCTCCAGCGTAATGCAGTTGTCTGCATCATCGAGATGACGGATACGGTTCATCCGGCTCAGCGACAGGACGATTTCGCCGGCCGGCATCTGTCCGCCGACAAGGCCGGTATTGCCGCCCTGCGGCACAATTGCCGTTTTGGTCTGGCTGGCCAGCGTCAGGATTGCGCTGACTTCCCCGGTGCTGCCGGGTTGCAGCACCAGCGGTGTCGAGCCGGAGAACTTGCCACGTGGTTCATGCAGATGCGGGGCAATATCAGCAGCACTCGTGAGCGCGTGCTTCGAGCCAACAATAGCGGAGAATTTATCGATAAGATCAGGAGACAGCATGGCGCGACGATAGATGCGTGGACTTCAACAGTCTAGGGTTTTCAAGAACTTGCAACGCTGTAGCCCGGCAAATTGATCATGTCCTTCGGATGGTGAACCGCTGCAATCTGCCGCGCGAGCTTCTCCCGGCATTGGATTCGATTGCGGATAGGTCATATGTGCCGATTTAGTTTCAGGTACAAGATGATCTGCCTTATATTCCGGTCAAAGCGCAATAACGTCTGGAAGCCAGAAAATGACTTTACGTTGATGGACAGTTTTCAATGAAGCCCGAAGTGCCACGGCACCTTGCGGAAATGCTCGGCAGGTCCGGGGCATTTGTTCGCCGCCGCATCGTTGTCAATCAGGCGCATCTGGCCAGGTACAGAAACCGGCATACCAAATATGTTGCCGTGTCCGGTTCCTCCGCCAAAACGACAGTGTGCTCCATGCTGGAGCATATCCTGTCCGGGGTTGGCCGCACGGAAGCTCAAATTTCCAGTAACACGATGCCCGCCATCGCTCCGTTTGTTCGGACGGTCAGCGGCGAGTGTGACTTTGCTGTTGTGGAGACAGCAATTGGAGCTGTTGACCGCATGAAACATTTGGCCAGGCTCATCCGTCCCGACATTGCAGTTCTCACCATGATCGAGTTGGAACACAAGAAAGAGATGCCGGACCTGGACATAATTGCGCGTGAGAAGGGTTATCTGGTTGAGTACATGTCACCGTCCGGCGTTGCCGTCCTGAACGCAGATGATGAACGGACCGCGGGCATTGCTCAACGGGCCAATGGCCGGGTTGTCACGTTCGGCCGGGCCGCAGCCTCCGATTACAGGGCGGTCGAGATTTCGGCCGGCTATCCGGACCGGTTGTCACTTCGGATTTGCGCAGCCGGGATGGACTTGAAACTTCAGACCAGGCTGGTCGGGGAACATTTCTGGTTGCCCGTGACTGCTGCGGTGTCAGCCGCGCACCAACTGGGTGTACCGCAGGACATAATTGCCCAGCGCATCGCCAGTTTCGAACCTGTCGTGGGGCGTTGTAGCGTAATCGAACTACCTGATGACCGGCACTTTGTACTGGACACCTACAAGGCGCCGCAGCACTCCCTTGTTCAGGCTTTCGAGATTGCCAGAACGGCCCGGGCCACGAGACGGAGAATTGTTTTGGGCCAACTGTCTGATACAACCGGAGGCGGCACGACAGCTTATCGCAAAGCGTATCGTCTGGCTCGCGATTGTGCCGACGAACTGATTTTTGTCGGCAAAAGTGCACACCGACACAATGCCCCTGGCAAGGACGTGGAGAGTGGCCGAATTGTCAACTTCAAGGAAGTCCTTGAGGCGTCAGATTACTTGCGTCAAACAGCCATTCCCGGTGAGTTCGTGCTGTTGAAATCAAACTGCAGTCTGCATCTTGAGCGTGCGGTCATCGCCCAGAGTGAAGCCGTGCGGTGTTGGGGGGGAATTTGCAGGCTGAAGACTGATTGCACACGATGCGGTCTGTACCAATTTCCATACGAATCGCATTTTGGGGACAGATCTGCCTTGTCAGAATGACCGTGCAAGGCCGATCTGGCCCTCCGACTATACTGGGGCGTTGCCCAGGCTTTGCCGGCTCATTCCCGTGGCGCGGCGGCTCGGGCCAGGCGATCATTTATGGCCACCCCCAGTCCCTCGTTCGGGATCGGCGCAACGGCGATACTGTCAACACCCAGCATGTCGAGGGTGTGCAGCATGGCGAACAGGTTTGCTGCAGCTTCACGCAGATTCTTGGTCGGCGACAGGTTGCGCACAATGTCGGCTTCCGGTTCGCGCTTGCCGAAGGCGAGATAGGCCTCACCGGGCAGGGCATCCTTTGCATTCAGTCGAACCGCCGCATTCGGCGCATAGTGACTGGCCAGTTGACCGGGAGAAATCGGGTCGTTGGTTGATCCGGTCCGGACATCAACGGGTCTGCCCAGTCCCTCTTCGATCTGTTCGCGTGACAAGCCGCCGGGGCGCAGGATCACCGGCGTCTCGCCCAGGCAACTGACGATTGTCGACTCCAGGCCGACTTCGCACCTGCCGCCGTCCAGGACGCCCCAGATGCGATCACCCAGCCCGGCGACCACGTGTTGCGCAGTGGTCGGGCTGATCTGCCCGGATATGTTGGCGCTGGGCGCTGCAACGGGACAGCCCGCCAGGCGCAGGAATTCGCGGGCGCTCTCGCGTCCCGGCACACGGATGGCCAGTGAGGTAAGCCCGGCGCTGGCCAGCCCGCTCACCGGGCAGTCATCAGCTCTCTCGACAATGATCGTCAACGGGCCGGGCCAGAAGGTTTCTGCCAGTTTCATGGCGTCAGCATTGAATTTGCCCAGCGTGACGGCTTGCTCGACAGTCGGCAAATGCACGATCAGCGGGTTGAAAGACGGCCTGCCCTTGACTTCAAAGATTCGCGCCACGACCTGACCGTCGCAGGCATTGCCACCAAGGCCATAGACGGTCTCGGTGGCAAAGGCGACCAGTGCGCCGTCTCGCAATGCAGAAGCGGCTGCGGCAATGTCTGTAGTGACGTGGCTCATATTGGATAGTATCAATGCTCAAGGAGTTGCGGATCAGGTTGCATGCCTTGCCGCGTTAATGCCTGTCCCGTCAAGTTAAACCGCATCGGAACCCGTCCATGTTTTTGCCGCACACCAACACCTTGCTCGATACTCTCAACGATGTTGCCGGCCTTTCAGCCCTGTCGGCGGCCGGTGTGTTTGGCGACTTGAGCGATGACGTGGTTGCTGCGGTTGTGGAGGAAGCGGGCAAGTTTGCAGCAACGGTAATCGCGCCGATGAACCATGACGGCGACCAGCACGGATGCACCCTGGATGCAGACACTCATGCGGTTGCCACGGCACCTGGATGGCAGGCCGCATATCAACAATGGCGTGAAGCGGGATGGGCATCCTTGCCCTGTGACGAGGCCCATGGCGGGCAGGGCCTGCCGACGATGGTGTCGCTGGCGGTGCAGGAACTGTGGAACACGGCCTCCAATGCCTATGGTATCGGAACCCTGCTGACCCAGGGGGCGGTGGAAGCCATTGCAGCACATGGCTCACAACACCTGAAGCAGCTCTATCTGCCAAAAATGGTTTCGGGTGAATGGACCGGCACCATGAACCTGACCGAGTCGCAGTCAGGATCAGACCTGTCGGGTGTCAGGTCGCAGGCCAAACCCCTGGATGACGGCAGCTATGCCATCACCGGCACCAAGATATTCATCACCTATGGTGAACATGATCTGACCGAAAACATCATCCATCTGGTGCTGGCGCGCGTGGCGGGTGCGCCTGACGGCATACGCGGCATTTCCATGTTCCTGGTGCCGAAATTTCTCCCCGATGAGGCAGGCAATCCGGCCACGCGCAATGATGTCAAATGCATTGGCCTGGAACACAAGCTGGGTATTCATGCATCACCCACCTGCACCATGCGGTTTGGCGATGACGGCGGCGCCATCGGCTGGCTTGTCGGCGAACCGGGGCGCGGCCTGAACTGCATGTTCACAATGATGAACAATGCCCGTCTGCACGTGGGCATGCAGGGCGTGGCGATTGCCGAGCGCGCCTATCAGCAGGCGCTGGCCTACGCCCACGAGCGCCGCCAGGGCCGCAACAAGGGCGATGTGGAAGCGATGCCCATCATCGAACACCCCGATGTGCGCCGCATGTTGATGGACATGAAAGCCAAGACCCAGGCAGCCCGGTCGATCTGTTTTCTGACGGCCCGCGCCATCGATCTGTCGCGGGCTGCCGTGTCAGCAGAAGAGCGCGCCCACAATGCCGACCTCGCAGCACTGCTGACTCCTGTTGCCAAGGCCTTCAGTACCGATATCGGCGTTGAAGTGGCATCCGAGGGCGTGCAGGTGCACGGGGGGATGGGCTATGTTGAAGAGACCGGCGCGGCGCAGCATTTGCGTGATGCCCGTATCGCACCGATTTACGAAGGCACCAATGGCATTCAGGCGCTTGATCTCGTGACGCGCAAGGTTTGTCTGCAGGGCGGGCAGACCATTGCAAGCCTTATTGCCGATATGCGCGAAACGGCAGCCGCACTTGGTTCAGATGCAGACGCGCTGGGCGACGCGATAACATCGCTTGAGGCGGTATCGGACCTGGTGAGCGGCTGGCTTGCAGATGGTGATGAGCGCGCAATAGCGGCTGCAACACCGTACCTGCGATTGTTTGGCCTGACGCTGGGTGGCTTTGGTCTTGCCAGGGCAGCCCTTGCCGCCCGCGGTCGCAATGCGCCGCAAGCTGAAGCAAACGCCGCCCTGTTTGCCTATTTCTCGGCCATGCAACTGCCGCAGGTGGCAGCTCTTGCCACAATGGTGCGCGGCGGTTCGCAAGCGGTTCTGGCCGTCACGCCCGGCCTGCTGGCGGTGCGCTGACCCTCTCCATCGTGTATGAAACCGGGGTGCAGACTTGATTGTGCCGCCGGTTTTCCGCAACACTCGGTTCAACCACGAATTTTCCCCGGAAGGCTTTCGTTTCAATGAGTACACTGCTTCTGCATCACGATGTCTTCACCGAGCACGAACCCCCGCAAGGCCATCCCGAACGCGCTGACCGGATGCGGGCTGTGGAGCGCATCCTCTCCCACCCGCACTTTGAAGATCTGCGCCGCGAGGAAGCCCCCATGGGCCAGCGTGCGCAGGCATTGCTGGTGCACCCGGAAGACTATGTTCACGCCATCGAGCAATCCAGTCCCACGGAAGGCGAGATTGCGCTGGATCCCGATACCTGGATGAACGCCTCGACACTGGAAGCCGCCTATCGTGCCGTCGGCGCCGGCACGCGTGCCGTTGACGCGGTGATGAACATGGAAGTCAACAATGCGTTTTGCGCAGTGCGCCCGCCTGGACACCATGCCGAAACCGCTCGTGCCATGGGCTTTTGCGTGTTCGGCTCCATCAGTATTGCTGCCCATTATGCCCGCGAAGCCTATGATCTCGACCGCGTGGCGGTGGTGGATTTTGACGTCCATCATGGCAATGGCACACAGGACATGTTCTGGGCCAATGAGGACCTGTTCTTCGGGTCCACCCATCAGATGCCGTTGTTTCCCGGAACAGGCGCCGTTTCGGAGACCGGCGAAGGCAATATTTTCAATGCGCCCCTGAGTGCAGGTGATGGCGGTGAGGTGTTTCGCGAGGCCATGCTGTCGCGGATTTTTCCGGCTCTTGACGCCTTCCAGCCCGACCTGATCCTGATTTCTGCCGGCTTTGATGCGCACGAGCGCGATCCGCTCGGCTCATTGAAGCTGAAAGAGGAAGATTTCGCATGGGTAACGCTCCGGTTGATGGATCTGGCTGCAAAACATTGTGACGGACGTATCGTATCCATGCTGGAAGGCGGTTATGATCTGGCCGGGTTGTCGAGTTCGGTAGGTGTGCATGTAAAGGCATTGATGCACGGTACGGGCGAGGCGAGCCAGCCGGTTGATGAGGATGAATACTGATGAGCGACAAGACCCCTGCCATTGCAGACATGACATTCGAAGCCGCACTGGCCGAACTGGAGGCCATTGTGGAGAAGCTGGAGGCCGGCAAGGTTTCCCTGGAAGACTCGATCGCCATTTATGAACGCGGCGAAAAACTCAAAAGCCACTGCGACAAGCAGTTGAAGGCCGCAGAAGCCCGGATTGAGAAAATCACCCTTAAAAGTGACGGGTCCGCCGGCGGCACAGAACCACTGGATGTGGAGTAGGTTGACGGCACGAGGTTTCCGGCCATAAGCGACTGGTCAGATCTCGATTGGCCAGTCTGTAACAGTAGGTATATGGCTCATGGTCAAGGCTCTGTTTTGCAAGTTCGAATCGCGTCCGTTCAATTGGCCGCAACCGCATTTTTGCGTGTTCGTAGCCAGCTACAAAGCAGGTGCTGCCCTGTGTGGCCAAAATGACGGCTTGCAACCGAGGAGCGTTATCCGTGTTTAGGCTGATGTATGAGCCAATGCGTGACAAATGAGACATTCGCCGAAGGCACTGGTTTGGTCGAAATGGGCGGAAAGTGTGAATTCACCGCAACTGCGCAGCAGTCATGTCAGTTTGTGAAAAGCGGACTTCCATCCGACGGAGATTTTTTCCGTGATGCTGCGTGGACGCACGACCGCTCCGAGCCCTCTTTCGACATTCGTGCATGTGCGGCGAATGACCGTTTATGCTTATTTGCTATGCGGCGTTCTTCGTTATAGTTGCTCATAGAGAACGATTTTACGGGCGGTGCTATGGCAAGCTTCAAGGATATGGAACATCAGGGCTGGGTCGAAAAAGCCCGCTTTTACGATGATCATTTTGCTGGTGTAACCCGGCAAGCCGTTGGTTCAATGCTTGCGGGTTTGGGGGATCTTTCTGGCCGCAGTCTTCTCGATATTTGTTGTGGGACAGGGGATTTGGCCGAAGCCGCTGCGCAAAAAGGAGCACAAGTGACCGGTGTGGATTTTGCCGAACCAATGATTGAAATCGCGCGTGCTCAGGTGCCATCGGCGCAATTCGATGTTGGTGATGCTGAAGGGCTTAGTTTTGGAGATGCAAGTTTTGACTTGGCGACATGTGCGTTCGGTCTCTGGCACGTTGGTGAGCCGGACAGGGCCATCTCGGAGGCGGCGCGTGTGTTAAAGTCTGGGGGCCTATATTCATATACGGCCTGGCTTCCACCTGACGAAGGCTGGGACATGATGGGACTGCTGATGGCAGCTATCAGCAAGCACGGCACCGTAGATGTCGACCTGCCACCCGCTCCACCGCCCTTTCGTTTCGCGCAAGAGACGGAAGCGAAAGAGGCGCTGCATGCGTTCAGTTTTGGATCTTTGACATTCCAGAAGAATATGGCGATCTGGAGCGGCGAAACCGGTGATGATTTGCTCGACCTTCTGTACAAGGGAATTGTACGTGCACCGATGCTTATCGAGGCACAAGAGCCGGACGCAAAGCAGGCAATCATTGACGATATCAGGTCTGGCTCCGAAGCCTTTCGCGAGGGCGATAAGATTAGGATGCGGTGGCCGTACCTAACCGTACTTGCGACCAAAGACTAGAGGATTTGAGTTTGAATTGACGTCCCAGACTGTGTAAAAATGTCAATTGTGGTATGATTCTCCTGTCCTTTTGCGGGAGG
>Ga0316189_10000632_pt1 | contig 35107 bp, 28 predicted proteins | sample LowCovwburrow_MG_FD_204930 | JGI IMG/M metagenome (GOLD analysis project Ga0316189, IMG submission 204930) | Coastal sediment microbial communities from Maine, United States - Lowes Cove worm burrow | ecosystem: Environmental > Aquatic > Marine > Coastal > Sediment | place: USA: Maine...
CCGGTTCTAAAATTTTGAGATAAGAGGAACGCTTCATGAGCAAGCTCATCTGTAAAAGCAATCACCCCGTGTGTCCCAAAGACGCCCAGCCCGGGGGGATCCACCAGTTGCCGATCAGCAAGCTGTCTCCGACTCAGTTCGCGGTGGGTAAGGCGGAAGTGGAGATAAAGAGCAAGCGAATGAAGCACAAGCACAAGCATAATCCGCAAAAACTGCACGACTATCTTGTGACCCGCCCGGTTCCGGTGGTGATAAGGGGTAACAAGTTCTATCTGGTGGACCACCACCATATGGTGCGCTCGTTGCACGAGGCACTGCACGCTGAGCTGGGCGAAAAGATATGTGTGCTGGTAGAAGTGGTGTGGAATGCGACGCCGGTGCTGGACGATGTGTATTTCTGGAGAACCATGTATGAACGGAATTGGGTGTATCTGTACGAACGCGATGGCGGCGGGCCGCAACCTCCCAAGAGCCTGCCAAAGAAAATCGAGGATATGCAATATGATGCCTATCGCAGCCTGGCGTGGATTATCCGGTCAAAACAAGGTTATATAAAGGACGACGCGCCTTTTGCCGAATTCAGGTGGGCGGATTTTTTTCGCAAGCGTGTTCTGGTGGACAAGGATGTGCTCGCCGGTAAGAGCAGTTTTGACGACTTCGCGTTCATTGTGGATGAACAGGGCCGCCTGGAGCTGACAGGTGATGGGGAGGAGGTGGTCGAAGACGCAATGAACCTGGTGCGCAGCCCGGAAGCCCATGGTTTGCCGGGTTATATCGGTACCAGATAATTTCGAGTGGCGATCAGCTGGCAGGGCGTGCGGACCGCCGTGACTTAATTCACGTAACTTCGCACGAAGAAATAAAATCCTCCTGAAGGAGAACTGGATGAGTAAGGGTAATAATAAGTCCGTGGGTTTTCGCCTGCCGCTGTTCCAGGGCCTGCTGCCGATCAAAGGTTCCCAGGTGCCGGCCGAGATCATTGCCGGCATCACCCTGGCTGCGCTCGCCATTCCCGAGGTGATGGGATACACCAAGATCGCCGGCACGCCGGTGATCACCGGCCTCTACACCATTCTCATCCCAGCAGCGCTGTTTGCCATCTTCGGCTCATCTCGGCATCTGGTGGTCGGCGCCGATTCTGCAACTGCCGCCATCCTCGCCGCCGGCCTGGTGGGCATCGCGTCGGTAGGATCAGATCAGTACCTGGCCCTGGCCGTGGTTCTGGCCTTCATGGCGGCCGGATTTCTGATACTTGCGCGTATCATCGGCCTGGGATTCATGGCGGATTTTCTGTCGCGCACCGTGCTCATCGGCTTTCTCACCGGGGTCGGGATACAGGTGGCGCTGGGCGAGATATCGGGCATGTTTGGTCTCAAAGGTGGGGGCCACGGCACTCTGCAGAAGATCTGGAACGATATCCAGCAGATCGAGCAGATCAACTTCTACGCGCTGGCCGTTGCGCTCAGTGTGCTGGTTGTCATTGTCGGTTCGAAGAAGGTCTCGAAGAAGATACCGGGAGCGCTGATCGCGGTGATCGGCGCCATCGTTCTCAGTTGGGCGTTGGGTCTCAAGGAGCACGTGCATGTACTGGGTTCCGTCCCGAGCGGTCTGCCCCATATCGGGCTTCCGGATGTGAAGTGGAGCTGGGATCTCGTCGGAAAACTGCTGCCCACGGCGTTCGCCATGTTCGTGGTCATTCTGGCACAGAGTGCCGCCACCTCGCGCGCCTATGCCGCGCGTTATAACGAGCGCTTCAGCGAAAACACCGACCTGGTCGGCCTGGGGCTGGCCAATATCGGCGCCGGCCTGTCCGGTACCTTTGTCGTCAACGGTAGCCCGACCAAGACCCAGATGGTGGACAGCGCCGGTGGGCGCTCCCAGCTATCGCTGCTGATCACCAGCGCAATTGTCCTGCTGGTGCTGTTGTTTCTCACCGGGCCATTGGCCTACATGCCTGAAGCGGTGCTATCGGCCGTAGTGTTTCTGATCGGTCTTGACCTGATCGATATCAATGGAATGAAACGCATCTTCGACCAACGGCGTTCGGAGTTCTGGGTGGCGCTGATCACCGCCGCGATGGTCGTTTTCGTCGGCGTGGAGCAGGGCATCATACTCGCCATCGTGCTGTCGCTGATCGATCATACCCGGCGGGGCTATCGACCGAAGAATGTACTGCTTGTACCGGCCGAATCGGGCGTAATGCGCGCGCAGCCTGTGGCCACCAAGGTCCAGGCGGCGCCTGGATTGATGATCTACCGTTTTACCCATAGTATGTATTACGCGAATGCGGAGCAATTGTCCGAACAAATCACGATGCTTGTCAACAATGCAGAGCCGCCTTTGCGCTGGTTTTGTATAGATGCCTCCGCGGTCGATGACGTAGACTTTTCTGCGGCGGATACGCTGCGTTCGCTCTATGGAATATTGAAGGAAAAGAACATCCGTCTGGTCGTTACCCAGGTTATGGATGACGTGAAGGAAGAGAATCGATACCAGCTGCGCCAATTGTTTGGTGATGACGCCTTCTATGACACACTGGATGAGGTCGTGAAAGAGTACCGGAAACAATCGGACCAGCATTAAGTGGTTAAATCTGCAGGAGGATAGTAGCGATGCTGCTGGGTGAAAAAATCGGTGCCGCTTTGTTGATGATGTTTTTGTGCACGCTTATCCATGCCCTGTTTATGGCCGCCGGGACCCACGCGCTCGACTGGCGCCTGACGCGCTTTGGTCCGGCAAAAGGCCCGTTCGACAGGGTTTTGCTGGTTTGGCTGATGATCCTTTGGATGTTCATTGCCATTATGATCGAGGCCTGGGCGTGGGGATTGTTGTACCTGTATAACCCAATGATCACCGCGCTCCCTGATGCTCAGTCGGCATTCTATTTCTCGATGGTGACTTACACTACACTCGGCTATGGCGATATTGTGCTGACCGGGGCTTGGCGGACGCTGGCCGCTGTCCAGGCCGGCAACGGTGTGATTATTTTTGGCTGGACGACCGCATTGATCTTTTACTTTATTCAAAAAATCTATAAAAACAACTAGTGTCCGGGAGAAATTGGCATGTATGAAAACCTGGCCTTACTGGCGGTATTTGTGCTGATTTACAGTTCGGTGGCCGGTGCCATCGAACGCACCTGGATCAGCGGACCGATCATTTTTACCTGTTTCGGACTGATCATCGGTCCCGTCGCTCTCGACCTGCACAGCATGGAAATCGATCGCGAGACCATCCGTGGCCTGGCCGAGGTAACACTGGCAATGGTGTTGTTTACCGACGCGGCCGGTGCGGATATGCGGGTGTTGAGAAAGACCGAGGGTTTGCCGGCACGGTTGCTGTTGATCGGGCTGCCGCTGACCATCCTGCTGGGCTTCGGGGTCGCTGCGCTGCTGGTCGATAGCCTGTCATTGTTCGCCATGGCGGTGTTGGCAACCATGCTGGCACCCACCGATGCGGCGCTGGGTAAAGCGGTGGTGACCAATGAAGCGGTACCCGATGAGGTTCGCCAGGGCCTGAATGTTGAGAGTGGCCTGAATGACGGTATCTGTGTGCCGGTTCTGCTTTTGTTTCTTACATTGGCCCTGGACAAGGCGGGTGATGCGGGCCCCTGGACCCTGGCGCTGAAACTGGTTATCGAGGAAATCGGTATCGGTCTCGCCGTCGGGTTGGTGTTGACTTTTCTTGCGGCCAGGTTATTGAAGTTCGCCCGCCGTCGTCAATGGCTGACACACACCTGGATTCAGATACCGGTGGTCGCGCTGGCATTGAGCTGTTTTGCGGTTGCACAGTATTTAGGTGGCAGCGGTTTTATCGCGGCGTTCAGCGGCGGCATCCTGTTCGGGATTCTGGATGCGCATCTTTCGAAGCAAGTAAAAGAGGAATTCCTGCTCGCCTCAGAGGGCACGGGCGATACCCTGGCGCTGATCACCTGGGTGATCTTCGGCTCGGCGGTGGTGGGGCAGGCGGTCGGCAATTTCAGCTGGATGATCCTGCTCTACTCGGTTTTAAGCCTCACCGTAATTCGCATGTTGCCGGTGTTTGTGTCACTGGCCGGCAGCGGTATCGACACCGAAGGCAAACTGTTCATCGGCTGGTTCGGCCCCCGCGGTCTGGCGAGTATCGTATTCGCGGTCATTGTGCTGAACAGCGGGCTACCGGACAGTGGACCGCTCGCCATGACCGTGGTCTGTACCATTGTGCTCAGTATTGTCGCCCACGGTATCACCGCTAATCCCTGGACCCGGGCTTACGGTGCGCGCAGGCGACTGGCGGCAAAGCATAAAACGGACTAAGCGCCGCTTTTTCCGGCAATTGGAATCAGTAGCAGAAATCAGACACCTGCACTTATTTCCAATCCTTAAAATTTCTCTTCCTTTCAATGGATTTTCTGGACAAAGCCACACTGTCTTTTCTATCGAGAGCAGGTGGGGGTAGTCCTTAGCCTAATTGGTGGATTTGGTGTCACTGCAGGAGTTTTGGCGCCGGAGTGGCGGAGCCGTTGCTTTCAGTAACCTTTTCTCCTGTCATCACTCATACCGAGGCCGTGGTACCCACGCGCAGCTTCACGTCGTCCGGCACCTTGTCGAGGTGTACCCGCACCGGATCGCGCTGGGCAAGACGATCCATTCGAAAGTCGGGTTGACCGTGGGCAACAGTTCGTCATCCGTGCTGCCGTCTTCCTGTGCAATGCTCCAGCCGAGGCTATCCACATGGCCCTCGAGCGGCTTGTCCGGGTAGGACATCAGGGTGATGATCACCCGGTCGCCCTGTTTGATTGATATTACCGGTCAAGGTCTTCTTGAAGAACCCGTCGATATCGATCAGCGCCAGCGCCGGTTCATTGGCTACCGCCTGACTGCCGATCTGAAGATCAAGATTGGTGACGTAGCCGTCCACCTGCGCCCTCACCTGGCCGTCGCGGGTCCAGGGGTTGACCACATAGTCCCAGTATTTGAGCAAATGCTGCAGCCACAGCGATAGCCGCGACGACCCTGGTCAGCAGATATTTCATCGCTGCTTTCATATGCTAAGCTCCAATGATAAAAGTCCCAATAAGGACCGTATAAATAGCCGTTAACGCCATAATCACCAGCGGTGGACAAAAAAGTACCTCGACAGTCGGTGCCGATTGAGCAAGCGCGCCGTCACCATGGCCGCAAGCATGCCGAAGAATGCGGCCACGAGCTGCGGCGGCATATACACGCCGCCGATGGCGAATTCGTGAGGGATTGGCGTCATGATTAATGCCGCTACTCCCTCAGATAGACTGCTTTTCGCCCCGTCGCAAGCAGCAGGTGGCAGAAACTTCTATCTTTCTGGCTACCGAATTGACTCAACGGAACCCTGTCCAAACTCATCCAGGGCCGCGATATTGGCGATAGCCGAGGCGAAAATTGGAAAGGGAAACGAAAAAAGATCGCGAGTTTTGTTGCTATGTCTTGGGCCGCGGAGCAGCGCAAGTTTAGCCTGGAGAATAGCTTTTCAGAGCGGGTTAGTCTAACAACCTTAAAATTCTCGCTATCTACAGGGGTTTAGAAACACCGCACTTATTCGTACTCCGTCATCCCGAAGGGACGAGCCCATTTTTCCCCATGACGGTGTTGCACTTTCACTTATGTACGGCAGGTAAAAGGCGCTCAGTGCGCCTTGTCCTGTGAATAAATGGCCTCCGTCGATGGATATCCACTTAGTGTTAACAGGTCCGAGGCAACGCGTATGTTCCTCTGGTATGTCTCAGATAGCGGTGCACTTACGCCTCATCTTCATGACGGGCTTCTACGACCACAGATCCATTCGATTCAACAGTGACATTAAATACGATTGGCCTGCAGCAGACCTCGCAATCTTCTATGTATTCTTGACCCTCAACACTGGTATCGATCAGGGCCTCGAAGGTCTCACCACAATAGGGGCAAAGTGCATAGTGGGACTCGATCATTGGTACTTTTCCTTGATTTACTCACCAGTTCATAGTTGTGGGGGTGCCGCGCCCACCGAAAAGACGTCCAACCTGTATAATAACCTATCGGTTTCCCAAACCTGGGGTACCGTTTGTTGAATCCTGTTGTGTCATCCCGGCGAAAGCCGGGATCCAGTAAATCACTTTTTATTTTAATGGTAGATTCCGGATCTAGGCTGCGCTTGGTCCGGAATGACGAATTTTGATGGGTCAGATATCTTCCCCCCGTGTACCGGATTTCAAGGATATCGATAGCTGTATGCTGTCGGATCGCTATGGTTTGCGGCGGAGTTTGAAGGGTCTGCAAAGGCTTCGGCGGGCCGGTGAGTCCTATGTGGAAGCGCTGGAGAAGCTGCAGCACCGTATCGATCGATCAAGGCAAATGGTTGCACAGCGGCGGGAGCTACTGCCCAACCCGGAATTCCCAGCGGAACTACCGATCAGCCAGCACCAGGAGGAGATCGCCAGGCTGATCGATGCCCATCAGGTGGTCGTGCTCTGCGGCGAGACGGGCTCCGGCAAATCCACTCAGCTGCCGAAGATATGCCTGGCGTTGGGTCGCGGGGTTTACGGGCGGATCGGGCATACCCAGCCGCGGCGGATCGCTGCCCGTGCTCTGGCGTCCAGAATCTCTGCTGAACTGAGCCGGGAGATGGGGACTTCAGTGGGCTACAAGGTGCGCTTCCATGATCGGGTGAGCCCCCAAAGCCACATCAAACTGATGACCGACGGTATATTGCTGGCCGAGGTACAGAAAGACCGTTGGCTGAACGAATATGACACCCTGATCATCGACGAGGCCCATGAGCGCAGCCTCAATATCGATTTTCTGTTGGGTTATCTGCAGCAGCTGCTGCCGAGACGCCCCGACCTCAAGCTTATCATTACATCGGCCACCATCGACCCGGAACGCTTTTCAGATCATTTCGGCGGCGCTCCTATCATCAATGTCTCCGGCCGAAGCTACCCGGTTGAAGTGCACTATCGGCCGCCGGAAGAGGAAGGTGGTGAGCGCGACGAACCCCTGCAGCAGGCGATCGTCGATGCGGTGGACGAACTTTCCCGTATCGATCGCGGTGACATACTTATCTTTCTCAGCGGTGAGCGGGAGATACGGGAGACCGCCGAGGCGCTGCGCAAACACAAGCTGCCCTTGACCGAGGTGCTGCCGCTGTTCGCCAGACTGGGAGCGGCGGAGCAGTCGCGCATCTTCAAGCCGGCGGGGCTAAGGCGCATCATTCTGGCCACCAATGTGGCAGAGACCTCCCTTACCGTCCCTGGCATCCGTTATGTGATCGACACCGGCTATGCGCGCATCAGCCGCTACAGTCATCGCAGCAAGGTGCAGCGGCTGCCGGTGGAGCCCGTCTCCCAGGCCAGTGCCAATCAGCGTAAGGGGCGTTGTGGACGGGTCGCGGCGGGGGTCTGCATTCGCCTCTATTCGGAGGAGGATTTCGACTCCCGGCGTGAGTTCACCGAACCGGAAATCCTGCGCACCAACCTGGCCTCGGTCATTCTGCAGATGAAGATCCTAGGGTTCGGCGAGATCGACTCCTTTCCCTTTGTCGATTCACCAGACGGACGGCTGATCCGCGATGGCTACCGGGTGCTGGAGGAGATCGGCGCGGTGGGGGGGGATCGCCAGGTTACACGAATGGGTCGTCAGCTGGCTCGGCTGCCGGTGGATCCTCGCGTCGGCCGCATGCTGCTGGCATCGGCCCACGGACACTGCCTGACGGAGGTGCTGGTCATCGCGGCCGCGCTCAGTGTTCAGGATCCCAGGGACCGCCCCCTGGAAAAACAGCAGGCGGCGGACGAGGCACATCATCAGTTTCGACACGAAGAGTCCGATTTTCTAGGCTATCTGAATCTCTGGCGGCATCTGGAAGAGCAGCGCCGTCATCTCTCCCGGCGCAAATTTCGGCAACACTGCCACAGCAACTTTCTCTCCTGGAACCGGGTGCAGGAGTGGCATGACATTCACCATCAGCTGCGCGGGCAGATGCATGAGATGGGCTACAAGGAGAATCAGGCGGAGGCAGGGTATGAGGAGATTCACCGCGCATTGCTGAGCGGACTGCTCTCCCATATCGGATTCAAGGTGAGCGGCAAGGGTCGGGAATATCTGGGTGCCCGCAACAGCCGTTTCCTGATCTTTCCCGGCTCCGCCTTGTTTGAGAAGCAACCCAAGTGGGTGGTAGCGGCAGAGCTGGTAGAGACAACCCGCTTGTATGCACGCACGGTTGCCTTGATACAACCCCAGTGGGTGGAATCAGTGGCCGGGCATCTGGTCAAACATGGTTATTCCGAACCCCACTGGGAGAAGAATCGGGGACAGGTGGCGGCCTATGAAAAGATCACCCTGTTCGGGCTCACCCTGATACCCAGACGCAAGATCAACTACGGCCCGATCAATCCGGTCGAGGCGCGCGAGATATTTATCCGCTTTGCATTGGTGGAGGGTGACTTTCACACCCGTGCCCCTTTCTGGCGCCATAATCGGGAGTTGATCCAGTACGTGGAGGATCTGGAGCACAAGTCCCGCCGTCGCGATCTGCTGGTGGATCAGGAATTGATTTACGCCTATTACCTGAAGCGTATCCCCGATGGTATCTACAGCACGCCCCAGTTCGAAAAGTGGCTGCGCAACAGGAGCCGCTCCGAACCAAAGTGTCTGCACATGCGGTTGGAGGACCTGCTGCGTCGCGGCGTCGAGCAGGTGACTGACGACCAGTTTCCGGATGCCTTGGACGTCAACGGTATACGATTTCCGCTGGTGTATGACTTCAATCCGGGTCATGAGACAGACGGTGTCACCCTCAGGATTCCGCTGGCGGCGCTCAACCAGATATCGGAAGAGCGGTGTGAGTGGCTGGTACCCGGACTGCTGCGGGAGCGGGTGATTGCGCTGTTGCGGGGCCTTCCCAAGCCGCTGCGGAAGTCATTTGTCCCGGTACCTGACTACGCAGAGGCCTGTCTCAAGGTATTGGAGCCGTCGGACAGGTCCTTGACCCGAGCCCTGGCGGAACAGCTCAAGGAGATGACCGGTGTCCACATCCCTGAAGATGCCTGGCAGGATGCGACGGTGCCTGACCATCTGCGGATGAATTTCGTACTGCTCGATGACAAGGGAAAGCGGATAGAAGCGGGCAGGGATCTGGCGGCACTGAAACAACGCCACGGTGCCAAAGGCAGCGAGGGTTTCGGGCGCCTGTCACCCACCGGTCTGGAGCGCGAGGGGCTGACCGACTGGGATTTCGGCAGCTTGCAGGAAACGGTGGAGGTCGACCGGGGGGGTGTTCATCTGCGCGGTTTCCCTGCCCTGGTTGACAGAGGCGACCGGGTGGACCTGCGGATACTGGATTCCGAACAGAACGCTCAGCGGGCCAGTCGCGCTGGCCTGCGACGGCTGATTATGCTCAAGCGCTCCCGCGAGATACGATACCTGCGCCGTAACCTCCCGGGGCTGCAGAAGATGCAACTGCAGTACGCCAAGGTGGCTGCTCCCCCAGCCGGTCTGGAGACGAAACGGGATCTGGATCTGGAGAGCGAACTGGTGGCCTTGGCGGTGGACTTGACCTTCATCGAGGCCATGCCCGAGATCCGGGATGCCCAGGCCTTTGCACAGCGTCTCGACAGCCGAGGCGATGGCTTGATGACTCAGGCTAACGAGGTGCTGGAGCTGGTCTCCAGGATCATGGATCGCTACCAGGCGATACGAAAGACCCTCGCTTCGTCGAACAAAATCAACTGGATGGCCTCGGTCACCGATATCCAGCAGCAGTTGGATCGACTGGTGTTTAAAGGTTTTCTGGGGCATACCCCTTACCCGCAGCTGAAACAGTTTCCGCGCTATCTGGAGGCGATCGGATTGCGTCTGGGAAAACTGGAGTACGCCTCGGCAAGAGACCAGCAGTTGCTGAAACAGCTGCAGGGACTTTATCGTCAGTGGCAGCAAAGGGATGAAAAGTGTCGCGAGCGTGGCCAGGTTGATGCGCGGATAGACGAACTAAGATGGGTCTTGGAGGAGTTGCGGGTTTCGTTGTTTGCACAGGAATTGAAAACCGCCTTTCCGGTCTCGCTGAAGCGTCTCGAGAACCGTTGGAAAGAGCTGGGGTTGTGACCCTCCACTTTCCGCTGCACCGTGGAAATCAAGACAACGGCATGCTAAGGTCAAACCGATTAAATTGGAGGTCGATTTATGTCTCTTTGTCCCTGTGGCTCTGCACTTGAATTTGATGCCTGCTGCGGTCCCCTGCTGGCGGGAGACAGGCCGGCAGTGACAGCAGAGGCGTTGATGCGTTCGCGCTACAGCGCCTTTGTGACCAAAGCGATCGACTATCTCGGTGAAAGCCTTCACCCGGCCCATCGCCATGACCATGATGCAGCTGCGACCCGTCGCTGGGCCGAGAATTCCGAATGGCTGGGCCTGGAGATTCTAGCCACAGAGGGGGGAGGCGAGGGCGACGAACAGGGCGTCGTGGAGTTTGAGGTCAGTTACAAAGAGAAAGGGGTGGTGCGTCGTTATCATGAAAGAAGCCAGTTTCAGAAGGAGAACGGCCGCTGGTATTTCGTCGATGGCAAGATAGTGACTCCCGGAACCCAGGTCCACAGCGGACCGAAAGTGGGTCGCAACGATCCCTGTCCCTGCGGCAGTGGAAAGAAGTATAAAAAGTGCTGTGGCAGGGGATAATTTTAAAGAAACGGCATTCCTGCCCGATACATAGCCTGAGACCTGGGTAAAGAACCGAGTGGAATTCGTCTGGTGAGCAAGGTATTCAGAAAATGGCTGGTTATCGGCGTGGCATCCGGCGGGCTGTTATTGTCCGCCCTGTCGGCCGGGGCCGAGATCTTCAAATGCCGCGACGGTGCGGGGAACCTGCATTACACCGACAGCCAGCGAAATTGTAAGGGACTCAAGCTGCTGTGGCGCTCCAGTACGGATCCCCGCTACGCCTCGTATTCAAGGATCAACGCCAGGGCGATGAAGGAGAATCGTCGCCGATTGACCCCCTTGATCGATGCCGTCGCCCGCCGCGCCCGCTTGCAACCGGAATTGCTGCATGCGGTAGTCCGGGCGGAGTCTGCCTATGATGCCAGGGCCCTGTCCCGTAAAGGAGCTCAAGGGTTGATGCAGCTGATGCCTGCGACCGCCCGTCGCTATGGCGTGAAAGACAGTTGGGATGCGGAACAGAATCTCGATGGGGGTGCCCGCTATCTGCGCGATCTGCTGGATATGTTCGAGAATGATCTTCAACTCGCGCTGGCCGCCTACAATGCGGGTGAAAATGCGGTTAAAAAATACGGTAACCAGATTCCCCCTTTCCCGGAGACCCAGAACTACGTGAAAAAGGTGATCCGTTTCTATCAGCGCAACAGTGCCGTCGTCAGCGCCTATCCAACCATCAAGTAGTCCCTGCCACGCTGGTAGCCCATCCCCTGCAGATCCCGTGCGATCAGATCCCGAGCCCCATGATTGGTGACGTACACGAGGACGAAGCGACGTTCCCCGCCGCTCAACCAATGAGGTGAAACAACAGGCGTTCCACTGAGTCGATTGCCGATTTTTTTCGGATCGATATCGATCCAGGCCTGGGGCTGAAAACCCTGTTCCATTAACAGACGGCACCGTTTTCGGGTTTTCCTGCCGGCACCCCAGAAGACCAGTTCTTCGCGCCTCTCCAACAGCCGTTTGTCCCTGGCCAGGTAGTGGGCCCTCAGGGCATCAAAGGCCTGGCGTGAACAACGCGGATCAGTGCGTGAAGTACGGGTAGGGTAGTCCCGCCAATCCAGCAGAATCTCGGGCAGCTTCTCCATCCGGCACCCCGCTTGGTGAAGTCGAAGCCAGAGGTCATAATCCTCTGGAAACGCCCCTTTCCGATAGCCTCCAAGCCCCAGTATTGGCTGTTTGCGGAAGATCACCGAGGGATGAGCAAACGGCGACTCTATGTAGATCTCGTCCCCAATTTGCTCCGGGTGGTTACACTGGTTCTGCCAGCGTATGTACTCGCGCAGCCCAGTCTGAATCAGGTGTTCGGGGAAGGGCCGGCTGCCACAGCCCAGCACGGTGATCCGGGGATGTCGCCGCAGGTGGTCGTACTGTAGCCGCAGCCGCTGGGGATGCATCCGGTCGTCGGCATCCATTCGGGCAACCAGTGGTGCAGCGGATTGATGCAAGCCGTGGTTGAGGGCGGAAACCAGTCCTTTACCTGGATTGGCAAGAATCCGGATGCGGTCATCGTTGGCGCTCAGGCGCCGAGCAAGGGATAGCGAACCATCGCTGGAGTGATCGTCAACAATCAGCAGTTCGTAGTTGCGCAGGCTTTGCTTCAGGATCGAGTCGAGGCACTGTTGGAAGGTTTGTTTGGCGTTGCGAACCGGCAGGACAATACTGATCAGTGGTTGAGGTCTGGCGCCTAACGGGCAGGGGTCATTCGGCCCATTCATCGAACAGATGCCGGATCAGCTCGACGCCCTGGTCCGATATGTCGATGATCTGGAATCCCGCCCACCAGCTTCCTGAATCAGAGACACTGTTGCACCACAGACATTCCGCTCCCATGTCAATGTGATCAGCACCGGCAACGGAGGCGGGGAGAGACATACGAAGCTGAAACAGCTGGTTGGTTGGCGGTGGGTCACTGCAGAGCAACATGAATCCACCGGCAGAGATATTCACCAGATTACCCAGATACTCTTCTCGGTTGACATCGATAATATCGATCTTTTCAGTGACCCGTTTGCGCGGGCTGGTTCGTTGATCGGACATAGTGACTCCCGCCGGATCGAATGACCCCTAGCGATTAAAGGTTTTCTGCAGCATATCGAGAACGGTTTTCAGGGTCCGGTCTACAAACGGGATGGTGGGTTGTTTCAGGATCTTGGCCCTGCCATTGCACATCTGTTTTGCCAGGATCTCAATCGGTGTGACCAGTGCCTGGATGCCGGATTTGTCCACGAACATGTACTTCTGTGTCACCGGACTGAACCAGGAGAGCTTCAGTCGGTGTAGTTTCTGATTGTCGTCCTCGAGTTCGAACCAGGTACCGAATTTTGCTTTGCGCAGGGTCTCGACCATGGCCTGTTCCTGCCGCGTAATCGGTTTTGCTTGACTCTCTTTCTGGACCGGTACCCGTTCTGCCGGTGCAACACGATCAACCGGGGGTTCGGTGACGGCAACCAGTTCATCCATGGCCTCCGCCGGTTTCGTCTCCAGATAGCTGCTCAGGATTTGGAACAGATTTTCCAGGTCAGGGTGATGAAAATCACCCATGGCGTTCAGGCCACTTTCAATACGCTTCCGCAGATCGGGCAGTTTCGGCCGCAACTGGTCGCGAATCGACCGATCCGTTTTCGCCCCCTGGGCCCAGGCGATGTCATCGATCACATCGACTACCTGCTGCCATTCGGCGCTGTTCTCGATTTCCGGATCGCGCAGCATCATCAGGATCATCTTGTCCAGCCAGCCATGGTTCAGAAAGCGCTCGATGGCGGGGTGAAAGCGGCGTTCGCCAATATGCTCCTGGATGATTCGATGAGCGCGGATGCGGGCGTTTTCCAGTCGCTCCCTTCCCTTGGCCGCCTCTCTGGCCCGGGCCTCGACCACCTTGGCTTTTTGCTCCAAGTGCTCGACCTGTTTGGTGAGCTTGTCATAAACGCTATCGAAGAGTTCCAGATTGTCCTGAAATTCGGCCAGGATTTGATTGACGCATTCCTGCATCGGGTAGTAGATGCCGCGGCGCAGATCCTCTTCTTCGATCCACTCGAGTCCGGCATCCACCATCAGATTGAGGAGCCTGCGCGCGATGTGCCGGGAGTCGATCAGAAAGTGATGGTCGAGGATGGCGACCTTGAGATAGGGGGTATGAAGATGGCTGATCAGGGCCTTGGCGATATTCGGCAGGTCTTCCTCGTTCAGCACATGCTCGAACAGCATCCCCACCAGTTCGATGGTATCGAGGTCGGCACTGGGGATTTCGTTTCGATCGACCCCCTGGAACAGTTTCTCCCGCTCATCAATGAGTCGTTGCCGGACCTGCTCCAGCATGACGACGTCGACATCGACACTGGCCGGCAGATCGACGCCTGGACTCATATCCGGCAGGAATGAGGCGCTCTGGCTGGGCTGAAGGTCACCGATAGCGGAGACCAGTGCGGGTGTGTCGACCATGGGTCTGGTGCCAGCTCCAGCTCCCGGGTGGATATCTGGGTGCTGGGCGTAGCGTGCATCCTGCTGCCGCCTCGATGCCAGCAGATCTCGGATCGAATGAAAAATCTCTTCGCCAAGGGAAAGATCCGTCGCGCCAGCTGGAAAACCATCCTCGGTGAGGGATTGTTCGCCGTCAGGTTGTCCCTCGTCTGCTGTCTGCGCCCCCTGGTCCGATTCCGGGGTCGCATAGGGGTTACTGGGGGCTTCCAGTTTCAGGTTAGGAAAGACGCCGGCTGCCACCAGCCTTTCGTTAAATTCTTCGTACAGATGGTCCACCTGTCCCATCACATACTTGTCGAACAGGGCATAGATAATGAGCAGAATATTAGTTTCGAAATCGAACTCTGCGGCGCCGATCTGGAATGCGGATGCGATATGAGGAGGGCCGGCCGGGATGTCCTGCTCCTCCAGTTTCTGGCCGCCGCGTACCATAGCGAGCCGCTGTCGCAGGGCATACAACTGCTGGAAAGCAGTACCGCGTGCCTTCTCAATCATCTTTTGCAGCGAAAGGCGCTGGTCCAGTTCGCTGTCATCGACCAGAGAGAGACCCTCGCTCCCCTGCTGCTGTGACTCCAACAGTGGAAGGGGGTAGGTGATGGGACTGTTTTTCGAGAACTCGCTGAAACCCCGAGAGATTTCCTCGCGAAAGCTCTGTTCCACTGCTTCCCGGCGGGCCTTTGCGACACTGATGGCGTCAATGAACTGGAACTGGCTCTGGTTGGTTTCGGCCTTGTCCATGAAATCCAGCAGCGCTTGTTCGACATGATCGAACATCTCACCGAGATAGTCACCCAAACTGATAAGGGACCTATCCCTGCATTCCTGCAGGATGGGGAGGTATTTCTGCTGCTGGGCGGCCTGACCTTGGGTCGCCGTTCTCTCCATACTCACGGTCCTTAGGTTATTCGCAAAGGTGACAAATCAGCGTAGCGCCCGACAGCTGCAATTCTTGAGTGCCAGGGCGCGGTTTTCGCGGGCCTGAAACCCGGATCAAGCGGGCGGTCCCATCGCGCAGCAGGGTCAATTCAGTCATCTCCCTCGATCGGTGCTTCACGGCGTGTCAGCAGCAGAATTTCCGCCTCATTTTCATTGTTGGCAAAGATCACGCGGATGGCGTCGGTGTCGTCTTTCGCCTGCTCGCTCCGCACTACCCGTGCCCGATCTCTTGCCTCTCTGTATTTCGCATACTTGTCGAGACAATGAAGATTTTTGTTTTGGCTAATTCGGTATAGGAAATAGGGCATGATTCCCTCCCTGCAACTGATCGTTCACCCAGTGGCGAAGAATACCATGCCGAGGGCAACTGCAACACATGCCGCCTTTGCCGGCTATGGCTAAATTGTAACCAAGGTATCAGTTCGGACCGCCTGTCACTGCGCGGTAACGGAAAATTACAGGGCCAGTCGGGATAACCCCGGCCGCCAACCCGGATCCAGCAGCAGCAATATTTTCTCGGGCGGCAAGGAATCACCCAGCATCAGGCCCTGGGCCCCATCGCAATGTTGCTGTCTCAGGAATTCGAGCTGTGCGGCACTTTCGACCCCTTCAGCAACCACCCGCAGATTCAGCCCATGGGCCAGAGAAATGATGGCAGCGGCGAGCTGGCTTGCCTCCGGGATTTGGGGGATTCGGCCGATAAAGGAGCCGTCTATTTTCAGAATATCCAGCGGGCAGTCCCGCAATTGGGCCAGTGAGGAATAACCGGTTCCAAAGTCGTCCAGGGCGATATGGATCCCCATCTTTTTCAGATCGGTCAGGGTATCAATTTCGCGGCTATCACGTCCACGTCCAAGCAGGATTTTCTCGGTGGTATCGAATTCGAGTAGTTCGGGTGACACGCCGGTTTCGCGCAGAATCTTAGCCACCTGCTCGGTAAAGTTGATCTGCAGCAACTGTCTTGGGCTCAGGTTTACGGTCATGGTTAACCGCTTGAAGCCCCTGTCACGCCACTGTTTGAGCTGGTTGCAGGCGGTGCGTATTACCCAGTATCCGATAGGTATGATCTGTCCGGTATCTTCCGCCAGTGGAATGAATTCGTCCGGGTAAAGCAGCCGCTTATCTGTGTATTCCCAACGTATCAGTGCCTCCAGCCCGATGATTCGGCCGCTTTCCAGATCAGTCTGCGGCTGGTAGTGAACCTGCAGCTCCTGGTTTGCCAGTGCGGTGCGAAGTCTGTTTTCCAGTATCAGACGTTTCCGCGCCTGTTTGTTCATCTCTTCGGAATAGAATTTGAAATTGCCCTTACCGCACTCTTTGGCATGGTACATCGCACGGTCCGCATTCAGAATCAGTTCCTTGCGAGTTGCGGCATCCCTGGGAAACAGCGCGATGCCGACACTGGCCGATAGGGTGATGTCGTGTTTGTTAATCTGGTAGGTTTCGGTCAAGGCCTGAATTACCTGGTCTGCGATATCACCTACCCGTGATAGAGAGTGTTTATCATCAGGCAGTCCATGCAGGATAATGGTGAATTCATCGCCGCCCAGACGGGCCAGGGTATCCGCTTCACGGACGATATTGCGCAGTCTGCCGGTCACGTCGCGCAGCAGTTGGTCGCCGGTAGCGTGTCCGAAGGTATCGTTGACAGGCTTGAAATTGTCCAGGTCTATGTAGAGCAGGGCGATCAGGTTTTTCTCCCGCCCTGACTCCCGCAGCGCCTGATCGAGTCTTTCCTGGAACAGCCGGCGGTTGGGAAGGTCGGTTAGCGGGTCGTACAGTGCCAGGTGTTGGATATGGGTCTGGTACCTTTTTTGATCGGAGATATCGTTGAACAGGGCAATATAGTGGACGCTCTGTCCCGACTTCTCTTTCGAGATCGAGATATTCATCTGTTGCGGGTAGACTTCACCGTTTTTGCGACGGCTCCAGATCTCGCCCTGCCAGAAGCCGCTTTGCCGCAGACTGTCGCCTATCAGCTGGTAAAATTTGGGGTCGTGCCGCCCGGAGCGCAGGGTGTCGACATGCCGGCCGACGATCTCCTGTTCCACATAACCCGTGATGTCGCTGAAAGCCGGATTGACGCGGATGATACGGTCATCGGCATCGGTGATCATGATGGCTTCCAGGCTGTTGTGGTAGACACTGGCGGCAAAATTGAGCTCCTTTTCCGCCCGGTCATGAGAAATGGCGGCCCCGACCATATCAGCGGCCGATTGCAGCGCCTCGATTTCAGCGTCCGACCTGATGCGTTCGGAAAGACGATCCTCAAAACCGATGACACCCCACCAGGTTTCATCCACGAATATCGGGACCACCACCAGCGATTTGATGCCCTGGTCCTGAAACAATCGTCGCTCGGTGGAGGGGAAATCCCGAACACTGCCCTGGATCGGGCTTCTATCGTTGAGCGTTCTCGCCCAACGGGCCGGTTGCGGGTAATTGGGAGTCTTTTCCGGGTGTCGGTGACCGGGTTGTGCCTGGATGCCCTCGGCGATCCACACCTGCTGCGGGTATATGCCGGATTCTTGTCCGTTCAGGGTCTGGTTCTGGGCCAGGTAGGCCCGGCTGGCGCCGGTGGCCTGCCCCAGAATCTTCAATACGTTGTATATGCAGTCCTGCAGGGAACAGGTGCCAAGAAAGCGGGAGGATATCTCTGTGACAGCATGGAGTATGGTGTCCCTGCGCTTGAGTTCCTGACTATTGGTCGAACGGTCAAGCTCGGCCGCTATCCGAATCGCGAATGAGCCCAGCACTGATTTGCTCTGATCCGCGACCTCCATTGGCTTGTCGTCCATTACCACCAATACACCCAGCGGGCCAATGCAACCTTCCAGACTGACCCCGAAATAACTTTCTACGCCGAGAGCCTTTAGTAGAAGATCGTTTGGATATTTTTCCTTTACCCCCGCTGGTACCCACTCCAGCTTGCTTTGGCCGACCTTTTCGCAAGGGGCATCTGCCACGAGATAAGTGATATCGGGGGGAAAATTTCCATTGTCGTAAAATGTCCTGGTACGGATGACGATTCTGCTTTGATCGCTGAAAAGACCGATAAACGCCCAGCGCACGCCATAATATTCCGCTATCTGGGTGAGGGCTTTGCGAAAAAAATTACCGGACTGTTCTGCTGGAACCGACTCAGCGAGGAAGCGTAATATCTTTTCCGTCTTATCTTGATTAGGGCTGTCCGTTGCTGAAGAATCAGTTTCTTGTGTCATTAGGGCCTTGTTATAAAAAAGAGCCTCTACCTGCGGGCTGCTCTGATAACAGCACAAACTGTGCCTATACTATAATATCTATATTTATCAGATCATTATTGTGATATAGAACAGTAAGTTCCTAAGAATTGTAAAGTAATTTGACACTCCTTTCTCAGCGCGCAGGACGTTCCAGGTCGATTAGAAAGGAAAGCAGCGCGGGCACTACAAACAGGGTCAGCAGGGTAGAGAGCGCCAGGCCGCCAAGGATCACGCTACCCAGCCCCCGGTAGAGCTCGGTACCCGATCCCTGGGCCAGGACCAGTGGCAACAGCCCGAACAGGCTGGTGGAGGTGCTCATAAAGATCGGACGGATGCGGGTCCGTACCGAGTGGAGTATCGCATCGTTGCCTTTCAGTCCTTCGTGGCGGACGTTGTTGAGCGCCTGATGCACGATGAGAATGGCATTATTCACCACGGTACCGACCAGGATGATAAATCCGAGCATGACCAGGATGTCGAACGGTTGAGCTGCCAGAAACCGGTCCACCAGCGCTAAACCGATAAAGCCCCCGGCAGCGGCCAGGGGTACTGAAAAGAGGATGATCAGAGGGTAAAAATAGCTGCTGAACAGGGCCGACAGCAACAGGTAGGTGATAACGATCGCCAGGACGAAGTTCCACTGCAATGCGAGCCGTGTTTCCGTTAGCTTGTCCGCATTGCCACCGATGGCGATAGTAGCGTCTTGCAGCTGTCCACTCTGTTTGAGTTCGGGAACCAGTTGTTCGGATATCAGTTCCATCGCGGTCTGCAGGGCCATCTCTTCCGGTGGGGTGACTTCCAGGCGGATATTGCGATTGCGTTCCAAGTGGTCGATCTGGGTCATGCCCTGCCCGTATTCCAGGCGGCTGAGGTCACGCAGCTGCACCAGCTCGCCATGAGCGTTGGCGATGACGCTGTTCATCAACTGCTCCGGGGTGTTCACACGGCCACCGCCGCTCTGTACTACCAGATCCATCACCTTATCGCCCTGGGGTTTGTACTCTCCAATCTTGCGGCCGTCCATTAGCACGTCAATATAGATACCGATTTCACGTTCGCTCAATCCGTTGGCGATCACCCGGGAGCGGTCGGGGATCAGATTGGCCTCGGGGTAACTGATCTCAAGGGAAGGCACGGGCCGTACCTGGGCCTTGGGGATGGCCTGCTTGAGGGCTCCGAACAGGGCTTGGGCGGCAGCCACGATCCGTTCGGTGTCGTTGCCGGAGATATTGACGTCCACGGTCCGGCCTTTGCCGATGCCGGATTCGAAAATACCTCGCTGAATACTGACCCCGAACATCCCGGGAATGGAGTTCATCACCTCGGTGAACAGCGGCATCATCTTGCGGGCTTCGGTTACATGAACACTGGTGCCGCCGAACAGGGTGACCGCATCAGAGGCGACGTAGAAGATGTTCTCGATCTGGGGGACACCGTCTTTCCAGTCCTGCTCGAGATAGGGTCTTACCCGCTCAGAGATATAGTCGCCGATTTCCTGACGCTTCTTTTCCGAGTAGCCGGGTGGGGGGACCAGGATATTAAGGATCAGGTTCCGGTTCCCCTGGGGAAGATATTCCGCTTTCGGCATCAGCAGGGCGACCAATGTGAGGGACGCGGTGGTAAATAGTGCGACGGTAAGGATCCGACTGAATCCGTTTCTAAGGGTCAATCGTGACAGCATCATGACAAACTGGACGAAGGCATTTCCAGAGCCCGGGGCAGGCTGCTTTTCCCCGGAGCGTTTCGATATTCGGTAAAACAGATTGGTCAGGGTAGGTATAACCGAAACCGAGACAAACAGGCTGAGCAGGATGGAGAAGGTGATGGCGATGGCGATATCACGGAACAGCTGACCGGCCTCCTCTTCGATGAAAATGACCGGCAGAAAGACCGCCACGGTGGTTATGGTCGAGGCCAGAACGGCTCCCCACACCTCCCGGGTTCCATCATATGAGGCCTGAAAGGGGGCTTTGCCCATCCGTCGATGGCGATCGATGTTTTCCAGCACCACGATGGAATTGTCTACCAGCATACCAACTGCGAAGGTAATGCCGGCCAGACTCATGACGTTGATATTGCGGCCGAACAGGTACATGAAGAAGAAGGTCCCCAGCACCGAAATAGGGATGGCGATGGCTACCGCCAACGTGGAACTGATAGAGCGGAGGAACAGCAGCAGCACAACGATGGCCAGGACTCCACCGATCATCAGGTTGATCTTGACGGTCTTAATCGCGGTATTGATATACGGCGTCTGGTCGTGGACCCAGTCGAAGTAAAGGCCCTGTGTCTTCAGCAGTCCCTGATTCAGTGCATCTACCCGCTGGCGCATCTGCGCAGTCAGATCCAGCACGTTGGCCCCGGCCTCCTTGCGTACTCCCACCACGATCATTGGCTGACCATTGTGCAGTACGGCGGGGGGATTGGTGGCGTAGCCGAATCCGGTCTCCGCTATCTCTCGCAGGAAAACCCGGTGTAGTCCGTCGTCTTCCAGCAGCAGTTCACCCGCGTCGTCAGGCGACTGAAACTGGCTTATGGTACGTATCCGGTAGTTTCTCTTCGCCAGCCCCATGACGCCGGCAGAGACATCGCTGTTGGCGTCCTGGATGCGTTCGATCACCTGTCCGAGGGTGAGGCCGTGTTCCGCCAGTCGGGCCGGATTTACGTCGATCTGCAACCGCTTCTCGCTGCCGCCGAAAACGAACAACGAGCCGACGCCGGGCACCCGTTCCAGGGTGTGGCGGACCTCGTCCTCGAAAAAGGTCCGGTATTGTTTGATCCGCTCCGGATCACCCTGGAGGGTCTTGAGCATCATCCAGATCACCGGCGCATTTTCTTCGCTGGAGGTGCTCACCACCGGTTTTTCCGCATTCTCCGGATAGCTGCTCACCTCGTTCAGTTTATTGGTGACCCGCACCATGGCATCGCTCAGGTCGGTTCCGACCTTGAAGGTGAGGCTGATACTGCCGTAATTGTTATAGCTGGAACTCTCCAGGACCGTCAGGCCGGATACGCTCTTCAACACATCCTCCTGCTCCTCGATGATCTCCTTTTCGATCTCGTAGGGGCTTGCCCCGGGCCAGGTCGTCTTGACATTAATCTTCGGTGCCTCGACATCCGGGGTAAGCTGTACCGGCAGCCGCCACAGGCCGATGACGCCGAACAGGATGACGAGTGTTACCGCGGCGAAGGTGGAGACCGGTTGCCTGATGGAAAGACTGATGAGGCTCATGGGGGGGCGTGAGCCGCCTATTGCTGCACGATCTGGACCGGCTGATCGGGGCGCAGGCGATCATTGCCGTCGACCACCACCGGCAAGCCGGCAGCGAGCTGGGAGGGATCCACCCCGACCTGATCCCCTCTTCTTACCAGAATTTTCACCGGAACGGCTATCGCCTTACCGTCCCTGACGGTATAGACCAGCTCTTTTCCCGACTGGCGCACTACCGCATCTCGGGGTACCAGGTGGAGGCTGCGTTTTTTGCTGGAAAGAATATCCGCCGCGGCTGACATATTCTGGATCATGCCGTCGCTATAGGGGATCTCGATCTTGAGGGTGGCATTTTTGCTGCGCATTTCGCCCACCGGGACGATCCCGCGTATAATCCCCTCGATCTGCAGGTCGAGGGCGTCGATGGCGATGGGCAGCCGCGACCCCGGTTTCTGCAGGAGCACCAGATTCTCCGATATCGCCACCTTCACGATGATATCGTCAATCGACGCCAGCCGGCAGACCGGGCTTCCCGGGTCGATCCATTCCCCCCGAACCTTGAGCTTTTCCAGCACAATGCCATCGAACGGGGCGCGTATGGTGCTTTTGTCCAGCTGCAGATCGAGGCGTTCCAGTTCCTGGTCCAGGGATTCCCGTTTCTTTTGCAGGGACCGATGATCGTAGAGGGCGTCGTCATAGGTCTGGCGGCTGGCGGAGTTGGACTGCAGCAGGCTTTCCAGTCGTTTCAGGGTGCTGCCGAACTTCTGCATATCCGCCGATATCTGCTCACGTTGTTTGCGTTTGATATCCATATCCTTGCGAACGAAGTCGGTGTTGAGTTCCACCAGTGGGTCGCCTGCGTTCACCCGGGAACCCGCATCGACGTATTGTCGCGTAATGAGCCCCGCGATTTCGCCGGAAACCGAGGAAACCCGGTCGAAATCGACAATTCCCACTAAACGACTGGTTTCGGCGATCTCCTGTTTCGTCACCTCGACCACTACAACCCTGGCCGGAGGAGGTTGTTCGGCCAGGGCTGGCAGTGGTAGCAACAGCCCAATCAGACAGCAGAGGAAAACAACGGTTTTCATGGATGCAGTTTCAGTTTCAGAGCAGCAAGGGTATTTGCATCGGGCAAACCCATCTTCTTAATCGCCCTACTGCCCACTGTCAATCAATTTCCCTGTTTCGCCAGGACAGCCCGGCCTGTTCAGGGGGGGTTCAGCTATCAGGGGCTATGCTGAACCCAGGTTGAGAGGAGTTCTCTCTGAGTTGCGAACCTTGGAAAAGGAGCAAAACAGTGAAAAAGCAGCTTGTTACATTAATTCTTGGTTTTGGACTGGTCACGGCTTCCGGAGTTTCCCCGGCCGATGGCGGCTTTTTCGTCAAAGCCCGGGTAGTCGACGCAAGCCCGATCTACGAGACCATACAGGTATCTTACCCTGAAGAGCGATGCTGGAATGAGCGGGTGCGTCATACCCGACAGGGCTATGGAAGATCATACACGCCGGCCATTGCAGGCGCCATAATCGGTGGCGTGGCGGGGAATCAGTTTTCCAAGGGCAGCAAACGCAACGTCCTGACCGCGGCCGGTGCCCTGCTCGGTGCCTCGCTGGGACGGGATTTTACCCGGCCCGCGGGAAGATCCAGCTATGTAACCACCGAACGCCACTGTGAAGTGGTAGACAGATACGAGGAACAGGATCAGCTGGTGGGATATGACATAAGCTATCGCTATAACGGCCGGATCTTTACCACACGCACTGACGCCCATCCCGGAAAGTTTATCCGGGTCAAGGTACAGGTAGAGCCTACCCAGGACTATGCCTATAATCGCTACCAGGGAGACAACGACTGGAACGACTAATGTGAAGGGTAAAGCGTTCTGGAACCCGAACTGGAGGTACAACCACTTGACGTGGAAACAGAACACACTGCTAGTTGCTGCCGTCGTCGGGTTGGTATTGAGTTTGCCCCTGGATGCCAGGGAGCATAAAGGTGGGCGCTGGCAGATGCAGCAGCAGAGCCCCTACCGGCAGATAGCGAGGGGCCCGGAAGGGAGAGGGGGTCGCAAGCAGTTCGACGGCCGGGGTCAGTCACAGGACAAGCGCTTCAACGGAGGCCGGGAGCGTGGAGGCGGACGTCAGCGGAGCAATGATTGGCGGCAGAGTTTGGACAGCGCGGTGTCGAACGCGAGAAAACGGACCGGGGGACGGGTTCTCTCTGCAGAGACTAAGAACAAGGATGGCCGCGAGGTCCACTACATCAGAATCCTGTCGGACGACGGCAAGGTCAAGCGCCTGCGGGTCGATGCACGGACCGGCCGACCGGTCTCGTCCGGGAAACGCTGAGGGAAACGGGGATGCGGGTACTTGTGGTTGAGGATGAGGCGTCCCTGCGGGAACAGCTGAAAAAGCAGCTTGGTGCCCGCGGATATTCGGTGGACGTGGCAGCAGACGGGGAGGAGGGGCTTTTTTATCTGCGGGAATATCCACAGGATCTGGCAGTGGTCGACATCGGTCTGCCGAAGCTCTCCGGTATCGAGCTGATCCGGCAGTCTCGGAAGGAGGGGCAGGATATTCCGGTTCTGATCCTGACCGCCCGGGGCAACTGGCAGGAGAAGGTGGAGGGGCTGGAAGCCGGTGCCGACGACTACCTGGTGAAACCCTTTCACCTGGAAGAGTTGCTGGCGAGGTTGAATGCCTTGTTGCGCAGGAGCGTGGGTCTGTCTGCGCCGGCGGTCGAGTGGGGACCCATTGTGCTGAATTCAGCGAGCCAGTCGGTGGTGCTTTCCGGACAGCCTCTGGAACTGACTGCATACGAGTACCGGGTGCTTGAGTACCTGATGCTGCATCAGGGTGAAGTGGTTTCCAAGACCAAGCTGACCGAACATATCTACGATCAGGATTTCGATCGGGACAGCAACGTACTCGAGGTGTTCGTCGGTCGCCTCCGGCGCAAACTGGACCCGGAAGGGACTCTGAAACCTATCGAAACCCTGCGGGGTCGTGGTTATCGTTTCCGACCCGAGCCGGTCTCCACTGCGCCGCCCGGGTGACAGCTTTAGTGTCCGCTACGACGGATTCAGCCCTGTCTCCGCCGCGTCTGGCGGTTGTGCGTTCAGCCCTGGTTGGTTGCTAGGGCCTGTCGACCAATATGCGGATATCCATCCACGCCCGGCTCCTGCTGGTCGCCAGTCTGGTGCTGGTCGCTTTTTTAGGACTCGGTGCCCTGGCCCTGGACAGCGCCTTCCGGGAGAGTGTGGAAGGGGGTACACGCGAACGGCTCCAGGGGTACATCTATGCCCTCCTTGGGGCTGCCGAGGAGGATGCTCAGGGGCGTATGCGGTTTCCGGATGAACTGCCTGATCCGCGTTTTTCCAATCCCGATTCCGGACTCTATGCCCAGGTAAACGGGGAGGACGGCAACTATCTATGGTCCTCCGCGTCCCTGGTTGGCCGCCAGATGGCATTCCTGCAGCCAAAGGATCCGGGCAGCCCCGGTTTCAACCGCCAGGTGCTGGACGGCGAGGAGTTGTATATCCTGAATTTCGGGGTGCTCTGGGAAGATGATGAGGGCCGGGAATTGCGCTACACCCTGGCGGTAGCCGAGGGTACCGCGGGCATGATGTCCCAGGTAGAGGGTTTTCGGGCCAGGCTTCTCTATTGGCTGGGTGGGGTCGCCGTGCTGTTGTTGATTGCCCAGGGTGTAGTTCTGGGCTGGGGGTTGCGACCGCTGCGGCGGGTGGCGGTAGATCTTCACCGCGTCGAAGCCGGCGAAATCAGTGCCCTTGGGGGTCGCTATCCTGAGGAGTTGCAGGGATTGGTTGGCAATCTCAATGCCCTGATCCGCAGTGGTCGGGCCAGTCGCGATCGTTATCGCAACAGCCTGGGCGATCTGGCCCATAGTCTGAAAACCCCTCTGACCCTGTTGCAGGGGACCATGGAGACGGAAGATTGTGACCAGTTACGGCAGACCGTTCGGCAACAGGTGCCGCGTATGGACGAGATCGTGCGCTACCAGCTCAGGCGGGCCGCGACATCGGGTGCCGCGGAGCCGGGGATGTCAGTACCTGTGCTGCCGGTAGTCCGGCGGCTGATGGCAACTCTGGGAAAGGTCTATCGGGACAAGGGGATCGAATGTCAGCTCTCCGTAGGCGAATCGGTTCGCTTTTTCGGGGACGAAGGGGATTTGATGGAATTTCTCGGAAACCTGATGGAAAACGGCTTCAAGTACGGAAAACGCAGGGTTCGGGTCAAGGCTTACTCAGAACAGCCGGAGAAAGGGGGGCAGCCGTCGCTTGCGATAGATATTGAAGACGACGGACCCGGGATTCCAGACCAGATGCGCGACGAAGTATTGAATCGGGGGGCCCGGATCGACCAGCAGATCCCGGGCCAGGGAATCGGCTTGAGTGTGGCAAGTGAAATCGTAGGGATTTACCGGGGAAAATTGAAGATCGGAGAGAGCGATATGGGGGGGGCGGCAATCCATCTCCGGTTCCCTTCAGGGTAGACAATTTTCCAGTCGGCGTCATCTCATGCTAAAGAAACGAGTTTCCTAAAGTCCTGAAATCCCCGGCCGCTACGTCCGGTTGAAGGGCTGGAATCCGGAAGGTTCCTCATCCGGGTGGCCCTGAGAGCCTGTCGCGCCTGGCAGACTGAATCTACCTTGAGCAGTCTCGTGCGGCGGTTGCTCCGGCGGAGAAGAGCGGATACATGTCGTGGCTGAGAGCGAGATCCGGTGGTGGCCTCAAGGTTGGTTTGGGTCTCCATGCCGAAGGGCTGTCCATCGCCCGGGTGGAAAGGTCGGGGGAAAAACCACCTCGGCTGCTTCACTGCGCTTTTTACCCCGCCGCGGGTGAGCAGGCACAAACAGCGGAGTTGGCCAGACTGAACCGGGAGTTGAAGCTTATCGGGACACCGGTGGTGGTGGTCCTGGAACCTGGTGCCTACACGTTGCTGCAGGTCGAGGCGCCCAATGTGGAAGCGGAAGAGCAGTGCGAGGCCGTCCGTTGGCGAATCAAGGACTTGGTCGAATTCCCGGTAGAGGATGCTATTCTGGAAATCTTCCCGATGCCCCACAGTCAACGGGCCGGTGCACCCAAGTTGATCTCCGTGGTGGCGGCGCCCAAGACCATGCTGCAACGGGTGGTGACGCAATTGGAATCCTCCGGTCTGTTGCTTGCTGGCATCGATATCACGGAGTTGGCCCTGCGTAATCTGTTGTTCTGCTGCAGTCAGGGGGAGACGCTCCAGGCACTGCTCTATCTCGCCCCCCGGTTTGGCATGATCGAGATCGTGCGCGGCTCCACCCTCTATCTGAATCGAAAAATAGACATCAACGGACAGGATCTCCAGCAGCAGGGAGGGTTCGGCTTGAATGACACGATGGATGCCCTGGTGCTGGAGCTGCAGCGCTCCCTGGATTATCAGGAGTCCCAGTTCGGACAAGGACCTGTCGCCAGTGTTTTTATTAACGGCTGGAGCGTGCCGACTGAACAGCTGATCGATTTCGCCGGCGAAAACCTGTCCGCGTCGGTGGGTGCCTTGAGGATTGCTGACCGGATGGCGGGCCTGGAAACTATCCCCAAGGAGCAGGTTGATCGCTGCCTGCCCGCCATAGGCGCGGCACTGAGGGAGGATTGATGGATCAGCAGATCAACCTGTATCAGGCCTGCTTCCAAAAACAGTATCTGGCGTTCTCGTTAAGCACGTCAGCCCTGATTCTGACCCTGATTTTGTTCTCCATGGCCGGATCCTATGGATACGGCCACTGGCAGCGGTTGCAGCTGGCCGGGGATCTGGAGACCCTGCAGCAGCAAAAGTCCTTCCTGGAGCAACGATTGGCGGCACTACAGAAGCAGATGCCGACGCCGGTCGTCAGTCAACTGCTCGAACAGAAGCTGCAACAGCTGCTGGAAAACTACAGCAACGGCCAGGGGTTGTTGCAGCGGGTAAGATCGCTGATCGGAGGCAATCGGTATGGATTCTCCGCCTATCTGGAGGGTCTGGCCCGGCAGGTTGAAGCGGGGGTGTGGCTGACGGACATCGAGATCGCCGGGGCAGGCAGTTTTCTTTCCCTGCAGGGCAGTGTCACCCAGCCGGAACTGGTGCCGCAACTGCTGCAGAAACTGAGTCAGGAAGAGATTTTCCGGGGAAAGGCCTTCGAAGTGATGGATCTGAGCCGCCCCGATGCGAACAAGGGACAGGTCGATTTCGCCCTGTTGACCACGGAGACGGAGCGATGAAGGCTCCGACTAAACTGCTGCTGGAGGGGGTTCGGCGTTTCGACGGCCTGAGCCTGAGGGAGCGGCTGCTGCTCCTGGCCGCGCCCCTGGTATTGCTCGGGGTGACCTGGCATCAGTGGTTGTGGACACCACTTGCTGTTGAGCAGGATCTGTTGTTGGAGCGGATAGCCGCAACTACATCGGAGGTCTCCCTGTTGGGTGCTCGAGTGCGGGGGGTAGTTGCCCGATCCCGCAAGGACCCGAACGCCGGTCTGCATCGGGAGATCGATCAGGTAAAGGGCCGGCTGCGCCAGTTGGAGGATCAGATTCGGCAGGCGGCCGATTCCCTGATCGATCCCGGACAGATGGCACAGTTGCTGGAGGATCTACTGAGCAGTGACCGGGTATTGCGACTGGTCAGACTGGAGAAGCTTAAGACCGAGCCCCTGTTCGAAGCCGAGGAACCGGCTGACGGAGGTGAGCCCGCCGCTGTGCCCATGGGAAACATCTATCGTCACGGTTTCGCCATTGAATTCGAGGGAGATTATTTTTCGACCCTGCAGTATCTCCAGGCACTGGAGAACCTTCCATGGGGGGTTTTCTGGGATGGGGTGGAGTATCGGGTCGAAGAGTACCCACGGGCCAGGGTGCGTTTGCTGCTGCATACATTGAGTCTTCAGACGGGATGGGTTGGTGTTTAAACGATACCTCACAAACCGACCGACCGCAGTTGCAGGGATTCTCGCACTGATGCTGCCTGCAGTCTGTCAGGCCGATCTGAGAGACCCTACCCGGCCGGCCGGATACCGCGCTGGCGGCCACCCAGGGCAGCCGGAAACCTTACAGAGCACTAGTCTGCATCTATCCGGAATTATATCTGGACCGGGTGGGAGCAGCGCGGTGATAAACGGCCGCCGGTTGCGGCCCGGAAACATCATTGCCGGTGCCAGAGTACTGGCAATTACACCCAAATCCGTAAAGATTGAGCGGGATGGAAACAGATTCACCATGCAACTGCTACCGACTTTGGTCAAGACCCCCGTTGCCCATACAACGGGAGGAAAAAAATGAGCATTCCTCGGAGAAAACAGCGATATCTGCTGGTCGCTGCAGTGTTATTGCTGTTGGTCGGTTGCGAGACGGCACCACCCAAGGATGGCGGGACCCTCGGCAGCATCCAGCGCAGTCTTGAGCCGGGTGGAGAAAAACAGACCACCCCGCCGCCGGTGATGCCACCTGCGTCAGTCAGCAGTGCCCTGTTACCGCCGATCGATCTAAGGCTGCCAGGGATTGACGACAGAGCAAAGGAAACACGCTTCGACGTCAATGTCAGCGACGTGCCGACACCCGAGTTCTTGATGGGCCTGGTTGAAGGGACGCCATATAACATGGTGGTCCATCCAGCAGTCGAGGGCACCATCTCGCTGAGTTTGAAGAATGTCACCATCCCGGAAGTGATGGAAGTGCTGCGTGATGTCCACGGCTATGAATTTCAGCGCTCCCGAAGCGGTTATCAGGTGCTGCCGGTGCGGCTTCGCTCCCGGGTCTTCCAGGTCAACTACTTGAACATGAAACGCTCTGGCGTCTCCCAGACCCGGGTCAGCTCGGGACAGGTCTCCGACAGCGTAAACGGTCAGGGGAGCGACGGCAATGGCGGGGGGGGGGACAAGACCTCCGGTGCCCAGATCACGACCAAGACGGATACCGATTTCTGGAGCGATCTGACGTTGGCTCTGAACGCGATCGTTGGTCAGGGTGGCGGTCGGATGGTGGTGGTGACGCCTCAGTCAGGGATCGTTGTAGTCAGGGCCATGCCCCAGGAACTGAGAGAGGTGGCGAGCTATCTGCAGACCACCGAAGGGGTGATGCACCGGCAGGTGATCCTGGAGGCGAAGATTCTAGAAGTGCAGCTGAAGGACGGCTATCAGGCGGGGATAGACTGGGCCGCGGTCATCAACGTCGGCGGGGGGCAGTTCAATCTGGGACAGGCGGCAGGCGGCGGCGGTGTGTTTGGCGATCGGGACAGTACCCGGGTGGATATTCCTTCCGGGGGGATCGGCGATCCGTCCACGCCATCACCAGTGGATTTCGTTAGTTTTCAGTCGCTCGGCAGCTTCTTCGGCGGCACCTTCAGCAGTGACAATTTCGCAGCGTTTGTCCAGTTGCTGGAACTGCAGGGCAATGTGCAGGTGCTTTCCAGCCCCCGAGTCGCCACCGTCAACAATCAGAAGGCAGTGATCAAAGTGGGGACCGATGAATTTTTCGTTACCGATGTCTCCAGTGAAGCCAGCACCGAGAGCAATACGATAGGCAACGACATTGAGCTCACCCCGTTTTTTTCCGGTATTGCCCTCGATGTGACACCCCAGATCGGGGCGAATGGCCATGTCACCCTGCACATCCATCCTTCGATCAGTTCGGTGGAGGATCAGGAAAAGGTGATCGATGTGGGAGACCGGCTCACCGGGCCTGTCGTGCTGCCCCTGGCCAAGAGCACCGTTCGGGAGTCCGACAGTATCGTCTACGCCAGCAGTGGACAACTGGTGGTAATCGGTGGCTTGATGCAGGACAACACCGGGGAGTCTCTGGCCTCCACCCCGATCCTCGGGGAACTGCCCGGGTTAGGGCAGTTGTTCCGCTACACCCGTCAGGCGGCCCTGAAAAGTGAACTGGTGATCCTGCTGCGTCCTACCGTGGTGGATTCCCCGGCTGTATGGAACCGGGATCTGGGCGGTGCATCAGAGCGCATGCAACAACTTGACCGGGGATTCCACTATGGACCCAAGCCTGAAATATTCGGCAACCTGGGGGAAAAGCCCCTCCCGTTCTAACCAGCCAGCATGTATCAGCAACACTTTGGATTGTCTGAATTCCCATTTGGCCTGAGCCCCGATACCGGCTATTTCTTCCGCTATCCGGATCATCAGGAGGCGCTTAACGTGCTGCTGGTGGCACTGCGCCTGGGGGAGGGATTCATCAAGGTAACGGGGGAAGTCGGCACCGGCAAGACCCTGATCTGCCGCAAGTTGCTCAATACTTTGTCGGCGGAAGGAATGGTAACCGCTTATCTGCCCAACCCCTGTCTGCCAGCGACGGCGCTGCGTCATGCGCTGGCGGACGAGTTGGGCATCCAGTTTGCCCGCAACATCGGTCAGCATCGGGTACTCAAACTCATAAACGAAAGATTGATTCAACTGCGCTCTGAAGGTCGACGAGTGGTGGTGTTGCTGGACGAGGCACAGGCTCTGCCCGAGGAGAGCCTGGAGGCTATCCGCTTGTTGACGAATCTGGAGACAGAGAAGAGTAAATTGCTGCAGGTGGTGCTGTTCGGTCAGCCGGAGTTGAATCGACAGCTTGAGCAGCCATCCGTGCGGCAGGTGAAACAGCGCATCACTTTCAGTTACCACCTCCGACCGATGTCGCGGGAAGGAACCGCCGGTTATCTGCGACATCGACTCAAGGTTGCTGGTTGTCACCAGGAGGCACTGTTCAGCCCCGGGGCAGTCAATGCGCTGTACCGTGGAAGCCGGGGAATTCCGCGTCTGATCAATATCCTGGCCCATAAATCACTCCTGGCCGCCTATGGAGAAGGGGTAAAAGGAGTGGTTCGGATGCATGTGAGGCGTGCGATCGCGGATACCGAGGATACCAATGGCAGGCATTTCAGTCTGCGGACATTCTGGTACGGCTTGGCCGGACTGTCAGCTTCCACCGCGGCCGGCGCTGGGGTCTACATGCTGATCGGCGTCGTCGGATGAGTCTGATCAATCAGATGCTGCAGGACTTGGATGCCCAGGAGGGCAGCGAGAGGCAACCGGTCATCACCGAGGTTGCCACCGCTGTTGTCAAGGGGCGTTCTATGTGGCGGGCGGGTTTGTTCGGGATGCTGCTGGCCGCCGGGCTCGGAGCCTGGGTGGCCTGGGCCCTGGGACAACCGACAAGCGCCAGTCCAGAAGCGGGGTTGATACCCCTGGCATTGCCTGAGCTGCCGCTGGCCGGAAAGCGTACGGAAAACAACCGCCCATCCGCTGTTGCCTTACGAGCGGCGCCAACCGATTCCCCGAAGCCCACTGTGCCGGAGGGAATCCCGGTCAACCCCAAGTCGAAGGCTGCTGATCCAGGCGACCGGTCTGTCGAGGCGGCTGCGGAAGCCACTTTAGAGCCGCTGCGGAATTCCCCGGAGCCACCGAATATTCGATTGCTGTCAGCGGCTGAAGGAAAGCCCTTGTTATCAGAGGACCCTGCGCGCCCGACTGGAGCGAAGCCCAGTCCCCCACAGCGGGTCGCGAATGTATCGTCTGTCGCCGGGGAAAAGAAATCGGGTGAGGGCAAACCGGAAAAGCGACAATTCGTAAAAGCCATCACCAAGCCCTACCGCGTTTTCGGAAAGGAGAACCCGGCGTCCGATTCTTTTCGAAATGCACGCTTCTATATCGGGCAGGGCCGTCTGGCCGACGCCGAGGAGGCCCTTAAGCGTACACTTCGCGCAAAACCCGGAATGGGTCAGGCGCGGGAGATACTGGCTGCCCTTTTGCTGCGTGGTGGTAGGCAATCTGAGGCTGCAACGCTGTTGGATCAGGGACTGCAACTGGCACCCGGGCAGCCGGTCTTTCTCAGTCTGCGGGCCAGACTGTATCGTGAACAAGGGGACACAGGCCAGGCAATCGCCCTGTTGCAGCAAGGGTTAAGGGATGACGGCGACAACGGAGATCTGCTTGAGCTTCTAGGTGTTCTTTATCAGGAAGAGGGAAGGTTCAACGAGGCAGCGGCAGTCTATCGCCGGGTTCTGCAGCAGCGCCCAGGTTCAGCCAATAGCTGGGCAGGGCTGGCAATCTCGCTGGATGCAGCCGGAGAGCAGACGGTTGCACTGCAGGCCTATCGCCGTGCACTGGCTAACGATCAACTTCCAAAAGAGGTAGTCGAATATGTACGGCAGCGCGTCAGTTTATTGGAATCCCAGTGATGAACTCAACGGCTGAAAAACACGCTGTCGCAGGGGAGGGGGGACACAAGGTGCACCGTAAGATTCGTCTTGGCGATCTTCTGGTTCAGAACCAGGTGATCTCCGAAGATCAACTCCAGGCCGCCCTGGCCGAACAGAAACAGTCGGGGCTGAAACTGGGGCATACCCTTATTGGTCTGGGATTCATCGATGAACAGCGGTTGCTTGATTTTCTGTCACAGCAGCTGCAGATTCCCTATATCGACATCAAGTCATACTCCCTCAACGCCGAGACGGTCAAGATGCTGCCAGAGACGGTGGCGCGTCGCTATCGGGTAATACTGCTGGAGCAGGGGCAAAGGGATGTACTGGTTGGGATGGCGGATCCCACCGATATCTTCGCCTTCGATGAGCTGGGGCGCATCCTTAAGAAACGGATTCGGCAGGCGGTGGTGCGGGAGCGAGATCTGCTGGATGCGCTTGACCGGCTGTACCGTCGAAGCGATGAAATCAATACCCTGGCCGGAGAACTGCACGATGATCTGACACAGGGCGATGTCGACCTGGGTATGATGGTGCAGACAGTGGAGGCCGGAGATGCCCCGGTAATCCGCCTGCTGCAGACCCTGTTCGAGGATGCACTCCAGGCCAGGGCCTCAGATATCCATATCGAACCCGATGAGAAGGTGTTGCGTATCCGCCAGCGCATCGACGGGGTGTTGCATGAGCAGGTGATGAACGAAAGACGCATTGCACCGGCCCTCGTTCAGCGCCTGAAACTGCTGTCGGATCTTGATATTTCGGAAAAGCGCCTGCCCCAGGATGGACGATTTCAGATCAAGGTTCGAAATCACAGTGTCGACGTGCGGCTCTCCACCATGCCGGTACAGCACGGCGAATCGGTGGTGATGCGCCTGCTGGATCAGAGTTCGGGAGTGCTCAGCCTAGAAGATCTGGGTATAGAGAAAGGCATGCTGAAGAGACTTCGTGCCCTTACGCGGAATCCTCACGGTATGGTGCTGGTAACCGGACCTACCGGTAGCGGTAAGACCACGACCCTCTATGCCGCTCTCAACGAAATGAACTCCGCAGAGAAAAAAATCGTAACCGTGGAGGACCCGGTTGAGTATCGGTTGCCTCGGATCAACCAGGTGCAGGTGCACGAGCAGATCGGGCTGACCTTTTCCCGGGTCTTACGCACAGCGCTGCGCCAGGACCCCGATATCCTGCTGGTAGGTGAAATGCGGGACCTGGAGACAGCGCAGATCGGGCTGCGGGCGGCCATTACCGGCCATTTTGTCTTGTCGACCTTACACACCAACAGTGCCATTGGCACTGTGAGCCGGCTGCTGGATATGGGCGCACCGGGTTATCTGATGTCCTCTTCCCTGCTGGCCATTGTCGCCCAGCGGTTGGTCCGGCGTATCTGTCCTGACTGTGCCGAGGCCCATGTTGTGGACGAGCGGCAAAGGGTCTGGCTTGAGGCAGTTGCGGATCCGGTCACGGTTGGGGCGGAATTCCGGCAGGGCAGGGGCTGTGCCAACTGCGGAAACAGCGGTTATCGAGGGCGTGTCGGAGTCTACGAGTTGCTGGAACTGAACGGTGACATGGCGTCCGCCCTGCGCCAGCAGGATCACGAGGCCTTCGCACGGGCGGCGTTGGTCTCCGACGGCTACCAGCCTTTGTCTACAACGGTACTGCGTTACGCCGCAGAGGGGATTACTACGCTGAGCGAGGCGATCCGTATCGCCGGTGATAGCGGGGCCATGCAGGGACAGCAGCAGGGTGGTAAGGGTTCGTGACACTGTTTCACTATACCGCCAGAAACCAGCAGGGAGAGCCGCATAATGGCACTATGGAAGCAGATTCATCCGGCCTGGTGGCGGAACAACTGTTTGGCAGCAACCTGACGCCTATCGAAATCCGAGAGGCGGAACCGGAAGGGCAGCATCCAAAGCTGACGATGCCCGGCTGGCGCCGCAGTTCGGTCCGTCTGGATGAACTGGTCATGCTGTGTCGTCAGCTTTACACCCTGCTGAAGGCCGGCGTCCCCATTCTGCGGGGGCTGGACGGCCTGGCTGAGACGACCCGTAATCCAGCGCTGGCAAGTACACTCGGGGAGTTGTCAACGGATATCCAGGCCGGCCGTGAACTGCATCAGGCCCTGGCCAAGCATCCAAAGATATTTTCACCCCTATTCGTCAGCCTGATACAGGTGGGTGAGAATACGGGTCAGCTGGACGAGGCCTTCCGGCAGTTGGCTACTTACCTGGAATTGGAGAAGGAAACCCGCGCCCGAATAAAATCGGCTACCCGCTATCCTCTGGTCGTGGTGGGTGCGATCTTTCTTGCGATGGTGATCATCAATATCTGGGT
>Ga0316189_10000634_pt1 | contig 35077 bp, 29 predicted proteins | sample LowCovwburrow_MG_FD_204930 | JGI IMG/M metagenome (GOLD analysis project Ga0316189, IMG submission 204930) | Coastal sediment microbial communities from Maine, United States - Lowes Cove worm burrow | ecosystem: Environmental > Aquatic > Marine > Coastal > Sediment | place: USA: Maine...
TATCGGAGATCGAGCGGGAGGTCTCAAAGATCTCGGTTCCCCTCTCGTTTGCCGAGGAACTCTACGATCTGCGGCTGCATCTCAGCATGGTAAGGGAGCGACTGGAAAAACGGAGGGACAAGGCATGAACAAGGCGACCGGATTCTTTCTTCTGACCATCGCGATGATGCTCGCAGGCTGCGCCGGTCTCGGCCAGAAACTGGAGACGCCCCGGGTAAACCTGGTCGGACTCAAAGTCCTCGATTTGCAGCTGTTCGAACAGCGATTCGGCCTCACCCTGCGAGTCCAGAATCCGAATCGGACCGAATTGGCCATCGACGGCATCAGCTTCGAGGTAGAAATCAACGACCGCGAGTTTGCCCATGGGGTCGACAACCAGACGGTGACGGTTCCCGCTTTCGGGGAATCAGTGCTGGAGGTAGAGGTGGTCAGCAGCCTGTTCAGTCTGGTGGATCAATTGCGCGACCTGAACAGCCGTTCCGGAAAACCCCTGGACTACCGTATTCACGGTCGGATCAGCCTTGCCGGAAACCCCATCAGCATCCCGTTTGAACAGACCGGAATGCTTGGGGGAAGGGCCGAGGGCAAATCGCCAACCGATGACGGACGGGGAATCTAATTTGATGTGTTGATCAATCCAGCGCCGGGCCAAGCACGAACTCCACCGACTGAAATCCCTGCTCCTCCAGGGCCTCCTCTATATCCTCCCAGGTGTACTCGGGAGTAGACTCCTCGACACCGGAGATGACCCCCGTGGCATGCCGGAAGGCCTCTTGGGATTCGATATCCTCCGGAATAGTGACCAGCCGAATTCTGGCCGAGTCACCGCTCGGCAATACCATCAGTTTAACGCTCATTCTATATCTCCTAACACCTGGCGACCTGCGCCTCAACACCCGGTTTCCAACTCCAATCGGCTCGCGCAGTCGATACAAAGTGACGCGGCGGGATCCGCTTGCAGCCGATTGGCGGCAATCATTTCTCCACAGTGCGGACAGTAACCGTACTCCTGATTCTCGATGCGTTTCAAGGCCGCTGCGATCCGCTGCAGCTCCAGTTCCCGCCTTCGCCGGTTCTCCAGCGACATGGCCTGAAGCTGCATGGCGTCCATGCGGGAGAGGCGCCCCACCCGGGACTGGTCCAGTTCCACCGGTTCGGCGCTCTCCTCCGCGTTGGCACTGACAGACAGCAGGGTGTCTCGCCTTGCCTGCAAGAGCCCTCGAAATCGCTGCAGATCGCTGGTGTCCAAAACCGCTCCCCTTTTAACACAGCCCCATGCTACAGGAAACCATCGAAGCGGCAAGGGATGACGGCTTGTCCTTGGTCCAGGAAATGTCTATGCTCCCGGCTTCTCTAGTTCGCTAACATTGAGAGCATCAGCATGTCGGAAAACGGTCAACACGTCATTTTCATCTTTCCCGGCCAGGGTTCCCAGTATCCGGGTATCGGCAGTGACCTCTGTGCCGAGTTTGAATCGGCCCGTCGCGTCTATGAGCAGGCAAGCGATGTGCTGGGCTACGACATGGCCAGACTGTCATTCGAAGATCCCGACGACCAGATCAATCTCACCCGCTTCACCCAACCGGTATTGCTGACCCACCATATCGCCTGTCTCACCGTCTACCGTGAACTGGCGCAGAACCCGCTGCAACCGGTGGCGGCAGCTGGCCACAGCCTGGGCGAGTATACAGCGCTGGTGGCCGCGGGCGCCCTGACTTTCGAAGATGCCCTGGGGCTGGTGGCCAGGCGCGGGGAGTTGATGGGGACCTATGGTGAAGGAGAGATGCTGGCCCTGACCGTCGATCTGGAGACCGCGCAACCCCTTTCGGACAAACATTTCTGCGGTATCGCCGGACTCAATCTGCCGGATCAGACCGTTGTCGGCGGTGCTTCTTCCGATCTCGATGCCCTGGCTGCTGAAATGGCGGAGCAGCACCCGAAGAAGCGGGCCATCCGCCTCAAGACCGAAGGTGCCTTCCACACCTATTACATGGTCGAGGCCGCCAGGCGCTTCCGTGAGGAACTGGACTGTGTAGCGTTTGCGCAATCCGGTATTCAGGTTTTATCCAACTACACGGGTAGCTTCCATCAAAACGATGCGGCAAGCATCAAGTCCCGGCTCTTTTTCCAGCTTTTTCACCCGGTAAACTGGATTGGCTGCCTGCAGACCGCGCTGGATGAGGGCATTAATCTGTTCGTTGAGTTCGGTGGTGGTATCGGCAGCAGCGATGGCCCGGCGGAAAAGCGACCCAATCTAGAAGGGATAATCAAGAAGTTCACCCGCCGCGCCAAGCCAAGGCCGGAGTATCTCCCTGCCATCAATCTTGGCACCATCCAGACGGCTGCCGGCGGTTCTGAATAAAGGGACGGGGGCTGCGCTTGCAGAGGCTGATTGAAATTTCAGATTCGCAGGATCACCGTTTCGGGTCCCACCAGGCGCGGGAGGGACTAAGCTTCCCGAAGAAGAGGCTATTGGTCTGGCGTTATATATAAACCGAGTAGGCATCGCTATCGCCCGTGAGCCGGAGTCGGCCTGCAACATTGGCCGCCCTGCCCCTGCTTTCTTTACGACTCGAACCGGTAGCCCCTCGGCACCACCACGATACCTTTTTCCGAGCGCGTGAACCGCTCGCCATCCTGGTCTGGATTAAAGCCGATTCTTTCCCCTTCTGGAATCTCCACGTTCTTGTCGATGATACAGTTCTGAATCTCGGCACCGGCGCCAACCCGCACCCCGCTGAATAGAATCGAGTCGTGAATTACCGCCTCGTCCCCAACATAGACCTGGGGGAAGAGGATCGAGTGCTGGACACTGCCACCCTTGATCACTGCCCCGCCCCCTGCAATAGAGTTGATAAAGATGCCTTCGCTGCCCGTGGCCCCGGGTACAGTGCGTGCAGGGGGGTTCTGAACTTGATAGGTTCGTATCGGCCAGTCGGGCTGATACAGGTCGAGGGAGGGCTCCGGGTTCAACAGATCCATGTTGGCCTCGTAGTAACCATCGAGGGTGCCGACGTCGCGCCAATACCGATCCTGGGTAACCCGCCCGGCTTCGCCGCCGAATCGGTAGGCATATACCCCCTGGGTCTCGATCAACCGAGGAATGATATCGTGACCGAAGTCGTGACTCGATTCCTCCTGACCATGATCCTGTTCCAGGGTATCCAGCAACTGATCCATGGAGAATATATAAATCCCCATCGAGGCGAGTGCCCTGCCGGGTTCACCGGGAATGGGACAGGGCTGCTGCGGTTTTTCTTGGAACTGACTGACCCGACCTTCGCTGTCCACAGAGAGGATACCGAATTGACCCGCCTGCTCCAGGAACACATCCATACAGGCAACCGTCAGCCCGGACTGATGCTGTTTGTGAAATGCGAGCAACGGGGCGTAATCCATCCGGTAAATATGGTCGCCGGAGAGGATCAGCACCCAACGGGCGCCGCTGCGCCGCAGCAGATAGAGATTCTGAAACACGGCATCCGCTGTCCCGCCGTACCAGCGCTCTCCGGTTTGCATCTGGGGCGGAACCGGGGTGATGTACTCACGCAACTCGGGGTTGAAAAGTGACCATCCATCGCGCAGGTGTTTCTGCAGGGAAAGAGACTTGTACTGAGTCAGCACCAGGATACGACGCAGCCCGGAATGAAGGCAGTTGGCCAGTGTGAAATCGATAATCCGATACTTTCCGCCAAAGGGAACCGCCGGTTTGGCGCGGTCCCGAGTCAACGGCTGCAGGCGGGATCCGTGCCCCCCTGCAAGGATAAGGGTCAGTGTCTGCTCCAGCATCTGCGACTCTCCATAGAACTTTGAAGAAGTTACTGCAAGCGGCGCGCCAGTCAGACTTTTATCCGAAAAAACGGCAAGTTATCTTATGAGAGTGGGTGCCAGAAAGGTGCTGCCCCCTGAAAACGCACCAATTCAGGCCCTATTTTTTTCTTTGCGCCCCAATTTGATGCAATCTAACATTGGCACCAGCCGATAGCTTGAACATGCTTAGTTCTGGGCCTGCTCAAGTTCGATCAGGCTGCCACAGAAGTCCTTGGGATGGAGAAAGAGCACCGGCCGGTTGTGGGCGCCGATCCTAGGCCTGCCGTCGCCTAGAATCCGGGCACCCTGCTGCACCAGCTTTTTGGCTGCGGCTTCAATATCGGACACCTCATAGCAGAGGTGGTGAATACCGCCACTGGGGGTTTTTTCCAGAAAGCGGGCAATCGGTGAATTTTTCCCCAATGGCTGCAGCAGCTCGATCTTGGTGTTAGGTAGCTCCACGAAAACTGTGGTTACCCCGTGCTCGGGCAGTTCCAACGGCGCCGAGACCCGGGCACCGAGGGTATCCCGGTAGATTGCGGTGGCCGCCTCCAGATCGGGGACCGCAATGGCAACATGGTTCAGTTTTCCGATCATAATAGACTCCGGATTCAGCGCGGCTTATCCGCCGCTCGTTGTCGCTCTTCCCCTGCGGGGTGAAACAAGTCGAGCAGTTCGGCAGCGGCGGCGGCGGGATGGGTTAGCCCTTCGCTCACCGCAGCCTCAATTTCCGGGATATGCCGCTTGATCCGATCCATCTCCGAGAAACTGGCCAACAGGCCCGCAGCGATCTCTTCCCACATCCAGCTCTTCGCCTGAAGGGCGCGGCGGCGCCCCAGTTCGCCACTGCTGGTGATCATCTCTCGATACTCTTCGATCAATGCCCAGGTTTCTTCTATACCCTGGCCCTGCAATGCTGAGCAGGTCTTTACCGGCACCTGCCAGCCTTTGACACGGGGGCGGATCAATCTCAGGGCAGAGCGATAGTCCAATGCCGAATGGCTGGCCGACGCAACCATCTCCCCGTCCGCCTTGTTCACCAGGATTAGATCGGCCAGTTCCATGATTCCGCGCTTAATCCCCTGCAGTTCATCCCCGCCTCCCGGCAACAGGAGCAGCAGAAACATATCCGTCATCTCCGCCACGGCGGTCTCCGACTGGCCGACCCCCACCGTCTCCACGAACACGACGTCGAAGCCGGCCGCCTCGCACAGCAGCAGGGTCTCGCGGGTGCGGCGGGTAACGCCCCCCAGGGTTTTGCCGGCGGGTGAAGGGCGAATAAAGGCCTCAGGGCGGCGTGACAACAATTCCATCCGGGTCTTGTCCCCGAGGATCGAGCCGCCGCTCAGGGTGGAGGAGGGATCGACAGCCAGCACTGCCAGACGATGCCCATGGTCCAGTACAAGGTTGCCCAGGGCCTCGATAAAGGTGGATTTACCTACCCCCGGCGCACCGGAAATGCCGATTCGGATCGCCCCTCCGGCATGAGGCGCAAGCCGCTGCAGCAGATCCCTGGCAGAGGCGCGATGATCCGAACGGCTCGACTCTATCAGGGTAATAGCCCGGGAAAGGTCACGCCGATTCCCGGCCAGGACCCCCCGGGCCAGGGTTTCCAGATTGAAACTCATTCAAATTCAATAATAGACTGATCGACTGACAGGCTGGCCCCGGGCTCAGCCAGTAGCCTGGCGACTACCGCATCCTGTTCCGCCCTCAGCACGTTCTCCATCTTCATCGCCTCGATCACCGCCAGCTCTTCCCCGGCGACAACCTTCTGTCCCTCCCGGACGGACACTTTGACTAGCAGACCCGGCATCGGAGAACGCACAAATCGGGACAGATCCGGTGCTTTTTTTTCCGGCATCAAGGCCTGAAATTCCGCGGCCCTTGGGGCGAGCACCAACGCTCGTATCTCGGCACCGTGGAAAAACAGATGGTACCAGATACCCTGGCGCTCAATCTGAAAACAGACAGATTCACCGTTTATCTCCGCCCGAAACAGGGGTAGGCCCGGGCGCCAGTCAGTGCTCACCCGGTACTCCTTCCCGTCGTGCTGCAGCAGGTAGCCCGCATCCGCCGGCACCGCATGGACCGGATAAGATAGTCCATCGACGATCACCACCCAGTCATCACCGACCACCAGCTCGTGGCCCGGCAGTTGGCCACTCAGATGGGCAGCACGATCGCGAAAGCAACGATGGACGACCACAGCGACGACGATGGAAATCGCCGGATTATCCTGGGGCACGTCCTCGGCATGGAAACCGTCTGGAAATTCTTCAGCGATAAAATTGGTAGTCAGACGACCGGCGCGAAATCGTGGGTGGGCCATCACCGCGTTTAGGAAACTGATGTTGTGCCGGACCCCGCGGATATAGTATTCGTTCAGGGCCAACTGCATGCGCAGGACCGCCTCTTCCCGATCCTTGCCGTGGGTAATCAGCTTGGCGATCATCGGGTCGTAGTAGAGGGAGACCTCCCCCCCTTCGTATACCCCGGTGTCCACCCGCACTTGAGGGCCCTGCTGTGGTGGCTGATAGTGCACCAGGCGGCCGATGGAAGGCAGAAAGTTGCGAAACGGGTCCTCGGCATAGACACGGGACTCTATCGCCCAGCCGTTCACCTCGACCTCTTTCTGCTTCAATGGCAGAGACTCCCCGGCCGCCACCCGGAACATCAGCTCCACCAGATCGACCCCGGTGATCATCTCGGTGATCGGATGCTCCACCTGCAGGCGGGTGTTCATCTCCAGAAAATAGAAGTTTCGTTCGGCATCGACGATAAACTCCACCGTGCCGGCCGAGCGGTACTGCACGGCCTGGGCCAGCAGCACGGCCTGGTTCCCCATCGCCTGGCGGGTCTCCGCATCCACGAACGGAGAGGGGGCCTCTTCGATCACCTTCTGGTTGCGGCGCTGGATCGAACACTCTCGTTCGTTCAAATAAAGCGTGTTGCCGTGCTGGTCGGCGATGACCTGGATCTCGATATGGCGCGGCTCCTGAATGAATTTTTCGATCAGTATCCGGTCATCGCCAAAACTCGACAGCGCCTCGTTGCTGGCACGCTCGAAACCATCGCGGCACGCTTCCTCATTGTGGGCAACACGCATCCCCTTGCCGCCGCCGCCGGCGGAGGCCTTCAACATCACTGGATAGCCGATATCACCGGCCACCCGCACGGCGTGATCGGCATCCTCGATCACCCCGGCATATCCGGGAATGGTGTTAACTCCCGCCTCGGCCGCCAGCTTTTTGGAGGCGAGCTTGTCGCCCATGCTGGTGATGGCGTGGGTGTTGGGACCGATAAAGACGATGCCCTCCTTTTGCAGCGCCTCGCAGAAGGCGGCGTTCTCCGACAGAAAACCGTATCCCGGATGCACTGCCTGGGCACCGGTATCCTTGCACGCCTGAATGATGCGCTCCATCACCAGATAACTGTCGGCGGACGGGGCCGTCCCCACCCGCACCGCCTCACCGGCCATCTGCACGTGCAGCGCGTCCCGATCCGCATCCGAATAGACCGCCACTGTCTTGATCCCCATCCGGCGGGCGGTGCTCATCACCCGGCAGGCAATCTCGCCGCGGTTTGCAATCAGAATCTTTTCAAACATTGTTCCCCCGAGAGGATCGGTCGTAACCTGAGCTGGAAGCCGTCTGCGCCGCCCTAAAGCGGTATGTTGCCATGTTTACGCCAGGGATTTTTCAGCTGCTTGTCGCGCAGCATCGCCAGGGAACGGCAGATGCGCTTGCGGGTGCTATGGGGCATGATCACATCATCGATGAACCCCCGGTGCCCGACGGAAAAGGGGTTGGCAAACTTGCTGCGGTACTCCTCTGTGCGTTCCGCAGTCCGCTCCTGATTCTGCAGGTCATGCCGAAAAATGATCTCCACCGCCCCCTTCGGGCCCATCACTGCGATCTCTGCGGTGGGCCAGGCCAGATTGACATCACCCCGCAGGTGTTTCGAACTCATCACGTCGTAGGCGCCACCATAGGCCTTGCGGGTGATTACCGTCACCTTGGGCACCGTGGCCTCGGCGTATGCGTACAGCAGTTTGGCCCCATGCTTGATAATGCCGCCGTACTCCTGATCAGTTCCGGGCAGAAATCCGGGCACGTCAACGAAGGTAATGATGGGGATGTTGAAGGCGTCGCAGAAGCGCACGAAACGAGCCGCCTTGCGGGCCGAGTCGATATCCAGGCATCCGGCCAGCACCATCGGCTGGTTGGCGACGATACCGACGGAAGAGCCCTGCATCCGACCGAAACCAACCACGATATTGGCTGCATAGTCAGGCTGGAGTTCAAAAAAGTCGTCGTCATCGACCACTTTTTTTATCAACTCCTTCATGTCGTAGGATTTGTTGACATCATCGGGAATCAGGGTATCGAGCGACAGATCGATACGGCCTGCCGGATCCCGGGTCGGCCAGACCGGGGGCTTCTCCCGGTTGTTGGATGGCAGGAAACTGACAAACCGGCGCAGCAACAGCAGGGCCTCCAGGTCGTTTTCAAATGCCAGATCGGCCACTCCGGAGCGGGTAGTGTGGGTTACCGCACCGCCGAGCTGCTCGGCGGATACCTCCTCGTGGGTTACCGTCTTCACTACGTCCGGGCCGGTGACGAACATGTACGAGCTGTCCTTGACCATGAAGATGAAATCGGTCATCGAGGGCGAATAGACGGCGCCACCGGCACAGGGTCCCATGATCATGGAAATCTGAGGTATCACCCCCGAGGCCATCACGTTGAGCTGAAACACATCGGCATAACCCGCGAGTGAATCCACGCCTTCCTGGATACGGGCACCCCCGGAGTCGTTGAGACCGATCACCGGCGCCCCTACCTTGACCGCGTGTTCCATCACCTTACAGATCTTTTTCGCGTGGGATTCGGACAGTGAACCGCCGAACACGGTGAAATCCTGGCTGAATACGAACATCGTGCGCCCGTTTACGGTGCCGTAGCCGGTCACCACCCCATCACCGGGTACCTGGTGGTTTTCCATTCCAAAATCGGTACAGCGGTGCTCCACGAACATATCCCACTCTTCGAACGTACCTGGGTCGAGGAACAGCTCGATCCGCTCGCGAGCCGTCAGCTTACCCTTGGCATGCTGCTTGTCGATGCGCGTCTGCCCACCTCCAAGGCGGGCCGCCTCGCGCTTCTCCTCGAGCCGACGAATGATCTCCTGCATCTATCTCTCCTCTCCGGTCAGTTTCACTGCCAAGGATTCAGTTATTTCTCTCACGGATCAACCGCAACATCTCTGCCGCCGCCACCGGTATGTTGGTACCAGGCCCGTATATCGCCGCCACCCCCGCCTGCAGCAGGGCTGTATAATCCTGGGGTGGGATCACCCCGCCGCAGACCACCAGGACATCCTCTGCCCCTTCCTGCTTCAGGGCCTCGATTAATTGGGGTACCAGGGTCAGATGGCCTGCGGCCAGGGACGAAACGCCGACCAGGTGAACATCATTCTCGGCCGCCTGCCGCGCCGCCTCTTCCGGCGTCTGGAACAGAGGCCCGATATCCACGTCGAACCCCAGGTCGGCATAAGCGGTAGCGATTACCTTGGCACCGCGATCATGGCCATCCTGACCCATCTTGACCACCAGCATACGCGGCCGCCGACCCTCTTCCCGGGCGAACGCCTCTACCTCCTGCCGAATCCGCTCGAACCCCTGATCCCCCTCAAACGCCGAACCATAGACCCCTGATATGGAGCGGGTCACGGCCCGATGACGGCTGTAGACCTGCTCCAACGCGTCCGTGATTTCACCGACCGTAGCCCGGGCACGCGCGGCGTCTACGGCCAGCGCCAACAGATTACCCCGTTGCTCCCGCGCCGCCGTGGTCAGGGAACCCAGGGCCGATCGGCAGGCGCCCTCGTCACGCCCGGCGCGCACCTGCTCCAAGCGTCGCACCTGAGCCTCGCGCACCGCGCTGTTGTCCACCGCCAGGACGTCCACCTCGGTCTCCTGCTCCGGCTGGTATTTATTCACCCCGACGATCACATCTTCGCCTCGATCTATGCGGGCCTGATGCAGTGCAGCCGCCTCCTCGATCCTCAGCTTAGGCATGCCGGAGGCAACCGCTTTGGTCATGCCACCGAGCGATTCCACCTCGTCGATCAACTCTCGCGCCGCCACCCGCAGGGAATGGGTGAGGCTCTCAAGGTAATAGGAACCGGCCAGCGGATCCACCACCCGGGTGATTCCGGTCTCTTCCTGCAGCACCAGCTGCGTATTGCGCGCGATACGGGCGGAGAAATCCGTGGGCAGGGCCAACGCCTCATCGAAGGAGTTGGTGTGCAGCGACTGGGTCCCTCCCAGCACTCCGGCCATCGCCTCCACCGTGGTACGGATGATGTTGTTGTAGGGATCCTGGCTGGTGAGACTGACACCCGAGGTCTGGCAGTGGGTGCGCAGCATCAGGGAACGGGGGTTGCTCGGCTGGAACAGTTCCTCCATCAGTTCCGTCCAGAGCAGACGGGCGGCGCGCAGCTTGGCTACCTCCATGAAGAAATTCATGCCAATGGCGAAAAAGAAAGAGAGCCGGGGCGCGAAGCGGTCCACCTCTAGCCCGGTGGCCAGGGCGGCCCGAACATACTCGATACCATCGGCCAGGGTATAGGCCAACTCCTGCACGCAGGTAGCACCCGCTTCCTGCATGTGGTAACCGGAAATGGAGATGGGATTGAACTTGGGCATGTTCTTGGAGGTGTAGCCGATGATATCGGCCACAATGCGCATCGAGGGTTCCGGCGGATAAATATAAGTGTTACGGACCATGAACTCTTTCAGGATGTCATTCTGCAGAGTGCCGGTGAGCTTCTCCACCGCCACCCCCTGCTCGGCAGCGGTAACGATATACATGGCCATCACCGGCAATACCGCCCCGTTCATAGTCATGGAGACGGAGACCTGATCAAGGGGAATGCCGTCGAACAGGATCTTCATGTCCTCCACCGAATCGATGGCGACCCCCGCCTTGCCCACATCCCCTACCACCCGCGGGTGGTCCGAATCATATCCTCGGTGAGTGGCCAGATCGAAGGCCACGGAAAGCCCCTGCTGGCCCGCCGCCAGATTGCGACGGTAGAAGGCATTGGACTCCTCGGCCGTGGAGAAGCCCGCATACTGACGCACAGTCCAGGGGCGCCCCGTGTACATAGTGGCCCGTGGGCCTCGCACGAAGGGGGCGAAGCCTGGCAGGCTTTCACAGTGGGACAGATCCGCTAGATCTGCCGGGGTATAGAGCGGCTTGACCTCTATCCCCTCCGGCGTGTGCCAGCTCAGTTGATCCACAGACCGGTCGCGCAGTTCCTTCTCCGCCAGCGTGCGCCAGTCATCCAGCGTGGGTTGGGGCCCTTGGGCCATAGTTTTTCTCCGCGATTGTAGAAGCTTCTGCCCTGCCGCAATGGGCCTATGCGCCCGTGAATCAGCGGCCCGTTACCTCGCTCCGTTACTCGGCGTAACCGATCTTTTTCAGCGCCCCGCTGATCTCTTCCAGAATGCTCGGATCATCGATGGTAGCCGGCATCTTGTACTCCTGGCTATCGGCGATCTTTTTCATGGTGCCCCGCAGGATTTTGCCGGAGCGGGTCTTAGGCAGACGGTCAACGACGGCCACCTTTTTAAATGCAGCTACCGGCCCGATCTTCTCCCGCACCAAGGCGACCAGCTCGCCGACAATATCCTCAGGGCTCTTCGTCGAACCCGCTTTCAGCACCACCAGCCCGAGGGGCAGTTCGCCCTTGAGCTGATCAGCGGCGCCAATGACGGCGCACTCCGCCACGTCGGGGTGAAATGCCAGCACCTCCTCCATACCACCGGTCGATAGCCGGTGGCCCGCAACGTTGATGATGTCATCGATACGGCTCATGATCCAGAGGTAGCCATTCTCATCCTTATAGCCGGCATCACCTGTCAGGTAGTAGCCCTCTTCGGCGCTGAGATAGGACTGGATATAGCGATCATCGTTCTGCCAGAGAGTGGGCAGACAGCCCGGCGGCATCGGCAGTTTGATCATGATGCGTCCGATATCCGATGAGGAAATCTCATTTCCATTCTCGTCCAGGACATGAACCTCATAACCAGGGACAGCACAGGTGGGGGAGCCTGGCTTGACAGGCAGTTCCTCAATCCCGAGGCAGTTGGCTGCAATGGCCCATCCGGTCTCGGTCTGCCACCAGTGGTCGATTACCGGGACCTTGAGTTGCTCCTGTGCCCAGGCCAGCGTGTCAGGATCGCATCGCTCACCTGCCAGAAACAAGGACTTGAAGGCGGACAGGTCGTAGCGCTGGAGGTAATCACCCTGCGGGTCCTCACGCTTGATGGCACGGAAAGCGGTCGGGGCAGTGAACATCACCTTGACCTTGTGCTCGGCGATCACCCGCCAGAAGGCGCCCGGATCCGGCGTACCCACAGGCTTACCCTCGAACAGGATGGTGGTGCAGCCGTGCAGCAGGGGGGCATACACAATATAGGAGTGACCCACTACCCAACCCACATCGGAGGCCGCCCAGTAGACATCGCCGGGGTCCACATTATAGATATTTTTCATGCTCCACTTCATTGCGACGGCGTGACCACCGTTATCGCGCACGACCCCTTTTGGCTCACCGGTGGTACCCGAGGTGTAGAGAATGTAGAGAGGGTCGGTGGACGCTACTGAAACACAGGCCGCGGGGCTGGCGGCAGCCACTGCCTCATCCCAGTCCAGGTCACGCCCCGCCCGCATCTCGGCCCGGGCCTGGGGGCGCTGAAATATGATGGTGTTGTCCGGTTTATGCTGAGCCAGTTCGATTGCCTGGTCCAGCAGCGGCTTGTATTCGATTACCCGCTTCACCTCGATACCACAGGAGGCGGAAACGATCAGTTTCGGTTTGGCATCGTCGATTCGAGTGGCCAGTTCCTTGGCCGCGAAACCACCGAATACCACCGAGTGAATAGCACCGATCCGGGCACAGGCCAGCATGGCGATTACCGCATGCGGGATCATCGGCAGATACAGAATCACCCGATCACCCTTCTCCACTCCCTGGGCGGCCAGGGCCCCGGCAAAAGCTGCCACGGCATCGCGTAGTTCGCGATAGGTATAGGTCGTACAGGTGTCGGTTACCGGGCTATCGTAGATTAAAGCTGGTTGATCCGCCCTACCGCCCTCCACATGCCGATCCAGGGCATTGTGACAGGTGTTGAGCTCGCCACCCACAAACCAGCGATAGAACGGCTTGGCCGAATCATCGAGTACCTGATCGTAGGGTTTGTACCAGTCGATAGCGGTCGCCGCCTCCGCCCAGAAACCAGCGGGATCCTGCATCGAACGACTGTAGACCTCTTGATAGCTCATGATTTTTATTCCAAATAGTTAAGTTGTATGCCGGCCGATGGCGGCGGAGTCCAGTCTGATCGCCAACGATAATAAGCCGGATTAATCGGGATGACTCGCCCATCCGAGTCGGACCGCTCCAGTCGGGGACCAGACAAGAAGCTGTTTTCGATTAAAACGAGAGGGCTTTACGCGCCGCATCAGCACCCCTCCCAGCCGCTTCGACCTCACCTATCGAACCACATACCCCGACGATACTGCCATTTGGCAGCAGCTTCCATGTTGATATTCACCTGGAAATTATATCTTTTTTCCAAAAATATAGACCTGCAAACCCCTGAATACCAGCCTTGGCACAAGAATGGCGCGCCCTTTGCCCGATTTTTTCCTATAATTGGCGCTTATAGAAAAGTCTTATGGAGCTGAGATCTATGAACCTTAAAGAACTACTCAAGCACAAGTCGGCGCCACTGCTCTTTGCCAAGGCCTCGACCAATATACTTGATGCCACCAAGAGCATGTGCGACCACCGGGTAGGCTCACTGCTGATCCAGTCCGACGATGACGAGCTTCTGGGCATTCTGACCGAAAGAGATATCCTACGCTTCTGTTCCAACCACCCTGATGAACTTAAGGAGACCTCGATAGAAGAGGTGATGACCCGGGACCTCATAATCGCTACCCCTGATGTCTCCCTGGAAGAGGCGATGTCGCTGATGACAGAACAGCGTTTTCGGCATCTGCCAGTTATCGAAGGCGGCAAGCCTATCGGTATAGTCTCCATCGGCGACTTGGTGAAGACGAAGCTGAAAGATGTCTCGGTGGAGGTAAAATACCTGCGGGATTTCATCAGCGCATAATCTAGAGACAGGTAAAAATATCTCGCTCGACCATACGATCGCAAATTGGATAAAGCGATCGTCTGCAAAGCGATTGATCTCATCACCAGATCAAGCGGTTTGAGCGCCACATCCCGCTGGTTTATTCCCATCTTTAGCCGTCAGGTTGGAAGCCATGCCTGTTAAAAAACTTTCGCTGACTCTATTCTGCACCATCCTGTTCTGGACCCTCACCGCCTGCTCAGAACAGCAGGCTTTCGAACGTTATTTCGACGTACTCCCCGTCTTCTGGGGACAAATTTATCAGCAGGGGGGCGAGACGCTCTACTGCGGTGAAGCCTTCGGACCAGACAAAGGGCGCAGCATCAACGTGGAGCATGTCTATCCCATGAGTTGGGCAATGAAAGGAGAAGGATGCGAAGATCGCGACCAGTGCCGAGCGTCCAGTTCCCGCTTCAACCGGATCGAGGCCGACATGCACAACCTCTACCCGGCCAGAAAGGAGATCAACAAGCGCCGGGGCAGTTTTCCGTTTGGCATGGTTCAGGGTGAGCGGCGGGAGTTCGGGCCCTGCGATTTCGAGTTTGACAGCCGCCGCCGCAACGTGGAACCACGTCCCGCAGTCCGCGGAAATATCGCGCGGGCCATGTTCTATATGCACGAGACCTACGATCTGAAAATATTTCGCCGCCAGGCAGAACTGCTGAAACGATGGAACCGGGAGGACCCTCCGGACCAGGAAGAAAAACGGCGCAACCAGGCCATTGCCAAGCTTCAGGGAAACCGCAACCGGTTTGTCGATGACCCAAAGGAGATCGATCGGCTGCGCTTTTAGGGTACTTCGAATTTTTCGAGATGCCCTGTAATCAGTCTACCCCGCCTGCAACTGGGACAGCACGAACACTGCATCGCGATAATCGTGCTGCAGTATGCGAGTTTCCCCGACTGCCTGAAATAAAAGACTGGGAAACCCCCGCGCGCCCATATGTCGCCCCAGTTGCATCTCCTGCTCCAGCGCGGCTTGAGTCGCAGGCGCATCAAGATCGCGGACAAATCCGGAGTTGTCCAGACCAATCCTGTCGGCCAAATCGGCCAATGTCTCTTGGTCGGAGGGATTTCTGGCCTCCAGATAATAGGCCTGTTGAATCGCCAGAATCATCGGTTCTTCAAATTCCGCACCCTGACTCCGGGCCGCGATCACCGCCCGGCAGGCAGGGTAAGTGGAACGACGGGGTGTGCAGCGTTGCCAGAAATCGAAGTTGAAACGGGTCGCGGGCAGCTGTCTCTGGATCTGTCGCCAGATCGCGTGGATCCTGGCCTGCATCGGCTCCGGCATGGGTTGCTCCGTATCCGGCGCCAGACCACCCAACAGCCGCCGGGGCCTGACCCCTGTTGGCAAACCCTGCAGGATTTCCGCCCATACCGGTCGGAAGGCCCAACACCAGCTACACATCGGGTCGTGAACATAGTAGAGGGTCCTGGCCTCCGTCGCTTCGCTAATCGGCATCATGTTACGGCAGTCGCTCAGCTCTTCCAGAAAGAAACTCCTTGCCCTGGGCCATCAACTCGATGAAGCCCTGCTCATCCCTATCCAGTACCCGCCCGGCCACCTGGGTCACTGCATTCAGCAAAGCGACCAGGGCACGAGGTGTATTAGCATTCAGGGACTGAACTTCAAAATAGAGATAGGGATTTTCACGCGCCACCTGCCGAGCCACATTCAGCTGTGCATCGAAGGTACGGCTGGAGAGGCTGGCCAGCAGCCGCGCATCCTCGCCGCTTTGCGCCAGGGCACTGAAAAATGCAATATTGACTGCGTGGGACAGACCCAGCACATAGGCCATTGCCCGGTCGTGGGCGTCCAGGGACATCTCCACCTGTGATGCCATGGTGGAGGCGAAGAGCTCCTTGGCAACCCGGGTCGCCTCAGGCACCCCAAGGTCGATGAAAACCACGTTTCTGCCCGACAAAAGCTCGGTATCTGGACCAAACATCGGATGAATAGAGGTGACCTGCCAGCCTGCCTGTTGCAGCTTTTCAAGTCCAGTCTTCAGCGGACCCTTGAGTGAACTGATATCAAAAATCACCCCACCGGGCGCTCGCTGTGCGATCTCTTCAAGCAGCAGTTTGGTTGCCTCCACCGGGGTAGCCAAGACGATCAGGTCCTGATCCAGCGTCACCGCGGCCAGCTCAGGGTAGTGGCGATAACCCTGAGGGCCAAAGGCAGGGTCACAGATCTCGACCTGGCAGCCCTGACTGGCCAGAAAGCGGACGAACCACGCCCCCATCTGACCGGCGCCGCCGATAATTAAGGCCCGCTTTCCGCTGCCCACACCGCAGGTCACGAGCTTGTCCTGCTCCTGGGTTGCCAGTGAAGCCCTGATCAATAACCGAAACAGCTCCTCCCCGATATCGGCATCGATACCGATTCGTCGCGCGGTGCGACGAGCCAGCTCCAGTACCCCTCGTTCTCGCTCTTGGTCCCGGGTACCCCGACCAGCGGCTGATTTGACCCGACCGATCTCGGCAACAATCTGCTGACGCCTGGCTACCCGCTCCAGTAGCTCCACGTCCAGTCTGGAGAGTTCTTCTCGCAGCATCTCCAGTTCGCTCATGGGACTAGTCCGCCTTCATTTCGGCCTGGCCAACGAGATGACCCTGCCAAATTCCAGGTATTCGCTGGCACCAAGCCGTCCCAGGGGATCCAGGCGGTCGGCGTGGATCTTTAGGCGACCGCCGGGCTTCTGCTCGCCGATGGAATCGTCAATGAACAACCGATTGACCAGGCCGAAGATCAGGCTCTGGGAGGCATGCCCTATCTCTCGAATCTCGAAGCGCTCACAGGCCAGCGCCAGGCGGCAATCTGCCAGCCTGGGAAGCGGTGAACCGGGAAAGTCTGCTAGTGTCAAACCGAGGCGCTCTACCTCGGAATCCCCCGCAGGCAAGGTGGCCGAGCTGTCGTTCAAAGGCGCGAGCATCTGAGCATGAGGTATGTGGACAACGAACCCCCGACGCGCTTCGATATTTACCAGTGTATCCTTGGCTGAGCCATCCGGTTTTCTGCCCAAGGACAACATGATCAGTGGAGGTTCGCTGCAGACTGCATTGAAATAAGAGAAAGGAGCGAGGTTGAAATTGCCTGCCTCATTCTCAGACAGAACCCAGGCGATCGGCCTTGGGACTACCGTCTGAGTCAAGGCAAAATAGATATCGGAGGCAGTGAGATCGGACAGATCGATATTCAATTCAGGTCTCCACCAGGATCAAGGGCACATACATCTCCTCCGAACTGAGGCCACCATGCACGCCTATATGCTGCAGTGGCGACTCCCCCGGCAATTCACCGGTAATCTTGAAATCATCCTTCATCACCAGGGCATAGTGGCCGATCCGGTCCTTCAGCCGGGGATGGGGATTGCCCAGACCGAACCACCCCTCTTCCAGCAGCTGGCTACTGGGAAAGAGATCCGCCTGGCGCGACAATCGCTCGGCCACATAGCGCTCGAATTGCGCCGTGCGGTTCGGATGAACATAACAATAGGCCAATCTGGGCTCACCACAAAGGGGCGTCATCAAGGTTTCAGCCAGTTGCGGATGATCACTCAGCCGTACTGTGGTTTCCGGCCGGGTATCGACAAATCCGTGATCCGCTGTGACCAGCACCAGGGTGTCCGTACCTCGTAACTCGGCCAACAATCGCTGGAAGCTATGATCGATTTCCAGCAGATGATCCGCTGCCTGTCGGCTGCCGACTCCAAACTCGTGGGCGAGGGCATCGAACTCGGGCCAGTAAGCATAAACGAAGCTGCGCTGGGTACCAGTCTGCGTCACCACCCGGAGGATGGTCTGAGACAGATCAGAGAGCCCGGAAAAGGGCCAGATTCTGGCGCCCTGGCAGAAAGCGCGGTTGAAGCTGGAGTGAGCGATCCTGTCAGGCATGACGATATTGCTTGCCACCGGAAGGCGCGCATAGAAGGAACCAACGCCAGAGAGAACCCCTGGGGACAGGTCTGCATCCGCAATCGGCATGAAACCGAGTCGGGTTCGAAACGGAAGAATCGCAAGCACGCTGCCGAGTTCCGAAAAGTAAGTAAACCAGCCGGTGAGACCGTGTTGCTGGGGAGGAACACCGGTCAGAAAGGTAGGGATGGCCGAGGCGGTAGTGGAGGGACAAACCGAGGTGATGGAAGCGACGCAATTCTGGCAGAGAGTGGACTGCGCGGCCTGCTCCTGGAGATAACGGTAGCCCAGACCGTCGATGACCAGCAGCAGTACATTACGCGCTGTCGCCAGCCCGCTTAGATCTATGCCTTCCAGCTCGGGATAGCCATTTTCAACACCTCCCAATGCCTGGCCAAGCGAAGCCATGAGGTTCGCGATACCACCGCCGCTGTAGTTCGGATAGATCAAAGGCTTTTGGAACCTGCCCGGAACACCACCACGGCGCCAGGATGTTCCCCTTCAGCAATTGGGTAGGCAGAATACTCCACCGCCAAAGAGGCTCCATCCGCACGCCAGAACACCTCATTATCGACCCGGGATTTGCGCCCCTCACGGTAGGCAAGGTAGATCGACGAGCCCACCTCGGGGAAACTCCCGCCAGTGGCATCCGAATGCTGAATCAGATCATGTAGATTGTTGCCAATAATCTCTTCGTGGTGAAACCCCAGCAGTTCCAATGCCACCTGGTTAATAAAAGTGCAGCGCCCGACGCCATCGACGCCGAAGATACCGTCTCCCGCGGACTCCAGCAGCAGTTGCAACTGGCGGTGGAGGTGGGACAACTCCTGCTCAGCACCTTTCTGAGCGGTAATGTCGATACCTATACCCCCCACCATCCCTCCGTCGCCTGAACTATTCTCAATCGGAAAACGAATCAAACGCCAGAAGCGACTCTCATCGTCCCAGGGATTGATCTCCACTGTCTCTACCACCACACGGTGTTCGATCGCCCGCTGCTCTTCGAGCGTATGCGGCCCAAATCCATGGGTCGGCCATATCTCCGCCGGCATCCGGCCCACGACCTCTTTGCTGGCGAGATGTTTGGTCTGCTCCCAGGTCGGGTTGACGAAAATATATCGTCCATCTGCCGCTTTCATATAGGCCATACCCGGGAGGTTGTTCATAAAGGCAGTAAAACGCTCATTGATGCCCCACAACTCACTGGTTCTGCGGCGCACCTGCTGGCGCAGCAGCAACACGCCTGCGGCCAGCAGTAGGGCAATGCCTAACACGATGGCAAAGGTCCAGACTACCCACTTAGGCAGATCATCGGTCAGGCTTCTGCCGAACCAGCGGTCCCGTAACTGATAGTAGAGGGAGTTTTGATCGGCCTTGAGACGGCTGATATGACGGTCCAGCCGCTGGATGCGAAGCGCGTTCTCAAGTTGATCGTTGCGCGGCGAAAGGGCAATCCGTATCTCCGCAGGATTGAAGATAACCGACGACTTGATCAGATCATACTGCGGAAAATCACTGATCGCGAAAGAGCGGTTGATCAGGCCCGCATCGGCCGGCCCCTCCGCCACCCAGGCCAGCACCGCCTCGTAGTCATCCACCTCCAGGAAACGGACCTGGATATCGAAGCGCTGGGCCAGATCCTTGAGGTCGGCGAAATGGATATCGCTGGAGAGGGCAATGACCGTCTTGCCCTGCAGATCCAGTGGCGAACTCAGTTCCATATCCTCTGCAGTGACGATCTGGCCCCAGTTGACGTACAGGCTCTCGCGGTTGAAATCGAGTCGTCGCTGCCGCGCCTCGTTGATGGCGATCGGGGAAAGCATATCGATCTCCCCCAGGCTCAACAACTCATTGCACTCCTCCCAGGAGCAGGAGACGTACTCCAGCCCCCACTCCTCCTTGAGGGCGATGTAATCGAGCAGATCGACAATAAAACCGGACGGCTTTCCGTTCTCGCCGGGGAACGACAGTGGCGGATTGAGGTAGACGCCCACCCGCACCACCTCCTGTGCCACACCCATGGCAGGCAACAGCAGGCCGGAGATGACCAAGGCCATCGGCCTCAACCATTGTCCAACCCGCTTGCAACCGGAGCAGAAATCCATGGACGTAGCTTATCAGTAGGACGATGGCAACGAAAAGTCAGAGGGGCTGCGGATCGAGCATCGGCGGATGGGGTAAACCCCTGTTTCCGACTATCCCAGGAAAAGCAGTGGCCAAGGCTAACCAGTTGAGGCAACGGGGAATAAAATAGTAACTTCAGAAAACACAGCGAGTTGGATTCCCTTGCGCAGCGGCCAACAGCTGTTTTTAGGATTATACTTAGCTCCTTTTTGTTTGGTCTGGATTCACTCAATGAGCCACATTTCTTCCCGTTCCGCAGAACTCCATTCCCTGCTGCAGGAGCGCATCCTGATCCTGGACGGTGCCATGGGCACCATGATCCAGCGCCAAAACCTGAACGAAGAAGATTACCGGGGCGCACGGTTCAGCGACTGGCAACGCAGTGTGAAGGGCAACAACGACCTGCTCTCCCTCACCCAGCCGGACCTCATCCGTGGGATTCATCAGGCCTATCTGGAGGCAGGGGCGGACATCCTGGAGACCAACACGTTCAATGCCAATCGAATCTCGCTGGCCGACTACGCCATGGAAGATCTGAGTTATGAACTCAATCTGGTCTCGGCACGCCTTGCCCGGTCAGCCGCGGATGCCACGTCCAGCCCGGATCGACCGCGCTACGTGGCCGGTGTTCTCGGCCCCACCAACCGCACTTGCTCCCTGTCTCCGGACGTCAACGATCCCGGCTTCCGCAATATCCAGTTCGATGACCTGGTGACCGCCTATACCGAGGCGAGTCGGGGATTGATTGAGGGCGGGGCGGACATTGTGCTGATCGAGACCATCTTCGACACCCTCAATGCCAAGGCCGCTATCTTTGCCCTGGAGCAACTTTTTGAGGCCCTGGGGCTGCGATTACCGATCATGATCTCTGGAACCATCACCGATGCCTCCGGCCGCACCCTCTCCGGTCAGACCCCCGAGGCCTTCTACAATTCCTTGCGTCATGCCGAGCCGATCTCGATCGGGCTCAACTGCGCCCTGGGGCCAGACCAGTTACGCCAGCATGTGGAAGAGATGTCGCGTATTTCCGAAAGCTATGTCTCGGCCCACCCCAACGCCGGCCTGCCCAACGAATTTGGCCAATACGACCTGGGGCCGGAAGCAATGGCGGTCCATATCGACGAGTGGGCGGAAAGCGGTTTCCTGAACATTGTGGGAGGCTGCTGCGGCACCACCCCGGAGCATATTCGAGCAATGGCCGAGGTTGCCGCCAGGCATCGCCCAAGGGCCCTCCCCAGACCCAGAACGGCCTGTCGACTCTCCGGGCTGGAGCCGATGAACATCGACCGGGATTCGCTGTTTGTTAATGTTGGCGAAAGGGCCAATATCACCGGCTCCGCCAAATTCAAGCGCCTGATCCTGGAGGAGCAATACGACGAGGCACTGGACGTCTGTCGCGAGCAGGTGGAGAACGGGGCCCAACTGATCGATGTCAACATGGATGAGGGAATGCTGGATTCCGAAGCGGCCATGATCCGCTTTCTTAACCTGATTGCATCGGAACCGGAAATCTCCCGGGTACCGGTGATGATCGACTCATCCAAGTGGGAGATCCTCGAGGCGGGACTCAAGCGCTTGCAGGGCAAAGGTGTAGTCAATTCCATCTCGCTGAAGGAAGGGGAGGACAAATTTATTGCCCAAGCTCGGTTGATCCGATGCTACGGGGCGGCGGCCATCGTAATGGCGTTCGACGAGCAGGGTCAGGCCGATAGCCTGCAGCGCAAACTGGAGATCTGTACCCGAGCCTACCGTGTACTGACTGATAAGGTGGGCTTCCCGCCAGAAGATATCATCTTCGACCCCAACGTCTTCGCCGTCGCCACTGGCATCGAGGAGCACAACAACTACGGCGTCGACTTCATCGAAGCGGCCCGGGGGATCAAGAACACCCTGCCCCAAGCGCTTATATCCGGTGGTATCTCCAACGTCTCTTTCTCATTCCGCGGCAACAACCCGGTGCGCGAGGCGATTCACGCCGTATTTCTCTATCACGCGATTTCCGCCGGCCTGGACATGGGCATAGTCAACGCGGGCCAGCTGGCGATCTACGACGAGCTTCCTGCGGATCTGCGGGAGCGGGTGGAAGACGTGATTATGAACCGCCACCCGGATGCGACTGAACGGCTGCTGGCCATCGCCGACAACTATCGGGCTGCCGGTAGCAGCGACAACAAAAAAGAGGACCCGGCCTGGCGTGACTGGCCAGTGGAGAAACGGATTGAGCACGCCCTGGTAAAAGGCATCACCGAACATATTGAGGAAGACACCGAGACGGCCCGGGGGGGATCAAAGCGCTCACTCGACGTCATCGAAGGCCCATTGATGGATGGCATGAACGTGGTCGGTGAGCTGTTTGGTGCCGGAAAGATGTTTCTGCCACAGGTAGTAAAGTCAGCGCGGGTGATGAAAAAGGCGGTGGCCTACCTGGAACCCTTCATAGAGCAGGAAAAGAGCGAGGCCAGTAACGCACCACGGGGGCGGATTTTGCTGGCCACGGTCAAGGGCGATGTGCACGACATCGGTAAAAATATCGTCGCCGTCGTGTTGCAATGCAACAGCTATGAGGTGATCGACCTGGGGGTGATGGTGCCGGCTGAGACAATCCTGCAGCGGGCACGGGAAGAGCGAGTGGACATCATCGGACTCTCGGGCCTGATTACCCCCTCGCTGGACGAAATGGTCCATATGGCCAAGGAGATGGAACGCCTGAAGATGAAGATTCCGTTGCTGATCGGGGGTGCCACAACCTCGCTGATCCATACCTCGGTGAAGATTGAGCCCGTATATTCCGGCCCCACGATCTATGTCCCGGACGCTTCCCGGGCGGTGGGCGTGGCCAGTACGCTGCTGTCTACAACTCAGCGTGACGAATACGTCAGCCGGATCAAACAGGAGTATCAGGCTGCCCGTCAGCGGAGGGCGGCGCAACAGCAGGCCCGCGACCTGGTCTCAATGGAGCAGGCCCGAGCCAACCGGACCCCGATCGACTGGCGGGCCTACACCCCCCCGGTCCCCCGGCGGCTGGGGGTCCAGGTGCTGGGCGATATTCCCCTGTCGGTGCTGACCCCCTATATCGACTGGACTTTTTTCTTTCACGCCTGGGAACTGAAGGGCCGCTACCCCGCTATCCTGGACGATGCAGAAAAAGGGGCGGAGGCACGCCGTCTGTTGCAGGATGCCCAAACCATGCTGCAGCGGATCACAGCGAAAAAATGGCTGCAGGCAGTTGCAGTGATCGGTCTCTTCCCTGCCAATGCGGCAAATGAAGATGTTCTCCTATATACGGACGAATCCCGCAAGCAAGTACTCACTCAGTTTCATTTTCTGCGCAAACAGGGCAAGCAACCTGCCGGTCGCTATAACGAAAGCCTGGCCGACTTCGTAGCCCCCATAGAATCCTCTGTCCCCGACTATCTCGGTGCCTTCGCCTGCACCGCCGGACAAGGCATTGAGCGCAAGCTGGAGGAGTTCGAAGCGGATCATGACGATTACAGTGCCATTATGCTGAAGTCCCTGGCGGACCGGCTGGCCGAGGCCCTGACCGAATGGCTGCACGAACGGGTGCGGCGGGAATACTGGGGTTATGCGGTGGACGAACAGCTGGACAACGAACAGCTGATCAAGGAAAGGTACCGCGGTATCCGCCCGGCGATCGGTTATCCCGCCTGCCCCGACCACACGGAGAAAGATCTTCTTTGGGAACTGCTGCAGGTTGGGGAAAACACGGGCATCTGTCTCACCGAGTCGAAGGCAATGGTACCGACCGCCGCCGTCAGCGGACTCTATTTCAGCCATCCGCAGTCCCGTTATTTTGCCGTGGGCAAAATCGACCGCGGACAGATCACCGATTACGCCCGGCGCAAAGGGATGGAAATTGACAGCACCGAACGCTGGCTAGCCCCTAATCTTGCATACGATCCGAAATAGATTCAGGGCACCACGAAAAATTCGAGATGCCCGTCTGGCGCAGGAATGCGCCACTATTTTCCTAAGCGTAAGTGCATGAAAACAATGGCGATCGGATATCTTGCGTCTCGATCGACGAATCGAAAAATCTCATGGGCGGGTTTGTTCGGAGTACTCTTCAGCTAAACTTTGGTTTTAGATTCAGGTCATTTGTTTTAACGGGCTATTGGTTATCCGGCATGCAGCTATGTTATTCACCCACTTCACCCTATGCCCGCAAGGTACTGGTAGCGGCGCGGGAAAGCGGCTTGGACTCGCGGATGGAGCTCATCCAGGTAAACCCCTGGGATGCAAACAGCGGCATCGCCCAGAAGAATCCTCTGGCGAAGGTGCCCCTGCTGATCCTGGATGACGGAACCCACCTTTTCGACAGTCCGGTGATCTGCGAATACCTGAACAGCCTGCTTGCCGACCCCAGGCTGATTCCAGCCAACGGGCCGGAGCGCTGGGATGTACTCCGACTACAGGCACTGGCCGACGGTATGATGGATGCCGCACTGCTGATTTTTCTGGAACATAGCCGACGCGAGGAGGGCGAACGTTCCGCATGGTGGCTGAATCTTCAACTAGAGACCCTGCGTACCGCCGTGCGGGCACTGGAGGCACTGGTACCCGTCTTTTCCGCATCTCCCGACATTGGACAGATCGCCACTGGCTGCGCCCTGGGCTACCTGGATTTTCGTATCACCGAGCTCGACTGGCGATCCGGGGCACCTCTGCTGAGCCATTGGTTCCAGCGCTTTTCGTCGCGACCCTCGATGCAGGCAACGGCTCCGGAAACGACGGCCTGATAGTCGGATTGCAGAATAAGCGAGCAACGCCCTGCAGTTGGCGCAATGCTGACCACCTGCTCGGCGATCAACTGTATTGACGCAAGCCGCGGCAATCAATACATTCTCGAAACAACCATAATTATAATGGTGCGAGCCAAAGGAGGCCCCATGCTTAGACCCGGCGACGCTGCCCCAGACTTCGAACTGCCAAGCACCGACCTGGTGATGATGCAATCCGGAGACTTCAAGGGAAGTAAAAATCTGGTGCTCTACTTTTACCCCAAAGACGATACCCCGGGCTGTACCATCGAGGCGATTGAGTTCTCGGACCTGGTGGAAGAATTCAATAACCTGGATACCGAGATACTCGGGGTAAGCCGAGACAGCTGCCTCACTCACGGCGAATTCAGAGACAAACATGGGTTGGCCATCCACCTGCTGGCAGACCTGGAAGGGGTGTTGTGCAAGGCCTACGATGTCTGGCGCGAAAAGGAGGCCCACGGAGAGAAAAAAATGGGTATCCTGCGCTCCACTTTCATTATCGATAAGAGCGGCAACATCTGCCATGCACTCTATGACGTCAAACCCAAGGGGCACGCTCTGCAGGTGCTCGAGCTGGTGAGGGGGCTCCAATAGGGGGTATTCAGGCCAGAAGAAAGTTTTGAAACTACGCACCCAGATCCTGCTGTTCTTTTTCCTCTTTGGCCTGATACCACTGGTCATACTGGTCCTGCTCAATCTGCCCCTGGTGCTGGAGCGGATGGAACTGTTCTATCACAAGGCCTACCTGCAGAACCTGCGGGCAGACTTTCGGGACCTGGATCAGCATCTCGCCTCTCGTGACGAAATGGTCCGCCTGCTGGCTAAACTGCCTGAGCCTGGCACCCTGCTCGGTGAAGATGGGGCCGAAAATGAAGAGAGCATCGATATGGCTCGGGCCCGTTATACGCAGTGGATCAATCAAATACTGCAGAACCAGCTCGACATCATCCAGATCGTCTTTTTCGACCAGCAGGGCCGTGAGCGGTTCTGGCTGGACCGGGACAAGACCACCCAGGAGTGGCAACCCACTATTGAGCGACCGGAACCACCCAACCGTGATTTCGTCCGTACCGCCCTCGAGACGAAACAGAGCGGGGCACTTGTCAGCCCCATCAGCCTCAATCCCATAGCGGGGGCCAGCGATCCGCGACGTTTCATGACCCTGCGCCTTATCAGCTCCATCACTCACCGTGAAGCAAACAATATTCTCGGCGCCGTTATGATCAGTATCGATGTGGGCGGCATCGCCCGCTACTACCGCAATACCCTGTGGGTCCATAACGACGGCACCTTCCTGCAGCATGCCGGGCCCAACGCCCCCCAGGGAAACGCCTTTACCCAGTTTCCCGGGCTGCAACCAATATTCAACAACGGTAAGCTGGCCCTGTGGGAGGGTGCCGGTAAACAGATCATCTGGATCCCGATGTTCCACACCGAGCAGTCCGGCGCCCTCTGGGTAGGGCGCCAGGTCGACCCCTCGCCCATCGCCCAGTTCCGCAACGCCCTGACTGTCCGCGTCCTCACCATTGTGTTTGCGCTTATGGTGGTGGTCTGGTTCGTTGCCCGCTGGTTCGCCCGCCGCGCGGACCATGTCAGTCATCAACTCATCGACCGGGTTCAGCGGATCCTGAAAGGAGAGCAGGTGAGCTTCAACTGGGGCGCCCCCCAGGAACTGAAGGAGCTGGGCGAAAGCCTTTCTCGGCTGGCGGTGGAACATGGACGCAACATACGCAACCTCAAGGAGCATGCCAGAAAGCTGGAGGAGTCCAACCGCTATAAATCGGAATTCCTGGCCAATGTGAGCCATGAACTGCGAACCCCGCTCAACTCGATTCTTTTGCTGTCCAAACTGCTGGCGGCGAAAAAAAGCGGCCTGAGTCCTGAACAGACAAAGCAGGCAAAGGTTATCCACGAGGCAGGCTCGGATCTTCAGACCCTGATTGACAATATCCTTGATCTGTCCCGGATCGAGGCCCAACGTACAACCTTGGAGCTGGAGTTCATCCAAGTGCCGCAGATGCTGGAGGATCTGCTGGGACTGGTGCAGCCGCAGTTCGAGGCCAAAGGACTCACACTCCAGCTCGAGATAGCCGACAATACCCCCCGCCGCATCCACTCCGATAAGGTAAAACTTGGACAAATTATCAAGAACTTTCTCTCCAATGCGGTTAAATTCACCGAACAGGGCGGCGTCACCGTACGGCTTGAAGGGTCCGATCGGCAGGAGGCTTCCGACTGGGACCTGAAGATCAGCGTTCAGGATACCGGTATCGGCATCCCTTCCTCCAAACAGCACCACATCTTCGATGCGTTCAAACAGGCAGATGGCTCCACCAGCCGCCGATACGGGGGGACCGGCCTTGGTCTTGCGATCAGCCAGCAGCTGGCGAAATTGCTTGGAGGCCGTATCGAATTGAAGAGTGCCGAAGGGGAGGGCTCCAACTTCTGCCTGCTGTTACCGGTCGAATTTCATGCCGAGTCGACAGCCAGCGAGCAACCGGAGGTAGAGCAGGAGCGGGAAGCACTAGACTTGTGGGAGAAGGAACAGCAAGAGCCGCTGCCGAGCGCAGCAACAGAAAGCGAAATCGGTGGTCACCGGATTCTGCTTGTGGACGATGATGTCCGTAACCTTCTCTCACTTACGCCCCTGCTGGAACAGTGGGGCCTGGAGGTTACCGCAGCAGGGGATGTGAACGAGGCCCTGGAAGTCCTGGAGGAAGACGATGAATTCTCCATTGTTTTGATAGACATCATGATGCCTGATCAAGACGGCTATGATACGATCAGACGCATCCGGCAAGACGAACGGTTTCAAAATCTAGCAGTCATCGCGCTTGTCGCCAACTCAGGCGACAGAGACCGGGAAAACTGTGTGGAAGCCGGTGCCGACGATTTTATCATCCAGCCGGTTGACAGCAAGGAATTGGAACAGACCATAGCCCGGCATCTGCCGTTCAAACTGACATGAAACGTTACTCCGGTTTCAAGCTTATGATCGTGGACGATCACGAGCATAATCTCTTCACTCTACGCACCCTGGTGCAGCAGTACATGGACGTAGAGATCCTGGAAGCAACCTCCGGCCAGCAAGCGCTGGATATCGCCCTCAAGCAGCCCGGAATCGATCTCATTATCCTGGATGTACAGATGCCGGAAATGGATGGGTTTCAAACCGCCTCCATGCTCAAGATCCGCAAGAAGACCAGGGATATCCCGATCATTTTCCTGACCGCAGCTTTAAAGACCGAGGAATTTCAGCAGAAGGGGTATGAGGTCGGCGGTGTGGACTACCTGCTAAAACCCATCGACGATAACCAGCTGATTAACAAAATCAGCACTTACTTTCGCCTGATCGAGAAAGAGCGAAAAATGAACCAGTTGCTGGAACAGAAGGTGGCCGAACGCACCGCTGAACTGTTCCAGGCCAAGACCCACCTGGAAAACATCATCAACAACATGGGCGAGGCCTTGCTGGTACTGGATCCGGAAGGCAGGATCAGGGAGGCCAACCCCACCTGCTGCCGCATGCTTGACTATACGGAAGAGGCGTTGAAAGAACTCTCCATCGGCGACGTATTCGAGGAGGAAGAGGATGAGCAGGCCGGCGCCTTCATGGGCACCTGGCTGGAAGCACTGATTCGAGTGGGCGCACTGAGTAAGATCGAGGCCCGCTTTATCGCCCGCGACGAGCGCCGGGTGCCGATACTTTTTTCCCGAACCGCGGTAAAAGACAGTGAAGGAAAAATCACACATATCATTTGCATTGCCAAAGACATGACGGGCTATGTCCGACAGGAACAACAGCCAACGGAGAAAGCGGCCGCGCTAGGCGATACCTCCGGGTAAACATCTTTGTTGCAGCACAGGAGTAGACATGACTGACCCCATCGAGCCTCCCCGATCGGAAGAAGACACCGCGCTCACAGCCAATGCGCTCAAGGCCATGGCCCACCCGCTGCGCTGGAAGATTCTCTGTTCCCTGGGTGATGACGAACTCTCTGTCGGCGAGATCGTGGAGAAAACCGGCACCTCCCAGAGCAACATCTCCCAGCATCTGGAACAGTTGCGCAACAAAAACATCGTCGTATCCCGCAAAGAGGCCAATCGGATCTACTATCGTATCCGAAACAGCCAACTGCTTACCCTGATAGGTACCATGCGCGCGGTGCTCTGCCCGGCCAACCTGGATGACCGCTACCCCCGATAACGAAAAGGCAGCCACTGCTAACCTGCGCCTTTCACCGGGATCCCAGCGATATGGTCTGCAAACGACAGATCCGCAGACCTCCGCTGGCAGTGTCTGGGCAACCCGGTAAAATGCTCCGTTTCCCGGCTATCTGAATGCCCTAATGACGCTGGAGCAGCTCTACCAGTCGCAGATCGATGCCGGGTTGCTGCAACGGGATCCGGCCCAGCTCAGAGTGGTGGAGCAGCTGCAGGTGCTGCAGCAGTGTCTGACCGAATCTCCGGTCGACCACTCCGTCGGAATCTTCGGCCGGCGCGGCCGCAAGCGCCTTCCCGCAGCCCCGCCTAAAGGGCTCTACATCTGGGGAGGGGTAGGTCGTGGCAAGACCTGGCTGCTGGACCTCTTCTACCAGCAACTGCCATTTCAACACAAACGGCGAATTCATTTTCATCGCTTCATGCGCCAGGTGCAGGAGCAGCTGCAGCGACTACAGGGGGAACGCGACCCACTCCAACTGGTCGCTGCTAAACTGCTGAAGCCGGCCAAAGTACTCTGCCTTGACGAGTTTATTGTCAATGACATCGGCGATGCGATGATCCTCGTCCAGCTACTGAAATCCCTGTTGCGACAGGGTGTCACTCTGGTTACCACCTCCAATACCCAGCCGGCAAACCTCTATCAGAACGGAATACAGCGGGCCAGCTTTCTGCCTGCCATTGACCTGCTGCAGACACACATGCGCATCATGGAGCTGGACGGCGGCGTTGACTACCGACTGCGCTATCTGGAACAGGCCAGTGTTTATCACACACCTTTGAACAGTAACCTGCAGCAGTTGCTGGAGCAGGAGTTTCGGCGCCTCGCCTCTGAATCGGGACAAACCGGCGGAAAGATCCGTATCTTTGGCCGGGACATACCGGTAGTGCGGATGGCAAGTGACGTCATCTGGTTCGACTTCATGGCGCTCTGTGGCCCGCCACGCAGCCAGGCCGACTATCTGGAACTGGCCCGCTGTTACCACACGGTTCTGATCTCAGATATCCCGCTGCTGGGCCCGGCCCTGGACGACAGTGCACGACGCTTTCTTTACCTGCTGGACGAATTTTACGATCGCAACGTCAAAATCATCGTCAGTGCTGCGGCCCAGCCCGAGTCACTTTATCAGGGCGAACGCCTCGCCTTCGATTTTCAACGAGCGGTGAGCCGACTGCGCGAAATGCAATCCAGCACCTATATGGCCGGGGAGCACCGCCCCTGATCCTGTGCGGGCGCTCCCCACTGACGGTGGAGACGGGACCCAGGTATCGGCTAGAATTCCGGATCCCCCAGCTGGTTTTCCGCACGCCCCTTCTATGACGACCCAGATTTTACTGCCGCTTTCACTCGCCTTGATCATGTTCTCCATGGGCCTGACCCTGATGGTGGACGATTTCAGGCGCGTGTTCAGCCATCCGTTGGCCATGGCCTTCGGTCTTTTCAGTCAATTGTTACTGTTGCCAGCCATTGCCTTTGCCCTCGCCGCCTTGCTCTCCCTGAGCCCGGGCATCGCAGTCGGGTTGCTGATTCTGGCCGCATGTCCTGGCGGCATCACATCCAATCTATTGACCCATATCGCACGCGGTGACACCGCACTCTCGGTTTCCCTGACGGCAGTGACCAGCCTGGCGGGAGTCATCTGGGCCCCAGTCGTCGTGAATCTTGGGCTTGCCTGGTTTACCGGCGCAACCGAGATGGTGCCACTGCCGTTGGAAAAAATGGTGATCGGGATCTTCCTCATCTCCACCCTCCCCCTGCTGCTTGGAATGACAATGCGCGCTTACTGCGCACAGTGGGCTGAGTGGCTCGAAGCAAAAACGAAAAGACTGGCCATCTTTGTTTTTCTACTGATCGTGGTGGCAACCTTTCTGGGTCACTGGGGAAATATCGCCGATCACTTCAGTGGCGCGGGCGTTGCAGTTGTTGCGCTGAATATTGTCACTATGACGCTCGCCTTCCTCGGTGCGCGATTGCTGCGTCTCGATCACCGGCAGGGTGTTGCTATCACACTCGAATGCGGTCTGCAGAATGCCGCCATGGGAATTTTTATCGCTGCAACGCTGCTTGCCGATACGACCATGGTCATACCCAGCCTCATTTACGCACTGGTGATGAATATAAGCGCCGCTTTTGTCATAGTCGTCAACATCCGACCCATCCGAGAACTGCTGTATTCGCGCTAGCCCGGGGAGAGTAATGGAACAACAACTGATCGAACTACAGACCAGGCTGGCATTTCAGGAAGACGCCATTCAGGCATTGACCAGCACCGTGGCGCGGCAGCAGCTCGAGCTGCACGAATTGAGACTGGATCTAGCTGAGTTGCAGCAGCAGGTCCGGACATTGAGTCCGACACAGGCGGCCAGCGTCGAGGAAAAACCGCCACCCCACTATTGAGGGCACCTCGAAAAATGTGGGGTGCCCGTGTGGTGCAGGTATGCGTCACTGTTTTCGTGCGCGTAAGCGCATGAAAATGAAGGCGATCGGAAATCAGGGATGGTAGGTAGCGCTCAATTCGTGGACGGCTTCCACCAGTGCCGAAGCGTGCTCGGGATTTACATCGGGATGAATTCCGTGACCCAGATTGAAGACATGACCCGGCCCCCGACCATAGCTCTCGAGCACCCGTCCCACCTCCTGGCGAATACGCGCCGGGGAGGCGTAGAGAATGCAGGGGTCGAGGTTGCCCTGTAATGCCACCCGGTCCCGCACCCGCAACCGGGCGTCCGCAAGATTGGTGGTCCAGTCGACACCCAAGGCATCGCAGCCGGTCTCTGACATGCGCTCCAACCACTGGCCGCCGCCCTTGGTGAAGAGGATGACCGGCACCGTCCGCTGTTCGCTCTCCCGCACCAGCCCCTGGATGATGCGTTGCATATAGGTCAGCGAAAAATCCTCATAGTCCCGTGGGGTCAGTACGCCACCCCAGGTGTCGAAGATCATCACCGCCTGGGCGCCGGCGGCAACTTGAGCATTGAGGTAGGCAATGACCGCATCCGCCACCGTTGTCAGTAAGCGATGCATCAACTCCGGACGGTCAAACATCATCCCCTTGGTCCGGGCGAAGTTTTTGGTGCCGCCCCCTTCCACCATATAGGTAGCCAGGGTCCAGGGACTACCGGAAAAACCGATCAACGGAACCCGGCCGTTCAACTCCCGCCGAATAGTGCGCACCGCATCCATTACATAGCCGAGATCCTGTTCGGGATCGGGGACCCCCAGGGACCGGACCGCCGCCTCGTCCCGCACCGGCCGCTCAAAGCGGGGGCCTTCTCCCTCGGTGAAATAGAGCCCTAGACCCATGGCGTCCGGGATTGTCAGGATATCCGAAAAGAGGATGGCAGCATCCAGCGGAAAACGCTCCAGTGGCTGCAGGGTCACCTCGCAGGCCAGCTCCGGATTCTTACACAGATCCAGGAAACTGCCGGCCCGGGCCCGGGTCGCCCGATATTCGGGGAGATAGCGTCCGGCCTGTCGCATCATCCAGACGGGAGTAATATCTACCGGTTGGCGCAGCAGCGCACGCAACAAACGATCGTTCTTCAACGGGGGCAAGGACAGGCTCCTTTTTTCAATTTGACAGGCAGCTGCTGATGCGTCATCTCGGCAGTTCCGATACTCCCATCAGATATTCATCCACCGCCCGGGCACACTGGCGCCCTTCGCGGATAGCCCAGACAACGAGTGACTGACCACGGCGCATGTCCCCGGCCGCAAAGACCCCGTCGAGGGACGTTTTGTAGGCGTCACTGCCCTCGGTCTCGCCGCGGACATTACCACGTCCATCCAGCTCCACGCCGAGTTCTAGCAGCATCCCCTCATGCACCGGGTGGACGAAACCCATGGCCAGGGTCGCCAACTCCGTCGGCAGCTCGAATTCGGACCCCGCTACTTCAGACATCTTCCAACCGCCCGATTCATCGCGATTCCACTCCACTTTAATGCAGCGCACGGCGCGAAGGTTGCCATTGCCGTCATCCAGAAATTCCTTGGTGGCGACAGACCACATACGCTCACACCCCTCCTCCTGGGAGCTGGAGGTACGCATCTTATTCGGCCAGTGAGGCCAGGTGAGACCCTTCTCCTCTTTCTCCGGTGGCCGGGGAAGAATCTCCAGCTGAGTGACCGACGCAGCGCCATGGCGGGTGGAGGTGCCGATACAGTCGGATCCGGTATCTCCTCCGCCGATCACCACCACGTGCTTGTTCTTGGCGGATATAAATTTCTCATCGGACACGTTGTCGCCCTGCACCCGATGGCTGTTGCTGCGCAGAAAATCCATCGCGAAGTGGACTCCGTTCAATTCCCGCCCCGGGATCGGCAGATCACGAGGTTGCTCAGACCCCCCGGCCAATACCACGGCATCGAAATTTTCCATCAGCTTGGCGGCCTGAAGATCCACACCAACGTGAGTGTTGGCATGAAAACTGATACCTTCCGCGCGCATCTGAGCCATACGGCGGTCGATTACCTTCTTGTTTAATTTGAAGTCGGGAATACCGTAACGCAACAGCCCCCCGATCCGATTCTGTTTTTCGTATACGGTTACGCCGTGACCAACCCTGGCCAACTGCTGGGCACAGGCCAGACCGGCCGGGCCGGAGCCGACCACCGCTACCCGCCGGCCGCTCTTGTGGCGGGCAATCTGAGGCTGAATCCAGCCCCCCTCCCAGGCCTTTTCGACGATACTGAACTCGATGGTCTTGATCGTGACCGGGGCTTCGTCAAGGTTCAGGGTACAGGCCGCTTCGCAAGGCGCCGGACAGATACGGCCGGTAAATTCCGGGAAGTTGTTGGTCGAGTGCAGCGCATCGCTGGCTGCCCGCCAATCGGCCCGGTACACCAGATCATTCCAATCCGGAATCAAGTTGTTCACCGGGCAACCGCTATGGCAGTAAGGAATGCCGCAATCCATGCAGCGGGCGCCCTGGACACTCAGATCCTCATCGCTAAGGGGAATGACAAACTCATTGAAATGGGTTACGCGATCGGCGGCCGGCGCATAAGTCCGATCCTGCCGCGCATACTCCATGAAACCCGTCGGCTTACCCATGGGCTGCCCCCCCCTTGCTCACTTCACGGCCCTCGACCTGCTGCTGCTCCTGCTGTAACTCCTGCAGCGCACGACGGTAGTCTACTGGCATCACCTTGACAAAATTCGGAAGATACTTCTCCCAGTTATCGAGTATCCGACCGGCCACCGCACTTTTGGTGTAGTGCAGATGGCGCTTTATAAGTTGACGCAGGCGGATGGCATCGAACCGGGTCATGTCATGACTGACATCCACCCTGCCATGGGTCTCCAGATCACCGCCCTGATGATCCAGCGCCTCCAGTGCGTCATCCTCCTCCTTGATCGGTTCCAGTTCGACCATGGCAAGATTGCAGTGCTGCTCGAAGCTGCCCTCCTCGTCCAGCACATAGGCGATACCACCCGACATGCCCGCCGCGAAGTTGCGCCCGGTGGGACCCAGGCAGACCACGACACCACCGGTCATGTACTCACAGCCGTGATCGCCCACCCCTTCGATGACTGCAGTAGCGCCCGAGTTGCGGACACCGAATCGTTCACCCGCGACACCTCGGAAATAACATTCTCCGCTGATTGCGCCGTAAAGCACGGTGTTGCCGACGATAATGTTCTCTTCCGCCTTCTCGATACCCGATTCTGCCGGCGGGTAGATCACCAGACGACCACCGGACAGACCCTTGCCGACATAGTCGTTGCCTTCGCCCGCCAGTTCGATGGTGACACCCTTGGCGGCCCAGGCACCGAAAGACTGACCGGCGGTGCCTTTTGCCTTGATATAAATGGTGTCATCCGGCAGTCCGGCGAAACCGTACCGCTCCGCTACACGACCCGATAGCATAGTGCCAAACGTGCGGTTGTAGTTGTGGATATCGATCTCAATCCGTACCGCCTCACCACGCTCCAGGGCCGGCTGGGCCTGCTCGATCAGCTGGTGATCGATTGCTGCAGCCAAGCCGTGATCCTGCTGCTCTATA
>Ga0316189_10000636_pt1 | contig 35030 bp, 29 predicted proteins | sample LowCovwburrow_MG_FD_204930 | JGI IMG/M metagenome (GOLD analysis project Ga0316189, IMG submission 204930) | Coastal sediment microbial communities from Maine, United States - Lowes Cove worm burrow | ecosystem: Environmental > Aquatic > Marine > Coastal > Sediment | place: USA: Maine...
CGGCCTGGCTTCGACATAGAATGCCGCATGCTGATGGGGGTTCTCGCCGTAACGCATCTCCTGGGCCTTGTGGAATTGCGTGTTGAAGGTTCGCGGGAAAGTGGCAGAGCCCCCGGGCACCAGGCTGCCAAAGTGATTGGCAATCGCGCCATCATAGGCCGCCGTGTGTTCATAGGCCTTGATGGCCAGATCGAAGCGGGTTGCCAGCGAGGTGGCGCCATTGTTCGCCCGCAGTTCTTTGATAATCCCCGGGTAGTCGGATGCATTAACCACGATGTTGACGTAGCGGTGGTTCTTTGCCGCCGCCCTGACCATGGTCGGGCCGCCGATATCTATGTTTTCGACGGCGTCCTCGAGACTGCAGTCAGTCCGCGCCACCGTGGCCTCGAACGGGTAGAGGTTGACCACGACCATATCGATTGGGTCGATGCCGTGTTCTGCCATCACTGCATCATCCTGTCCGCGACGGGCCAGTATGCCGCCGTGTACTTTCGGGTGCAGGGTTTTGACGCGACCGTCCATCATTTCCGGGAAGCCGGTATAGTCGGCGACCTCGGTGACTTGCAGACCGCTCTCCTGGAGCAGGCGATAGGTGCCGCCGGTGGAGAGCAGTTCGATATCCATGTCCCGTAGCGCCTGTGCGAATTCGACGATCCCGGCCTTGTCGGAGACGCTGATGAGGGCGCGTTTGACGTTTACAAGCTCAATGTCACTCATGGTCCTTGCCCTCTAGTCCCTGGTGGAGATCAGGTTGTACTGCTTCAGTTTTTTCCGCAGTGTTCCCCGGTTCAGCCCCAGCATGATGGACGCCTTGGTCTGGTTGTTCCGGGTATACGCCATGATTTCCTCGAGCAGGGGCGCTTCGATTTCCGCCAGTACCATCTGGTAAACGTCCGCGGAAATCTGGCCGTCGAGGTCTTTCAGGTAATGCCGTACGGCAACTGTGACCGAATCGCGCAGGCTTCGCGCGGGAGTCGTGTCCAGATGATCGTCATTGGCGGCGTCTTCTGTGTTGATGGGGGGGTGAAGGGATTCAGCCCTGGTCATGCTGCTATTTCCTTGTGTGGATGAGTTGTTGGATAGTTTTTTGCGGTGTTCTGGTGGCGGTGTTCAAGGGTCAACTGTCCCAGGAACTGGAGCTGCTCGGTGGTGGACTCCAGCCGGTTGAAGGCCCTGCGACGCGGCAGGTAATCAGCGCTGTGTTGCAGGTACCAGCCCACGTGTTTGCGGGCGATCCGAACACCCATAAAGTCGCCGTAAAAATCGTGTAGCGCCGCCACGTGGCCCAGCATGATATTCAGTTGCTCAAGCGGTGTGGGTTCGGCCGGGGTTATGCCCGTGGCCAGGTGCGCGGCAATCTGGCCGCACAGCCAGGGTCGGCCCTGGGCGGCCCTGCCGATCATGACACCTGCTGCGCCGGTGTGGGCGATAACCCTGGCGGCACTGGCCGGCGAGTCGATGTCGCCGTTGGCGAACACCGGGATAGTGGTAGCGTCGACAATAGCCGCGATGGTGTCGTATTCCGCCTCGCCACGAAACGCGCAGGCGCGGGTGCGTCCATGTACCGCCAGGGCGGCGATACCCGCATCCTGGGCAATACCTGCGATGGCGACACCGTTTCTGGCGTCCGGCGACGAGCCGGTGCGGATCTTGAGAGTCACGGGGACATCCACTGCCTGTACCACGGCCCCGAGGATGTCGGCCACCAGTTGCTCGTCCGCCAGCAGGGCCGAACCCGCCGCCCGACGACACACTTTCTTGGCCGGACAGCCCATGTTGATGTCGATGATCTGTGCGCCCTGGGCCACGTTGTAGGCAGCCGCTTCCGCCATGGTCTGCGGGTCACTGCCGGCGATTTGCACCGAGCGCGGCTGAATTTCGTCGTCGTGCCGGCTGCGCAGGCGGGTTTTGCGTGAATCGCGCAGCGAGGCGTTGCTGCTGATCATCTCCGCCACCACCAGGCCGGCGCCCATGCGCGCGCACAGACGGCGAAACGGTAGATCGGTTACACCGGCCATAGGGGCCAGTGCCACGCGATTGGGCAGCTGATAGGGTCCGATCTGCAGCATGTGCAAGGGTTTGAAACCAGGGTATTGAAAAGAGGCGGTATGATACTCGTATGGTCTGTTGCGGGGAAGAATTTCTGGACAAAAAATCGCCAGTTGCGGCGTGAAAAGCGGGTCGGCTTGTCAGCTAGGCGCAGTGCCGCGCAGGCATACCCAGCCATCGTGTTCGCCCGCCACCTGCAAGCTGATGCGGCCTGCGTAGTGGGCGCACAGCGCGTCCGCCTGGCTGCTGAGCAGGCCTGACAGCATGAGTGTGCCGCCTGGTTTCAGCAGCCCCAGCAGGGTTTCGGACAGTTCCGCCAGTGGGCCGGCCAGTATGTTGGCGATCACCAGATCCGCGGCCCCGGACCAGTCCGCCTGATTGTAGGCGCCGGGCAGGGCGACTTCGAGTTGTTCGGCCGGAATGCCGTTGCGCTGGCCGTTGTCGGCTGTGGCAACCAGGGCCTGGGGGTCGTTGTCCACTCCCAGGGCCCTGTCGGCGCCCAATTTGAGGGCGGCAACGGCCAGAATGCCGGAGCCGCAGCCGTAGTCCACCAGGCGGCAGTGATCCAGCGCCATGCCGTCCAGTTCACCCAGGCACAGGGCCGTAGTGGGGTGTGTGCCGGTACCGAAGGCGAGCCCGGGGTCCAGCAACAGGTTGACCGCATCGGGGTCCGGTGGCTCCAGCCAGCTTGGACACACCCACAGGCGATTACCAAAGGCCATGGGGCTATAGTGCTGCATCCACTCCCGTTCCCAGTCTTTGTCCTCGAGAATCTCCACCCGCTGGTTGGCCGTTTGCAGCAGTTCCCCGGGAAACGTGGCAAGCACCTCGGCCATGGGGGTGTCGGCGGGATACAGCCCTGTCAGCCTGGTATGACCCCACAGCGGGGTTTCGCCGACGCCGGGTTCCAATACGGGCTGGTCGGCATTGTCTTCCATGGTGACTGCCACTGCCCCGGAGGCGAGCATCAGGGCCTCCAGCGTCTCCACCTGGTCCGGACTGGTATCGAGTCGTAATTGCAGCCAGGACATCAGCCGCGCATCCGGGTGCGGGAGTGGTCGTGGGAATGGGTCGCCGGCATGCGACTGTGCCGAAACGGGAGCGCTTCAGTCTTCCTGCAGCTTGCTTTCAAGATAATGGATGCTTACGCCGCCAGACTGGAAGGCGCGATCGTTAACCAGGTCGCGGTGCAGTGCGGTATTGGTGCGAATACCCTCCACCACCAGTTCGTCCAGCGCCTGGCGCATTCTGGCCAGGGCGACAGCTCGGGTTTCACCGAAGCTGATGATTTTTCCGATCAGTGAGTCGTAGTAGGGGGGTACCGTGTAACCGTCATAGAGATGAGAGTCTACCCGGATGCCCGGTCCGCCCGGGGCATGAAAGGTGGTCACGTGGCCAGGCGAAGGCAGAAATGTCTTGGGGTCTTCCGCATTGATACGACACTCGAAGGAATGGCCGAAGAAGCGGATATCTTCCTGTTTCAAGGATAAGGGCAGGCCGGCAGCGATGCGCAGCTGCTCCTTGACGATGTCTATGCCGGTTATCTGCTCGGTCACCGGATGCTCCACCTGTACCCGGGTGTTCATTTCGATGAAGTAAAAACCGCCGTCCTCGTAAAGGAACTCGAACGTGCCGGCTCCACGGTAGCCTATTTCGATGCAGGCGTTGACACAGGACCGTGCCACCTCCTGGCGTATATCGTCAGGAATACCGGGTGCCGGGGCCTCTTCCATCACCTTCTGGTGGCGGCGCTGCAGCGAGCAGTCACGGTCACCCAGGTGGATCGCATTACCCTGGCCGTCGGCCAGAACCTGGATCTCAACGTGACGCGGCTTCTGCAGGAACTTTTCCAGGTAGACCACGTCCGAGCCAAATGCGGCAGCCGCCTCCGACTGGGTAACCTGCACCGAATTCAACAGGGCGGCCTCGTTGTGTACGACGCGCATACCGCGGCCACCGCCGCCGGCAGCAGCCTTCACGATCACCGGATAACCAATGCCGCGTGCGATTTCCAGGGTGCGCTCGTTGTCGTCCGTGAGCGGGCCGTCCGAGCCCGGAACTGTGGGTACACCGGAGGCTTTCATCGCCTGGATGGCGGAGACCTTGTCACCCATCAGGCGAATGGTGTCAGCGGTGGGGCCGATGAAGACGAAGCCGCTTTTCTCTACCTGGTCGGCAAAGTCCGCGTTTTCGGCCAGGAAACCGTAGCCGGGATGGATGGCTGTGGTATTGGTGATTTCGGCGGCGCTGATAATGGCCGGTACATTGAGGTAACTGTCCTTGGACTGCGCCGGCCCGATACAAACTGATTCATCGGCCAGTCGCACATGCATGAGCTCCGTGTCGGCACTGGAGTGGACAGCGATAGTCCGGATGTCCAGCTCCTTGCAGGCGCGAAGAATCCGCAATGCAATCTCGCCGCGGTTGGCAATGAGCACCTTTTCCAGGATGGGCATGTTTTTGTCCTCTGATGAACGGTGGGGGCTCTGGCTGTTAGATGATGGAGAACAGCGGTTGGTCAAATTCAACCGGCTCGCCATTTTCGACCAGGATAGCCCCGATAGTGCCCGCCTTGTCTGCTTCAATCTGGTTCATCATTTTCATGGCCTCGACGATGCAGACAACGTCGCCAATCTTGACCGTACTCCCGACCTCGACAAACGAGGGTGAGGTGGGCGAGGGTGAACGATAGAAAGTGCCAACCATCGGTGAGCACACCACGTCGCCTTCAGTGGCAGCCGGTGCTGCCGGCGGTTCCGCTGCCACCGGGGCTGCCGGTGCCGGTGCAGGCGCGGGCGCGTACTGGGGCGGCGGCGCATATTGCGGCGGTGCGAACTGACCGGCCGCGGAGGCCGCAGACTGGGCGCCGTTGCGGCTGATGCGGACTGACTCCTCGCCTTCTTTTATCTCTATTTCGTCAATGTTGGACTCTTCGAGTAATTCGATCAGTTTTTTTACCTTGCGAATGTCCATAATTCAGTCTCTCGATGTAGTGTTTATGGTTGTTCCAGCTGCTGCAGGGCCGCCAGCAACCCCAATTCGTAGCCTTGTGCTCCCAGGCCGCAAATAACACCCTGGGCGAGGTCGGAAAAATAAGACAGCTGGCGAAATTCTTCCCGGGCGTGGACATTGGACAGGTGGATCTCGATAAATGGGATGTCGACGGCGCTTAGCGCATCCCGCAGGGCCACACTGGTGTGGGTAAAGGCGGCGGGATTGATCAGGATAAAATTGACGCCTTCGCGGCGGGCGTCCTGGACCCGCTCCACCAGCTCATACTCCGCATTGCTTTGCATGTGCAGCAGGTGGTGGCCGCGCTCCCGGGCCAGTTGTTCCAGGCCGAGGTCGATATCCGCCAGGGTAGTGCTGCCATAGATATCCGGCTCGCGCTGTCCTAGCAGGTTGAGATTGGGGCCGTGTAATACCAGGATGGTCGCCATGGCGCAGTCGTGTCCGCTGTGGGGCATTTTCGGGCAAGTGTGGATCAAATTACGGGATCTGTCCACGTTATTTGCCAATTCGAGGATTTTTACCCGATTTTACCGACCTTATTGAAGAAGTTAGGCGGGTTTCTGCCCAATAAAGTACTCAGTGGACACATTGGCCCAATGGCGAGTCTCGGCTGAGATAATTGCAGTAAATGTCACGATTATGGCGTCAATTTACCGCAATTTCGGCCTTCATCGGCGAAGCTGTCTCAAGGGCCTCCAGTACCATCGCGCTGGTGAGTAGCTGGGGCAGTAGCAGCGGTTCCTGGTTGGGGTCGCCCGGGTACATCAGGTATAGCGGAATACCATTGCGATTGTGCCGGCGCAAAAAGTCCGCGATGTCGGCATCGTAATTGGTCCAGTCCGCGACCATGTAAACCACCCCATGGGCGGCAAAAGCCGCGATCATCTGATCAGTCAGCAGCACGGCAGATTCATTGGCCAGGCAGGTGATGCACCAGTCGGCGGTGACGTCTACGAATACCGGGGTACCGGCAGCGCGCAGCTCCGCCAGTGCCTGTTCTGACCAGGCCACCCGCCCTGAGGCGAGTTGCGTGGCCCGGGCGCCGTTCTCGTCCAACTCGCGCCATGAGCCGAGACTGATCGCGCCCATTAAGCAGACCAGGGCGATGGCCTTGCCCCAGTTCCCATAGCGCCACAGCCATAGGCCCAGCGCCAGTATCAGTGCGCCGGACAGAGCGGCCGTCATGGTGTTGACCCCGGTCTGCCTGCCGGCCACCCAGAACAGCCAGATGGCCGTGGCATAGAGCGGGAATGCCAGTAGTTGCTTGAGCGTGTCCATCCACGCCCCGGGTTTGGGCATCAGGCGGCGCGCCAGGCCACTGTATCCCAGCAGAACCAGCGGCGCCGCCATGCCTGCTCCCAGCGCGGCAAATACCAGCAGGGCGATAGAGGGCGGCTGGCTGATGGCAAAACCCAGCGCGGTGCCCATGAAGGGCGCCGTGCAGGGGCTGGCCACCACAACGGCCAGCACACCGGTGAAGAAACTGCCGGAAAGGCCGCCCCTGTCCGCCAGGGAGCTGCCGGTATTCATGAAGCCGCCGCCGAACTCCAGCAGCCCGGACAGTGACAGACCCATGGCGATAAAGAGGTAAGCCAGCGCGATAACAAAGCCCGGGGACTGCAACTGGAATCCCCAGCCGATGGCCTGGCCAGCCTGTTGCAGAACGATCAGCAAGCCCGCAACGGCCACGAAACTGGTGATCACCCCGGCGGCGTAGAGCCAGCTGTGCAGGTGCCGGTCATGGTCGGAACTGCGGGCGAAGCTCAATACCTTAAGCGACAAAATGGGGAATACACACGGCATGAGATTGAGAATGGAGCCGCCCACAAAGGCCAGCAACAGCATATAAATAAGGGTTGCCGCGCTGGTGTCCTGCACTGTCGGGGACGTCATGGCTGCCGCTGGTGGTGCGGTGCCGCCGGCAGTCACTGCGCCGCTGCTGAAATCGATCGTTAGTTGTTGGGTCTGGGGTGGGTAGCACAGGCCGGCATCAGCGCATCCCTGTGACCCCACTGTCAGGGTGGCCAGGGTCGGCACCCGCTGCGGGACCAGCGCGATGTCGGCGTTGTCATAGTAGACCCTGACTTCGCCGAAAAACTCGTCCTCGCGCTCCAGCGCCGGGGGCAGCTCAAGTTCCAGGGGTATCTCACCCGAGGCATCTTCCAGGACGAAACTGAACCGGTGCTGGTATAGGTAGTAGGTGTCAGCGATCTGCCAGTACACGCGCAGGCTGTTGTCCTCGCGGACCTCCACTTCCAGTTGGTAGGCCTCGTCAACCGGCAGGAACTGCGGGCCGGTAGCCGCGGCGCCAAACGGCGAGGCCGCAGGCAGGCCGGAAGGCTGCGCCAGCGCCAGCCCGGAGACCAGTAATAAAAAGCCTGCAAGCATTGCTCGCATGTACGTACCTCTTGGTTCAAAATCGCGGCGAATTGTACCAGTGTCTGGCCTTACCCCCAATCAGTCACGATCAGGTCGTCCGGGGATGGTATAGTTATGGGACGTCATTACAGGGCGACAGGTTCCTCATCGGAGTGATAAATTGCGAAAATTATTGGCAACAGTAGCGCTGTGCTGTTTGGTGCCGGTGGCGACCGCGTTCGCAGGGCCGGCTACACTTGTGCTCAGCGATGCCTGGGTCCGGGCCTTGCCGCCCGGACAGCCCAACACTGCCGCCTACCTTGTCATCGCCAACAGCGGCGATGTGCCGGTCAGTATCATCGCAGCCAGTTCGCCGATTGCCGAAAGGGTGGAAATGCACACCACCAGGGAAGTAGACGGTTACCAGCGTATGGAGCAAGTCGCGCAGGTACAGCTCGAGTCGGGTCAGCGCACAGAGTTTGCGCCCGGCGGCACGCATCTCATGCTGCTGGGGCTCAGTGCGATGCCTGACGAGGGTGACGAGGTGCGGCTCTGCCTGCAGTTGGCCGGTGGCGATGAGGTTTGTACCCGCGCCGCGGTGCGTAAAAGTGCCGGAAATGAACATCAACATCATCAGCATTAACAGGTTATCACTATGAGTGACATGAATACGGCGGGCGGCTCACGCCGCAGCTGGCAGGACAAGTTGGACGACTATCTCCCCGGGGGGCGCGTGCTCAGTATGGTGCTCGCCGTGCTGGCCCTGTACCTGTTGATCTGCGTTTTCGTGGGTATGTACTGGAGCCTCACCCCGGAACCCTTCGACGTGCGTGAGCGGGCGGCGACCTATGCCGCGGAAGATGGACGCGAGGTGGTCACAGGCTCGGTCACGACCGCCGCGCTGATAGGCGTAATGGATACGTTGCTGAATAAACCCGGCGGATACACCCACAACGATATATTTCCCCCGGGTGTATGGCTGGATAATATGCCCAACTGGGAGTACGGCGTACTGATACAGTCGCGTGACCTGGCGCGTGCCCTGCGGGAAGTGTTCAGCCGCTCCCAGTCCCAGTCTACCGAGGACCCCGACCTGGTCATGGCCGAGCCCCGGTTCAACTTTGACTCGAAAAGCTGGGCGCTGCCCGCCTCAGAATCGGAGTATCGCGACGGCCTCAAGTACGTACGCCGGTATTTCGACCGCCTGTCGGATGTGCAGTCACCGGATGCCCAGTTTTACGCCAGGGCTGACAACCTGCGCTACTGGCTGACGACCGTAAACACCCGCCTGGGCAGCTTGTCACAGCGCCTGAGCGCCAGTGTAGGCAAGCGCCGGATCAACACGGACCTGGCGGGAGACGATGCGGCCTCGCAGTCCACCAGTGCCCCTGGCGAGGTCGAGGTGACCACGCCCTGGTTGCAGGTCGATGATGTGTTTTACGAGGCCCGGGGCACCGCCTGGGCGCTCATCCAGTTCCTTAAGGCGGCGGAAGTGGATTTCGCCGAGGTGCTGCGCAAGAAAAATGCCCAGGTCAGCCTGCAGCAGATTATCCGTGAGCTTGAAGGTACCCAGGAGACCATTTGGAGTCCGATGATTCTCAATGGCAGTGGGTTCGGGGTGCTGGCCAATCACTCGCTGGTGATGGCCTCCTATATCAGCCGTGCCAACGCGGCCATTATCGACCTGCGGGACCTGATGTCCCAGGGCTGACGGCGCGCTGCAGCGGTTGTCAGTCGGGGCGGGGCAGGCGCCCCGGCTAGCCTTTTTTGTGGTAGCGCAGGCGCGTGCCGGTATCCAGTGAGAGCCGGATCTCGGCAGCGCTCAATGCCTCCGGGAAGTAGGTGCCCGACAGTTTTGCGTCCAGCAGGCTGGCGCCTTCAAGGTTGGTTTCCCGAAAATCGATACCGCTGAGGTCCGAGTTCCTGAAGTAGGAGTTACTGAAGTCCAGGCCCCTGGCATTCATGTTGCGCAGGTCCCGTCCCCGGTAATCACCGCTTTTCAGTTCGCCGGTGTCCAGGGTGTCGCGCTGCTCGTTGAAGCCCTTGATATCCTCGTTGCGCAGGAGCTGGTATAAGGGATCTTGCTTGATGACGGGCTTTTCCATTCGCTTACCTTTCACGTAAATATTGGGTTTGACGGTATCCTTCCGGGGTTGAGTAGCTTAAGGCACAGCGGGGTTCAAGCCTAGTGCGCTGTGTGCATCCTATCGATTGTTCAGGGAAACAGGTTTGACTGTACAGACCTTCCAGGGGTTTCTCCTTACTCGCAACTGGCGCGATACCCGGGGCGGTATAGAGCTGGAGTACTGGTTTGCCACTGACAGCGGTCCGCTTTGCGCCATGGTCCGGGGTGAGCGCAGCGTGTTTTTCCTGGAACAAGATGAGCTGGGCCAGGCGGGTAACTTGCTCGAGACCGAGTCGGGGGTGGAGGTCAAACCGGTAAATCTGCGCGATTTCCGACTGGCACCCGTGGCTGGCATCTACTGCCGCAGCTATCGCCAGGCCCGTCGCCTGGCCGATACCCTGCGCGGCCTTGGACTCAATCCGCTGGAGGCGGATATCAATCCGGCGGATCGCTTTCTCATGGAGCGGTTTGTCACGGGCTCCGCTGTGCTGCACGGATCGACCCGGCAACTGGGTCGGCATATCCTGATGGACAACCCGGCGCTCAAGGCGGGCGAATACCGGCCCACACTCAAGGTGGTGTCTTGTGACATAGAGACCGCCATGGAAGGTTTGCAACTGTATTCAATAGGCGTTCACGGGGTGGCGGCCGGGCACCAGACCCGTCGGGTGTTCATGGTGGGAGCAGGCGCCGAGCAGGATTTCGTGCAGACCTGCAGCAGTCAGGAGGAAGCCTTGCAGGCCTTTCTGGATTGGCTGGAAGAGTACGATCCGGACGTTCTTATCGGCTGGAACGTGGTGAACTTTGATATCTGGTACCTGCAGCGCCTGGCGGATCAGTTGGGTCGGCGCCTGGTGCTGGGCAGGGATCGGCGGGCGGTGCACTGGCGGGAGCTCGATGGCGACGGAGAGCGCCGCACCGCCCAGTGCCCTGGCCGGGTGATTCTCGATGGTATCGAACTCCTGCGCGCCGCATTTTATCGCTTCGAGAGTTTTGCGCTGGACAATGTGGCCAAGGAGCTGCTGGGTGAGGGTAAGCTCCTGCACGGCAGCGGACGGGGCGAGGAGATCACGGTCCTGTTCCAACAGGACAAGACGCGATTGGCTGACTATAACCTGCGGGACTGCGAACTCGTATCAGAGATCTTTGCGCATACCGCGATGCTCGACTTTGCCATTGCCCGTACCGTCATGACGGGCCTCAACATTGACCGGATGGGTGGTTCGGTTGCCTCTTTTGACAATCTTTACCTGCCGCGGCTGCACCGGCAGGGTTACGTGGCGCCCAATGCCAGTGCCGACCATACCGCCAGTCCCGGCGGCTTTGTGCTGGATTCGACACCTGGCCTGTACGATCATGTGCTGGTGCTGGACTTCAAGAGCCTGTACCCCAGTATTATCCGCACCTTCTGCATAGACCCGCTGGGACTGGCCCTTGGCACCGGGCAGGAATCAGGTGGAGATCTCGTTCCCGAGAACACGGTGGAAGGGTTTCTTGAAGCGCGGTTTGCGCGCCAGGGTCACATTCTGCCGCAGTTGATCGAGCAACTGTGGCAGCAGCGCGATGCGGCCAAACAGGCCGGGGATGCCCCACTATCCCAGGCGATCAAGATCATCATGAACAGTTTCTACGGCGTACTCGGTACGCCGGGCTGCCGCTTTTTTGATACGCGCCTGGCCAGTTCCATCACCCTGCGTGGTCACCAGATTCTGAACCGCACCCGGGACTACATCGAGCGGGCGGGCCACCGGGTGATTTACGGTGATACCGACTCGGTCTTCGTATGGATTCAGGAAGCTCAGAACGATAGTCAGGCTGTGGCGGCAGGCAAAGAGCTGGAGGTGGATCTCAATAGCTGGTGGCGGCAGACGATTCAGACCGAGTTCGGCCTCGATAGTGTGCTCGAGGTGGAATTTGAAACGCACTACCAGCGCTTCCTGATGCCCACCGTGCGCGGATCCGACAAGGGCAGCAAGAAGCGTTATGCCGGGGTGGTGGCCACGGCACAGGGTAAGCAGTTGGTATTCAAGGGGTTGGAAAACGTGCGCACCGACTGGCCCAGGTTGGCGCGGGAGTTCCAGGAAGAGTTGTACCGGCGCATTTTCATGCACGAGCCTTTCGAGGATTATGTGCGTGAGTTGACGATAGAAGTGTTGTCCGGGCAGCGCGACGAGCAACTGGTATTCCGCAAGCGCCTGCGGCGTAGACTGGACGATTACGAGCGCAACGTGCCGCCGCATGTGCAAGCCGCACGCCAGTGTGCCGCCCGTGGACTGCCGGTGCCCACGCGCGGCAGCTGGGTTGAATACGTGATTACCACCGCCGGTGCCGAACCCGTGGCAAAACCGTTTGCACCGCTCGATTACCAGCATTATGTCGATCGCCAACTGGAGCCCGTGGCAGACGGTATCCTGGGTTTTGTCGGCAGTTCTTTTCGCGGATTGGTCGACAAGCAGATCGATTTGTTCTGAGTCGCGGATGCGCGGGCATCACGTTTTGGTCTATTCGCTTGTAACTGACGCGGTGCCCATTGATAATCCCGGCTCCCCAAGGAGACATTACACCATGACCTTTGCAACTGGTTTCACCCGTTTTTTACTCGCGAGCCTTACCGCCCTGACCCTGTCCGCCTGCAGTATCAACTCCGAGGTGACCAACAGCTACGTAGACCCCAAATTCAAGGAGCTGGATCTCCACGGCGTGTTGGTAGTGGCGGTCACCCAGAAATCGTCAGCACGCATAGAGTTTGAAGACCGTTTTACCAAAGCACTCAAGCGTCGTGGCGTTGACGCGGTGGCCAGTCATACACTGGTGCCGGGGCAAAAGGCCGAGGCGGAGGAGATTATCGCCGCGGCCGGCGCAGCCAATCTGGACACCATTCTCGTCACCCGTTACGTAGGCGAGAAAAGCGACGAGGTCTACCACCCCGGCACCGTTTACTACACGGTAACCCCTGCCTATGATCCCGGCTACTACGGCAATTTTGGCGGCTATTATGGTCGTGCGACCGAGGTGGCCTACCAGCAGCCGGTATGGACTGAAAACGTGAGCCACGCCATGATCTCGGATCTGTACGTGGCGAAAACGCAGGAGCGCTTGTGGCAGGCGGTGTCTGAAACAATGCAGTCAAGCAGTACCAAGCAGGTGATGGACGACGCCATCGATGCCCTTGTCGCCAACCTGAAGGACAAGGGGCTGCTGAACTGATCCGCAGTCAGCAGCCGATCGAATCAGTTTCCAAAGAATTCCTTGCGCAGCGCCGGGTAGGCGGCGGCGGGGAGGCGTGGTCCGTAGTTTGCGACGATCTTGCCGGCCGCCAGGCTGGCGAAGCGTCCGGCAGTAGGGAAGTCCTCGCCGCGTGTGATGGCATACAGGAAGGCCCCTGCAAACATGTCGCCGGCACCGTTGCTGTCTACTGCCTGCACCCGGTGGGGAGGGATGTCGACCTGCTCAGTGCCATCGTAGGTGATGGCGCCATTGGCACCCAGCGTGATAACAAAGCTGCGGGCCACGTGCTTCAGCTTTTCTACGGCCACCGCCAGGGAGTCAGTGTCGCCCCATTGCAATGCCTCGGCCTCGTTGCAGAAAACCAGGTCAAGCCCTTCGCCGACAATACTGGCCATTCCCTCTCGAAAGAACTCCACCATGCCGGGATCGGAAAAACTCAGTGCGGTTTTGACGCCCGCTGCCTCGGCAATTTCCCTGGCCTTTACCGCTGCAGCCAGGCCGGTCGGTGAGGTGACCAGGTAGCCCTCGATGTAAAGGTATTCAGAGGCGGCAATCGCGTTCGGGTCCAATTCCTCGACGGACAGCGTTTCGCTGATGCCCAGGTAGGTATTCATGCTGCGCTCTGCGTCGCCAGTGATCAGGACCAGGCACTTACCGGTTGTGCCGGCACAGCGGCTGCCATTGAGGCAATGATCCACGCCGGCCGACTCCAGGTCCGCAAGGTAGATATCCCCGTCGGCATCGTCCGCGACCTTGCAGGACATAAACGTCGGGCCGCCGAATTGTGCGGTGGCGATCATGGAGTTGCCTGCGCTGCCGCCGCTGGCGTGGCTGGCCTTGACCAGGTGGCCCTCGAGATGGCCCAGTAATTCAGCCTGCCGCGACTGGTCTACCAGGGTCATCATGCCCTTGTCGACACTCATGTGTGCCAGGTCTTCATCCTGGACCTTGATTTCCGTATCCACCAGCGCTGCGCCGATGCCGTATGCCACGTACTTTTTCATATGCCTGCCGTTATGGAAAATCAGCTGGCTATTATCCTGATTTGTGCGTGGAAATGAATCCCTCGTTTCTGTTTTACTGCAATCTCGCTGTCTTCAGGGCCGGGCAACTCGCTCCGCCGAGCGTGATTCGGTAAAAGCCTTGTGTTTATCAGCCAGCGCGCCTATTTCCTGGCGGTAGCGCTGGTATGCAGGTGTATCCGGCGCGCTGTAGTTCCAGTTCTTGTACAGGCTTGTCACCTGCGTGAAAAAGTCGCGGGCGCTTTCGCGGTCAGTGAAGTCGTAGGTGATATCGATCAGGTTCTTGAGAAAACGAAAGCTTTCTGCCTGTCGCTGCCGGGACATGGAGGCATCGACCTCGTCAAAGGCATCCTGTTGCAGGAAAACCATGTCCAGCAACACGGACTTCTGCCATTTCACATAGTCCTCCAGCGATATACCTTCCTCGCCTGTGACCTGCATCATGCGATAGATCGAGTCACCTTCGAACAGCAGTTCATGCAGTTCCTTCACCATCGCTACCCAGTCCTCGCCCATGTTCTCATTGAACCAGACCTCGAGCTGGCCCAGGTAGCGGGACCAGGATATCAGCGGGTCGATGGCCGGGTAGAAGCGCCGGTAAGCGCGCTCCGATGACAGACCCAGGAACGTTTTTACGGTGGACAGTGTCGCCTGGGTAACCGGTTCCTCAAAGTTGCCGCCAGCGGGTGAAACCGTGCCAATCAGGGTGACGCTGCCGATATCGCCATCGGTTGTACGCATTAAGCCCGCGCGCTCGTAGACGTTGCGGATAGAGGAGTCCAGGTAGGCAGGGAACGCCTCTTCCCCGGGAATTTCCTCCATACGCCCCGATGTCTCACGCATGGCCTGCGCCCAGCGCGAGGTTGAGTCGGCGATACACAGTACGTGATAACCCATCTGGCGGTAGTACTCCGCCATGGTCAGGCCGGTATAGATAGACGATTCCCTGGCGGCAACCGGCATTGACGAGGTGTTGCACACAATAATGGTGCGATCCATCAGCGACCCGCCGGTGCGCGGGTCTTCGGTTTCGGGGTATTCCTTGATAGTCTCGACCACCTCACCAGCGCGCTCGCCGCACGCAATGATAATCACGATGTCGATCGTGGAGTGGCGCGCGATGCAGCTTTGCAAAACGGTCTTGCCCGCGCCAAAGGGGCCGGGTATGCAGCCGGTGCCGCCGCGAGCGATAGGCAGGAACGTGTCGATGATGCGCTGGGTAGTGGTGATGGGCTCCATCGGGTAGAGGCGCTCAGCGAGGTGCTGACTGAACAGGGCCCGGGGAATCGGTTCGCGCACTGCCCAGCGCTGCTTCATTGTCAATTCGCGCAGCTGGCCATCTGCGCGCTCGATCCGGGCGAGCGGCTCGTCCACGGTAAAACTGCCGGCGCGAATCCAGGTTAATTCAACCGGCTCAAGCTCGTCGAACGGTACCATGATCTTGTGCTCGAACGGTCCCTCGGCCACCGATCCCAGGCTTTGTCCGGCCACCAGCTTTTCGCCTACCGCCGCGGTAGGCTGGAATTTCCATTTTTTGGCATGATCCAGCGCGTTTACTTCCACCCCGCGCGGCAGAAAAAAGCCATGTGACTCGGCCAGCACCGTCAGGGGCATCTGTAGTCCATCGAACACCTGGCCCAGCATGCCGGGCCCCAGTGTGACCGAAAGCATTTCGCCGGTGAGTTCGACCTCGTCGCCCACCTTGACCCCGGAGGTATCCTCGAATACCTGCATGTCGGCGCTGTCACCCTGCACCCGCAGGACTTCTGCCTTGAGGCGCTCCTCGCCCACCAGGATATAGCCGACCTCGTTTTTCATCACCGGCACCTGGCCTACATCGATGGTGACCAGGCTTTCCTGGACCCCGATAACGGGCGCCCGGGATAGTGCGCCCTCAGGCGAAGAGCTGTTGTTGCTCACGTGTAACCTCCGCTACCAATTCCTGAAACCGCGTTTTGGCCAACTCCGCATTGTAGGAGAGCCAGCGTTGTAAGATGTCCCAGCGAAATACGAAAGCGATCACCGGTTCAAAGCCAAAGGGAGAGCGATCTGCAATCCTGCCCAGGCGGGTCCAGACCGCACCCATCAGCAGGCGCTCAAGCCTCAGTGCGTCGCCGGCTTCCAGCAACTGCGCGGCTTCGCCTATCCAGGGGACAAGATGACCCAGCCCCAGGTCCTCACTTTCCCAGGAGGAGGTCATCAGCTTGACCCATGGACCCACTCCCCAGATTTCATCTGCGGCAGGTGCGCCCAGTCCTAACTCGCGTCGCCGCAGCGCGACCAGCGCACTGCGCTGCGCCATCCGGTACTCTACAATTTCCCGCAGGGCGGGGTCGGTAATGGTCGGCATCAGCTTGCGGTACTGCTCTGCCATCTGCTCATCGGTGCGAGTGATCGGTTGTCGCTGCCACTTGATCAGGTCTTCGGCGGAACGTAACTGCTGCGCGTCCTGCTCGCTAAGCATGCTGAGCCTTTCGTCTAGCCGCTTGCGACTCAGAGGTAACCACGCGGCGGCCTCGAAATGTGGCAATTGCGGCAGGCTGGAGACCAGCGTGTAGTAGGTGGTCCGGGACACTATTCGGTGCCCTCGAGGATGCTGCGGTAGCGGGGAAGCAAATGCTTCATCAGCAGTTTTGTCAGCGCGCCGTCCGTCAGGTCGAACTCGAGCTCCTTCCCGATGACCTGCACACGCGCACCGCCGGACACCTCGCTGGACGGTATGATTTCAACGCCTTCACGCAGCATCTGATCGGAGATTCCCAGTACTGCTTCGCGTATGCCCTGGTCCAGTTGCTCATTTTCGGCCTCGCGACCCACCAGCATGTCGGACACCATTATTCTCAGCTCGTCGTCCTCGGTATACTGTTCCGCCACCTGGCCGGCCAGTACCATGATCATGGCGCGTATAAAGTTGCCGTCATAGGTAACGGGTACGACCAGTCGCTTGACGTGTCCCTCGAAGGCGGCCATGACGGCGGCCTCCAGTTGCAGCCGTGTGTCGCGCGCGGCGAGTTTGAGAGCTTCCAGCGCCGCGTGGCGATAGGACTCGATCTCCTCCGAGGCCTGGCGGTGGATTGCCTCCGCCTGTGACTGTGCCTCCGCCAGCAGTCGCGCCGCCTCGCGCCGCGCCTCGGCTACGATCTCTTCCGCTTTTCCCTCGCCCGCCGCCACGCCGTCGTCGCGGATCCTTGCGATCAATTCCTGGACGCCAGACGCTTGCGGTATCTCGTTTTCCACGGCTCAGCCTCCCATTCCAGGTACAGACCCTGCCAGTACCAGCGCAAATACAAACGCGAATACCGCGAAGCCCTCAACCACGGCAGCCGGAGCAATGGAGATGCCAAACACTTCCGGTTTACTCTTGGATGCATTGATGGCAGCGGCGCAGGCCGCGCCCTGGGCGAAACCACTGATCATCAGGGCGATCCCGGCCAGCAGGCCGATCGCAAATATTCCGGGCGCATTGTCCACAGTCACCCCCACGTTCAAGGTGAGCATTACCACGATGCCGTAAATGGTTTGCGAGGACGGCATTGCCGAAACACCGATAAAGCGTCCGTAACCACTTTCGACTTCGAGCAGCGCACCACACGCTGCCATGCCGCCACGGGATACGCCCACCATGCTGCCAACGGCGCCCAGTGCCAGCGGTGCATACACCCCGACCCATCCAAGTGCCAGAATAAAATCATCCACTAGATACTCTCCTTTTTGTCAAAGGGGCGGTACGGATTTCCCTCGTCCTTGACGCCCCACTTGAAGAACTCAATGACATTGAGCCGCAGCCCATGAATAAACCCGCTGGATACACTCAGCAGGAAGTTGAGACTGTGACCCAGCACCAGAATCAGCAACGCAAACAGGAAGCCCAGTCCGGGCATCGCCTGGCGTACGTCGCTGGCCATATCGTTGAACGCCATGGCCAGTGACGCTGAGGCAAGACCCAGTGCAAACAGGCGCAGATAGCTCAGTACATCGCCGAATGCCCCGCTTACCCCCGTAAGAGCGGTTACACCCTTGAGCGCCCGCTTCAGTGGCTTTTCGCCATAGCCTGCGAATCCGACCACTGCCAACAGGCCAAGACATAGCAGCCCCGCCCCGCCGTAGAGCATTGTGTTATTCGTCAACTGCATGCCACCCCAAGCCACCGTTCCACCTGCAACTGCACAGGCCCAACCCAGCGGTGGCAATCGTTGCGGCCAGCGCGGGTAGCGCAAAGCATCCATTAGGTTGGCATAGGCGATATGAGTCGCGCCGATGACGACCGACAGCGCCATCATTACCGAGAAGTTGCCCAGGTCCAGTATATGCAGGTGATCGAGCAGCGAGCCGGGGGGCGGGGACAGGCCGAAATAACTGCCCGCCAATACGCCGTATGCGGCCGTTGCTGCCGCAAGGGTGGCCAGCATTATCCGCCAGCGCCGCCCGGTCTTGGACGCGCCAAGCCGCTTTCGGTATGCCAGGACCAGGCCGGCCAGCAGCAGCGCATAACCCGCGTCCGCCACTATCATGGCAAAGAACAGTGCGAACGACGCGAATACGACTGACGAGGGGTCCCATAGCCAATAGGACGGCGTCATATAGAACTCCACCAGGTCCTCGCCTGCGCGCAGGGGCGGGGGGTTGTTGAACAGGGTGGGCGGCTGCTCAGCGGGGTCCGGGGGCGCTACCTGCAGGGCCAGGGTATGCGCCCGGGCGTAAGCCTGGAGTTCGTTCATGCGATTGCGCGGAACCCAGGCCTGCAGCGCAAAGACCGGATCAGCTTCTGCGGTTTGAGCTGAGGCCTGCGCCCTGGCGGCCCGGTCTTCCAGGCCATCGAGTGCACGCGCAAACAGTGTGCACCAGCGTGTTAATCCGAGACGCTCGGACTCTACATCCTCCAGCGCCGATTCCACCTCTTCAAGGTCCTCGATCAGAGTATGCCTGGGCACGCCGCCGGTATGCAGGCGGGCGACCGGCATGTCAGCGGGTTCTTCAGGGGATACCACGATGACGTAGCAGTATCGCTGGTCACTATGAGTCACCTGCCAGCGCAGCCCTGTTGTCGCCACATCTTTCATCAGGTGATGCGGCACCGGGTAGAACCAAAGTCGGTTCCCCCCCAGCTGCTCAACCGTGGGAAAGTCGAAGTCACCCCAAGGTGCCAGATTGTCAATCCGTGTCGAAATGAAGTCTCGTCGGTTGAGCAATTCAAAGTGTCTGCGCTGTAGTTCCAGTGCCTGCTTTTCGATAGCATCAGCATTGAAGTTTTTCGCGTTGGTAGCCTGGCGGCGACGTGGGGACGCACTGGCGAGGAAGCGCAGTGCCTCGCGCGCATCCCTTGACGGTCCGGACGCGTCGGTGGCCTTGCCCTCAGGTGTCAGGGGTATGAGGTGCAGGCAGCCCAGCTCCTGCAAGCCGGCAAGCACGTCATTTTTGTTACTGCCGTGTCCGACCAGGGTGACCTTGTCCAGCGCCTCGATGCTCACGTTAGTTGCCTCACGACTCTGCGCTGCCCTGTAACAGCCGATCGCGTTGGCGAGCCTGTTTGGCCTTGGCGATCTTGGAGCGCACGACCGCGGCGCGCTCTGCATCTCCCAGAAAAATCTGGATGCGCTGGATGTTGCGTTTGGCGGTAGGGATCAGGATCTTGTCAAACAGGTTGACGCGCTGGGTCACGCGTTTTTCCTGGTACTCCAGAATTCGCACTCGCTCCTCAGCCACCAGTACTTGCGTGCGCAGTTCCGCCGCATCCCTTAAGCGTGCGACCAGTACATCGACCCATGCGGGTTTGGCGAGCAGGGAGTAGTCGGCCACGGTGCAGTGAATTTGTTTAAGCAGTGGCAGGCGGACGCCGACCACGTTCTCTTCCACTAACTCGAAGTCAGTCATTTGCACCAGGCCGCTTAGCTCGATGTCGGTGTTGGCCAGCATCGGCAGCTGCTGGCCGATATTACGTTCCAGTTCGTCGGTGGCACGACGGGTTTCGATCAACTGCTGCTTTGCCTTGGCCAGCTCGACGCTGAGCTGGCGTCGCTTTAGATCCAGCGAGGGTAGGGTGCGCTCATAGAGCTTGAGCTGGCTGCGCTCCTGGGCGAGGGCGCTTTTGCTGAGTTTGAGCTTGGCCACCGTGTCTAACCCGCGCCGCTTGCAGGCACTTCCGCCGCGGTAAGTTCGGATTCACCGGGGTTGGTCGCCTGGCGAGACGGGTAGTAGCGATCGATCAATTCCTGCTTCATTAACAGCTCCTGGGGCTCGAAGCACTCCGCCAGGGTTTGCCAGGCCAGGTCCAGCGCTTTGTCCAATGGCATGGACACCTCAATGCGCATGAATCGATCGTAGAACAGCTTGCCGAATTTCAGCAACTTGTGGTCGAAGTCCGATAGTTCGAATGACATCTGCTGTTTCTGCTCGGCTTCTTTGGCGTTCGAATAGAAGCGAACCATGGTATTCATGATCTGTCCGTGATCTTCTCGAGTGACCCTGCCTACCACATGCTGCTTGAGTCGCGACAGGGAGCCGAACGGATCGATCACGCCGTCGTGTAGATAAAACTGCCCTTCCGTAATGTAGCCGGTATTGTCCGGTACGGGGTGGGTGACGTCGCCTCCGGGCATGGTGGTGACCGCAAGAATGGTGACCGAGCCGGCACCCTTGAAGTCGCAGGCTTTTTCGTAGCGCTTTGCCAGCTGCGTATAGAGGTCGCCCATATAGCCCCGGGTTGCGGGGATTTTTTCCTGCGCAACGCCGACCTCCTTCATGGCATCCGCGTAAGCGGTCATGTCAGTGAGCAGCACCAGCACTCGCTTGTTCTCTTCTACCGCGAACCGCTCCGCGACTGCCAGGGCCATGTCCGCGATATTGAGTCGTTCCACGATAGGATCGGAGGCCTGGTTGACATACATGACAGTTCGATGAAAAACCCCGTGCTCCTCGAACTGGGTGCGGAAGAAGTGGTAGTCATCGAAGATAAGCCCCATACCACCGAATACCACGATGTCGGCGTCCGCCTGGAAACCAATGCGCGCCAGCAGTGCATTGAACGGCTCGCCCGCTACCGAGAAAATCGGAATTTTCTGGCTTTCTACCAGGCAGTTAAAGAGGTCTATCATGGGTACTTCGGTCTCGATCATATTCGAGGCAAGGACGCGCATAGTGGGATTTACTGTGGGTCCGCCCACGTTGATGCGCGGATCATGTTCCAGTGATGGCCGGCCATCGATCGGCTCGCCGGCGCCATCAAAGATGCGCCCGAGTACATTTTCGGAGTGAGCGACCTGCAGTGGCAGGCCGGTGAAACGCACTTTTGCACGCGTCGACAGGCCCTTGCCACCGGTAAACACCTGGAGGCTGGCGATGTCCCGGTCCACCCCTACCACCCTGGCGGTCGAGGCGGTTCCATCGACGTTCTCCACAATGGCCAGGTCGCCCAGTGCCGCTTTGTCGGTGCGCACGCGTATCATATCGCCGACGATTTCGAGCACACTGGTGGTCTGTACGAGGTCCTGGAAGTCGCTTCTTGGCGTGGTGGTTACCATCATTCAGTCCCCGGAATCCCTAAGGTGGCTTTAGTCTGGTTCAACAGTATGGCTCAACAACCCAATGCTGGCTGCGCTGGATCATGGTCTCTGTGTTTGGCGACGTGGCACGCGCACTGCATCCGTTGTAAAGGACATTATAGGACCTGACAGGCGATAGTGGCACGATTAAGATCAAGGCATGCGCGAAAAAAGAACGGAATGCGAAAGTTTCCAGCACGGGTTGATGGAAGTTGGAAGCTGATTTAGGCTGTCCAGAACCCCACAATCAAGGAAGACGGCTTTTATGCTTGCCGATGCCCATTACTACTTCAACAAAGCCGCCGACGTGCTCGGCCTGCCCGACAGTGTCCGCACTATCCTGTTGACACCAAAGCGCAGCGTCAAGGTGGAGATTGTGATAGAAGGCGAGGATGGCGAACTACAGTCTTACACCGGCTTCAGGGTTCAACACAATGCGGCGCGAGGCCCGATGAAGGGCGGTCTGCGCTTTCATCCCGACATGGATGAAGATCACGCGGCGGCACTGGCAAACCTTATGACCTGGAAAACTGCGGTTGTCGATGTCCCCTTCGGTGGGGCCAAGGGTGGCATCAATTGTGACCCGCGTACCTTGCCCAAAAGAGACCTTTTTCGTATCACAGAGCGATTTGTGGAAGAGATGAAGGATGTCATCGGGCCTATGAGCGATATCCCTGCGCCGGACGTGAATACCAATGCCGAGGTCATGGGCTGGATTATGAACGAGTATTCCAAGTACGCTGGCTTTTCCCCAGCAGTGGTGACGGGCAAACCGCTGGACCTGTTCGGCTCCGAGGGACGCGCCGCTGCCACCGGACGCGGCGTGACCGACGTGCTGGCCGAGGCGCTGCGTGAGCAGGAAAAGTCCTTCGAGACAGTTACTGTAGCCGTGCAGGGTTTTGGCAACGTTGGCAGCAATGCAGCGCTGCTCATGGCCGAGCGGGGCGCCAGCGTCGTCGCGGTCGCCGACCACACGGGCGGTGTTTGCCGACCTGAAGGTCTTGATGTTCCCGCGCTTGTCAGTTGGGTTTCAGAGCACGGGGGCGTCCTTGGTTTCCCGGATGCTGAGGCTTTTGAGAAAGATGAAATCATCACCTGGGACGCCGATGTGCTGGTACCTGCCGCACTGGAGGCTGCAATCCATAAAGACAATGCCACACAGGTAAAGGCGAAAATTATTGTCGAGGGCGCCAATGCCCCGACCACGCCGGAGGCGGACCTTATCCTTAATGACATGGGCGTGTTGATCATTCCTGATATTCTGGCCAATGCGGGCGGCGTGACGGTCAGCTATTTTGAGTGGGCGCAGAATATCCAGCAGTTCAAGTGGGATGAGGACAAGGTAAACGAGGAGCTGGATAAGCAGATGAAGAGAGCGTACCTCGCCGTGCGGCAGGTGACCACTGAGTTTGAGATAGACATGCGCACCGCAGCCTTCGTGCTGGCCATTCGACGCGTCGCACGGGCCGCGCTGGCGCGGGTTCATGTCAGTGCAGAGTTGCCGTTCTGAGCATGATGATCACGCTGGATCTTCCACGACAATCAGTGGGGTGCTGTTAGCCCTGCGTGCCTGACTCGTCATGCCTGCTACTTTTGTCGCCCAGTCTATTTCCTCTGCCTCACCCCGTCTCTAAGACTTGCAGTGTAGAACCATGCAGAGAGTCCAGCCAATCGATGATCGAGCAGTACTTTAAAATCGGACCTATTGACCGATATCAAGGGATGCCATTTGATCGCGTTGTTCTGCCGGGGCAAATCTCATATCCTGATGTAAATTCGCTGTTTTTTCTTTCATGAGTCGGGTGGGGGATCATTTGCATACGGTTGTCAGGAAGATCTTCTTATGACGGGATCGAACTGGAAAGTAAGCTTGAAAAACCTCTTTAAGCCTGCCCGCAAGCGCTCGATATTGGCGCTGCTGGCCATCGGCATCCTACTTGGCCTGGGCGGGCTTTTCGCCTTTGAAGCCACCATGCACGCCACCAGCACGGATGAATTCTGCGTTAGCTGTCACGAGCAACGCGATAATTCCCTGGTCATGCTGCAGGCAACGAGTCATTACCAGAATGCCTCGGGTATGTCCGCCTCCTGTTCCGACTGCCACGTGCCCCACCAGTTCCTGCCGAAGATGATCCGCAAGTTGCAGGCTTCGCGAGAGGTCTGGGCCCATTTGAGGGGTGTCATTGATACGCCCGAGAAATATGCGGCTCATGCATCGGCCATGAAAGCGAGGGAGATCGCCAGGATCCGGGCAAATGATTCCCGGGAATGTCGCAACTGTCACGATGTCGGGCTGATGGACGCATCTGCTCAGTCCGCAAAGGCCCGGCAGTATCACCTGGCAATGGCCGGCTCTGGTAAAACCTGTATCGATTGCCATGCCGGCCTCGCCCATGATCCCGCGGATATGCCCGGGGCGAGTGTCGCGGCAGTTGACGTGCTGGCGGATGACCACGAAAAGCGCGGGCAGTGCAGTACCTGCCATACATCTGCCGGTGGCCCGCAGGATGACAACCTCACCCACGAAAATGCGCAATGCACCAGCTGTCATGGCAACCTGGGCGCCATCGCTGCGCTTGAACCCGAGAACGAGGTCTCGCCCCACGAGTCGCACTTTATTGGTGATATCGCCTGTACCACATGCCACAAGGGCCACGAGAAGTCGGTGACCTATTGCGAGGCCTGCCACAGCTTTGACTTTGAAATGCCGTTCGGTGGGCCCTGGCAGAGAGAGGAAAAGTCCATTATGGCCGAGGCGGCCCTGCAGCAGGAGGCGATCGCGAATGGATGGCGCGACGAGACGGATGTCGTGGTGGTCGGCTCCGGGGGGGCGGGCCTGGCTGCCGCTGTGGCAGCTCGCGATGAGGGTGCGGCGGTGATCGTGCTGGAGAAGGAACCTGTTCCTGGTGGCAACACCAAGCTGGCGGCGGGGGGCATGAACGCCGCTGAAACAACATCCCAGCAGAAACTGGGCATTGTTGATCACAAGCAGAGCATGATCGACGACACGATGAAGGGTGGTCACGATATCAATGATCCCGCGTTGGTTGCGGTGCTCGCCAATCAGTCTGCCGCTTCCATTGAGTGGCTGACCAGTCTCGGGGCAGATATGACCGATGTAGGTCGTATGGGTGGCGCCAGCGTCGACCGCAGCCACCGGCCCGCTGGCGGTGCCGGGGTGGGCGCACACGTGGCCCAGGTTTTGTGGGACAACGCGCTCAGCCGCGGCGCGACGGTACGCTTCAATAGCCGAGTGGTACGTTTGCTCCAGAACGACAGCGGTGATGTGACCGGTGTACTGGTCAAGGGTGCCCACACGGGATATTACACTATCAAGGCCGCGGCAGTGGTGCTGGCCACAGGCGGCTTTGCGAGGAATAACCCGCTGGTAGCCAGCCTCGATGAGAATCTCGAGGGATTTGAAAACACCAACCAGCCAGGCGCCACCGGCGACGGTCTCGAGGTCGCCAGGCTCGCCGGCGCCGCTACCCGGGATCTGGCATACATACAGGCACACCCCACCTATTCCCCGGTCGGCGGGGTATTGGTAACAGAGGCGGTGAGGGGCAATGGGGCGATCCTGGTGAATCGCAGCGGCCTGCGTTTTGTCAACGAGATAACCACTCGCGATGAGGCCGCCGCCGCGATTCTTGCGCAGGAAGGCGGGCGCGCCTATTTGGTATTTGATGACGATGTGCGCCACAGCCTGAGCAAGATCGAGAGCTTCGTGCACCTGAAAATCGTTATTGAGGAGGGCAGCGTAGAGGCCCTGGCCGAAAAGATCGACGTCCCGCCCGCGGAACTGGTCCAAACCCTGGAAACCTATAATGGATTTGTTGCAAGCGGGCGCGACAGCGACTTTGAGCGGCCGGACCTGCCGCGCGAATTGGTCACCGGTCCGTACTACGCGATCGAAATTACGCCGGCGGTGCACCACACCATGGGTGGCGTGAGGATAAATAGCCAGGGTGGGGTGATAGGCGAGAGTGGCGAGCCCATCATCGGGTTGTTTGCCGCGGGGGAGGCCACGGGCGGTGTGCACGGTTCGAACCGTCTTGGAGGTAATGCCGTGTCCGAAATAATTACGTTCGGGCGCCTGGCGGGTGCGGAAGCCGCTGCCTATGCCGAAAAACAGTAACGCAAATTCCAGATTCACATTGATATACTGGCAAAGATAATCTTTATGAAAGCAACCAGGAGAATATGCATGAAAACGAACACAACACTGGCAGCAATTGCCTTCGGTTTAGTGACATCGTTCGCTGCGAGCGCAGCAAGCGTTGCTCAGGACCTGCCCAACGTGCGCATGATAGCTACCGGCGGCACAATAGCCGGTGCCCAGGCCAGCGCCGGGGATTATGGCTATAAGTCCGGTGCCTACGATGTCGATACCCTGATCAGCGCGGTCCCCAGCCTGGACAAGCTGGCGGATATTACTGGCGAGCAGGTAGTTAATATCGGCAGCCAGGACATGAACGACGAGGTATGGCTGAAGCTGGCCAAGAGCGTAGCGGCAGCGCAGGCCGACAGCGAGGTGGATGGCATTGTCATCATGCACGGCACCGATACCCTGGAGGAGACCAGCTATTTCCTCAGCCTGGTGACACAGGGCACCAAACCGGTGGTGATGGTCGGCTCAATGCGCCCGGCGACCGCGGTGAGTGCCGATGGACCGGCTAACATCTATAACGCTGTCGCAGTGGCTATCAATCCCGAAGCTGAAGGTAAGGGCACACTGGTCAGTCTCAACGACGAAATTCACTATGCGCGCAATGTAGTCAAAACCAATACCACCAGCCTGCAAACTTTTGAAAGCGTCAACCGGGGTCCAGCCGGCGTGGTACATACCGGTACGGTAAAGTGGTTCGAGCCGATGGATAAAAAGCTCGGCAAGGCAACGGGTTTAAGGGTTGAGAAACTGGACAAGCTGCCTCGTGTAGATGTGATATATGCCCATGCCAATATGAGTGCTGATCTTATCGATGCCGCGATCAAAAACGGCGCGAAAGGCATCGTCGTCGCCGGAGTGGGTGACGGCAATATGACGACCGCTGCACTTGAAACGCTGGAGAAAGCGGCCGCCTCTGGTATTGCCGTGGTACGCAGTACACGTCTGCCCAGGGGGATTGTGCTGCGCAATAGCGAGGTGAATGACGATGAGATGGGTTTTGTGGCTTCTGGAGAGTTTAACCCGGGTAAATCTCGTGTGCTGCTGCAGCTGGCGCTAACCCAGACCAGCGACCCCAAGCGTATCCAGGAAATGTTCTACGAGTTTTAGCTGATGTCGGCGCGGCGGCCCTGCGGGTGCCTGCCGCGCCGTTTGTCATTGAGCCCTGTCTATTCGTACTGTTTTTTATCCAGCCCTGTCAGGGCACCGGGGCTCAGGATATCCTCAATCTGTTCTTCGCTCAGGATTTTCTGCTCACGCACGATCTCAAGAATTCCCTTGTTGGTGCTGTAAGCCTCCTTTGCCAACTCTGTTGCGCGGTCATAACCGATCACCGGGTTGAGCGCCGTGACGATGCCCACCGTCCTTTCTATATACCCTTCCAGCGTATCAGCGTTAACCGTAATACCGTCTACACAGCGGGTGCGGAAAGTCGCCATGGTGTTCGCCAACAGGCGCTGTGATTCCAGTACCGCGATGGCGACCACGGGTTCGTAGGCGTTGAGCTGTAGCTGGCCATTTCGAGCCGCCAGGGTCACGGTGAGGTCGTTGCCGATTACGCGGAATGACACCAGGTTAACCAGCTCTGGCATGACCGGGTTGACCTTGCCCGGCATGATGGACGATCCCGGTTGCACCGGTGGCAGATTGATCTCGCCCAGCCCTGCCCTTGGCCCGGAAGACAGCAGGATCATGTCGCTGGCTATTTTGGACAGTTTTACCGCCAGGCTGCGCATCGCGCCGGACTCGGCGACGAATGCGTGCTGGTCCCAGGTGCCCGCGATCAGGTCGCCCGCCTTGTAGTAGGGTTTGCCGGTGAGCTTGGCCAGATGGGAGGCTGTCTTCTCGGCGTATCCGGCCGGCGCATTCAAGCCGGTGCCGATCGCTGTGCCCCCCATGTTGATCGAGAAAAGCGGCTTTTCCGAGGCACGGATGAAGGTGATTTCATCCTCCAGGGCGGCTGCCATGGAGTGAAATTCCTGGCCCAATGTCATGGGTACGGCGTCCTGCATCTCGGTCCGGCCCATTTTCAGTATGTCGATGAACTCATTACCCTTGGCGCGCAGGGCTTGCACCAGCAGCTCGATTTGCTTAACCACCAGATCGTTATTGGTGACCATGGCGACCTTGAGTGCCGTAGGGTATGAGTCGTTGGTGGACTGCGACATATTGAGGTCGTCATGCGGCTCCACGATGTCGTATTCGCCCAGCTGGCGTCCGGTCTCCAGCAGTGCGGCGTTGGCCATGATCTCGTTGGCCGCCATATTGGTAGAGGTTCCGGCGCCGCCCTGGTAGGGGTCTACCAGAAACTGGTCATGGTATTTGCCGGCCAGAATGGCCTTGCCCGCTTTGATAATGGCGTCCCGGGTTTCTTTCTTCATTTTGCCGACGTCGGTATTGCCCATGGCGGCCGCCATCTTGACCTGGGCGAAGCCGTTAATCAGCTCGGGGTAGTACGCCAGTGTGCTACCGGAGATCTGAAAATTCTCTATGGCCCGGGCAGTCTGTACCCCGTACAGGGCATCCGCAGGTATTTCCTTCTCGCCCAACAGGTCGTGCTCTATGCGCGTGTCCTGGGGTGCGACAACCGCCGCCGCCTGGGCTTGTAAATTGATGCTGGCCAGGGCCAGGGTCAGGGTGGATACGGCCAGTGCCATTGATTTCATTCTCATGGGTGCCTCCATAGGCTTTTCAAGGTCAGGCAAGCAGCAGCTTGCCAAGAAACAGACCGGCCAGGGTCGCGGTTATAGTGGTTACCAGGCCGGGCAGCATAAAACTGTGGTTGAGCAGGTATTTGCCGATACGGGTGGTACCGGTCTGGTCAAAGGAAACCGCGGCCAGCACCGTGCCGTAGGTTGGCAGGAAAAAATTCCCGTTTACGGCGGGGTAAACGCCCACCAGCACATGGGCCGGCAAGCCCAGTGCTACTCCCACCGGCATTAGAATCACGATGGTTGCCGCCTGGCTGAATAATAGTATGGAAAGGACAAACAGACCCAGGGCGAAGACCCACGGATAGGCATTGATCGCCGCGCTGATGCCGTCGACAATTGTGTTTTCGTTGGCGGCAAAGAAAGAAGAGCCCAGCCACGATACGCCCAGTATTGAAATGATAGCCACCAGCCCCCCGCTCATCAGTTTGCCACTGATTGCCTTGGCGGGGCTGGCCTTGAATGCAAGGGTGATTATGCCCCCGGCCGCGAGCATGATAATCATTATCAGCTGGCTCATGTCGGCCTGGGCGCTTACCGCGTCGGAGCCCATGCCCAACTCGTAAGTGGGCCGCAAGCCAGGCAACAGGCCCAGCAGCACAACCATGGCCACGGCACCCAGGAACACTGCGCAGGAACCTATCGCCCGGCGTCGCGCAATGCCTGCCAGTGGTGGCTGTTGCTGGGGCGCGGTTACATTGCCCGAGGCCAGGCGTTGCTGGTACTCCGGGTCATCAGCCAGCTCGCTGCCTTTTCGCAACACACTGATGATGCCGGCGGATACACCCAGCAAGGTCGCGGGTACTGTCACCATCATAATGTCGATAAGGCTCACATCCAGCTGCGCCAGGCCGGCGATCAGGGCCACCGTGGCAGCGGAGACCGGTGAGGCAACCAGACCGTGTTGGGCAGCAATCACACTCATGGACATGGGGCGCTCAGGGCGTACCCCCGCCTTGCGCGACACCTCCGCAATGACCGGCAGCAGCGAATAGATAACGTGCTGGGTGCCGGCTGCAAAAATCAGTGCGTAGGTGACCAGCGGAGCGAGGAACGTGATGCGAGCTGGATTTCTGCGCAACAGTTTCTCTGCGGTTTCAACCAGGTAAGCCAGGCCGCCGGCGGCTTCCATCATCGACAGGGCGGTAATCACTGCCAGGATCATTCCCAATACGACAGCCGGAGGGTTGCCCGGGGGCATGCCCAGCACCAGCACAAATAGCAGCAGACCCATTCCCGAAACGGTACCCAGGGCGATGCCGCCACAGCGGGCACCAACAACAATGCACAGCAGTAAGATGCTTAGTTCAAACAGCAGCATTGGGCTCCCTCGTTAGCACATTAGTCCAGACCGGGCGGCCCCGATCAGGCGGAAGTCAGATGGAATGTACCAGACGATTTAAATCTGTGCAGCAAGCGGTATCATCGGCCCCGTTTATTTTGTAAATGGCGATCCCATAGGCTACTCTAAGGCATTGCTGTGCGCGGCGCCCGAGTTGGGCGCGGAGGCTGGAAAAACAGGTCACACAAGCCTGTTTACGAAACCTACTGTTCACTGGGCGGCAATCCGTATGAAGCGGGGCCGATCAGGTAGATAAGCTGCCAACACGACTGTCTTAGAGGACAATGACATGGTAACAATCAGGAATGCCCTGCTTTCAACGGCTATTCTTACTGCTACATGCGTACTTAACGTGGAAGCGGCGACAGACGCTGAGCGAATAGCGGCACTGGAAGCTCAGCTGAACCAGCAAAAGGCCGCCATGCGAGAACAGCAGCGCATGATAGAGGCAATGGATGCAGAGCTTCAGCGGTTGAAGACCGGTGAGCCCACGGCCGTGGTGCCTGTCCAGCCGGGCACAGGAACGGGTGCCGAGCCCTACGGAGCCGACCCTGCCGCCACCGTGGCGGCCACCCCCCCTGCCGCCGCGCCCGAGTCGACATCAAAGCTGTCTGCCAAGGTATACGGCTTCGTTATGGCCGATGCAATCTACGACTTCAAACGCGTCGATCCTGACTGGCAGGACACCCTGCGGGTTACGACGATTCCCACGGAGAGCGGACTCTATGGCAACGACGGGAACTTCGTGTTCAGCGTGCGCCAGTCGCGACTCGGGATCTCGGGCGATTACGGTGAGGATATTACCTACAAGCTGGAGGGCGAGCTGTTTGGCGTAGGCTCAGACCAGGGCCAGACCACCCTGCGGGTGCGTCACGCCTGGGCGACCTACAAGAATTTTGGTATGGGCCAGACCTGGTCCAATTTCATGGATATCGATATCTTCCCCAATACCATTGATTACTGGGGGCCGACCGGCATGGTGTTTTACCGCAACAAACAAGCGCGGTATACCTTCCCTATGGGCGAGGATGAATTCTCGGTCAGCATTGAAGATCCGGACACGGCTTTGAGCGTGGGGCGATTCCGCGACACCGATAACTGCGACCTGCCCACGGCGCCACCGGATTGTGAGTCCACGGATTCCACCGCAGCCGATGTCTTCCAGTCGTACAATGATATACCCGACCTGTCGGCTCGATACCGCAACAATGGCGATTTCGGCCACTACCAGGTGGCAGGTATCGTGCGTAAGCTTGGTTATGAGCGACTCGATACCGGCGATGACGACTACGAGGTTGGCTGGGGTATCAATACCAGTGCCGGACTGAAGACCTGGGGCGATGATGTGCTGAAGTTGCAGCTTGTCTACGGCGAAGGTATCGGCAACTACATGAATGACGGCGGTCTGGATATCGCACCGGATTCGGCGAATATTCTCCGTGCCAGCGCAGAAACCGTGCCGATAACCGGTATCAGCACTTACTACGATCATTACTGGAACGATAAGTGGTCTACCTCTGTTGGCTGGTCGATGATTGACCTCGATACCAGTAGCGGCCAGGACGACTCTGAATTCAAGCGGGGACAAATCGCGCAGATCAATCTACTGCACTACCCCGCTGATCATGTCATGCTCGGTACCGAATTCATCTGGGGTGAGCGCGAGGATATCTCGGGCAACACCGGCACTGATTACCGGATACAGTTCAGCCTCAAAGTGGACTTTGATACGGGCGACCTGTTGCGGCGGTAATCGAAAAGGGCAGGGGGGCGATGCCCCCCTGTTTTTAATGGCCCCCGTCTGCTAGACGCTGATAGACAGTTGCTCAAAGATCTGGGGCGCAGCGGCGGATTGTAGCAGGGCACCGGTATCCCAGGAGGCCCACTCGCCGATGATTTTCCCGCTGTCGTCGTGGTGCGTGATGGTTGTACCATCAATGCTCAACTGTTCGCCTGTCTGTGTATCCTGTACAGCCGCGCCGGCTTCATCCGTTACCCGGGTAGTCCAGCGAGTCGCGACCTTATCGCCTGAAGCAAACTGGTCCTCGATTGAGAACTCCATGTCGTGGAAAGCCCCTTTATAGACCGCGATAAAGTGCTTGTACTCCTCCGGGCCATTCAGTGCGCCAAAGTTGGGCATGGGATGGGATACCGCGTTTTCCGCCACCAACTCCGACAGCAGGCCAAGATTGCCCTGCGTCCAGACTTCTTCCAGCAAGCGGCGTACTATTTTCATATTTTGTTCCGACATGTCTGCAATCTCCTGTTGATGGGCGGACCCTGCTCATGGCGGGCTGACGAAATTCATAGACTTCCGCTATCCTAGATGAGGTGCGGGCATCGCGCCAGTTGAGAGGCGAGAAACTGTGGTGTAAATGACCTCAGCCTGGGGAAATACGCGTCAAGCTGACCGGCAACATGGAAAGTTCGGCCGCTGGATGCTATACCTCAGTCGCTACGATTAAATCCGCGAATCGCGGGTAGGCCGGCTTCTCTGGCCGCCCCGCCCCTTGAACCTGGGAGACAGACAATAATGGCAGATAGCAGGCCGGCTTACTTTACGGATCTGGAGCAATGCGTTGAAGCGCTGCTGGCCAAGGTAGGCAAGAAGGTGGTGATTGCCGGGGGTTTCGGCAGGCCCGTCCACATATTCAACGAGCTGTATCGAAGAGCGCTGGCAGACCCCAGCATCCAGCTGACGTTTATTACAGGGGTCTCGTTTACCCGGCCCAAAGGCAGCAGCGACCTGGAAAAGCGCTTCCTCGACCCCTTTGTAGAACGGGTCTTCGGCAACCTCCCTGAGCTGGATTACATGCAAGCCTACCTCCGGGGGCAGCTGCCGGAGAATGTGGAGATCGTCGAGGTCTTTCTGCAGGCCGGCGGTTTTCTTGGCAACAAACATGCCCAGCAGAACTATGTTTACAGCAACTTTACTCACTGGCTCAGGGATATGATTGAGCAGGGCTGCAATGTATTCAGCCAGATGATCGCCAAGAACGTCATTGATGGTGAGGTCGCGTATAGCATGAGCGGGGACGCCTACGCGCTGGATATCCTCCCGCGGCTGCAGGCGCTGCGAGAGGAGGGTAAGGAGGTTGCGGTTATCGGCCAGGTCAACGATGAGTTGCCCTTCATGTATAACGACGCGATTGTGCCGGCCGATACCTATGATTTCATCCTGGATGAACCGGCCTACAGTCATACGGTACTGGGACCGCCGTCACCTCCCGTGGACACCATGGATTACATGATCGGACTGAACGCCAGCAGCCTGCTGCCCGATGGCGGCACCCTGCAGGTTGGAATCGGCGCACTGGGAGATGCGATAACCTACGGATGTATCCTGCGCCAGGAGCGGAACCAGCAGTACAAGGATGCACTGGCTGAATTGGGTATTGAAGACAGGTACGGCGATATTATTGCCCAGGTAGGTGGCACAGAGCCGTTTGAAAAAGGCCTTTACGGCTCTACCGAAATGTTTGCCGATGGTTTTCGTCACCTTTACAACCACGGCATACTAAAGCGTGCAGTCTACGCAGATGCGGGTCTGCAACGGTTGGTCAACGCGGGGAAGATTGGTCCGGATATTACACCTGACACGCTGGCCGAGCTGCTCGAGCAGGGGCTGGTGTCAGCCCGCCTGACCGGGAGCGATCTGGACTTTCTGCACAAATACGGGATATTTCGAGATTCGGTTAGCCTGGACAACGGCGTGCTGCATTGCGGTGACGGCATAGCGATTGAAGCGAATCTGGAAGACGCGGGCGCGCTTGAGCAAATGGCACAACACTGCATCGGTGATGAGCTCAAGGGCGGTATCGTGTTGCACGCGGGGTTCTTTCTTGGTCCCCAGGCGATGTATCAGCAGCTGCGGGATATGCCCGAGGTCGAGGCAAAAAAGATTTGTATGACCGATATCGCCTATGTGAATCAGTTATACGGTTGTGAGGAGATAGCCCGACTGCAGCGGCAGAAGGCGCGTTTTATCAACACGACGATCATGGTGTCATTGCTCGGTGCCGCCTGCTCCGATGGGTTGGAGGATGGGCGCAAGATCAGTGGTGTGGGAGGACAGTACAATTTCGTGGCCATGGCGCATGCCCTGGACGACGCGCGCTCGGTACTCATGTGCCGCAGTACCCGTACCAAGGGGGACGATGTATCTTCGAATATCGTCTGGAACTATGGCCACACAACCGTCCCGGCACACCTGCGCGACATCGTGATCACCGAGTACGGGATAGCCATGTTGCGTGGGCAGCGCGAGAAAGATGTCGTTGCACGGATGCTGAATATCACTGATTCGCGCTTTCAGGATCAGCTTCTGCAGCAGGCCAAGGACGCCGGGAAAATAAGCCAGGACTATGTAATTCCCGAGCAGTTTCGCGACAACACACCGCAGCGGCTGGAGCGTATTGCCGCGCGTATGCGGCCCGAAGGTCTGTTTCCGAAGTACCCTTTTGGAAGCGACTTTACGCCTGAGGAAATGGTGCTTGCCGATGTGCTTCAGGGCCTTAAAGTCAAGATGGGTTCGAGGAGAACACTGTTCAAGACCCTGGCCGGCGCAGTCGGAGCCGCGGGATCATTGCCCGATGCCGCGAAACCCTACCTGGCGCGGATGGGGCTGGACAAGCCCGGGGATATCAAGGAAACCGCGGTACAGAAGTTGATCGTGGCGGAGTTGAAGGCTGCCGGGTACGTGTAGCAAGAAGGGCTCACGCCACTAGCGTTTACCGCCACCTGATGCCGGCCTTGGGTGGGGTTGAACGTGGACAGGCGGCTGACCTCCGGGGACACCGTTTTCCTTGATGTGCTCCCTGATTTCCTGGCGGCGCTCCCTGGCTTCATTGTTATTGTCGTTGTCCCCGTAATAAATGTAGCCGTCGCGTTCTTCGGCCTGTTCGGGTTCGACGGCCTGCTGGCTGGTTCGCGGTGGTGCTTCGGGCTTCGCCTGTTGCTTGGGAGCGGGAATGTCCGCTACCGGGTCAGCGGTATTGGTTGTGGGTACGTCGATGGCCTGTGCGCCTGCCGAGGGCGTGTCGCTGAAAACAGTATTGCCTTCGGCGTCCTTGCTTTCATAAACCTGCGCGCCGGCGGTATGGGACAGTAAAAAGGTGAGCGCTACCGGTATCGCTGTTTTGCTAATAGACATGGCGAACTGCCCCTGAATACATGTTGTGCCAATCATAGCGCCTGGAGGCGGCTAATTGCATTTCGAAATGTTGGAAAAAATGAAATAGTCCGGTTTCGGTCGGGCGCACAATCAACCAAAACATGAATTATTGGGCCTGTGTGCAATATACTGGCAGGAACATAGTTAAAGACTGGCGGATACAGCATGGCGAAGAAGGCATCCAGATCAAGAAAAAAAACGAAGGGCGAAAGCGCAAAGACGGAAAAGCTCGGTCGCAAGGAATACGAAAAGGAGTTGGCTCGCCTGCACGTCGAACTTGTCAAGCTGCAACAATGGGTGGTGC